>ERZ1292637.832-Hain-H14-01um-R3-832-length-14840-cov-6_pt1 | contig 14840 bp, 18 predicted proteins | sample MGYA00564405_ERZ1292637 | MGnify/ENA primary metagenome ERZ1292637 (study PRJEB36523, sample SAMEA6512645) | groundwater metagenome | collected 2019-01-09 | study: AquaDiva: Metagenomics assemblies of 32 groundwater samples | reverse complement strand
TTTATTCCTAATTTTTGCTGTATTTGGCAAGCATATTGTTTGGAAATTCCAAGCTCTCTGGCAACACTGCTAGATCTCTTTCCATTTCGTAAGCCATTCCAAATATTTTTGGCATGTTTGGGCACAGTTACGCCGTAAAGAATCTTAGGACTTAAAGACACAGAAAGGAGAATATCTAAACAGATATCAGCTCCGCACGTAATAGCATTATTATCAGCAACAGTATAGCATACAGAACACATTGTTTTATTCATTCTCTTAACCTCTTGTAGTTTATTCTATACCTTTTTGAATTTGAAGTAAACCTCCTTCTGTCTACATCTATAGTATTATATACTTTTTGAATTTGAAGTAAACTAGTAAGAAATTATTCTATCTCTTGCTGGGTTATATAAACCAGACAAATTCTTTTAAAATCATCAATAGACTTTATTTGATTTTCTGTCAAAGCTGGATATGAAGTAATTTGTCTAGATACAGTTTTTCCAGATACGTTTGTATATGTAATGTCTGCTCTAACTGAAAAGTTAAAAGGAGAAAAATTAGTTATCTCCACTTGTTTCTCTAAAGGAACAAAACTAAGAAAAGATATATTTATCTCTTTTATAATAACATCTTGCGGTGTTAGGGTGTTCATACATTTCTCCTATGTTATTCTAGTTACAGATTGGAATTGATATATTGCTGATGCATTTGGCTTGATCCAAATCCGCCCATCCGTGGCTCCAAGTGGTTCGGCACCATTTGTACCCAGCACAATTTCTCCTACTTGTAAATCGGCTAATAAAGGAGCAGTTGTTCGAGTTTTCAAGTCATATAAAGATCGTGTTGACATTTTCAGACTTGCTGCTCCACCTATTGTAAGAATTGGATTGTCTCCATCTTGAATATACATGCCTAAAACAGTTCCAGATCCAGCAGTATTTTTGACAGAGAAATCCATGTCTCCTGCACTTCCACCGATATAATTAAATGTTTGACCAATCCAAAGGCGACTAAAATAATTAGCAGAGTCTCCGATGTCTCCGCCTGCCCCGCTTCTGCGCCGAATTTCTTGGGCATAAAGATTGTCACCATAGATGTTTCTCCAGTATCTAGCGGCCACACCTAAATCCGAATTTCCAGCAGCATCCGGCTGAAGAAACCCATTCAATCCCAATGTAAGCTCTATGGTGCCACCAGCAACCCCATTATTGGGCTGAAGATACATTGTAAGGGACTCAACTCTGATTGTACTTAATTCATCTTCTAATCCCAAAATTGTTACTAAATTATTAGCCCCAGCACCCTTGTCTCCGAGGCTTTCTAGTGATAAAATTCCGTTTGCTCCTGCTCCTGTCGTCCCCTCATTTCGCATAATAATGGTATTTCTAACTCTACCGCCCCCAGATGCAAATTTCAGAAATCTGCTATCTAATAAAGTAACTCCATCACCAGGATCTGCATACCCAGTGGAATCCGTTCGTACAGTTGATGCCGTGGAAAGCCCTACCCATGCAGCAGTTTCTGACTCCTTTTTCAATGACGCTAAAACCTGATCAGAAACTGTTTTCCCCAGAGTAGTTTTCATTACATAAATTCTAGCGTGCTTTATTCCTGGGCCCTCGTCATACTCTATTGCTGTGACAACCATGTCCTCGTTGAAAGTATTAGTGTCTGTGCCACCAGTATTTTTAATGACTCGAATTAAGTGTCCTGTTCTTACTAGTTTATAAACTCTATAAGAATCTCCTGTGTCCCAATCATTATCTGTGCCACCAGCCAAAATCCCTGTTATGGTATTTGCTGTTACTCCTGTAATTGTAGCAGACGAGCCATCGGTTAAATTATCAATTACATCTCCAATGTGAACATAGCTAGCCAAGAAACTCGCTGCTGCGTCTGTTAAAATAGCTGCATTATTTGCTCCTGTGTGAGTGCCTGTTAATGTATAATATGGCCAGCCAATTATTTGGAATTCTCCTCTTACGATTCCTCCTCTTGTCTGTCTTAAAATTTGTTCGGCTTTGTCTCTTGCTTCACCAATGCCAAATAATCTTTGTCCAGTATATAAATATTCTACATCTCCTTCTATTGTGCGTCTTGGATGAGTAGCAACCGTAGCGGTTTGCAGCGACAGACCACCAGTAATTATTTCTCCAACAGTGAAAAAACCGCTCCAGTTAGAAACTATTAAATAGTTTGCATTGTAGGTTTGTACTATAGCGGTTACTCCACTTGTCCCGCCAGTAATGGTTTCTCCTACTGTAAAAGCGCCAGACGGACCAGTTATATTCAAAAGTATAACAGATAAAATTCGTGTTTCACCTAGTGTTTCTGTCGTGTCGGTCACTTGTGAAACATATTCTATTTTTGCTATTGTTACTATCTCGTTTGAAGCAATATCAAATGTATAATCTGGAAGCATTTGGTGTGCTTGATTAGTTTGTGCTGCCAATCCATATTGAACTGTTAATCCTCTAACTAATGCACCACCAGATGGAACAGCGCCCCTTGAAAAATAATGAAGTTGTGGTGTCGGAGAAGTGCCATTAAAAACAGTGTCTAGGTAATAATCATATCCAAATTGTGTGGGTGGTGTCGCATTTGGTTCTTCCTGGGCCAATTCTGCTATAGCTCTTAACGGATTCATTCTTGAGCCGCTATAATCAATATTTAATTGATTGGCTGGCTCGGCCACAGAAGAAGCATTAAATTTAGTTGTTGTGGCGTCTATATTTCTTGTGCCCCCAATTGTGGAAGAATAAGCATTTATAATAGCAGCAATAACTTCACTTCTACGTGTATTTCCAGTATATTTTGCATCAATAATTCTTTTCAGTAATTCTTGCAAATTACAGCGAGCAGTAATGGTTAAACATTGCCCATATAAGGCATCCCAAGTAGGCTGAGAAGCCTCTATTTTGCCATAGAAAAGAATTCTATTAGTATCAATTTCTAAGAAACGAATTCTTTGGTAATCTGTGTATGTAGATTCTTTGTTACTCAACGTATTTGTAATTAATGCCTGCAAATACATTGGATAACCCAATGTATCTTTTATGGTTATTCTAATAAGGTTACTTTCTACTGTCCAGGCTGCGCCAGTCCAATATTGTAAAGGCATATTATTTTATGCCCAAATACTAACTGTAAATGATAAAGTAGCATTCCAATATGTAGTATTAGCTGAATCCATTTCAAGCCGTAAATTTTGGGCTTTTACTGTTGCAGTGTGTCCATTAGGAAAAGCTAAAGTAATATCCGTATTCCACCAATCGCCAAAAATTGTATTTACAGCCAATAAAAAGCCAAGAATAAATTGTCCTCCTTCCGATTCTGTGTCCGCATCAAAAACAACACCTTCTAAAGTAAAGGATGGCTGTTTTTGGCCTAAGTCAAGCAAAATAGGAGGAACATTTGCTGGTAAAGGAATATTTACTACAGGACGAGTAATTTGGGCAACAATACGTTCGGTCTGTACTCTATATGTTGTTCCGCCACTGGTTAGTGTTACAACTAATGACATTTGTTAAATAGATACTCTGTATTTAACAGAGTCGCCTATTGCTTGCTCTATGCTTTTGCGAGTTGCTGCAGCTATTTGTTCTATATTCATCATACCTAAAGGAGAAGAAGTAGATAGGTTAAAAACATTTGTAACAGATGCCGATTTGTTTGTCGTGCTAGATGTAGATCTAGGGCCACTTACAGACTCTCCACGATGCAAATAATATAAACCAGTGGAAGGAATATATCCAGCACCTAGTTGTTTAGAGCCTAAACCCCCAAGAGGAAGAAATCCACCCGTAAGGGTATCGAATAAAGTGCGCGCTTTTGATTCTAACGCCTCAAGAGGAAAAAAGAAGATATCCAATAAAGCACGCGCCCTTGATTCTAGATCCTCAAGAGGGAGCAATGCTCTATCTAACAAAGAACGTTTTTGTGTATACTTGTCCTGAAGATATTCTTCTTCTGTTGTTGCCCCTTTTGGTCCAGTCAGCGGTATTCCTGACATGATTTTTAATGCATTGACAACAGAGGGCATCTGAAACTTTCCCGATTGTCTTTCTGGCAATCCAAGGGCACGTCTAAAAGTATCGTCTACCTTCAATATTCCTTCTTTGGTTTTTTCCAAAAGAGGCACTTTTGGGAATAAATGGTCCTTTATCCAACTGAAAAAATTTATAATGGCATCGTTAATTGTTCGCAATACATCCCTTACAGGTTCCATTACATTATAAAAATCCTGGCTGATTTTCATTATTAACGGAACAAGTTTTGCAAACCACATGAGCATTTTAGCTAAATATGGTAAAAATGGCATTAAAGCCACATCAAATATAGCCCCGAGTATTTGCATGGTAGAGGACATCAGCATAGAAGCAATCTTACTCTGGCGTACTAAAAATGCTATACCAGTTACTCCGGCCATATATGCTAGCCATTTGTTAGAGACGGCTAATGCTTTTCCAATTCCAGCTGTCCCAGGTGTTTCTCTTCCTGTTTGTGGGCCAGCCATTAATCTTTCCCAAAATGTTTTCGGCTCACTAGGCTGTTTTCTTGTTGTTACACCTTCGGTGGTTGTTATATCAACCTTAATTGCGCCACTAATGGGCTCAGCAGGCATTTTTATCCATCCTGAATTTCAGCTTCCTTCTCTTTTATCGCTTCTATCAGGGCAAGAATAGGTTCTATCTCCTCTTCCATCATTTCTTCTATAGAATGCATTGGAATACCATTTTTTAATAATGTAAAAATATCAAACAAATGTGAAAAGTCTATTTGCTCCTTTATGTTTTTGGATCTTCTGTCTCCTGCAAGGATGGCCTTGAATCTTTTTTTAATTCATCTCTGTTTACTGCTTTAGCTTCCCAGGGACCAGGAACTAATGTTTCAAGAGCTTGACTTAATGGACTCTCTTCAAGCTGTAATAGAAAAATATCATTAGTTTCTCCCCAAGGAGCTTCTACAATCATATATTTCAGACAGCTTCTTACATAACCGTCAACGTCAAAATGAAATTTGCTGCTATCATCTCTAAAGCTATTAAGGCTTACATATTGATTTTTTAAACTCCAGGAAAGGGCACGAATCTTTATTTTTAATACTTCTCCTTCTATATTTAATTCTACCTCCTTGGGCTCTCTGGAAACTAAATATTTTCTATAATCCATTATATGTCTCTCCTTTTTTAATTACGGATATTCAGCCAAGCTGTCTACAATTGTCACACGCATAGATCTAAAAATTGCTTCTACATCAACTTGTACAGGAGACTCTGTTACTATATTATGTTTTGCAGCACGTATAAATGCTCCCTGTGCATCTCCTCCTGTAGCAGCAGCGGAAGGCGGAATTGTAAATGTAATCGTATCACTGGCTCCTCTGGTGAATACCAGAGAAATATCAAAGCCCGTAAAACCAGCAGTATAGTTTCCTTCTAGTAATAATTCTTTAAACATAGTTCTAACAGTAGATGTAGCAGCCGCTACAGCATCTGGCATTGCTATAGTAGCAGCTAGTCTGTACTCTTTTCTGTGCTCCTGGGTTGCAGCTGGAATCTGTCCTGCACCAGAGTTGTCTTGAATATAATATCTAGCTTCTATGTTGTTATTCGCTTCTAGAAGAAAGTGTCTGAGTCTAGCAAAAGTAACTCCAAACAAGGTTAAGTTTGCTTGAGAAAAGTAATATGGTTCGGTAATTGGATATGCCGGTGTTAGTAAATGATTCATTACAGTGGGCTGAGCAACTCCAGCAGCATATTTTGTAATGTTTGCTGCTCCGCCTCCTATAGCTGAATGAAATCTTTGGTTATGGGAAAGATCTCTAAATAAAATTTCGTCCCATGAAACTCTTAATGGCTCTCCTTCATCTCCTTTGAATGACATTCTATTTACTTTTCCACCATGCCATCTTCGCATAAATCTATTTGCAGCAGTTTGTTCTGAATCCTCGTATGTAACATGCATTGTCATTGTATCAAGTACATTGGTCTCTAGGACACGATGTGTATAAGGAACTGTAACCTCATTTAAAGTTTCCCCTAATGCATGAGCGAAAGACAAAGGATAATTCAGAACTAAATCTCCTGTACCATCTCCATGAACATTGACTGTAGTAATTCTTCTAGCTTCAGCATTTGCTCCAACGCCAGTAGTAACGGTGCCGATTTGGACAAAATCATTTGCTGTATAATTTGCAATTAAGCTAGTATTTACAGTAGTAGCACCTTTTAGCACTGCTCCTGTATCAATTACACCCCCGCCTCCTCCTCCTACATCTGTGCCCTCAGTAGTAACAGAACCAAGTCCCCATTTAAAAATAGAGCCATTCAGAACAAGCATGTCTGGAATAGAGCCAGATAGAATCTTTTTACCACGGAATATAGAATACCAGTTTCTAAGAGACGCCGAGCCTAAATACCATTTTGGTAGAAAGTCTGCTTCCCAGTCTGGTAATGTAGCGGTTTCCCAAACGCCAGGAGGAAAAGTTAAAACAGACGTTCCAGGATCTGTTCCATCAGCCGCCTCGGCCCCAAAACTTAGAAGATGAGCTTCTGCACGATAAATTGGACTCATTTTATATTATCTCCATATTGTTTATCTTATCCTGTTGTCTCGAATGCAACTGCTGCGTTCTCTAATGATATTATTATTCTTGCATCCCATATATTGAAATCCTCATTGAAAAGTTCATTAAATGATTCAAATCTAACTCGCTGATAATCTGCTAATGAATGTATTTGGCTATGAGTAACTCTTCTAATCTCCCTAAATAAATTATATAACCTTTGCCGACCATTACGAGTTCTAAGTTGCAAGAGAACTTTATATCGTCTATTCACATATGACCAATTTCCAATGGGGATTTCTTCATACCCTGGTGTGTCTAGTGTAACATAGACATAATCAGCCGTAGTCAAATTTTCTCGAAGCGGAGTAACACCATCATTGGGGACAATAAATGTTGGTTTTGGAATATGTCCAGAGTATTCATTCCAGTTATTATTTAACATACTGGAAATCACAACTGGGGGAATTGGCTCGTCAGCAATATGACTCATACTACATTGTTACCCAACCACGAAGACCATCCAATTTTTCATCAATTTCTATACGCCAATTTTCAATTTTCCGCTCTAATGATACTTTATCGGTCCCACTAACAGTAAGAATGGAATAATCGTGAGAATTAAACACATCTATGGCTGCCATTTTTCTGGCTAGATCGAAAGCTAACCATCCTTGCTCGTCGTCTGTAAATCTATTCCTGCCATATAAATATGTAATCTCTACTGGATATGTAAATTCTGCCCAGCCCCAAAGCCACACAGGAGCATTGTATGATTGCATTCTAGCTGGTAGCAAAAAATATCTAGCGAAATATACCATTCCGATGTCAGGAACCAAGAAGTAGTCGTTCTGCCTACCCTCTACCTTGTCTGTAAAGGCTGCCCCGTCCCAAATTCTTAGTCGTGTTACTTTAATTGCATCCCTTCTCTGCAGTTTTATTCCAGCCATATTAAATTCTTGGAATTCAACTTTTTGATTGAGTCGCCAGCTTTTTTGTGTTCTATAGTCTATTTGAGATTGAGCTGCTGCAATATAATCTTCTATTGTGTTTCTTGTTGGTGTAGTTGTAGAAGAAAAGTCAGATTGCAATTGTAAAAGATTTGCTATATCTGAAGGAGTGCAGTATGCAGCATATGGTCTTTTTCTAATTTGGAATACTGTTGGAGAGGTTGTAATTCCTGTTACACTTATTCTAACCCAATATCTAGCTAAAGTATCTGGTGGTGCTGCTACATGAGGAGTTCCTGCAGCAAAAGTCAAGGTTGTCCAATTGGTAAGATTGTCCATAGGCACAGCACCGTCTACGGTAAAATCATAAACATATGATGCTCCAGAAATCATAAAATCTGCTATGACTCCAGGAATGAAAGTAATCCAACCAGTACCATCATAATATTGATATGTTAATCCAGTAACACTTCCAGCAACCGAAAGAAAGAACGCAGCTAAATCAAATCTACTTTGAGAGCCTAAATAAAGATAATCGGCTGTTGCATCAAAAATAGTAAAGGCTGTACCAGCAGTAGCTCTTGCTTCATTTGTATTATTTATATATGCTCCTGCACTATTGTCCCAGACCCATGTGGCTGAAAAAAATGGGATTCCCTCGTATGGTGTTGAAACCCCAGTTACAGGTGTCCCTGTCCCGCTACCTGGAGGAGCCATTGCTTTCTTCCTTAATAACTTTTTCCATTTCTTTTATCATAAATAACATTTAATCTTCCTCAAATATCATGGTTCCAATAGTCAAATAGCTAGAAGCTGCTGCTCCAGTTCCAAGGCTGGTAAACAATACTTGCCAGTCCATATTCCCAGTGGGCAGCAATACTGTTTGTCTAATTGTTCTTACTACTCCACTAGCGGAGCCTAAAACAAATAAAATATGATCGCTGAATAGATGGCCTTCTACTCGATATTTAGTTACATTTGCTATATTAGAATCTGCAAATGGTAAAGTATAACGAGTTGTACCATTAGCATTGACCCAAGTCCATCTGGAATTTGCTACTTGCTGCCCTTCATAAGCTATTCCAAAATGGTTTTCTGTATTAACTGGCATGCTGGTGTTTGTCCCGGTCTGACGAAATCCTATAAAAATATTTTGATTGCTTTTTTGAGTATTTACCGCAAAGTCTACTACAAAATATGGAAATCTAGTTGCTGCAAAACTGTTGTCTTGCGAATTTGCAATTTCTGGTGCATTTTCTATAGTAACTCTCGAACTCACAGTATTATCTGAAATTGTTAATAGGGCTTGCCCTGTTCCAGCTGTAACTAAAGAGGAGCCTCCGCCAAGAGCCTGGGATACAATATTGTTATCCGCAATTGTCGCTCCTGCCCAATTGATTTTTGTTTGTCTTTTATTTGGATGTATTCTTAAAGGCATTATTTTATCCTATATATACCCTTCTGTCTTTTAGCCAAGTTTCCTCGTCTCCAGCACCCGTTCCGAAAAAGCTATTTCTACCTAAATCTACATATGCTTCTGATCTTCTTCTGGTTATTTCATTGCCTTGGGTAGTGCTAGCAAGCAAATATCCTCTTTTAGGCAGTAATATTCCGTCTGCGATACTAGTTAAACCCGTAATAGTTTCTCCAGATTGAAAAAATCCCCTAATGCCAGTTAGTGTTAAAGAGGTGCCATTTATGGCTGAAACAACAGCACTTGCCCCACTTGTACCTCCCTGAATAGTCTCTGCTATTTGGAAAGTACCTCTAACTCTGTCCAAAACCATTGGTTGTGTAATTGCATGAGGTGCTACTATTCCTGTTGCTCCTGATGTCCCTCCTGTCACTGTGTCTCCTTCTCTGAATTGTCCTACAATCACAGCCAAAGACAATCTAGTTGCACCGCTGAGAACTCCGGGTGATGCATTAATCGTAGCTGTAGCTCCTGTACCTCCGTCTGTAATAGTTTCTCCATTTACGAAAGCTGTAGTAGAATAATTTCTTAAAATTAAAAATGAAGAACTGGCTCCATCTCCAGTAGCAGCAACAAGAGTGCCGATTTTCCACCCTCTACAGTCTGTTGTGGCATCTCCTTCTATGTAAATGCCACCCGCAGCATTAGCAGAGCCCGACCATCCCCCGATTATTTCTCCTCTATTTTGGCTTCCATTGTTTGAAATAAATATTGGAGTACAAGACTCAACATTTCCTTCTAGATAAGGAGAAATGAAGGTATTTCCCCAATTTCTAGAGCCTGTAACTCTAATATTATTTTCCCAATTAAATTGCCATGCCCCGCCTATAACAGTTGTGCCTATATTATCTGCTAGATGTATGCCTCGTCTACATTGCCTTGCTTCACAATGATCTAAAATAAATTCATTTACTTGCCCAAGAAAGTAACCAGTAGTCAAACAATTTTGGACAACTACTCGAGAAAAGCCACCTGAAAAGGGATCACCCCCGTTTCCCTGCCCATAAATTCCATAAGATGCGATTCTGTTTCCATCTATTACACAATTTTTACCATAAAATCTGCCTTGAGTTTGTAAATTAAACATAGGATTGGCACCTAAAGCAGCTTGAGCGATAAATATTGTTGTATTATTGTTATGACTGCAGTCGAGTATTACATTATTAGGAAACTGGATCATAGATGTAACAGCATAGTATCCACCAGGCACGAATAAAACTACTCCGCCAGCATTTTGCGCTGCGGTAATACCTGCTGTCCAGCCAGTGTATGGACTTGCCAATGTTCCTGTTCCGCCAGTAGCATATTCTCTGGCATTGAATATAGAGGTATTAAATTGCCTGACACGCAAAATATTTGCGTAGGTAGCTACAAGACTACTTAGAAGTCCCATCTATTTGAGTATTTATTAACTTTTCCTGCTTCTGTTTTAGTCCTTCTAAATACATTATTGCTCCCCGTCTCTTGAAAATTTCAATTGTCATCAAGTCTTCCTGTCTTTTTATTTGAGCTATTTGTTGTTGTAAATCTTGTTCGTCTTTCTGCAAGACTTTAATTTCTTCATCAAAGTTCAATTCCACTAACATTTTTTCCTCCTATACCGTTTCTGTGTCTGGGTTCACGAAATTGAATCCGCTCTTTTGGCGCCAGACAAAAACTGTACCTGAATCCAGATCAAAAGTTATACCTCCTGCTGAATTAGTTCTGCCTGAGCCCAGTATCGTATTTCCAGCAGCATCGGAGGAAACCCAAACGTCGGCATCTGCAATGGGTGCTCCTGTGTCGCTTCTCGTTAGTGTATATGTCCAAGAATTAGCTCCGCTTCCTAATGTAGACCTACTTGATACCGGTTCATCTACTTCAGTAAACGGATATATATATATTTGGTCTACTGTGGATGCGCCAGTATATTGAGCAAATGCTACATAGTCATTCAAGACAAAATTTTCTCCAGCTCTGACATATCCATAATATCCTCTGCCCGCTTCAAATGTTGCTGCTGCTCCTGTAACTATTTCTGTTGGCACATTAGTAGAGCGTACAATACGAATAATGGTAAATTGTATCTGTGCCAATGTTAATCCAGTCACAGGAACACTATTATTCGTGAAAAGAGCATACAAACGAATATTAGCCATTATGATGTATTAACAATTTACTAGCTTCTTCTCCTCTTTCATATGCAGACTTTTCCATAGGATGCAAATAAGGCTGTTTCCAATAACGGGGAAAATTTTTTACATATTTGAAAAGATATTTCCACCATCCATATTTATATTGTTCTACCACATGATAGAATTCATGAGCCAATAATACTAAATACTTTTTATCGTTATTTAGTGGAGCATTAATGGAAATATAAATTGTTTTATTAAGTGTAACCGCTTGGTTTCCAAATAGCCCAAAAAACCAATCCCAGAAAGTGTCTTTCCAAATTTTAGTGTTATCAATTATTCTTGGTTCATACCATGTAGCAAGAAAGTTTTTATCTTTTTGGGATAAATAGATTTGACTCATTTTTTTATTCTATTTCTATGGGGTTATGAGATTGAATAAACGCATCTTCGCTAGCAGAGCATTAATAGCAGTACGAGCTTCAGCATCCACAGTAGCTCCGCCTGCAGCATCTATAATCGCTGCACCCCTGGCTGATGGGGTACCAGCAAAGAATGCCATTGCAGCATTTGCAATCTCAAGAACTGTAACTCCGTTGTATTGTATATGCAGGTCTCGGACTCCGCCTGCACCTTTTACAGTAGTGTTTATTATTGCCGAGTCGGCAACCTCCTTCATACTGATTGTGAGTCTGGAACCATCTGCTGTAGCATCAGGCACACCGTCAAGCTGTAAGTTGGCACTAGAGCCTGAAGCTGAAGGGGTTATACCAAAGAAAGTATGCTCATTAGCCTGTAGAGTTACGAGGGAGATTCTGCGTCCATCTGTGGAGGGGATTAATATTCGAACACCATCTGCTCCAGCAGTGTCTACAAAGTCAATAGAACGAACATTATCTATAGGTTGATTCGTCATGAGTAAATCGTCTGCTAATGTTAATCCACCAGTGACACTGAAATCGGTTCCAGCGGCTCCAATATTCAATATTGGATTATTATTTGCATCATAGTCTAAAAGACGAGATAAGCGAAGAAAATCTCTAGGCATAATTATTTATTCCTATTTATTATCTTCTTCTAGTATTTTCATTTCTATTAATAGCTCTTTTGTATCTACCCAAACATTGTTTACAAGTTGTCCTAAAGTTTTTTGTTCATTCGAAGACAATGTTCCGTCTTCAAGTGCAAACTCTATATTTCTCATCAATACTTCTACTTGTGGTTTTAGGGCAAAAATTTTGTCTTGATTTTTGTATGCTCGAAAACCGAATTTTAAGCCAAATAGTAACCATGAAAAAATATTCATTTTCTATTTATCCTCCCAATAATCCGGAGGCACCATTTTCGAAAATCTTAATCCCATGTCTCTACTAAATTTCAAGTTATGATATTCTAGTGTTGTTAACCAATTCAAAGCGTCTTCTCCCGTTATTTTCTTTTCCAAAAAGGAGCGAAAAACTTGATTCACTTTTAGTAAATAATCCCATAAATTTTTTTCCATAAATAGATATTCCTTAATTATGTTTTCAAATATGCGATTGCTACATAAGAGTTGGACCGAATTTGAGCTTCTGAGGTGCTTACACCAGTTCCAACATCAACCCAATGTAGTAATCTAAACTGTAATTGATTCGCTCCAGTTGTAACAGCAGTAATCCACCGACCCGTTCCGGCTCTTCTTCTATTGGTCATTACAGCCGCATTATGAGTATAGGTGTCTGTTAGGTCTGTCCATGCTCCGCCACCATTGCTACTAATTTGCATCTTACTTTCAGTATTTGTACCATTGCCTGCCCCTACCAAAAATCTAGTTTGCCATTCAAACTCAGCATAAATAGAAATTACAGAAACCGTTCCCTCTTGCTCAAAATTAATATCTTCAGACCAAGCTGTGGCAGCAGCACCGACACCAACCGCAGCAGTAGAAGCAGCTGCGGCGGGCATATATATAGGAGAGCTTCCATCATTAGTTAAAGTTGTCGTAGCAACATCTTCTGCTACTGGATAAATTACAACTTCATGAAATCTGGGTGTGCCTCTTAGAAAATTGATAGCACCTTTAATATAGGCAAGTACCGAAGCTGCTACACCAACAGTAGAAACGGCAGCATCAGATTTATTTCCTAAAACATCTCTTATGTTAACATTTGTAGCAACATCTGCAGTTGGTACTAGATTTCTAGCTAATAGTGAATTTCCTGCATTTGTATCTGTTTTGTTTCCTACAACGTCACTGACATTATCATTATTTGCACTATCTGCACCAGGAACTCGTAAAGCATCTCTGGTAGCTTCTAAAGAGTCCGTGGTTGATACAAATGTTTCGCTAGTGGGTGCTCCATTTACGAGAGCACCCTTATTTCTTAAAATGCTTAGAAGACGATTAATCTCTAAATCCACTTTTTATTCCTCCTGTCGCTTGAAGTGGAAATTAAGCCAAATATTTTATTTTAACTTGACTCTATTATGCGATATGGAATAGCCCTGTCAACACTTACTGCTGAGTTTGCCTGAATAGTAATTCTAACAAAGCTAGCCCCTTCTATCACAAAACCGCTTACTGTTGGATGCACATCGCTCGTTCCTACCAGGAAATCTGCGCGGTCTATGGTTCTTAGAGTTGCCCCGTCTATCATAAATTTCAATCGTACAATTACAGTACCACCCTCGACAGCGGCAACTAACGTATTCAAATCAAGCAATATTGCTATTCTGCCCGGTTTTAAGGGAGTATAGTTAGCAACTGTTTGCTCTGCTGTGCCCATAGCAGCTGTTAATGTAAATGTAGCTGCCGTATTTGTGCCTCTAATCTCCTCTAGCCGTTCTAATACAGAACCATCTCCATTCTCTACAACTGATGAAGAATCAAAGGCATTATTTGCATTATTAGCACCAATTGCCCCAAGCACACTTGTTGCACTGTCGGTAACAACAGATCCTGTTGTACCTAATGCTGTTACCAGACTTGGAGTTCCATCTACTTCAAAACCACCACCAGCACCAGAAGCAACAACCCCTAATCCTGCAATTAAATCTCTAAGTAATGAAACTACTGATGCTGTAGCTGCAACAGTGACTGCATCGTCTCTTTGACCAACTGTTGTCAGTAAAGAATCATCGGGATCAGCTGGAGTTGCCCCAATTCTTTCTAGAATTGCTTTCAAATGAGCAATAATCGAATCTGTACCGGGGACCAGATTCATCGCAGGAATTGCATCAGCTCTGTTCCCGACAACATGTGCCGTTGTCGTATTATTTGCACCATTTGCTGTCGGAACCAGAGCAGCTTCAGCAGGAACTATAACATAAGTTACAAGGCCCGGAACAGCTGTAAATGGCTCTTCAGCATCTAATGTAAAAACTCCAGTTGCTGTAGTAAAGGCTGTTATTAAACGTGGTTGAAATGCAATAGCCCCTGTTATTGGAATAAGCAGAGCGCCTTTAAAATAATCAGTTGCTTTAGCTGCTTGTCCAGTATCTGCAGGAACAGTCGCCGAAGAAGTTGTGAATGTACCAGTACCAATAATAATACCAGAAGAAATAGCTTCTAGTCGTTCAAGCACAGAGCCATCAATATTTGCAACAATGTTTGTAGAAGCAAAAGTGTTATTTGCAGTATCCTCTCCAACAGCTTCTGTTACATGCCGTAGAACTTCAGCAAAGGAGACTCCATTGCCTGCAACTGCAGCAGCTGGGAACGTAACTATTCCAGTTGCTCCTGCCAGCATATCTGCGAAATCTTCTAGGGTT
>ERZ1292637.655-Hain-H14-01um-R3-655-length-18091-cov-8_pt1 | contig 14840 bp, 28 predicted proteins | sample MGYA00564405_ERZ1292637 | MGnify/ENA primary metagenome ERZ1292637 (study PRJEB36523, sample SAMEA6512645) | groundwater metagenome | collected 2019-01-09 | study: AquaDiva: Metagenomics assemblies of 32 groundwater samples | reverse complement strand
CCCGAGAAACTTCGAGAGGTCATCAAGCGAACGGCTCCGTACATCAAGACTGTAGTTCTGCGAGAGCTGGACGTCCCAATCACAAAGCTCCCGCCGGTCCCCCCGAAGTGGGAGCCGATGAAGCACATGGACCACAGCGATGCCATCTCACTCGGAGCAGGCGGTCGGATACCAGCAAATTACGGTCGGCTCGTCGGGCAGTGGCCTCAGTATCAGGCTCAGGAAGGTGAGCCCATTGAACTTGGCCCCGGCATGGGTCCATGGGTCATCGTCTACTACTACATGAATGATTTTGGTCCGGCCAAAGTGACCTCGGTCCACCTCACTGCTGAGCGGGACACCATTAACAAATCGCTCTTCCCAGGACACAGTGTAGACGAGAGAGTGCAGCTCACCAAACTGGCGGCACACCTGTTATTCATTCAACACCACTATCGAGGGAACTACCGAAACCAGGCCATCGTGCGCGTGAACCGGCACTACGGGTTGGAGGATGCGACCCCACTCAAAGACTCTCCATGGATTCGGGTGGCCATGGATGAGCTGATGCAGAACGGTCTTGCCGTGTACACCAAAAGCAGGAGCATCGTCATGACGCCTCAGGGTTCAACTGTGGCTGCTCGTCTCCCTGGCTGGGCCGACCCGATGTACTTTACATACAGAAGACCTGAGCCGGACACTTTCTTGGCGGGGGTAGGGTCAGTGACGTCCAACATCGGTGCGCTGTTCGGCGTGGGCGTGGCTGCCCCACAGACAGATGAACACTGGATGCAGCGCAAGGTGATTCCGAACAAGCTGGGTTGGGCAGGAGTGGGCTGACCCCAATGCCCATTTTCATTCTCGCCGCAGCTGCTGCACTTGGTGGAGGGCTCTTCCTCTACGCAGCGTTTGCCCAATCCAGAATCGTCATCGGCTACGACAAGGGCAAGCCGTACCCGTTGACCGTGCAGAGGCTCAGCGTGAAGTTGCAAAACGGTGACGCTGCTTGGCTCAGGCCAGATGCTGCAGCTGCATTTGAGGCGATGCGAGCCACCGCCCTCCAAGACAACGTCAACATTCAGGTGGCCTCCGCGTTTCGTTCGATAGCCGAGCAGCTTGTCCTCTACGTCAAGAACAAACTGATGGGCCCACAGACTGCACCGCCAGGGTGGAGCAACCATCAGCAGGGCACTACTGTTGACTTGGATACCGGAGCGCCTGCTGGCACCAACTCCACCTATGCGTGGATGCAACGGCGGGGGTGGGAGTTTGGGTTTCAGCGCACAGTGTCGTCAGAACCCTGGCATTATGAATTTCTCGGCGTCGGTGCACGACAAGGATGGACTGGATGAAACTGGGCAAAGCAATAGGAACTCTACTTGTTATTGGGGCGGGGGTGGGGTTGGTGTTGGTGTTCACGCGCAGGAAGACAGCTTCCGCGTTCCTACGTCCCCTCCGATTGATTCAAGGAGGTTCAGGGCAGCCTTTGGAACTGGAGCAACCTCAGGAGACACCAGCATCTCAACGCCTAACTAGTCCCCTCTTGCGTCTCAATGCCCCAACCTTCAAACCCAAACCGATAGTCAACGTTGCCCTCCCAATCTATGACCCCGATGCAGGCCTGAAGGCCATGCTGGTCTCGATGCAGGCCAGCTACTCGGGAGGTGTTCAAGTCAGTCTTGAATACTTCAAGATGATGGTCTCGCAGTACGGTATGGGACCCGAGCTGGCAATTGCATTTTCGAAAGTAGTTCAGGGTGAAAATAGACCACCGGCCCCGGAGAGTATTTCAACCATGCTGGCCTCGATGCAGGCCAGCTACGCGGGAGGCAATGTGATTACGCTGGCCGAGTTTCGCCAACTGATAAGCCAGTACGGTATGGGACCCGAGCTGGCAATTGCATTTGAGCGGGCCGTTCGTACTCACAAAGCCACATAGGGTGTACGGCAAGGATGGACTGGATGAAACTGTTCTCAAAAGTAGCACTGGCCGTGGGCGGGGGCGCGTTGCTCATTTACGTATTGCGTAGAAAGAGGACCGTTCAGGCCCAAGCACAAAGCACAGAGGTGCCCTATGGGGGGCTCGTGAATGTGCCGCTGCCCCTGCCTCAGTTCCGGGCCCGCACACTGCCCAGAGCTTCCATTCTCCCTCAGGCCCCACGGTATGCGATTGCTCCAGCTGGCTCTCGCATGGCTACACTGCTCGCTGCTCCAGCTCCGCTCACTCCTCCACCCGTACGCACGCTCTCGTACCCGCCTTGGGCTCCTCAAGTCGTATCCTGGATGCAAACTTCTTTGTGTGACGTGGGGTCTATCCCCATCAGTATCGAGGAGTTCATGAGCCTGTACCGCTCAGTGGGGTCACCGGGCAACCCATACGAGAGTGTTGCTCTACAGCAGGCTTTCCAGAAGGCATGCATCCCGGCTGAGGGGTAGAATTTGGCCTTGGGCAACTTCAGCCCGTACACTTGAGCTATGGCTCTCTCCAACTACGCCGACCCTGACGTACCCAGAATGGACAGTCCATTCTACCGGACGGAGCCGCGCAAGCAGCCGGCCTACAAGCCGGGTGACTACGGCCCTCCGCTGTACGGTGAGTACCGGGAGCGGTATGTGGGCGGTGAATGGATTCGCCCTGATGGCAGTCGTGCTCCAAGTGGGACGCGAGGGCTTGGACAATTCAACGTGCCGGGACAGCTGAACATGGCGCTCGAAATCCGCCCAGTGCTCACCTGGGTTGCACTGCTCAGTGGCTCGTTGGCTTTCCTGAGTAGGAAGTACCGTGGCATTGCACTGGCTGCGCTCGGGGGCAGTGCTGCTTTCCTCGTTGCGACGAGGAAGTGAGGGGCACGTTGAAGGGCTCCACCAAAACGGTGTTGGTAGTTGGAGGATTGGGAGCACTGGGGATCGGTCTGTACTTCCTGCTGCGCAAGCGGGGCCCAGCTTCAGACCCTTCTGAGTGGTCTCCGTTCCCGGGGCTCACGTTTACTCCTCCACGCAACCTCCCATGTGTGTGTCCCACCGGGTTCACGCCAATCCGTGACAACAACGGTCAGTGCCGATGTTCCCCAATCCAAATTGAGGTGCTAGCCAATTTGGGTGGGCGCTGCACCAAGTCTGCCCAGTGTGGCTCCGGCAACTGCATCAACGGGTTCTGCGTTCCTGAGTCGGAGGTGTTGTGATTCTTGGCAAGGTCAACCTCAAGACTCTCGTCATCTCTGTTTCTCTTGTAGCCACTTCGACAGTGGCAACCCTTATATTCCTTGACACTCGTGTGGCCAGTGAGACGAGAAAAGGAATGCGTGTGGCTGAGGCTGAACACAAAGCTCTCGACTCGCGTGTCACCACACTGGAAAAACGCTTCGACCGGTTCGACCAGAAGATGGATGCAGTGATGGACAAATTGGGAGTGCCTCTACTGAGCCCGTTGGATGCAGGGAAATGAAAAAGGCAACCCCGGCTGTGGGGCTGCCTTCGTTCAATCGACTTCGTTCAATCGACTGCCCAGAAACTACCGGCGCGAAGCGCTGCCGTTCGACGCCGACACGGCCGAGACCAAACCGCGGGTCTCCGCGCGAGCCCGAGCCTCAGCCTCGAAGGCCTCAGCCGTGTGCCACGCCACCTTGGCGAGACCAGCCAGCGGGCCCGAGGAGCCCGTGAGGGTGCCCATGTTGGCCGGATTGATGCCTTCCTTCTGGATGTAGCCACTGAGGCTCTCCACCAGCAGCACCTGTGCGGTCTGGTGCAGCTCGCTGAACCGGTACTGCTGCTCGATGCTCTCGGGCGAATTGGTGGCCGCGATGAAGGCCGGGCGGGAAACGACCGAGGCAACAGGGGACGAGTACGGATTGAACATGGACTTCTCCTTTGAGGTTGGACTGCACGCGCCCTCCACTTCAAGCGCGGGCTCCCTGTACAGGAGGGTTGGGAATGGGGTCAAGAACTTTCTTCGAGGCCCCATCAAGGTTCATTCACTCCCCACTCAAACTCACCCCACGCACCACGGTGACTGTTGGCGGTCCAGGCTGCTCCATTGGGTACGCGCCGAAGGCCGGGGGCACAGTGGGGGCAGTTGAGAAGTTGTCTCTATCCCAGTCCAGCGGTCTCGGGTCCCAGGTGCCCAGCACCACCATCACCGGTACGCAGTCTACGTGAGCACTCTCAATGCACTCGGGCTCGCGCTTGCCACACTGAGCACGTTCCCAGTACCAGCATTGGAGTTGGAACCCGGATTCTCTACACCCCGTGGTGCATTTGTACCTGGGCGGGCCAACACTCAACGGTGAGATGAGAAGGAACAAGACAAGCTGTACAAGCACGGCCCTACAGAGCGTATCGCCGTCACTGAATGTTGCACTTTTTCAGGTACTCGATTGCCGCTTCCCTCAAAAGCTCTGCCTGTGTCTTGCCTGTAGCTCTTGAAAGTCTAACCAACAACGCCGCGTCGCCTTCGGTCAAGCGTACGTCGAAGTGCACCCTGAACGGCCCCGATTTGGGTAGTTGGTGTAGCAGGCCCTGGCGGCGGGCTCCGTTGTAGCACCTGCGGCACTTGGTCCTGGCGATGGCTGGCCGTTGACACCCAGCAGAGCTGCACAGTTTCAAGCTGAAGGAGGCCGGGCCGAGAGACATTGGCTGGCCCAACACTAACACGTCAATGTAGCTGCTCAAGTTTGCTCAGACCCATGCTCCGCACGACCTACAGTTGTCCATGCAACGCAGACTTTTCTGCACACTGCACCTGGAGCAAGCACGATGGAAAACGTTTCGCACCTCGGTCTCGGCACCATCACCAGCGCGGTGGGCCTCAACAAGGCTTCTCTGAAGGATGCGCTGAAGATGGGAGCTGGCAGTGTGGCAGCCATCACCCTGAGCGACCTCGCTCAGTCTCGGCTTCTGGTGCGCAACGGCGTACCGATGGTCCCGATGAAGTTCAGTCCTCTCTTCACTGCCGCGTTCGGCATCGTGCTCGGAGGGTTGGCCAAGAAGAGAGGCTACTCCCGAATCGGTGATGGCATGGTGGCTGGTGGTGTCGGTGTTGGAATCGCCGCGCTCATCGCCAAGTACACCAGCCCGGTCATGGCCGCGAGTCAGGCTGCAGCTGCGGCTGGTGAAGCAGGCGGCATGGATGCCCAGGCGGTGGCCGGCTTCGGTTTCGGTCGCGCCTACGCCCGAGGCCTCGGTGGCCTGTCGGGTGTCGGCGCCGCGGCTTCGGACCCCAACATGCTGTTCGGCATCGGCACCCCGGACATGAGCGGCGCGCGCATGTTCAACGGTGCCACCGTCGCGGTGGAAGAGCAGGGCCTCCTGAGCGGTGCCACTGTGGCCATCGAGAACCCCAACGCCTTCGCGAGTTCATTGTTCTAGTGGACGAACACTGCACTGAACTGAACACTGTCAAGTAGTCCCAACGCAGTAGAGGTACCACCGCAGTCTAACCAAACGCAGCACAAAGGAACGCACCCATGGCCGCTATTGCAATTCCTACCAAGAACCCCGGCGAGGTCTACATTCCCGCTCTGGGCAAAGCCTTCCAGCAGATTGAGCTGCGCGAGGACGACCACTACGACACCGTGGAAGTCGCCTCGGGCTCCCTCGCTGCCGGCACGGAGTACTTCTGGTTCCGTGACACCACCAACAAGAACGAGCAGCACATCTCGATTCCTACCCCGAAGCGCATCCAGTCGGGCGATGAAGTCGCGGTGTTCCGCATCGGCATTCACCCGCGTGAAGCCCAGGGCAACACCCTGCCCATCTTCAACGACTACCGCAAGGTGATTGGCAATGCGCATGTGGAGCTGAAGTTCAATCGCCGGGTCATCACCACGGGTCCCATCGTCAAGTACCCCAGTGGGTACGGTGTCGGTGGTCTGTCGGATGAGTCCAGCGCCACTGCAGTGTCCATCGGCGTTCCCTCGGTCGCCGCTGCACCCACGCTGTTCGTGCCCCAGCAGTTGAAGGACGATGATGACCTCGCCGGCAAGCTCCGCTTCCCCGGAGCAGCGTGGCTCACCTCGTACGGGGTGGCGGTGATGACCGGAACCACCGCGTGGACGATGCTACTTCATGGAGTCATGAAGGCTCCCCTTGGGAAGTAAGTAACCGAAACCACACGAGTTTCAAGCATAGACCCCTTGCTTCATGGTCGAAGCAAGGGGTCTTGCATTTCATCTGTCCATGCAGTACACCTCCTTCCATGGAAATCGAACTTGGAGAGGTGGCGGTAGCGCGTTGGGCAGCAGACCGGGCGAAGTTAGGTCTCAGCGCCAAAGGTGAGGCGCGAGCAGCGGAGACCATCCGGACCATGCTGGGGAGACGCTTTGGCAAGCTCCAGGTGGTCGCTTACGACTCATTGAGGCTCAGGCCCGATGGTATTGGAGCTAAGCCCTGGTGGCTGTGCGAGTGTGATTGTGGAAAGCGCCGGGCCATCAAGGCGGAGAACCTTCTCACCTCTAAAGGTCCAACGCGCTCGTGCGGTGAGTGCGTGACGGCCACGCCTGCATGGTCCAACTTTGACCTCCAACAAATTGCGTTGGCTGTTGAATGGGAAGGCTCTATTGGAGTGTACGAGACCTCCTCGGAGGCGTTCACTTTTGGGGCGTACCACTCTCCCCGTATCGCTGTGGGAGTGACTGCCTCGACTGACGTACTACTCCACCGCCTACAGCAGTTGGCCAAGTTTGGTTCTGTAGTTCGAGCCAACAGCACTGCAGCAGCTCAAGGTCACCGAGCTGAAATGGCCCAGTGGCAAGTGACTGGCCCTGAGGCCACCCAACTGGCCACTGCGTTAGAGCCCTTCCTCATCACCAAATACGAGCAAGCCCAGCTGGTAGCAAGCTACGAGCACGGTGCCCATCACAAGCCTGTTCCCCAGGAAGTTTCCGCGCGCCGACGAGCGTTGGCAGTGCGCACCTCCGAGTTGAATGCAACGGGGCCCCGCTCTCCACCACTTGAGGCAGCGCACCGCGCGGAGAGGTGGTGCAAAGATGTGCAGGAGCTAGAGCGCAGGAAACTTCTAGCTCTGACACTAGACTTCGAAGGCTGCATCTCGACTCGATTTCGCCCCCCCTATCGCTCAGCCAGTTTCTCGGTGAGTCAAGCCAAGCGGAGAGAGTCTCTCCTGACAGTGGTGCGGCAGCTGGCTACGTGTGGAAACGTGATACAGGGGAAACCAGACCCCACAGGTCGACTGGATACAGTTTGCTCGTGGGCCATTCACGCGCAGGCTGAAGTCACCTATTTAGCCAACGAGGTTGGCCCTCACCTGCTGGTGAAGCGCGAACAGGCAGAGGCCGTATCCTCTTTCTTCACCAGTTCATCTCCGGCCGAGTTGGTGGAGTTGGTCCATCGACTCAATCAGAAACACCAGAGGGAGACTGTCGATGAATCCTAGCTCTCAACTGAAGGTAGACCTCTTACCCCTAGAGCAGAGCCTAGGCGATAAACGGGAACGCCAACGTAAAGCATTACAGGCGCGGGAGGCGGGGCTCACCTACGTTGCAGTTTTCTCCGATGAATGGAACGCGAACCGTCCACTGGTTGAGGCTCGACTGACCTACTTGGCTGGCCAGTGTGAGAAACGAATCGGTGCTCGTGAGTGTGAGCTGGTGTGCCCCGACAACTCCGCTGTGCGTATCTTCCTAAAGGCCAATCACCTTTTGGGTGCAGGTCGAGGGTGGAGGGCCGCATACGGTCTGTCCCAAGATGGCGTTCTACTGGCGGCTATGACCTTTGGGGCTACGTCAGCTGCTAAGGGGTCTAGCCCCCACCCGTGGGAGTTGGACCGCTTTGCGGTTCGAGCGGACCTCTCTATCCCAGGGGCGGCCCAACGCCTCTTCTCCATCTTTGTCCGTGACCACTCCCCCTCATCCATTGTCTCCTACGCAGACTTGCGATGGTCGGAAGGTGCTCTGTACGAGACTCTTGGATTCAAGCTCTCTCACACCACTCAACCAAACTACTGGTACTTCGACAAAGCATTGCCTCCAGAGCAACGTCGTCGGCTGCACCGCTTCACTTTTCGGAAATCCCTTCTACCCAAGCTTCTAGGCGAGAAGTTCAACCCCTCACGCACAGAGCACGAGAACATGCGCGATAGCCACTACGGTTGGGCCTACGACTGTGGGAATCTCACGTTCGTGTGGTCGCCCCAAACGTAACAGTAGCTGCTCAACCTTCCTTAGCTGCTCGTTCCCCCTCTACTACAGTCACAGGTAGTGGAGTAACCAAACAAAACGGGGCAGCAGCGGGTCCTTTCCCTCCCTGCTGCTGCCCTTAAATTTTGAAGGGAACGTAAACGCAGTAGCAGTGACGCAAAGGACAACACCACCATGGCCAATCAGTACTGCAACATCCCGGGTCACATGCAGCCGTCGGGCACCATCGCCGCCTACCTGCAAGAAATCCTCAAGCTGTCCCCCGCCGAAGTGCACCCCGTCGGCATCGCGCTGCAGGCCACGTTGACCAACACCACACCGGGCACTGAGCAGTACCAAGTCCCAAGCAACGAGGAGCTGGTGGTGTTCTCCATCCATGGCTACATCCGCATGGTGGACTTCTCCAGCGAGCCCACGGCCATCTTCACCTTCTTGAACCCGGACCCCTCCGAGCGTTGGTTCGTGAAGACCTCCAACTGCAATCTCAAGCTGGAGAATCTCGACCGTTCGTTGCAGGTCTACGACAACCGAGACATTCCACTCGGGGCCATCTCGCCTCCGGTCGGCTCGCCGATGTACTTCCCGCCCCAGATTCCGATGGTTGTCCCGGCCGGGCACAAGCTCAAGGCCACCTTCACCTTGCAGGACTCCGGGTCCGATGCGGTTGGCGGTTCCACCGTTTACGGCGTCCTGCTCACTGGGGCGCTCGTTCCCAAGAGGCCTTGAACGTTCCATGGCCATCGGGTTGAACATTTCAGGAGTAGGCTTTGGCTCTTTCACCCAGCTGGGGCGAGCCTCTGTGCTCACCAGCACCCAGGTGCCCTCTCAACACGCGGCCTACTCAGTGGTGCAGTCACAACCGACACCTGGAAATCGCACCTACGATTGCAAACGCCTCATGGAGGTGCGCCAGCAAATCATGCGACAGGACCGTCCGTTCACCGGACCCAAAGTTTGTGGCATGCCCGGCGCTCCTCCGTGCATGAGTGGTGACGTGACCGGGGCGTTCAGCGGGCTCGGAGTCGAGGGTGATGAAGAGTGCGGCTCTTTTTGCAAAGCGTGGAACTGGTTCAAAGCCGGACCTCCCGGGTGGAGAACTACACCTGAGGAACGAGACCAATACGAGAAGACCGTTCGAGAGCTTCCCGGAGACGTTCAAGAGAAGGTTGGAACCACAGCTACGATTTTGAATACCGTCACCAAGCCATGGTTTCTTGCGGCGGTGGGTGGAGTCATTGTGCTCTCGGTCCTTGCACCCTACGTGGCTCCCTTCTTGCGGAGGCGTTGAAGATGCCTCGCGCCCTCACTCCATTCGAACGGCACCTGCGAGCCACTCCCGCGTTGGACATCCCCGCGCGAGAAGTTGCCCTCCAAGCCGTAGACAACATGATGGCTGCAGCCACCCGTTCCGGTGCGCTGCTCGAAGCCGCACGCGTTGCTCAAGCCGACCAGCAACGAGGTCGACCCACCGTTGCCAAAGGCCGAGTCGCCGTCCTTGCACAAGAGGCCTACCAACAGCGCGTCAACGCAGAAGTGGCCAAGTACCGTGCGGCCTTTGCACTGATGGCCGAAGAGCACGGTGGCCACCAAGTGGTGAGCGCGCGCCGGGCAGCTGCTGAGACCGCGCAGTCACGTCAGAGGCCGGTGTTCATTCAAAAGGCCCAGTACCATGCGAACGCTCGCGATTCGATGCTGCGCGCCGCGGATGCAGTGAACGGTGCTCTGAGGACTGTCCCCCCTCTCCCCGACTGGGTCGCGGCCAAAGTGCAATCCGTTCCGACTGGTCCCGTTGAGACGAACGCCTTCCCGATGCTCGGCTGGCGGCCCAAGAAGTACAACGACATGATGTTCCAGTTTTTCCCCGCGGAGGTGCGCGCCGCTGCTGGTGGTTTGAGTGGAACACCTGGAACTGGACTCGGAGTTGCCACTGATGCCGTCGTAGGTCCAACCGAGCCCTGGTACAACTCCCTGCTGCGTTCAATCGGCTTCGGAGTTCAAGCTGTTGGCAAGGCCGCTGCAGATTCTGGTGCCAAAGAGTCAGGTCGAAACCCGGCCACGGGTGGGGCGCTCACCACGGGAGGGAACATTTTGCAATCACTAAGCACCCTGCTCACCGGGGCTATGGACCAAGGCAAGACCCAGGCACCAGAGGTGGCTCCTCAAACAGTGTCAACGGGCACGATGATTCTCATCGGCGCTGGAGCCATCGGCGTTGGCTATATTGGTTGGAAGCTCTTGAAGGGAGCCTGACGTGAACACGTACTCAAACTCGAATGCACCGTGGTGGGGTCCAGGCCGTCCGATGATTATCTCGGACGCGAGCAAGCTCTCCTACTTCGCCAAGGCGGCAATGGTCCGCGGTGGAGTGAAAGGCAGCTATGGCCTGAGCGGCCTGGGCGAAGTTGAAGTCGGAGCTGGAGGTAAGCTCATAGACACCGAGGAGCAAGGGGGCGGTTTCTTGCCCTATGTGCCTCCCCCTTTCAGTCCTGGGGTCCCGGCCCCCCCACTGGTTGGTGCCGAGAATGTCCCGAAGCCCGGTGGCGGGAGCTTCGTGAGTTTTTTCACCGACGCCTTGAACAACTTGATGAAGCCTGGAGCCGGAGCAGTTCTACCTCCAGTGATTCAGCAGAGCCCAAGCGTGGGCCTGTACATCGTGGGTGGCGTGGCCCTTCTTGGTGGTCTGCTGTTGGTTTGGAAGCTTGCCAAGTGAGTGCGAACAATGACCGAGGCCCAGGCCAGTCAGATTTTGCTCCAGCAGCGGGCGACGTTCGTGGCTCACAAGGACGGGCTGGAGTGGTGGAGGTTGCCGTCAGGCCACTGGCTGGCAGTGAAAAAGGCAGGAGCGCAGACCCAAGTCCGTCAAGTGGAAAAGAACAAGTGCGGCTGTTGACAGTAGTACGGACACTGATGGAGCACCCGTGGCAACTGGAGTTCGAAACGTGGAAGAGCTGATGCACAGAAGGAAGCGGCGCAAGCGGTGCACTCGGTTGAAGTGCACCTTCCGTGTGCCGTTGCTCGGCTGGTGCCTGTCCCGAACACGCGTGAAGGTGAAGTGCCACAAACGTAGGCGTAGGAAGAGGAGTCGCTGACCATGCACACCACCGCAGGCAACTGGTTCTGGGGCCACATGACACCGGCCGCCTTCAACAAGATGAACGGGCGCGAGCGCATGATGGCCTCGATGCGCGGCGGTGCAGGCGTTGCGCGCGTCGGTGTTGAAGAGAGCAGCGCGAGTGGAATGCGTACGGGGATGCGCTTTGGCGACAACGATGCGTCTCGGGCGATAGGATTGGTTTCACGGCTTGAGCCAACGTTGCAGGTCCAGCCGGCCTACACTGCACCCACAGTCACCAGCGCGGTGGACGCGATGCCTGTTGCTTCAACAGTGACTCGACTTGCCCCTCGACAGGTGCTTCAACCATCCACGTCACCTCGGCCTACCATCGGTGTGCAGATGTTGGAGCCGGAGAGGTCAGCTGACCCAGTCGATTCAGGTTCGACGGCCCGACCCCGTTTTGCTCCAGGTACTGTGCTCACCCAGACGCCGGAGTTTGCCGATGAGGCAGAAATGCCGGTGTGGGAAGGGAAGGCAATCAAGTCAGTAGAGGAGTTTCGGGCCCAAAAGCCCATCCTGAACGTGCAGAACGCTGCCGGGACCGCAGCTCAGGCAGTGGGTGGGCCGTTGGCCTCCATCCCCACCTGGGTGAAGGTGGTGGGAGCCATTGGCCTCAGTGCGTTGGTTCTCAAGATGGTGTCAAGGAGCTGACCGTGAAGACAGGCATAGCGATTCTACTCGGGGTTGGCGCGGCAGCAGCAGGCTTTTTTTTCCTACGCTCACGCTCACCTTCGTTCGTTCTTCCTTCCAGAATTGTCGGCTGTGGCTGCATCCCAGGCTTTGAGTTTGATTTTTCAAGGCAGCCCGATGTGAACGGATGTTTGCCGTGTATTCAAGTGGTGAACTCATGAACATCTACCAGCTCATGAAGATGCAGTCGCTCAGTCCCCAACAGGTGGCAGCTGCCGCCTTCGGTGCACGGGCTCCGACTGCTCCCTCGGTGGTCAAGACCGATGTGCAATCCCTGTTCAACCGTGGGGCCAAGGTGCGCGGCCTCATCAACGCCTCGTCCGACATGAACTATGTGTTGGGGCAGGCCGGTGCCGGGTTGAACGGCTTTGGCCAGTTTGCCGGCTCAACCTACGCAATCATGCCGGGCGTCGGGTTCGAGGAGGTCTGGGCCCATGAGGAGTGGCGGAGCTGCTGTGGCAACACCAAGTGGCTGGACCATATTCGGTACTGGAAAATTGCCGACTACACTCCACTGCCTGCCTTCACGTTGAAGGCTGCCAAGGACAAGTGGACCACGCTGCAGAGTCTGGCTGAAGCGGGAGTCGAGCAGGCTGGGGCCATGATTGAGTCGTACACTCAACAGCTGACCTCACTCGCGAAGGCTGCCGATGGTCTCGTCAAGCAGTGCTCTGAACTAGGCGTCTGCTCCAACGCTACCCACGCGGACAAGGCCGACAACTACAAGCGTATCAACGCGCTCATTCGTACCATTGCAGGGGCCAAGGTGCCCAGTGCCGACATTGGCACCAGCGGGGCCGGCTCAGGCAGCACCACTTCGCCCGGGGCCTACTCCAACCAGGAGCTGCTCACCAAGCTCGCGGCCGGCCGACTGAAGCGTGAGCGGGAGCAGGAGCTTTTGACCGGTCAAAATGCAGCCACCGCTGCAGGTGGAATGCCCAAATGGGCACTGCCGGCTGTAGTCGGTGTGGTGGCAATTGGCGTGACACTCTTCTTTCTCAAGAGGAAGGGCTGAGTAATCCAAATGAGCACCGCACGTCCGGCCACCGTACATCAGCTCGGGAACAGCACTGTCTCCCAAGTGCTCAAGCTCGGCTCCAGAGGTGCAGCCGTGGCCGAGCTGCAGGCCAAGCTCAACCTGCTTCAGTACGGGCCGCTCAACATCGACCAGAATTTCGACGAGAGGACCAAGGCGGCTTTGGAACAATTCCAGAAAGCCGAGGGTCTCCCCGTCTCCAGTCAACTGGACCCAATGACCGAGAACCGGCTCAACCAGAAGGTGCTCATGGTGAGTGGAGGCGGGAGGCGCGCGCAGCAAGTTGGAACTGTACCTGCAGCCGTACCAACTAGACCTCTCTGGCAGACTGGCCTGATGGTCCTGGGAGCCATCGCCATCGGTGGAGGCGTTCTGTACGTGCTGCTCAACGACGGTGCCGACAGCAAGAAGGGCTATCGCCGGGGCCTACCGGAGGGCCGCGAAGCCCGAGAGCTTCCTGGTCGCTACGATTCACGGGGAGCACGCGTGGCCGGTGTCGAGCGTGGAGAGCGGGACAAGAAGTGCAAACAGACCCCGGATGCGGAAGCGTTTGAGAAGGGTAAGGAGGTTTCACTATGAGCACAGGCCGACCTTCGTTGGCGTACCAACTCAACGGGCTGCACGGCTCCACCACCTTGGGGAACACCGGTATTCTTTCTACCATCGGCGGGTTGGTGGCCTCGGCATTCCAGTCGGGTCAGTCGAGCACCAACGCTTTCCTCCAGGCCCAGGCTCAAATCGCCGCGCAGGAGCGGGCCGACAAGGTAAAGGTGGTCGTAGGCGTGGTGCTGGGGCTAGGGGCAGTTGCTGGGGTGGTGTACATTCTCAAGAGGAAGTGAGCTGAACAATGCAAGTCCAACCGCTCAGGCAGATGGTGCTGTTCACACCCCCTCGGTTGGCCGAGGAACGCAAGGCCTACTGGCGGGCCGGTCCTGGCCAGCGGGCAACCGCTTCGGGATTGGGGAGACTTGGTGCCAATCCTGTTTCGGAGGTTCTCGATACCGTCAAAACCGGTGTCATTGACTTCGTGGAAACCTTCACTGGCCAGAGGAGCCAGCGGCAACTCCAGGAGAAGACCTTGGAGCTGCAGCGTCTCCAGTCTGAGCAGAAGATGGCAGCTGGAGATTTCTGGGCCAAGGCCGTCCCGTGGCTGGCGGTGGGCGGTGTGGCCGCGGTGGGCCTGTTGGCCTTTGCGACGAGAAAGTGATTGAACAGTGAACCCCAACCCCAACGATATTGGCTCTCTCTTTGGCGCACAGCACGTTCCCGGCTTGGGGTTTGTCCAGGTCGGTGGTGGCACTCACCTGGGTGACGAGTCAGCGGTAATGATGATTTCGGGAGTGGGTGTAGGCAGTGAGGGTCGTCAGGTGGCGGTGGACCCGGTTACGGGGGCGGTGCAATCCGTCACTGGAGTTGGGATGAACCTGCTCAGCGCGTTGAAGCAGCCGGTGACCTTCGTGGGTATCACGCTCCCCCTTTGGCTGTGGCTGGCTATTCTCATCTCCGGCGTGGGCATTGCCGGCTACCTGTACTTTTTCAAACGTTGAAGGGAGGTGAAGAGAAGATGAACGCTATGGACATCATGCACAAGCGCCGCAAGAAGAAGTGCGGAGCCAAGAAATGCAAGCGCGGCTTCCGCAAGGGCAGCTGCAAGTGCAGGAAGCGCTGGAAGTGAGCGGCGCACCTAGCGCGTCGCTTCTCTTCCCGCTTCAAGACCTTGGATGAAAAAGGAGCCCCAGGTGACCATACCGTGCACCTGGGGCTTTCTTTTGGCCCGGTGCCCCTCTCAAATGTGTTCAAGCCACAGCTACAGCTCCACGCGCTCGATGGCGGTTGTCATCGCCGCGCCCCCTTCACGGGCTTGCGA
>ERZ1292637.829-Hain-H14-01um-R3-829-length-14859-cov-12_pt1 | contig 14859 bp, 23 predicted proteins | sample MGYA00564405_ERZ1292637 | MGnify/ENA primary metagenome ERZ1292637 (study PRJEB36523, sample SAMEA6512645) | groundwater metagenome | collected 2019-01-09 | study: AquaDiva: Metagenomics assemblies of 32 groundwater samples | reverse complement strand
TTGTTTGAAGCGACTCAATCTCGTACTGGAGTAGAGTGGAAAGCTCTGCGAAGTGTTCAAGGTCGGGCTTGATCCCGATTCGCTGCATTCGATCAATGAAGGGATAGGTTCCCAGTTCGAGTTCGTAGACCCCTCTAAGACCCATTGCGTCGATCCGTTTGCGATATTCAGGCCGAAGCCTTTGAGTCCCATCCGCGTCCCGACATCCGTAGTGAATCGCAACGGTTGGGGAAATATGATCCAGAGTCGCGTCGGGGAGAGGCCCGAGACGATGGCAGCCCGCAACCTGTATGTCTTCAACCTGGTCTTCCCAGAGTTCTCTAGGGCGTTTGGACTGGAGAACACGGGTAACGACTTTATGCAGCGGCGTTTTCGGGAGCGTGGGGAGGACTTTGATCCTACGACCCGCAGCCCTTTGCCGGTCAAACTCTTCCTGCTGTGCTTCTTCATACTCAACCACCTCGGCATCCAGTATCCAGACCAGATAGTCTCTTGCAAGTTCGTTACCAATGTCCCCAACGATGTCCTGATAACTGGACATCTTCATGTTGCAATATCTCAGACAGCTAGCCTTGAGACCCTGTGGCTCTATCTGAAGTAGGTAGGCCATGACCATCGTATCGTCGAATGCTATACCGTCCAAGTCAAGGCCGAGACTCCGGGACATCCCGAGATCGTGAAGCGCCGAATGGTAGACGAGCTGAGGTTGTACTCGACGGATAAGGTCTGAGAACTGCCTGAGTAGGCCATGAGCAGTTGCGCGAATGAGGAAGCCTGTTCCGGGCTCAAGACTAAACTGCACACTCCACGGGCATCCTGGCCAGCCTTCAGTGTCGAGAGAGAGCGGCGTTCCCGTCTGCAATCCTTGCAGTCTGGATTGTAATTGAGCTTCGGTCGTGATTTCTTCATATATAGGCTCCGGGTATGGATCGTTGAAGAGAATACGTGGCTCAAGTTTTCCTGCTAAAAAACTAGCCAACTGTTGAAATCCTGATACGACATACGGACTCATCTCCGAATTGTGCAGACCAGCGGCTGGATGGATAATTGGAAATACGACTGTTCTGGCAGGGGCACATGGATAGACATGACAGCTACCAGGCAAATACCACGGTATCCCCTGCGTGGAGTCCATATCCACGTCTCCTAGAAAGTAGCGTGTCGCGTGGCGCCCAAGCGTGACTATTACAGAAGGGAGCACATCCTGGAGCTCTTTGAGGAGAAAGGGTTCATCGCGCTCAAGGTCTTGAGTCGTGTAGACATAATCCTTGCCCTGATATTCTCGATACAGATTGGTGAGCCAGAGCTTGTGACGCGGAGGAAGATTGTTCGTATTGAGCAGACGGTCTAGCTCATCGCCAGTTTTTCCTACGAAGGGTCTACCAGTCTTATCTTCCTGCCAGCCTGGTGCCTCTCCTACTATAGCGATTTCTGCGTGGTGATCCCCAAAACCAGAAACACGCATTACCAGGGACTCCTATGGTATGTACGAACTGATGAGCGACATCAGTGAATATTCTGTGAACTTGTGTAAGGAATCTCCTCAACATCGCTCCAATCCTTGAAGGCTCGATGGGTAAACTGAATGACATCCTGACCTAGAAGACTCCAGACGAAAAAGATCAGTACACCTTCTGCCGTGGTCATCCCATGAGCCTCGACCATCGCCTCCTTATGGTCTTTCGTACAACTATGAGACCGAACCGCAAAGAGTCTCAAGGGTGGAAGTTTTGGTGGTTGGGCTGGGTGATATTGTGTATCAAAATCTGATAAGTCGTCTACTTTGTTACTGCTCATATCTCTCCTTGACAGAATCTCACCACACCATCTGCAACTTTCAGGCCAATTCGTCGAGTCGTGCCGCTGTCTGTTCTGGTCTCAATGGCGGCCCACTCATCTACTCCCGCACAGACGGCCCGTTCGAGGTGAGCCTCGAAGTGCTTCTCAACCGCCAGTGACGTTTTTAGTCCAATCCCAGGAAATCTCGATACGACTTGTCTAAATTCACTGAGAGGCGTAAATCCGTGTGGGGTATGCACGGCGAGATGCGACTGATGGCGTTCCATCGATTTATCGGTCCACCAGCGAAAGAGGCTGGCAATAAAGTTCAGGGTGGCACGACGCGAGTTGGTGTACCTCACATGGAGTCCTCCACACAGCTCAAATGTTAGAACCTGCTTTTCTAATTCGCTCGCTGTCATCTGTCCGTGTACGGATGTCCAGCCTCGTCGAGATCCCTGATACCTCGTCAGTGCGCCTGCACGATCAGAGCGATACGTCCCCTCAATGACCAGCCAGGAGTGCTCATACATCTGTCGTAACCCAGGAAGCTGATGACCGGCGAACCGACCAGACCGCACACTGTTCACTAGGTCAGGAATAGTTTTCAGTTCGATACCAATAGCGAGCGAGGTGTGATTGGAGCCTTTCCCCTCGAATGCCACGTCACCAAATGATAGCTCAGTCAGTTCGGCATCCAGACCAAGTTTGATCAGTGGCGCCAGAAGGTCTTTACTCCCAATCCTTCTATCAACAAGAATCATAGGTCTGCTCGAAAATATCGGGTTTGCATGGATACCGTTCGCCTTTCACCCCAGTAATGATCCAGTCGCCGGGACAAACAATGTGCCCGCCTTCTTTCGTGTCAATCCAGCCGTGCTGGTGCATGATCGCGCCGCAATGCTGGCATGGAGTCTTGCCACTTATGTCCGGGCGACGGAAGTAGCGCACAACTTTCCCTTCTAGCAACTGGCCTGCGTACTCGCCAGTATATTCTGGACTGAACGTGCCCGGCATTCCCGTCGTGTTCCGTTCCGGGAAGACCTCCTGTCCATCTTCCGGGTGATCGCCATTCTTGAACCACTGAGTGGCTTCTATGGTGACTGGCCTCTTGCGGTACTTGCTCATTCTTATAGTCATTACTCCCAATCTGCTGCATTGGAGCCAGGGAACACGAGTTGGGCAAAGGAGGGAAAATCCACATAGGGAATGGTCTGGTTCTGAATCTCTCGGGCCCCAGGACCGCGACTCTTCCCCACCTTCAGAATAAATGCGTTGTCCGTATTGGTCGTATGCTCAATATTGATATGAACGAGTTCTTCGATTTCACGCATGCCACGTCGTACTCGCTCATCGGCACTCGGTACTGCACCCTGAGTCCCGGTCTTTTTGTTCACTTTGGGAACCCACGGAGTCTTCATGCCCTGAATCAAGCCAAAGTTGATATCTGTATCCTTGGCGAGATTGATCACATGTCGATAGCGTTGGTCGAGTTCGTAGTAGTTTTGTGGAGCATCCTTTGGAGCCCCAAACTCCGCATACTTGAATATTTCGTACACCTGGGTTTCCTTGTCCCAGACGACCGTGCGAGCGTGCTGAAGGGCGTGCTCGAAGTCGTCGACTATCTTGTCACGAATCTCTTCGGCTTCCTCCTTCGCCATCACACCCACCGCAGGGTCGTATTCGACGACGTAGATGTCTTTGGTCTTCCCTGTCTCGTCAGACAGGGTCTTCAAGTACACATCCACGACACCTTCGAGTCCTTTATCCGTCGATTGGATGACAATCGGACCTGGTGCCGTCAGCCAAAAACTCGTCTTCAGCATCCCGGCCTCTCCGAAGCTGGCTGCAATGATACGTTGTCGACTCTCGGTACTCGCTTTCGTATAGCGAGACCACTCGTTGCTAGTTTTTGTCACTCGTGTTCTCCTGAAGTGGTATGAGTCGAATCGCGATACCCTGCTCGTCTAACAGTCTGGCAGTATCACGGAGAAATGGCCATGCCCTGATGAGTTCACAGGAGAGGCGTGCACACAGTTCTCCAGCCGGACCGTGTCCGTATACCTGGAGAGGAGATATTGTCCCACCACTACTCTGTTCGATGCGCAACTGCTGATAGAGACGGTCTAGTGTTTCAACCTGGTCTCGTGTCATAGTAATCCTTTATGTCTCGCATGTGCCATGAGTAGTGCCCAGTTCTCATCCATTTCACGCTTTGAGAAGTGCAAGTCCCACGCCAGCAGCTCAGGATTACCACTCTTGAAATGTTCGTACTTCCCGTTGATAAAGAATCCGATCAGTCTCGCATCCGGTGTCTCCAAGCAGTGGCAGTAGGCCATCATTTGTACGAGGTATTTGCTGAACTTTGGAGGCAGGCCATTCGCCGGGCCACGAGGCATTTCTCGACTCGACAGCCAGGTGAGTTTGATCTCACCCACTCGCGTCGAGCCGTTGAAGATGATGAGGTCAGGAGAAAAATGTATACCTTCTTCTGACACGAATGGGTCAGGCCGCTCGCCTCCTAGGCGCTTCTTCAACGCCTCCTCTAGAAAACTTTCACAGGATAGCCCAGCTTCAAGACGTAGTGGATCAGGGATCGAGCCTCGCACGTAACGCTTGGGCTCCAAATCCTGATACAAATCGTTGTAGATGTCCGACATGTGGAGACCGGGCGCACGAGACCCAGGTGACTTCCCAATCAGATCCTCCAACCCATGAGGAACAGGCGTAATTTTCATGTCGGTCGTTACTGGGCAGACGGGAATCCTGGCACCTTGGGTGGGAGCATCGACACGGGCTGTATCAGTCGACTATTCGCTTCATGCTGATCGCGTATCGCATCCATGGCAACCATCAACATCCCGTATGACAGAAGTTTATTCTGTATCGGTCCACTCACGCTGAGCTGGCCTTCATCATTGATCGTGATTTTCAGTTCAGTGGCCATAGTTATATACCTTACGAGGGTTACGGTGCATAAAGGTGAACGGTGGGCTGCTTCCTGATGTGGCTGTCTATTCAGTCCACAATCCATATTGTTAGTAGTATCCGGTAGCCCACCATTTATGGCTCTCGACTCTGCTCTTCAGCTAGACCCTATAGGCACGCGCTCTAAAGACTTATGAGCTGAGAGCCAACTTATACCACCGGTAGGAGGCGTTTCATCCCCTCATTGTAGCTTCTCCCGTTTGGTTACGGAAGACCAGCGCATGTCACATTACGCCTCTGCAACCCCGACTATCTGTGTTGCCTTATTGTACGTGATGAGCCCATCCTCAACCAGTTCGGCCAAGTTGTCATCCTGTGCAATCCACTTCCGCACATCGTCACGCTGTGGATGCCCCTTCAATGCTGGTGTCAGCAGCGTTTTCAGTGACAGTTTCACCTTGGCGATCTTTCCACCGGCCGTGTCGAGAATCTCCAGGAGTGCGCGACCGGCGAGATCCTTCACATCCTCTGTCTCGGGTTCGACCTTCGCCTTCGCTGTGACAGACGACGCCTTCGCTGACTTCGAAGGGGCGACCGCCTTCCCAGGCTTCGCTGTTTTCCCATTCGCCTTGACTTCAGGACTCGCCAACTCGTACACCTGATCAACGACCAAACTCTGCCTGTTGTACTCCTTGCCGTCCTTCCCCTTCCGCTTGATCGGGGCACCGAGACGCTTCACGCCTTCCAGCTCATCGGCCGTGTAGTCGCGCTGAATGGTTCGAATGCGCGAGCCAATGATCGGTGTGAAGTTGTAGACACCCTCACCGAATTCATCCGACTCCGCACCCTGACCAGCCACCGCTTCCCACGACTGAATAAACTTCCCAAACGCCGAAGAACTTCCCAGGTTTGCATCCTCGGCCGGCGTCAGCGTGTGCCCATCATCGGAGATTTCCCAGTCATCGAAGTTCTTGGCTGCTCGCAACGTGACTGTCGTGTCTTCGTCTGCTCCATCAACTCGAAACGAGATGAAGGCGTGCAAACTGTGCGGCTTGTCTACCAGTTTTCCCTTCAGATCCTTCATCTTGCCGGGCTTGTACGGCTCACCGTTGAACGCGTCCGTAAACTGGTAATCCTGGATGGTAGAATCCACGTTATTGAGGAAACCCCCACCCTTCTTGAACGAACTCTGTCGTGTGCCCATGTGTGTCAGTGCTCCTTTTAATGAACGTTACACCTCTGAAGACTTGGAACGCCGGTGACTAGCGTGAGATGACGTTTGGCTCTCGTGGTCGCGACGTATTCGATATTCTGCTCCTCCTGACTCACGCCGCGTCGATACAAACTCTCCTGCAAGATGTATACCCGGTCAGCCTCCAATCCTTTTGCTTTGTGTACCGAGGAGCAGAGAATTTGCTCCGTATCCTCGTCGTCGGTAAATAGCCAGTTGATTCGATTCAGCAGATCGTCTGTATTCTCTGCCTCCTCGGCAAGGGCTCGAATCATGTCTGCCTGGTCTCGGCACCTGTCAACTAACTCAATGTGCCCGTACGCGGCAAGCTTCGTGGTCGTCTTGCGTTCCCAGGTATCCAGCTTACCGAGCATGTCAGAAAGAGATGTCCACGTCTGACATCCCAGCTTTCTCAATACAGCCTGTATCCCCACGCCGATATCTCTCCCGGCCATCTTGGCACGTTTCTTGCGCTTCAACAGTTGTAGCGTTAATGAGACAAGTGGCGCATTCAGACGTGACAGGATGAACTGTCCCGGCTCGGCACTCTCCAGGAGTGTGTCATAATGACACGCATCAACGACTCCGACTGGATTGGTCGGCCCCGCAACAATATCAGGAACGAGCCTCTGGGCGCGTTGTACGACCTTCTGGCAGCATCGATACGTCGTCGTCAGGGGAAGCTCACCTGCCTTGAGTTCGGCCTTCAGGCGGTCAAGGGAGCCCGAATCTGCCCCTCTGAAGCCATAGATCGCCTGACGGTCGTCCCCGACCACACAGATACGTCCAGAACAGAGGCGCTGAGCAATGGTTAGTTGGGCTACAGATAGGTCCTGGGCTTCATCTACCACGACGAGTTCATAGTCCTTTGAGAGGAGTTTCCAGGCTAGTGGGAGATAGATCATATCTGCAAAATCTATGCCAATATCCTGGGTTGGCTCCATACGTGCTGCACCGGCGATGGCATACATGGCCTTTTCTACAACAAACTCAAGGGTGTACTGACCCCAACCCTCAGCAGGGACGTAATCAAAGAAGAGGGCGAGCTTGAGCAATTCTGCCGTTGAAGGCGTCAGGGGTACCATCTCTCGCCCTTTTGTGTGAAGCAGGGTAATCAATCGACGAATGGGCTTGGGGGTATCCTTCGCACAGACGGTATCGGTGAGGTAATCTCCTCGTGTCGAGCCCTGTGCGACCGATATCCCTGGCCACTGTTGCCGAATAGCTGCATATCCCACCGCATGTAATGTCTTTGCCTCAGCAGCCGGATTCGTGATTCGCGAATTCAGAACGTCAGCGATTCGCTTGTTGAAGGCACAGACGAGAATTGACGACTCTGGGGCGCGATTCACGCCCTCAATGATGGTTGTTGTTTTCCCAGTGTTGTGAACAACGAAACCGTCCGCAAGAAAATTGTGTGGATCATCCTCGACCGCGAGATCATACGTCATCTGGTCGCGCTCAGGTATAATCGCTACGACACGCTCATACACAATCTTGAACAAGATATTTACGGCGGTATCTTCGTTTCCATGCAGACGAAAATGTTCTTCGTGGGTCAGCACTTCGAGATTGTCAAGGGTATTATGAGCGGTTTGACGATCCCGATGATGAACAGCCCACACTGCTGGATCGAGAAACTCAAGATTCTTGACATGGGGATGGTTGGAGCGGAGGAGCCACAAAAACTCCTGAAATCCTATTGCGTTCAGATTTGCCTCAACGACCAGACGATGTGTCGGTACTCGGGCCGTGCCCTTGGGGTGTGTCTTGTCCACAGGTCGCCGCACTGCATAGGGATGTGACCACATTCCACTTTCGTCTGAATACGTCGTCTTTGCCTTTGAACAGGGTTTGCTTTGCGGCCCTCGTACATGCAACAGACTTGTGGTCGTCAGGTCGCTAAGGGGTATCCACCCGTTTGCGGTCAAAAAGGGGTGTTCGCCCGTCGCACGAATGCGACGCCCTTCTGCTGTTTTGACCGTAAAGACAGGTTTGATGCCACTCGCCCACGCCGCTTTGAGACGACCCAAACGTACAACACCATCAATCTCACGCTGAACAAAAGTTGGAATGGTCAAATTCCACGGTTTCGATCTTGGCCACGGATTGCCGTTGAACTTGGACACGAGTTCCGCCAATGAAAGTGTCCAACCTTTTCCACCACGGTTGATGGCAATGTCGGCAAGCCCCGAAATACAGCCGGCGCGTGCTCGTACAACCAGATTCGGGTTGAATCCATCATCCGGGTGAATGCTCTCAGATGCAAACCAGTCGAAGATATCCTGTTGTTGCTGGGACCACTGTTGTTCCTCGACTATGGGAGTCTGAACAACAGTGGTTTCTACTTCAACTTGCGTGAATGAACTCCGGCGAGATCCCATTACTTCAATCTCCTTCGGATGATCGGTCGTTCAGCGAGATATGGAGTTGTATAAATGTGCGCGTAGTCTCAATGTTGATACCGTGCCCACGTTGCAATCTACGAGCGCTTTGTCGAACAGCCAGCTCTGAACAACCCAACAGATGGGACACCTCATAGAGTAGTCTTCGATGACGACTCAACATCAGTTCATAAATAAGTATCATTCGCTTTGAGGGTCGGCTTCTCATTTTTTTACTCCTTCTATTTCGCGTTGATGCCCGCGTGGGGGCTTATCGCGATCTGTCGCGTCTCGGTCATGACTTGTTCCTCCCTCTCGTTGCCCATCCAATTAGCCCCAATCCGCACGCGACCAGAATGATCAGGGTGAATCCTAGAATTCGTAACCCCAACCAGACAACCGATTCAAGAAAGTTCATCTCGTTCAGTTCCGGGTTCTGTTCCATTCCCGGGGTCTAAAGACCCCCGGGGAATTGGAACTAACGAATATCCCATTCGATGTTTATTCATGTTTTATGCCAGTTCCACTCATTTTACCCATTCTCGATATTTAGCCTCCAAAGTCCATTTTCCTTAATGATTTTGCGACTTTTGGCCAGTTCCACAAGGTATCTATGAAAGGTGCCTCTGGGGAGTTCACTGGCACTGAGACATTGATCCCAGGAGAGGGGTCCATGCTCGTGCAGAATATCTAATATTCGCTGTGTTTTCAGAGCTTTTTCTTGTTTTCGTGCGTGATCGGTTCGTAGTACCACACACGAATCAGCTTTGAGCACAGGTTCCAGTCGAAATGCCATCGGAGGAAAGTGCTCCGCGTCCTTCTGCTTGGTACATTCCAGGACAATTTCTCCATGCTCGTCTCGCGTAATCGACATCATGGTATCAGTGCCGCCACGGAGTGCTGTGTTACCACGCTCACGTTCGCCGTCGAGCCGTGTATGATGAATCGCAAGCAAGGTTGCCCCGTACTCATGCCGAAATCTATCCAGTCCTGCCACGAATCGCCCCATGTCTTCCTGCTGATTTTCATCACCGTCAAAGCACCGCGCCAACGTATCGACCACAATGAGCTTCGGGACTTTTACCATTTCCTCGTCGAGTCGTGCCATCAGGATCTCAACATCATCAGAGTTCTTGGTAATCGACAATGACTCGATCAACCAGGCAATTGTTGGCTGTGTAGGCTTCATATCGCCATGAGCGGCCAACCAGGCTCTTACTCGCTTCCCAATTCCAGGTCCCCCTTCTGCTGCAACATACAACACGAATCCGGACTGCACAGCATGTCCATGCCAAGACATACCAGTTGCCACACAGAGCGCGAGATCTATCGCGACGAAGGACTTTGTACTCTCTGGAGGACCATACAATCCAGCAAGCCCGCCCTCGGGTATGATGTTTTCAATCAACCATTTGGGCGGTGGAAGAGTCAACAGCTCCTTGGTTGAATAGAGACGTAGTGGACCTGGCGATGTAAGTGTCAGCGTGGCCGATCTCGACATGATCAGCTCGTTGGTTCGTCATAACCCCCTGATTCGGGGGGTTTTGATACAGACTCTGTCGGTGAGACAGAGAATGCGTGCGTGGTTGCTGTCATACTCGGTATACCTTCAGCGTCAACAACCTGTACGAGCCATTCACCCTCGTTGTCCCCTTTGTTCACTTGATAGGACAGACGGTTCACATTCTGACTCGCCTGCTTCAACGTCCCCTCGGTCACCATGATGCTGCCGCCCCGCTGTGCGAGCGCCGCAAACAGTGTCACCAGCGCTTGGGCGTGAGCAGCATAAGACTGCTTGAGGGACTTCTTCAAGAGACTGTTTGTACGCTTAATACGTCGCTTCCTACGCAGATTGCGTGATGCCGTGACCATTCAGTTCTCCTCAGGTTCGTCGGAATAGAGATCCTCTAACTCATCATGTCTCGACTGATCATGTTCAAAAGTTGTTCCCCCCCCATTGCCGACCACCGTAGATATGTATGGCGGGGAATGAGGCATTGATGAGATGCACGCGGTCTTCATGAGATATCGGGTGTAACGTGGGATGCTTCATCCGGCGCGCCCGTGCTGCAATCGTAGCCGCGCGGAGTTCAGAAAATTTACGATGTCCCGCCATTTGACTTCGCTACTTAATTCTAGCCGGCCCTCACCAATACTTCGCTATAAGGTGAACAGCGACATAGATTACTGCTGCCCAAGATGTAGCCCAAACCAGTACTAAAATCGCCACGACTATCCAACGACTCATATGTGCTCCTCTTTGGTTCCTTCTTGGCAATCGGTACGCCGTGCGGGTTTCGTGCCAATGAGATGCTTGAATACTGGTAATTCTCGAATCACATCGTCGTTCGTCGGAACAAACCCAGCCGGGTTGGGTAAATGACCTAAGCGACGAAGGGCTGTACGCTCGGTGATGGTTCGTCCATCGAGCGTCCAATGACCCTTTTCCCAAGGGAACCAGCGATGATACTGAATGCCTTTGGTTGGGTGCTCTGCGTAATAGACCCGTAATGGCTCGCGTTTGACCCGAGGACGATACTTGACCCGTCTACCCGTCCTGACTCCTTCCCTGAACGCGCGGCTTGCTGTTGGCATGTTCAGTCCTCCTCAGCATACACATCATTGGAGTCCAACTCATCGATATTCCGTAGACCACGTCGCAGTCGTCCCCGTTGTCCCGACGGAAACATCACATCCGTGTCCACCCCGGTTGTCCACCCACCCCATGTTTTTCCACCATAGGCATGGAAGACTGGAAAGGGCAGCGCAATCAGACGTTGACGTTCTTCATGAGAGAGGGGCTTGTGACGAGTCATCATGTGTGACCAGAGATATTTCTCCAGTGTGTGCAAGAATCGTGCCGCGTATCAGGCTTGGGAGCCTTACGTGTGGCTCGTAGGCCACATCTTCGGGTAATGGCACGAATTGCCCTGGTTTTGGCAGGTAGCCCAGGCGTTGAAGTGCCGTGCGCTCGGTAATCGGTCGTTCAGCGAGATACCAGAGGCGCTGTTGTGCATCAAATCGAATATCCCGTGTCGTCGTCATGGTGTAGAACTGTCTCAATGGCTCCCGTGCGATTCTTGGGCGCGGCTTGGCTCTCCGACCAATCCGAGTCCCGATCCGTCTATTGAACGTCCAGCGAGTCTTCCAGACCTTCAGGGCTGCTTTCCTTCCAGATGTAGAGGTAAATCTGCCTGGATTCGGTCGGCCGGCTGTCGTCTGTCCCCCTTTTGAGGCCCCCTGGAGATGGGCGAGTTTGGCTGAAGACATCGCGAACAACTGACCTGATGCCTTGCGAATCATGACGATCTTATGCCGATGATCTGGGCGCCGCTGTTTCGGGGGGCGGGGACGAGTTCGGGCCTCAGCAGCTTTCCTGAAGAAATGCTGTGTCATTGAAAGTCAATCACGCCGCACAAGGCATTCATCACCTCACGCTCGATGGTGTCTGCGACCTCTTGGTTCATCTTCGCATCGGTAGTCGCACACGGACTATATTTATAGTATCGCTGGAGTCCATAGGCAACACCTTCTTCGACCGCACGGGCGATGATCGCATAGGTCTGGAGTTTTACGGTTCGCTTAGTCATACGCATGTCTCCTTGCTAGAGGTTATAGTCTATCGTGACTCCATATCCAATTGACCAGAGGCTATCTGCCACCGAATAGAGGGCTCCTCCTCAAAATACGTGGTTCGGTCCCGATACCCAGAGACGTGCAGACGTTGAATACGCTTTCGTTGCTGAAGCATAAACTCCTCCAACCTCTCATCCGGTGTTGTCGTCTGAGACCGTATGGCACGTCGTCTGAGTATCCGCTCCTGCTCCGTTGAACTACGATGCGATCGCTTCACCCCCAGTGATTCAAAGGTTTTATGCCCGAATCCTGATCGTCTAGTCATGGTGCATGGCCTCCAGCTTGGCTTGGTCGAACACCTGACGAATCATTCGTTCGACCGAGGAAATCAGCTCCAAATCAGCCTGCTTGTCCGGGTGCGCATATTCCAGTCCAGCAATCGTTCCTCGTAGGAGTGTATACAGTTCTGTTATGGTCATCTGTCCCTCCATTCCCAGTTTCAACCGACCTAATACCCAGTTCTCTACCTATTTCATTGACCTAAACCCAGTCTTCTTGGCCTAAACCCAGTCTTCTCGACCGAAAACCCAGTTCAATATGCAGACCCGATGCAATAGGTGTGCCGGGTTTATCCCATGTCCATGATACTTACCATGTCCATGATACTGGTCATGTCCACAATCCCGGAACACTAGACTGTTGGCAGGCTATTTGCTGGTATCAACCTGCATGATACCTCTAATCTGCTATGCGCCAATTCGTTATACACTCAAAACCGAACACTGCTCGTCAACACTTGTGGCGAAGTATTTTGACGGATTTGAGTTGACTCGGGGCGAGGGATTCTGGCAAGGGAAACGCGAAGATTGTGTCAGTATCTCGATTCTCGGCACTGAGGCAGACGTGGAAAAAATCACGAACCTTGCCAGGGATATTCGCGAGCAGTATCGACAGGATGAGGTGTGGATTACCAGCGAACCTGTAATACTGACTCGTGTCGTCATTGGTGGACTAGTCAAGGAAGGATTCTGAGATGTGTCGATTTTTCTCCGCCGTTGCGACCCGTGACGAACGTCTCTTGTTCTGCGAGACCGACAGCCACGAGGATATCGTTTCTCGGGCTGGGTTACGCGATGTTGACTTATACCTGAGACATTTTGTCCGCTTGGAGCTCGTCACCTCCCAGCTAGTCGTCGATGAAACAAGTATCCCCGCCTGGTTTGACAAAACAGTGTGGTATCCTCGCGTGGAGTCACTCAAGAATAGGGTGAGTGGCGCGAAGGCTGCCTACGATACGGCTCTCGCGAAGGCGGAGGCTGCCCACGATGCAGCTCTCGCGCCAGCGAGGGCTGCCTACGGTGCGGCTCGCGTGACGGCAGGGGCTGCCTACGATGCGGCTCTCGTGACGACAGGGGCTGCCTACGATACGGCTCTCGCGAAGGCGAGGGTTGCCTACCTTACGGCTATCGCGCCAGCGAGGGCTGCTTACGATGCGGCTCGCGTGACGGCGAGGGTTGCCTGCGATGCGGCTCGCGTGACGGCAGGGGCTGCCTATATGCGCGCGATTCAGCCTTTTGAAGGATATATCGGAGCCTAATTGGCTCACGATTTTAATATTGGAGGGTTTAATGGACCAGCAGCTACAGGCTGCAATCAGGGAAGGGTTAGCCTAATTGTTATTACATCCTTCTCTCACGGAATCGAGGGGGACTGACTCGGCCGGTGGAACGAATCTTGCTACGTCGAGTAACAGTTAATTCAGTCATAGAGGGGGTCTAACGATGCACGGTCCACACTGGAACAAAGAATTACTCACGCGCGAAAGATTCGACCAGCAGCACTCGCAATCCTGGCCCCACTGGGATAATTCGGTGGCAAACGCTCAAGGCTCTTATGTCCGTAGTCCATTTTTTGTTCAGGATTCGCCCGAGCGTCCTTCTACTCCTGCCGACCTTCAGGCGATTGTTGACTATATCGCCTATCGGTGTCTGAAGAGCGAATGTGATTGGAGCGAAGACGATTTGAGACAAGCATATCCGCAATTGGACGGTATCACGTCAGAGCAGCTTCATGATGCTATTCAGAAAGGATTAGCCTAATGTCTTACGTCTTACCGGACTATCCAAGTAAAAAGCTCTTCAAGGAAAAGGGAGGATTCTGAGATGTGTCAATTTTTCTCCGCCGTTGCAACTCGTGACGGACGCCTCTTGTTCTGTGAAACCGACAGCCACGAAGAAATCATCAGACGGGCACGTCTTCGTGACACCGATCGGTTCATTCGGCATTTCGTGCGCCTTGAACTCGTCAACAAAAGAGGCGGTGCAACAAGCACCTTATGCGTCGATGAGACCAGTGTTCCGGCCTGGTTTGACGTTGAGGACTGGCAATCCCGGATGACTGACCTCAAGGCAGCAGTGGAGCTGGCCCAGGCGGCCTACAACGCGGCGGTGAGGTCAGCCCAGGCGGCCTACAACGCGGCGGTGGGGCCAGCCCGGATGGCCTACAACGCGGCGGTGAGGTCAGCCCAGGCGGCCTACAACGCGGCGATGGGGCCAGCCCAAGCGGTCTACGATGTGGCGGTGGGGTCAGCCCAGGCGGCCTACAACGCGGCGGTGGGGTCAGCCCGGATGGCCTACACAGTCACACTCTCACGACATGAGGGATACCTCAGTGCATAACTACTTTGCCGACGCCGATGACGAGCTGACGTGCTAGCTGGAGTGGACCACATTGGAACGAAGAGTTACTCACGCGCGTCGCTACTATGAAACATGAGAAGACGTAAAAGGAGAACACCGTGCGGCTTAGACGCTATCTCTCTCATTCGTGTTCTCTCTGTGGCGGAACACTCATGCTACTCGGTCAATTAGGCCGACTGGCATGGTATCGCTGCCAGCAGTGTGGTATGGAGTTTTCACGCGAACCAAAACGCGAAAAGGCTCGACCATGAGACATCTACTA
>ERZ1292637.828-Hain-H14-01um-R3-828-length-14863-cov-27_pt1 | contig 14863 bp, 24 predicted proteins | sample MGYA00564405_ERZ1292637 | MGnify/ENA primary metagenome ERZ1292637 (study PRJEB36523, sample SAMEA6512645) | groundwater metagenome | collected 2019-01-09 | study: AquaDiva: Metagenomics assemblies of 32 groundwater samples | reverse complement strand
CGGCTACTCACGCCAGCAAGATTTAGCTAGTCTAAACCTCGCCGAGGTTTATCAACAGATTCAGGCTACCCGTTGAGATGGTGACTACTCCCCACGGCTGAAGCCGGGGGCTTCTAGGGCCAGGCCCAGGCTCTGTAGTCCCAGAGCGCGAATGTTCAGCGAGGCGTTCAGGTCGCGATCAAGATGCAGACCGCAACAAGAACAGGAATAGACCCGCTCCCCCAGGGGCACGGTCTGGCGATGCCCGCACCGGCTGCAGTCCTGGGTGGTGTAGGCCGGGTTCACGGCGACGAAGCTCCTGCCAGCGTTTTCAGCTTTGTAGGAGAGACACGTTGTGAACTGAGACCAGGCTACATCATGGATGCTTTTGGCCAGGCAATGGTTGTGGACCATCCGGTTCACCGCCAGGTCCTCCACGGCGATGACTTGGAAGCGGTTGACGATCTTCCGGCTGTGCTGGTGGGCGAAGTCCCGGCGCCGGTTGGCGATGCGCTCATGGACCCGGGCCACCACCTTCTTCCGCTTGCGGCGCCGGGCCGTGCCGTTTTCCTCTCTAGACAGACGGCGTTGGGCCCGGGCCAGGGCCTTCTCCTCCTGGCGAAAGAACCGGGGATTCTCGATTTGCTCTCCATTGGACAGGGTGGCGAAGTTGGTCAAGCCCACGTCAATGCCCACCAACTCTCCAGCCCTTGGCAGCAGAGCAGTCTCCACCTCGCAGGAGAAGGTGACGTACCATTTGCCGGTGGAGCTGCGGCGGATGCATACCGTCTTGGGCGTCCCCTCCAGAGGTCGGTGGAGCACCACTCGGACGGGACCAATCTTGGACAGGTGGAGCCGGTCTCCCTCCAACTTGCATCCGCTGGGGGCCTGGGGGTAGCAAAAGCTGTCATAGCGGCCCTGGCCACGGAACCGGGGGTAGCCTGGCTTCTCACCGGCCCGGACTCGGCGGAAGAAGGCTTTCATAGCCAGGTCGACCCGGACAACAACGTTTTGAAGCACTTGGGAGTGAACCAACTGAAGAGAGATCTGCTTCCTCTTCAGACTCGTCAAAGCGCGATTCTGAGTGAAATACGAAAGAGATTCTTGGTGTTCTTCCCAGGCCAGCTTGCGCTCCTCCAAGAGACGGTTGTAAAGCCAGCGGCATTCCTCCAGGGTTTGGGCCATGACCCGGCGCTGGCTGGCGGTGGGGTAGAGACGGTACTTGTAGGTCTTAAGCACCAGGTCATGCTATGCTTAAATACTGTTCTAGTCAAGAGGGGAGCGTCGCTGTATCTCCAGGGCTGAAGCCCGGAGGTTTAGCGACGCCTAAGTTGCTAAGAGAGCCTATCCTCTACGAACCGGTCTGCATGGCGATCAATTGCCCACTGCACCCTAAACAGCCGGCGGAACCGCCAGCCCGCCGCCGGTCACCCACCACCAGGGGCGCACGTTCCGCGGTAGAGCGTGGCGCCCCATCCCCACGTCGAAGCAAACTCGAAGCGGCCAACGAGAGAGCCCGCAAACTCCAGGCCAGCGGCCGGTGAAGGTATAAGGAGCTCCTTGATGTCCTACGTCACAGTTACCAAAGAGGTCGAGATTGATCTGGCGGACTTTAAGACCGAGGTTTTGGTGGAGGAACTGTCACACCGAAAGGTCAGTGCGGGCATTCGTCTCGATATGGTTATAGAAATGCTTCAGCGGGAAAGAGCACCCACAGCCTTAATCGAATTGTTGAAGGAATGGGATAGGATGCCTATGGCGGATGAACACCGTTTGGCGGCTTGGAAGATGTGGGCGGTGGGCTAGGCTAGGCGAGCCGGTTGACAAGGGTTTCCAGCAGTCAGGGGCGTCGCTTTGGTTCGAGCAATTTCGGTTATGTCGAGTGACAGAGGAGGAGTAGCAATGGAGACCCACATCATTGAAGCCAGGAATGCCGAGGTGGGCAACTGGGGGAAGTTCATGGTCGGACGGTTCGACATTGACGAGTGGAGCCGCCGGTCGGCTCTTCCAGGGGCTGAGAGCCCTATGCCCCTAATCTGGCGACTGGGATGGAGTCCTGACACCATCTGGGTCATGGACCTCCAGACCGGGGAGGGCGCCCTCTTCAAGCCAGGCGGCTTCGCTCCGGCTGATCTCACCAAACATCCAATTTGGGTCTGCCCGCTTTTTGAAGCCTTCCTGACCTGGCTCTACCAACAGAATCTCAGCGACCTGGACCATCTGCCTGACCTGGTAGACCTGGAGGCCCCCTTCGCGATGTCCGGCTACCGGAGGCCGGGGCCAGACTTCAAAGAGACCTCCGAGGCTACCCGGGCGAAGAAGCTTTACCAACGACTGCGAAACCTATGGATACGGATAGCAGATCCTGGGTACAAACATGGGGGAAAGACGTTTGGACCCGAGCTCTAGCGTGAGAATCTCTACGTTATGGCGCCATCGTAGGCACATGGCGCGGGACAAGAAGAGCTTTCTAGGCTTTCTTAGGTACTTGTTTCTCGGGGAGCATTATGTGGAACGGATTCGAGCTAAAGCCTACGGCGTATGTCCTCGTTGTGGGAATAAGAGCCGGGCGAGGAAGAAGGCGATCCTGATGGTGCCCCAGAAGGAGATGACCGAGTGACCGACAGGGTCCATCTCGGCTTTGAAGTCGGGACCGGGCAGGAAGTCTCGGTGCCAATGCACCATGCCATCGTCTCCGGGGTCACTGGGCTGTCAGGGAAGACTACCGCGATTTCCGCAATGCTTTCCCGCCTGCCCGATGGGTATAGGTCGCTCGTCTTCAGCACCAAACGCGGGGAGATCTCCTTCGAGGGCGCCCACGAGGCCCAACCGTTTTATAAGGCTACCGTGGACTGGGAATACGTCTCGGGGGTCCTGGAGGCGGCCCGGAAAGAGAAGCTGAAGTTCGAGCGTTCCTGGATCATCAAAGCCTCACGCGGGGCCACGAGTCTCCGGGACGTCTACCAGAACATCGTCACCGCCCTGGAAGGTGAGGGAAAACCACTCCGCGGCCTGGACGAGTCGGTGTGGACCGTCCTCAGGGCCTACTTCGAGAAAGTGCTGCCGGAGCTGGAGAGCCAGCCCTGGGCTTCCACCCTGGACTTGGTCCAGGGAGTTAATGTCATGCGCCTGGAGCACCTGTCCGAGGAGGTCCAGGGCCTGGTGATCGCCGCCTCCCTGGAGGAGGCCCACCGGGCCATGTCGCATGTAACCCTGGTCATCCCCGAAGCGTGGGCCTACGTGCCCCAGCAGAGGGGCTCGCCGGTCAAGTGGGCAGCGCAGCACATCATCCGACAGGGGCGAGCTCGGGGAGTTTTTCTCTGGCTCGACAGCCAGGATGTCACCTCGGTGGCCAAAGACGTGCTGAAGTCCGTCGACCTTTGGATCCTGGGCCGACAACGTGAAGTCAACGAAGTGCGGCGAATACTGGACCAGATTCCCGCCACCCAGAAGCCGCGGCCATCGGACGTTATGACGCTGGGCGTCGGGCAATTCTACGTGGCGGCCGAAGATTGGTGCAAGAAAGTCTACGTCCAGCCAGCGTGGCTCGATGAAGAGACAGCGAGGAAGGTCGCCATGGGGGAAATCCCCGCCGTCGGGGCTCCGGCGCATGTACCGGCAAATACGGGGTACTTCGCACCGAACTTAAATACTGGACAGCCGGCAGAGGGGGTCGCGCTTGGACAGTTGCCGGAGACCCCAACCTATCCTGAAGAGGAGGACCCCATGGTGATCGCGGAATTGACAGCCCAGATAGACCTTCTCCAAGAGGACAATCAGCGCTTAACGGGGGATCTGACTACCGAACGCATCGCTGGCCACAGGGCCCGACAGGCAGAAGCAGACACTGCCGGTTTACTGGAAAAGATGCTGCGGCGGAATAGTGAGCTTGAGGGCTTGGCGGAAACTCTACAGGGTCTTCGCCATGCGCTGTGGACCTTTCTCGGGCTCGATAACCTCGAAGAAGCGCTCACGGAGAAGGTGGCCGCCAGGCTAGGCACCGGCCGTCCGGTAGTCCACCTGGTGCCCCTTGAGGCCCTGAAGCATCAGTTCCAGCAGCAGGCCGTGGCCAGGTTGACCCTACAGGTTCAAGCGCTGGAGGAGAGGCCGCGCCGGGCCATTCTCTGGCTGTTGGCGGTGGGCCGGGCCGCGACCTACAAGGAGATTTCCAGCCAATTAGGATTCCCTGAAGTCGGCGGTAGTTACACCAAGTTCCGTAGCGATATGAAAGAGGCGATGGACATTGGGCTTTTGACGTCTGACTCGCATGGCCTCCATGTCACGGTCCGGAACCGGGTGGCCGCCGAGCTGGCGCCTTACGGACCGGCGCCGGAGCAGATCGAGGCGACCTACCAGCACCTGCTGGCCGCCCTGGCCCAGGGCGCTCAGGAGGGCTAGGTTTGAGGAGGAGCAATGTTAATAACCGTATCTGACGGGGCGTACCAGTTAATCATCGAGTTGGCAGGTCGTGGAGAAGCTGGGTTTGGCGCTTGTGAGGAGTGCCATGCACTAATCCTGGATGAGGAATGTCCCGCAGTGGCAGCGACAGAAGAACGGTTTTTGTGTCCAGAGTGTGCTGCTAAGGCAATCAGCTCGCAGGCCAAATAAAAGGCCTAGATGGTCAAACACCTCAACTGTGTTAGGGGGAGGGCTATGACTACTCCAAAGAGCGGTAGCTGGCCCCGGGCCGAGGCCCTGGCAGTTGCCGAGGACCTGATAATCCTTTTGCAACCAGTATGCGAGCGGATCGAGATAGCGGGGTCGGTCCGGCGGAAGAAGGCACTCGTCGGCGACATCGAGCTCGTCGTGGTATCGAAAGAGGCCCCCAGTACGAGCCTGTGGCTCGAACGACCACGCTTGGATGCCCGAATCCTGGAGTTAATTGGGGAAGGCGTTCTCAACTATCGCCTGAACAAAAACGGGCACCGGGCTTTTGGGCCTAAGAACAAGCTGCTGGTCCACGTCCCGTCCGGGATCTCGGTTGACCTCTTCTCCACCACAGCTGAGAACTTTGGCATGGCCTGGGTAGTCAGGACCGGGCCCCGGGAGTTCAACATCAAGCTAATGAGCCGATTCAAGGCTCTCAACTTGCAGGGTCACGCCTACGGCGGAGTTACCGATGAGTACGGCACCGAGCTCCCTTGTCCCACCGAGGAGAAGGTATTCGATCTGGCTGGCTGGCGCTTCCGGCCACCTGAGGAGAGGGGGTAGCTGATGAAGGCTTTAAGCTTGACCCAGCCCTGGGCAACGCTGGTGGTAACCGGTGCCAAGCGGTTTGAGACCCGGAGCTGGACCACCACATACCGGGGGCCGCTGCTGATCCATGCGGCCAAAAAATACCCTGTATTCGCCAGGCGGTTTGCTTTAGCAGAACGTTATCTAGGGCGAAGACGGGATGACTTGCCCCTTGGAGCGATCATCGGTAGGGTTGTGCTGAAAAACGTCTGCCCAACGGAGGAGGTCGCACCATACCTAACGGACCTGGAGCGCCTTTATGGCGACTACACCCCGGGCCGTTGGGCCTGGGAACTCGAAGAGGCTGTGAGATTCGCGCAGCCCATCCCCTGGCGTGGCGCACTCAAGCTGTTCGAGGTGGATTTCGACGCGTTGACAGGTATGGCCATTGCTTCACCTAGCGGGAGGTAGCTGATAGCGCACGGGATACCCGGCGAGTTGGCCTTGCGCCATCCGCTAAGGGCGAAGCGGGTAATATCGTCCGTGGACCGGGTATCCCGTGCTAAGGAGGTGCTGATGACATACCGAACAGGGGTTGAAAAGCTGCTGGTTGAGGTCGCTAGACTGCGGGCGGCACTGGAGATATTAGCTGACCCTGAATCTTATCGTGGGGATGCTGGCTCAATTCCGGTCAAGGTCACTGTTATAGCCCAAGCTGCGCTACGGGGTTCTCAGGCGGGAGGTTGCTGATGGCGAGCAAGGCTTGTGAGGACTGTGGCGAGGTCGAAGGTCGTCGCCGTATTCGTTGTCCCGACTGCCTTCTTCTGGTTTGTGGTTTCTGCTGGAATCATTACCATGCGCCCATCGGTGATGGGACTTGATAAGGAGGACGCGCCGCAGGTCGCGGCTGGCCCGATCCCACGCCGCCGAAGGCTGCCAAAGAGGTGAAGGATGGCTGATATCCCAGGCAATTTGGCTTACACAGCGGATCTTGTCCAACGGTTTTTGCCGTTCGCCCAGGCTTGTAAGTCCTTCAACGAGGCCTTGCTGGCTACTAACATAGATATGTTAGGGAGCAAACCTCAAGACCTTTTCTTGTTCTTCAGGCTCAGGTCTCTACTTCTAAAGCAGATGCTACCGGAGCTCACGACGATGAGCGCCAAAGATGCCAAGGCAGCTGAAGCGCTTTTGAAATTCTATGAGAGCATTGGGGAATTCGCCGAAGTTGCCCGAGTGATTAAAGAGGCCGATAGATTGGCGGACGAAATCCTTGGCAAGAAGGAGGAGTGAGGCGATGTCCTGTCAGTTCACCCACCTGCGTACCACTCCATGGGCGCCTACCTTTACCTGGGTGGCAAATACCATGGCGGCGGCGAGACAGATCAACTCCTTTCATGAGGATCACCCGCGCCGGATGGGAATCACTCAGCATATGATCGAGGCGCCGTTCAGACTGTGGCCTGACCCCGACCCCTGGTTCCGGTCCATCTTCAACCAGGAGATCCAGGCCATCCACTGGTTCGTTTTCAAGGACACTATCTTCGCCGGCGCGTGGCGCAATGTGAGGGTCCGGGTAGGCCTCCATGTGCCTCCCGCGCCTGAGTTGGTGCCCAATCTGATGTTCCAGCTCTCCGAGGCATATCACGGGAAAATACGAGACATCGAGACGTTGAAGGAGTGGTACTCCGATTTTGAGACCATCCATCCCTTCGACGACGGCAACGGCCGAGTGGGCGGTATCATCGTGGCCAGCTACGCCCACGCCTTGCACCCGGAAGAGGGCTGGCTGGCGGCTGACCAGTGAGGGCGGCCTCCGCCGGCGCCGGAGTCGACTATTGCCGGGGTCACGCCAGGAGCCTCAAGCTGAGCGTGTTGCATAATTCCAGGATGAACCTACAGGCCATTAACTATAAGCAAAATCACCGCAGCAACTAGAGACCCAACCGCGCTAAGTAATACGGCGACCATTATGTAGCCGAACACATTCAGCTTGCCCCCGGCCATCTCTGCCTCTAGCAGAAATGCTGTATCATATGCCTTTTTAAAGTTGGCAACGCAGCCTCGCCAGTTGCGGATTTGGCCTTTTGTCGAGCGGCCATCTGAAATCGAGCCGCCTATCAGATTAAGCATCTGCTCTGTAGTTGCCTTTGAAGGTAGACGGCTCTGGATCAACCGTCTCAGAAACAGAAACCTCATCGCTCGCCGTCTTAGCTTTAGGGCTGCCCATTGATAGCTTTCGGCGGCAACCAGAAGCAGATGCTCCATAGACAACGCAATTAGTAACGGCCTTTCGGGAGCCGGAGTACTTGAATCTGCTCCATCACACAGATGATCTAAGGCATCTCTGAAAAGTGAAATGAGCGATCCCCTGGGCTTCGGGACGACGGCGGTATATTCCAAATACGCGGTAGCTGCGGCGTCGTAGAGTTCTACGACCGGTTGTGGAAAGCTCACGGCACCAGCGGGAATGGGAGTTTTGGACCGCCCCGGCGTTATTTCGGGGTTGACTACCGCCTGTAGGTACTCCAAGGCTCGTAGCTTCTTGGAATCACGGACCGCTGCGCCACTCGCCGTACTCGCCTCCACGAGATTCTGAAGAGCATCCTTAAAGTCTTCGAGAGTCCCGCGTGACCAAGCGCTCTGTGTGTCTTCATTATCGATATAATACCGCTTGGCCCGATTGTAGGCCTCGACAAGCACTTGAGGGATGATAAGCCTATCGGATTGCTGTGCCATCTATACCCTAGCAGCAGTCAAGAGTGGAGCCTGTAGGTGTAGGTCCTACAGGCTCCACTCTTAACTGCTGCTTATCCGTTGGGAGGTTGCCCAGGTAAAAGGCTACTTCTTGGAGACTACTGGACTCTTGAGTTTCCGAACCTGCTTATACACCTGAGGGCTCAGATATCCATTCGACTCCCCATCCTTGGTGTACCCTTTGACTCCAAGTTCCTGTTCCGCCTCTTTGATAGGCAGTCCCCTAACGGAACGCACGCGCTCTTCTAACGAGCGTAGCTTCTCTTCCGGGCTCGGCATATTCTTCCCGCGGTTAGAGAGCCATTTGACCGGCGGCACGGCGCCTCCTCTGTATAATCACCGTCACCCTACAGGGGGGCAAAGGCCTTGTCAAGTAGCTAAGTTCCCGGTTTGCCTTTAAAACTTCAAAGGTTTACAAAATGTTTACAATGGTCACGAAAACCTCCCCGTGCTGGTAGGGGCGCATGGTGCCGCGGTTCGCGGAGAACCTAGCCCTCAGAGCCCGGCGCATGTCGGTGACCTCCTCAGGCCGCTCCCCGAGGAGCACCACCATCAGCACTACAACCCGCCCAGGCGCATGGCGCCCCCCAGGTCAGTTATAGTGCCGGGGTCCACGGAGAACCTAACCCTCAGATTGGAGAACTTGATTAGGCTGCCGCCTGCATCGCAATCAGCGCAAGGTAGCAATGCACCGTAACCTTTCGCAAGCCCCTAGTCGTTATTTGATTGAGAGAGCGTTGCCCCTTGAGCCTAGAATTAACTCGCTCGATTGCGCCCCTTTGCCTTCTCAGGGCAGCATATTCAGGGAGAATCAGTTGCTCGGCGTATTTAGCCAACGCCTTCTTTTGGTTCGAAGGGATGTCGATCACAGGCATGGCTCTGTACTGCCGGTGAATCAGGTCACGAAGCTCCTGGGAAGAGTATCCCTTGTCCCCCATGACATACTCAGGATGGAACATTCCCCTGGTAGCGAACCGAGCTTCACTCAGCACATGGGAAGCCTGCTTGCCATCGTGTGCATTCCCTGGAGTGACGCTAGCTGCTATGGGTAACTCATACTCGCAGTCCACTATCAAATGGAGTTTGTAACCCAGGGTAAACTCTGTTTTGCCTTGGCTGTTCTTTTTCACAGACCAGCGGGCCTCTTTGTCCGAGTGCCTGGGCTTGCCGCCATTCACCCATCCCTTGAGTGTGGTGCTATCCATAGCTACCCGCTCGCCGAACCCAGGCAGTTCGGCGTAGCAGCGGCGGACCAGGGACCGGGAGACATCCTTGACCCTGGCCGCAACGTGATACTCGGAGAGCCTAGATATAAAGCGGCTAAAGGTGGATTTGTGGGGGATAGCTTGAGGGTTGTCAATGCCGCAAACCTTAGCGACCAGCGGATTATTGTTCAGTTCCCGAATCAGGGCATCGGTGGAAGACAGGCCCATGACGTACTTGGCCACAAAGCAATGCCACAGGACTGCAACGGGGTGCCCCTTGGGGCCACGCCGGATAGGGCCAATGAGCTTTTCCAAGAGGGCTTCATCGTCCAGCTTGGCAAAGACGGCTTCAAGCTGCTGGACGATGGGAGACGGCGAATGTGTTATAATACCCAAGCCAGGGTGGTTCGTCACGGTTCCGCTCCTGGTAGGGGGCCGCTGGGCTTACTTGCAAGGTGGGACCAGCGGTTGCCCGGGTTATTGTTGGTGCCCTGGGTGGGTCTCGAACCCACAACCTGGGGGATACGAATCCCCTGCTCTTTCCCATTGAGCTACCAGGGCATCGTACAGTGGGAGACCGGTAGGGGATGGCCTACGAAACTATGCCCTACCGGTCTCTTTTTGCCTGCTTACTCTGTAGGCTTGTATTTCTGCACATGGTCCACTAAGCCCAAGATGAACTCGCGGTCTCGGGCTGAGAGAGTGAAGAGGTCAACCTTTAAGGTCAACCTGACCTCCCCGCCGCTCGCCAGTATTATTATGGTGGAATTCGCCTGGATCACGTGATCGCCTGTAGGTTGTTGGTCTCGCTGTTGTGCGGCTTGCTCTTGTGGGGTTTCGCCCGGTTGCTGTACTTGCGGGAGAGTAGCTATGCCCGTGACAGTCAGGTATTCCTTGTCTCCACTAATGGTCAACACCTTTGCTTCCCTGGCCGAATCACGGAGCATCCGCTCAGCATCCGCTACTCTACCCCGGCTAATACGGAACTCACGCTCTAGGATATTCCGAAACATCTCCCCTAATGGGAGAGGTTGCCCCTTGAATCTATCAGCCACAGCCTGAAACAGAGGCATCCTACTAAATGCCTGCCGTAGCCCATTAGCGGCATCATCAGGGCTTGTAGGATGGAGGATGGATTTAGCGATCGGAGTTGTAGTGAGGTTCTCACTCTGCTTGGTCAATAGACCAAATTGACGGGCGGTCAAACACTTGACTTGGAACCCGCTACTTTTGACCGATAGCCCCATATTTACGGCTAGGACATCTTCGGATAATGTTCCTGCCCCGCCTTCGTCCACCCGCTTTGCTACGTCAATGGCAGTGCCGAGGTTGTAGGCCGGAAAGAGAAAAGGTGACCTTTGCCGAGTCTTCCGCTTTTTGCCTTCGTTATCCTGTTGGTCAATTGTACCAGCCTCCTCATCAGCCGTAAGCGTAGCCTGAGCAAGCGCTGGCGTTTCTGTAGCGGCCTCGGATGGATTAGTAACCACTGTGTATCACCTCCAATTGCTGGGATGCTAAGTACAACAGGATTATTATACACCAAGTTATTAGTAGTCGTCAAGGGGCACTTATGCCGACTTGTGGGTTTTCAGTGGGTGGTACCGAAGGGCTTGTAGTTAGCATTATAAGCCCGTAAACTCAGGCATCATGTCTGTTGGAGGTCCGAATGATAATACTGCCGGCCACCGAGAGGGGGAGATTCGAGGTAACGGTCAATGCAGAAGCGAAGCGCTATGGCCTGCTCGCCAGTGATTATCTACGGAAGATTTGGTACCACGAAGAGGCTGCTAAGTTAGGAGAATATGTTGCCGTGGTACTGACAGAGGAGTTAGTCACCCTTCTATCGGTTGCGGGTTTTGACCATCCTGAAGAAGGCCAGGACTCTACTCCAGGGGAGTATAATACCCATACTTCCCATCCCGAACCTGACCTATCCATTCCATGACTGTCTCATACAGGGCCTCTTGGCTGGATGGTCTCATAGGCATATCTCATATTGATAGTCCTTTCATAGCTATGAAGTTCATCGGTGTAGCTGTCAAGGGACACTCACCTTGAATTATGCAACAAGCTCAAGCTATGATGATGCCCAGGCCACACCCGATACCCGATTTCGTGATGACCCCCGAAATGGCGGCGATATGGGGCCGCTTGGGGGAGGATAATGTCTTCCTCACGGGTAAGGCGGGGACTGGGAAGTCCACCGTGACCCAGCAGTACCATGCCACCACCAAAAGGCAGGTGGCCATAGTGGCGCCGACGGGCACCGCGGCCCTGAACGCCGGCGGCGTCACCGTTCATTCCTTCTTTCGCTTTAAGCCCGGCATTCAGCCTAAAGAAGCGGCCCAGATCCGCCCCAACCAGCCGGAGCTCTTCCAGAAGCTGGAGTGCCTGGTGATTGACGAGGCCAGCATGGTCCGGGCCGACCTGCTGGATTGCATTGAAGCCTTCTTGCGCCGGAACGGACCGCGCCCAGGCCAGCCATTTGGCGGAGTGGCCATCATGCTCGTGGGGGATCTCTACCAACTGGAACCGGTATGTACCCCTGCCGAGAGCCTCCTGCTGCGCCACTATAGCAGCCCCTTCTTCTTCTCCTCCTCGGCGTACCAGGAGGCGTCCGCCTTCGACAGGGGCGGATTTGCCACTATGGAGCTGACCCACTCTTTCCGCCAGCGCGAGCAGCATTTTCTCGACGCTCTGGACGGGGTCCGGGATGGCAGTGCTGCGCCTGAGCATTTGGAGCTAATCAACGGGCGAGTCAGGTCGATGACCACCCAGGCCACCATGTCCTATCTGGGGGAGTCCGACTCCACCATGCTGGCCACCCACCGCGGCCAGGTTAGCGATTGGAACCAGAAGATGCTGGATGCCCTGCCAGGGGACTCGATAACCTTTCAGGCCAGGATCAGCGGTAACTTCCGGCTAGGCCAATTCCCCACCGACGAGTTTTTAACCCTCAAAAAAGGGGCCAAGGTGATGCTGCTCCGGAACAATCTGCCCCACTGGGTCAACGGGACCATCGCCATGGTGGTGGACTTCAACCGGTATGGTGTGGAGGTGGAGCTGCCCTTGGGGAGGCGGGCGCTGCTTGAGGAAGAGCTGTGGGACCACTACCACTACGAACTGGTGGATGGCGACGTCGAGAGGGTGCGCGACGGGTCCTTCACCCAACTACCCCTGCGGCTGGCCTGGGCCTCCACGATTCACAAGGCTCAGGGGTTCAGCCTGGACCGAGCCCTGGTGAACCTGACCCGGGAACCCTTTGCCTGCGGGCAGCTTTACGTCGCCCTCTCCCGGCTCCGGACCCTGCAAGGACTCACGCTGACTCGGCCGGTGCAGCGGGCCGACATCAAGGTCGCTCCAGCCGTGCAGCAGTTCATGGCGGAGTGGGTGAAATAGGCGCCCAGCTGACCAGGTGACAGCGGTAGCACTTTTGATACCCCTCCAGATGTTTGTATCCCCTCAGCACGTCGCCCTCGCATCTCGGGCAGGCCCCCTTTACAACAACCGCTTTTGCGATTGAACACCTCCGACGCACCCGTCACATATCCCCACGGCATCTTCAGGGCAGGCCTTATCAGGCCCCCAGATGCAGCCGGTATACCCGGTGCATCGGAACACCCGCTCCAGAGAATCCCACCCCCCCAGAGCCCGGCTGAATCGCGCATCGGTGACAACCTTGGGGTCTCCCGCGAGCCACCGTTGATGCTCTCTGGACAGCCACTGTTGGCCCAACTGGAGACGGGTGCGAAGACGCTCAATGTTCATCATGGCGCCCACCGAACCCTCTTTCTCAATCATATTCCTCTCCTACGAGCTATCCGCCAGCCATGGCGGCGGTAGCGAAGGACGATAATCCCCCCATGCTTCCGGTGTGTATAGCAGAACCGATCCCCTTCCCTGAGTAGACGATACGCACAAAGTTCGCCACAATCGCATAACAACAATCCTCGCGCATCATAGGGTAAATCGCCCTTCTGATGGTTCGCTATATCAGTGTTCATAATATCGTCACCTCGGGTTCCTGCCATCCTTCATCCCATGGGTCAAGTGGCCCTTGGACCGGTGGCGCTAGATTTGCTGACACTTCACCATGTGTCAGCCCTAGCTGACTTTCCTTCTCATGTGATGAGAGAAAAATTATAGAAGTAACTGGAACTTCTCCTATGGCCGACACTTGGGAAGTGTCAGCGTGAATCTGATAGCCAGTTTTTAGACCAATACCACTGTAGCCCCGTGTTCCCGCATGGGTTGGACGCATAGATACAAACCGTGCCCCCAATCTTTGGGAGAAGGTCTTGCTCCCTAACACCCCTCGGACACCATTCTCCCCTGCCCAAGACTTATAATCAGTATAGAGTTCTTTGAATGGCGTCCATGCGGCTGGGAGGGTAATCGTGTTGTCTGCGAGCCAATCGTTCAAGGGGTCCAGGTCACTGCGGTATTCCCCCGTTGCCTCCTGGACAATCGGCGGTTGAGCCAATCCTTCCTGTTGCAATAGAAGGTGGCCGTCCAAACACCAATTCAAGATTCTGGAACGCGCTATAGCTGAGGTACACAAGATTGTCCTGATGGTGATGTCGGGGTTAGAAAACACGTGGGTAAATGGGAGCATTCTCAGGCGCCGCCAGAGCCCGGTGTCATCATCGGGGAAACGAGGCCGTTTGTTGCCAAGAAGCCATGCCTTGCATTGTGCTTTGAAAGTGAAAGTGGCTTGATAATGGCCTCTAGTCGAAATGGAGGTCCCACCTGACAACTTCTTCAACATCGCTACGACGCTAGTCTGTCGGTCGTCCACCTCTTCAATGACGACCATTCTCATTCCACGTAGAGCGGCCAAATCAGGGCGTGGTCCATGCGAATTTCTCTCAGTGGTGAAGGTATCCAATTCCGCGGTGGTGCCATAATCGCCCAACATGGCTAAAAGAGCGCCGGTGAATGTCCCCTTCCCTGTCCCCCCGGGGCCATACAGGAATAGCAGCATGTCGTCAGGCACGTGCCCCGTGAGACATGAGCCCGCTGCCTTTTGGATGAAACTCCGGAGCCCCTCATCGGGGATCGCCTCGGCCAGGAATTCATCCCACATGGGGAATTCCGCATTAGGGTCGTGCTCCGTAGGTGCGAGCTTTGTGATCAGGTCTTCACGCCGGTGCTCTCTGAGTTGCCTCGTGCGCAAGTCGAAGGTGCCGTTTTGGACGTTGAACAAGTCAAGATCAGTGTCTAATTCGTCTGGCGTGACGGGGATTCCAGGCTCGGACCTTGCCGAGTGGATAGCTGCCTCTATGCGGGCTGTCGCCTCAGACTTAACGGCCCAGGCGTACAGCGCGTCGGCCTTGGCCTTGGCCGCATCTTGCGCGGCCTTGTCATCATTAGCTGCCGCCTCTGTTGCTTCGGCATAGGAAACCAACGCGTCGGCGTAGATGCCCTTTATGGTTTCTTTGCACCACGCCGCTACCCGAAGAGTGTCGTCCGGCGCCCACCGTTGTCCGGTCCAGGTTAGCCACTTTGCCCAGGGCCCGCAGTAGCGCAGGTCCTGGCCGTGCTGGGCGACGAGGCGGCGGGCCAAGCCGAGGTCGGTGTAATGCTCAGGATCGGCCTGGGTTACCGGAATCCCCGCTTCTTGCGCCAGGTACACTGCGGCGTCATGTGGGGTGGTCACCGTCGGCCCAATTTACCGAGGTCCATCAATCGCCTAGCCAGCTCCACCACATCGCCGCCAGAGGCGCAGGCGCCGAAGCACTGCCACCGCT
>ERZ1292637.823-Hain-H14-01um-R3-823-length-14933-cov-6_pt1 | contig 14933 bp, 36 predicted proteins | sample MGYA00564405_ERZ1292637 | MGnify/ENA primary metagenome ERZ1292637 (study PRJEB36523, sample SAMEA6512645) | groundwater metagenome | collected 2019-01-09 | study: AquaDiva: Metagenomics assemblies of 32 groundwater samples | reverse complement strand
TTTTAGATATGGGGCCAAGGCCTTCACCTAAGCATTCCATTGACCGCATCAACAATGATGGGAACTATGAGCCTGGGAACTGCCGTTGGGCCACGCAGCGCGAGCAATGCAACAACAAGCGCAGTAATCGCCGTCTAAAATACAACGGCGAGCACCTAACAATATCGGAGTGGGCGCGAAGATTTGGGATCAGGCCTCAGTCAATCATTGATCGTCTGGATAGGCTTGGATGGACCATTGAGGCTGCGCTCACTTCTCCTATTATCCAGCATAAGCTAATATACTAGCCGTGTCATTTAACAGCCTTATTCTTACGTGTTGCGCCTGTTCTCGGCAACGCGCGCCGCACTCCAATGAGGAGCAGCCCATGATGATCGGCGGGCAGATGCACGCCTTCTGCCTGAAGTGTGGCGAGGTGAAGCCGCACTTGGTCGGTCTGCCTCCTGCGCGTCGCGGGGATTGCTCGGAAATGCCCGTCAAACGGAGGAGGAAGGCATGAACAATCACAGCGGCACAGTGAACCACGAAAAGGGCTTGGGAGTGGTGAGGAATCAGGAGCCCTGCGGCGCAAGCCAATACCCATTCAGATCGTCTGTAACCTCATCCATTGTGTCGCGGTGACCCCCAAACCATGAACACGCCAGCGCTAATCAAGGAAATACAAGAAAAACTTGGGGTAACTCAAGATGGGGCAATCGGCCCTGAAACGCTCAGAGCGATCTACGCTTTCATCATCCCTCCATCGCAGGCGGAACTCCTCATCGAAGATGCCGTGGACGCCCGCAGTGAGAAGACCATCGCCACCCTCCTGCCGGAACTGCGACCCTACGCCCGCGCTCTCGTGCATGAAGCCGCCACCGTTGGGATCACCATCAAGATTATCAGCGGCACGCGCACTTACGCGGAACAGGATGCGCTCTACGCGCAGGGCCGAACAAAGCCGGGGCCGAAGGTGACGAACGCAAGGGGTGGATACTCCAACCACAATTTCGGCGCGGCCTTTGATGTTGGCGTGTTCTCTGGCAACCGCTACGTGCCGAAATCGCCAGCCTACAAGGCCGTTGGAGCCATCGGGAAGCGCCTCGGACTGGAGTGGGGCGGTGACTGGCGAAGCATCGTGGATGAGCCGCACTTCCAGCACATGAACGGAAAGACGCTCGCGCAGGCTCGCGAGCTTCACGCTCAAGGAAAGACGGTGTTCTCGTGAGCGCCTCCCGCGAACTGCTCCACAAATTGGCGCGCCTGGAACAGGCACTCAGGCTGGAAAGCACGCCGTCAATGCGCGGCAGCTTCAAGCTCTGCGATTGCGGGCGACAGGGCAGGGTCGGAGCCAAGTGCGGCATCTGTTTGGCAGATGACCTGAAAAAGCTCATCGGTGAGCAGTGCCGGAATCTTGAGGCACCATGACCCGCGAACAGCAGGTAAAGCACATTCGCGAGAATCCAGAGCGATACGTGGTTTGCGCTGGGTGCGGCTCCATCGTCTATCGGCACAATTTGAGAGCGTGCCCCCATTGCTCAGCCTACAGATTCTCCACCGCGCCAGAGGCTGTCATCGCACAGACCGCAAAGCTGGCTCTCGTGGATGGCTAGGAAGCCTTGTCGTTCGCCGACAGAGCTTCGACGCAGATGAACCCAGAAACGCCAGTGACGAAGACGATCCATCTTTTGTGACGCCGTTCGATGCTCGTTATTTTGTGGCCACTGGATGTCACCGGCCCGCCAATGATCGCATGATAGTTCACGATCATTCCGACGTGGATGTTGTTTGGTATTTTCATTTTGTGGACGCCGAATTCATCGCCTCCCATGTCGCCAGCATCCGAGGGATCAGCTTCACAACCGCGCGAATGTCGGCGGGCAGACTGTAGTTGAGCAGCTTGATCCAGGTGCCATCCGCCAATTCTCCGGCGATTTCGAGGTTGAACGACTCTTGATCGGTGATGCGCCACACCGTGATCCCTACCGCTATTTTATAGCTGTCGAATTGCTTGTCGAATAACCGCTCTCCAGCCCTGAACTTGTGTGGATGCTCCCGCCATCCATCGGACGCGAGCCATGCTGCGGAGTCGGTTGGTGGTGGGGCGTTCATGGTGATGTCTTTTGCCACTTGATCGCCGTTTTCGCGGCGGCAGTCATTGCTTTTGCGAAGCATCCAACCGCCACGGCATCGTCTGGTTCTTCTGTGTAGGCGCGGCCACCGGATGACCAGTTGATTCGCGGAGCCTCCCATTTCCCATCATGTGCTCGTGATTGCATCACTCTCACATTGTCGCCAGACCAGAACCCGTGGACGGCGTAGATAATGGATCGAGAATACTGGTCTTTCTGCTTCTTGACGCGAAATGGATAATTGTTTGGCAGTGCGGGCGTCGTGCTCATCGCATGTTCTCCTTGGTGATGAGCGCGGCAGACTGATACGACGTTGGAATCAACGCCACCATCTGATTGCCAGCCACTACTGGCGACCATGAAAGATCAATGCCATTCTCATGCTGAGAATCTTGCTCGGAAAGGGCAACCCTAAGCTCGATGCCGTGCCAGTTGATTTTGAGCCTCCTCGTTTGGACGTATCGCTCCATATAGGAAGGCCCGGATTGCTCGCCAAGACACACATACTCAGTGATCGAAACGGGCGATTCCGTCTGAGAATCCGACCATGCGCGCAGTTCGCGAACGGCAGTATTACGCTCCATCTGGAGGTGATTGATGTGGGCTTGCGCCCACTTTGGGAGTGTGGATATGTTTGGTGTGCTCATGGTGCAGTTTCAATCTTTGGGCTCCTCACAAAACAATCTCCCCGCGCGCTCCATCGCTTCTGCCTGCGCTCGAATTCATCCTCCGCCTCGTCCAGTGTGCCGGTGAATGGGACGGCCTCTTCACGCGTCCAGACCTCTCCGCGAGGGCCGACGAATTCGACTGTGGAGTCAGGCGCTTCGATGGTGACGAGGTGAGTCACGATGCATCCTCCTTCATGCGTAGTTCAAAGGCCAAGAGTTCATCGAGACGCTCCATCACTTCGCCTCGCGTCAGGTTCTTGCCTTCGTATTTGTGAGCATAGAATCCCGCCACGTAAGGCTTTAACCATTCGGAGTGCTCAAACATCCAAGGAATTTCTGGATTTACTCTCGTCTGCACGGAGAGGTGGCAACGCTGGCACAAGCTCAGGTGATTCCACCATGCATCATTGGCTTTGTCCCCATCGAAATGATGAACCGTCAGGATGCGCCACTGGGCTTGAACCTTGCCACCCGCAAGGATAAAATCCGCAATTGGCATGATGAGTGACGTAGCTTTCTTCACGGTCACCCATGACAAGTCACCTTCCGCTTGTAGCCGCACCGGAGGGCCATGCGCACATTGAGCATCGCAATCACTCCACTCTCCACGACCCATCCGCTTGACGCCAGTTTCGCATGGGTGCCCGCACCTTGCGCAGCGATAACCGGCCTCTTCGCGGGATTTCGCGCGAAGCGATTTCCCGTCTTTAGCGTAGTCGTTTGTGAATCTTGGCATGGACGCATTCTACATGGTTTGAAAATGGTGTAAAGAAATAAGTTGCAAGGATTGCAGGTTTGCAGTTAATCTCGCTTCATGGAAATCCGCCTCACCCTTAAAGCGCCTGAAAAGACCTTCGTAAAAGAGGAGATGTTCAACCGAGATGAATCGGGTCGCGCGTGCGTCTTGCGGCTCATCCGGGGCGCAATGAGCCGCAAGGGCAACAAGCAAAGGCTCTCCAAAAAACCAGCCGCCCTTCAACTCCGCCAAGCCAAGCCATGCTAGATTTAATTCACACCCATCCGCGCCTTGCCGTGTTCGTCATTGGCCTTGTGTTTTTCGCGTCGTTCTTCGGGCTTATCGCCATTCTGGAGCGCGGGCTTCCGAAGTCCTATACAGGTCCGCGCGACGACCAGCACGACAGGGCGGTGCGGGCGCACCGTGGCAAGCAACACGAGGGTGACAGCAGAGGATTCAACTAGCACGGCAATGACTCACTTCATCTCCGCATCCGCCCTCGTCGCGTTTGGAGCTTTCGTATCCTGGCACATCGCCGGATGGCTCGTCAATTTCGGATTCTAAGCACCATGAAGCTCCCACTCACAAAATCCACCGTGCCAGGCTTCGGCAGCATTGACGCCTCTACGGAAGAGCATCGCGCGCTTCACGCCGCCTTGTGTTCTGCCGCGAAGAAAGCGCACAGGCTCCACATGGAGGCAATGCAGTCCAAGCGGGAATCGCAAGACAAGAGCGTGGCGCTGAGACTTCCAAGGGCCCGCGCATCCGCGTTTTTCACGATGTAACAACAAATCCCATGAACCGCACCGCCAACTACGAGACTACCGCGTCAGGCAACCTGCGGATTGAGTATGAATTCCACGCCGCCGAAAAAGCGACGGGCGAATCCGGCCTTTCTCTAGGGACGCCCAATGAAGGCGCTTACGCCGAAGTCATCGGCATCACCTGTGGCGACGACAATGTGAACATTCTCCCGTGGCTGGAATCACACGGGCTGGATGTGGCGAGCATCGAAGATGAAATCATAGAGCACCTTACGGGGGTGTTCGAGCCTGATCCAGACGACCAGCGCGACGCCAAGCTCGATCGCGAGCCGCTCGATTCGTCCAGGGACGAATAGCCAGTTTCTCCGCGGCCTTATGGCCACGGATCACATCACGAAAATTCCGCAAACGGCGACTATTCGACCGGAGGCGGCAGCCACCCCGATTCAGACGACCATGAACACACCCGAACAACTCGCAACGCTGCTCACCGGCAGCGAATACCCGCTGGAGCTTAGCAAGGACATGATCAAGGAGGCGAAGGCGTCAGGGCTCGTGATCGTCTATGGGGCGTCAGACGATCTGTGCGAATTTGATGGCGCAATCTCCGATGAAGCCGGTTGCCTAGACGGCGGAGAGATATTTTTCAATGCCAGCGGATACATCGAGTCGCCGGACGATGATGAGACGGAAGTTCTAAAGAAATTCAATGTCTTGGATCAAGTCACTCAAGGCGGCGCAAAATTTGAGGCCGTGTGGGGGGAGGAAACGGAAGATGGGAGAGATTGCTCGTGGTGCTACAAAGTTCCATTCCCATGCGCCCGCTTCGACATCATGGAAGACGGGCAGCTTTACTGCGAGGGCTTTGTCTTCCGTCTGGAGGATGCATTGACGAAACTGCCATGAGAGCCTGCAACATCTTCAAATATGAGCCTGACAAGGATGCTACTAGCGACCTCTATCCGCATGGGAGAACCTATCTGAAGCGCGCCCCAGATGGCACCGGCACCTTTCTCGCGTGGGGTGTGGACTACCAGGAATGCAACGATGGCGTTGCTTCCTACACCGCAGCCATCATCGAACGCAAGGACGGCAGCGTTGAGATTGTGCGCGCTGACATGATCCAGTTCACCAATGAAAGCTAACCGAGCGAAGCCAAAAAGCCATGAACACCCAAGCAACAATCATCCAGGGCTCACCGGAATGGCACGCGCTCAGACTTGGCCGCGTGACCGCATCCCGCGTGGGCGATGTCATCGCCAAGACCAAGGCCGGTGCGAGCGCAAGTCGAGCCAGCTATGCCGCAGAGTTGCTCGCGGAGCGGCTCACCGGCATGGCCACGCCAAACTACCCGAGCGCGGCGATGCAATGGGGAACGCTCCACGAAGCTGATGCCAGAGCAGCCTACATCGCGCTCACGGGTAAGCCTGTCGTGGAGGTGGCGTTTGTGTCACATCCGGCCATCGCCATGAGCGGAGCGAGTCCTGACGGGCTTGTTGGGGACGAAGGCCTGCTTGAAATCAAGTGCCCAACCTCGCCAACACACATCGAGTCGTTGCTCGGCGGCGAGATCAACCCAAAGCATATCGCGCAGATGCAGTGGCAGATGGTAGCGACTGGACGGCAGTGGTGCGACTATGCCTCATACGATCCAAGGCTTGAGAAGCACATGCAACTGATTGTGACGCGAGTGGACAGGGATGATCCTTTGATCGCTGTGCTGGAAGCTGCCGTGATTGAGTTCTTGGCGGAGATTGAGGAGAAGATTGAGCGGTTGAACCGCATCTATCGGCCCGGAGAAGACGAATTCTGAGAATTCACTTGCCAGACACGAACCGCTTGGTATGGCCTACATCCATGTATGACGCATCTCCAATTCTCAAAGAAAGGCGGTCAAGCCAAGTCCGAAGCCAAGGCCAGGGCTGCGCGCAAGAACTGGAAGAAGGTACACGCCGCACTCAAGCTGAAGCGGGAGCGGAAGAAGAAAGGATGACCTGTATCTACACATTGTCCGATCCACGCGATTGCAGGGTGAGATATGTTGGGAAAGCTAACGACACATACAGGAGGCTTCGCAATCACCTGAACACGCCTGTAAGTGGAGGCATGACCCGATGGATGGATGAGTTGAAAGCGATTGGCATGAGGCCGATCTTGATTGTGGTTGAGCGTTGTAAGGTGCGCGATTGGAAGACAATGGAAAGACTTTGGATCGCGCTCTATCGCTCCACGGTGGGAGACCTGCTCAATGTTTGCGATGGTGGAGACGGAACGACGGAGATTCTGGCCGCGACGCGCACAAAGATCAGCGTGGCTAATCGCGGCAGAAAAAACACTCCCGAACACATTGAGAAAACTCGCATGGGAACCCTTGGAAGAAAGCGCACTCCCGAACAGAATGAAAGAAATGCATTGGCGCACAAGGGAAGGCCGCACTCTCCAGAACGATGCGCGAACATCGCTGCCGCCGCAAAGGGAAGACCGTGTAGTGAAGCGCATCGTGAGAAAATTTCATCTTCTCTGCGAGGACGGAAGTTTAGTGCCGAGCATTGCGCAATGCTAAGTGCGGCACACGCAAGAATACGAGCGCGCAAGGCATCGCCACAAATGACCATTCAATTCTAAAACACTTTCCTGCGACAGCTCAGGCTCAAACAAAAACACGAACACATAAACACAAAACTAACATGAACATCAACGAACTCAAAACCTCGAACTTCCTCAAGCGCAGCGATGTGGGTGACGGAACCCTTGTGACCATCACCGGCCTTTCGCGTGAGAACGTGGCAAAGGAGGGGGCACCGGAAGAACTCAAGTGGGTTCTGCACACGGCGGAATTCGACAAGGCGATGGTGCTGAACTCGACCAACGGCCAGCTTATCAGCCACGCGCTCAAGTCTGATGAAAGCGATGACTGGACGGGAAAGCAGATCGTGCTTTTTGACGATCCGTCCGTGAGCTACGGCGGAAAGCTCCTCGGTGGCATCCGTGTTCGGGCTGTTCCCCGCACTGGCGCAGGCAACCCCGCCCCACGGCAAGCCGCGAGCATGTCCACGAGCGTCAACGCCAAAGCCGCGCTTAAGAACAAGTTCAAGACTCACAAGCTCTGGGGGACGAAGCTCACCTCAGACGAGGTGAATTCCTACATGGTTTCGCGCTGGGGAGCCAAGCTCGATGAACTTGAGCCGGACGTGGCACAGGAGGCGCTGGACTGTTTCGACGCCATGGTGCAGGAGATCGCAGACAATAGCATTCCGTTCTGATCCCGCACAAACGCCCGCCCGTGGCCCAGTGCTGCGGGCGGGCAACGACCAATACCATGATCGTATCACGCAAGAGCATAGACGTGCTGGATGACTCTTTCCGAGCCAGGGAGGGACATCACTACATCCGGTTCACGCGTCACGGCAACCGCATGGTCATCCAGTGCGGAGACGGGAACGTTGAGTGGGATAGCGAACAGGATGACGACCCCCAACTCACGCTCGCGGCTGTCGTGAATATGCTGCTGGAATGCAGGCTCAACCGTCGCAAGCCATGAAAGCCATCCTCACACCATGCATCCTCACCGGGATCAGATCCAAGGCGGACGGATCGCTTGGACTGTCCTTCTCAACGCCTGAGCTTACCAGCGCGGAGAAGACGGCTTGGATGGATCTGCACGGGAAGAATGCCAAGATGCTCCTTGAGCCGATGGACTCAGAGCCGGAACCGCCCATCGAAGTCAAAGCAGAGATGGAGCAGAAGACGTGTGGACAAAGACTCAGGGCGAGCCTGTTCGTGCTTTGGAGGCAGCAAGGTTCCGCTGGGGACTTCGAAGTGGCGTATAAGGGTTACATAGAAAAAGTCATATCTTCAGTCAAAGCGAAATTGGAACCATGAAAACCACCTTCACAACAGGCGCGTCGCCTACAAGAGCGGGCTCTGGACGCTGGTTCAGGGATCTCAAAAGCCTGACGGTCTCGCTGCACGGAATCCGCCTCCAAGCCCGCGAAGAAGGTGAGGAGTTTTTCGCCGACTTGCTGGACTCTGCTGCCCGCGATTTTGAGCACATCGTGGGCCAGGCACCCAAAAATGAGATGCCTCCAATCGAGGCGTTCTGTGGATGTCTCCAGAACGTCCAGGATCAGACGCGCGCTGGCGCAACCCAGAGTTAAAGCGTATGAGTGACACCCAGGCCACCCAAGATACCGCGCGTCGATCTGCATCCGCAGGTTCGGGCTTGCGAGTCCACCCGCTATGCAATCTCCCTGCCGGCTTCCGATGGATGACCGATGGCGAGAAGATTTTTCACGGGTGCAAATTCACAAAGCAATCCTCTCCGAAGTGGTATTGGGTCTATGGCTTCAAGCTCCCTCTCGGTCGCCTGAGCATTTACACCGCAGCCACGCATTACCCGCACGCCTGCCCGAACGATAAAGCGCACCGGCAGACGGGGGCGGAAGACTCAACCGAAGCGAAGGACACCCTATGAAGAAAAACGCCAAAGCGAAACCACCAAGCCCCGTCTGTCGGGGTGCCGCGCCGGGTTCAGTGTGGGTGTCGAAATCGAAGCGAATGCCTAGAAAATCACAGTGGATCATCGCTGGCTCGTGGCGCTCTAGGGAATGGTCAACGAGCAGTATCTCAGCGCGTGGCTGGGCACCGTGGATAGACGATGATCGAACCCATTGGTTAGCAATTCCGAAGCCGCCGCCATGCAAACACTGAACGTCTTGGCTCACCGGCAGCCGGGGGCGCAAACCAACAACGAAGCAGCCGACTCACAAAATGGAAACTGATCTCGATACCCCACCAAGTCCCGGCTGTCGGTGTGCAGCCACTTGTTCGCCATTCGATGAGCCAACAGCCTCTATGCCGCCTCCAACAATGGAGGAGGTGTATGCGTGGTATCGCGCCGAAGCTGACGCTCGGATGCGCGACAAGGCTGGCTCGGACAAACTCCGAAACGCGCTCAAGGTGTTGCTCGGCGACATTGACCATCTCGGGCACTGGATACCCGATCCATGCCGCCGACTCGTCGAAGATGCTTTGGCGAACGCCGAGGATCAGGCGACGGCGAAGTAAAGACTATGAATACAAAGCAAAACGTCAATGAGCCGTTGCCTGCATCCTCCTTGTTCTGCCTTGGGGTTGGCGGCGGGTGATCCTTTCAGGGCGTCACCTGCCTCTGAGTGGTGAGATGGCTGGCTCTGGCTGCTCATAAAATGAAAACTGATAAAGCCCTGTTCATTGCGGTGGCGGCGTTGCTGGCGATACAACTGTTTCATCTGTTCGGGCCTTGGAGTCTGCACTCGCGGGTGCGACGGCTGGAGCTGCTGGCGCCACCGACGCCCGCTCAACCCTCAAATAATCTCGTGCCAACGACAAGGCTGCCACAATGAGAGCGATGAGTGCAAACCAAAGCGTGAACGTCCGCCATTCGGATGAGCGGAGGCGGGCGCGAATGTCTCCGACATCTTGGCGTATCGCCAACAGCTCTGATCTGGCTGCTGCATCAGCGCGGGCGCGGATAACATACTCCGCTGCAAGTCTTCGCGTTGTCCCCTCGCGGCACCCGGCGGAGTTCTCGATGATCTGCTCATCGGTGTATCCTCGATACATCCGAAGAAATGTCTCAAGCTCGGTTTCCTTTCCTTCTGGCATTACGTCGGGGGGTTGGCTGAACGCAAAGCTCTCCCATGAGGAGGGCGGAAAGGATCAACTATGACAGAGAAAACTACACCGCTCGACGAATTGGGAGCAGCGTCTTGTTCGCTGTTGGTGGACTGCACGGAAGACGTGCAAGAGTTTCGTGTGCGGAAGCCTCACAATCGCTTCTGCGCGTGGAAAGGCCGGGACTTCTGGCACAAAAACATCAGCGTCCAAGTGAGGCTGGAAGATGACGGAAGCGTATTCCTGTCCACCCAAGAGGGGCACGTCTCTACGCTCAGAATCGCCACAATCACAATCGAACAACTCCACGCGCTGATTCGGGGAGTTACAGCGCACGTCCCGGATCAGGCGACGGCGAGCACAAGATGAACGCAAACACGACAGACTTCAATCGAGCCGTTGCCTGCATCCGGTTTGTTCGCCTTTTGCGATACTGGTGGCGTGGCCGCACCATTCCAACGCCGTGGTGGGCCGATAAGCTGACGATCATCTGGACATGGAGGGCGGTGCCACTGAGCACCATCAACAAGTTCTGTGAACCGGATGGACGAATGAAACGGGGCTTTGTGGTCCGGCGCACTGGCATCTACCTCACGGGTCCGGCATACCATGATCTCCAATGGTATCGAGCGCACATCAAGCTCAGGCGCAGGCATGAGGCGAACGCCGCGCTCTGCGAAGTGGCGGACAAGGCGCGACCGAATTAACCGATGACGTGCGCCCGCCACTTTCGCAGCAGCAAGTGGTTCTGGACACGTCGAACTCGAAAACAAATATGGACAAAGAATATCTGAAAGAAGCGGCTCGCGCCGTGGGAGCAAAACTGCCGGACAACCACGGCTTCATACTTCTGGTAGCGCCCTTCGGTGAAGGTGAAAACAATCGGCTCACCTACATCTCGTCAATGAACCGTGCCGATGCAATTAACGTCCTCAAAGAATGGCTCATCAAAGCCAGCGGCGAGGAAGAATGGATGAAACACATCAAATGAAACTCATCGAATTTCCAGAGCAAACCGTGGTCATCGCAAAAGACCAGCCGGAATATCTGCCGCTCCCGGCTCACAGATTCGCGGACGCACCGGAGCAAGGGCGCATCGCCTTCTGCTGGCAACTGACATGGCGCGAACGGCTGGCCGTGCTGTGGCGTGGCGTAGTCTGGCATCAAGTGCTGACCTTCAATCATCCGCTCCAACCGCAACTGCTGGCGACTGATAAGCCAGTGATGCCGAGCGCGAGTGTCCAGAACGCCGTGGCTCTGCCGACGGCGAGCGATGACGCACCGAATACATGACAGACTAACTTCGAGCCGTTGGCAGCAGCCACATGGTTCAGGGCACGGCACCCCAGACTGCCGAAGTAGAAACCAAAACGCAAAACACACATGAAACTGCAAAACGAACAAATCGCCCGCGTCTGCCACGAGGCAAATCGCGGCTACTGTGAATCCATCGGCGACACCTCACAACGCGCATGGGAGGAATCTCCTGAGTGGCAGAGAGACAGCGCAATCAAGGGCGTGGAGTTCACGCTCGAAAACCCCACCGCCCCGCCGAGCGCGAACCATGACTCATGGCTCGCCGTGAAAGAGGCGGATGGCTGGAAGTATGGGCCAGTGAAAGACCCGGAGAAGAAGGAGCACCCGTGCTGTGTGCCATACGATCAACTTCCCTTGGAGCAACAACGCAAGGACGCGCTCTTCAAGGCGGTCGTCGCCGCGCTCGCATAAGCGCATCGGGGCACTCACGCAGGCCAAGTGATCTGCCTGAGTGCCCTGAACGCAGAGGTGAGCCACGGCGCGAACCACAAATAATCTATGAAAGCAAAAACAACATCCAAACTACCAGCGGCCCGCCGTTGGCTCGACCGTCTTGTTAGCGCATTTCGTCGCCATGACCCAATGCGCGGATTCTGGGAATCCCGATTCGATGAACTGGCGACCTTCAACGCCGAGGCATCGAGAGGAATCCAGCACACGCCCGAAAAGCGCGAACGCATGTCCGCGATGCAGGCTGAATACAACGCAAAGCTCGAAAACCTGCCGGGCGTGATCGTGATGCGCTAACGCTTTGGCTCTGGCACGGGCCGGGGCGGAAACCTCAAACGAAGCGACTGATACCCAAGATGAAAACAAACATTGATACTCCAGAAGGCCCGGCACGTTGCCAGCAGCCTATTGTTCGTCCCCGTATGTTCGTGCGCATGTTCAAGCCGCAGTTTGCGCGACTCGTCGAACTGGGAATGAAGCGTCAGACTGTGAGGCCGACGCCGAAGCGTATGCCTTTGCGCGGCGACAGAATCAGCCTGCGAGCCTGGAGCGACAAGCCATATCGCAGCCCTCAACGCATCCTCCGGGAAGCCGTTATCTCGGAGGTGTTCAAGATCCGCATCGAGAAGGGAAGAATCTGGGTGGCGGGGCAAAGTCATATCACTAAATATCCACAGCGGAGCAGCGGCGACCAGACGCTCGATAGCTTTGCAATGGCCGATGGCTTCGAGTCATGGGATGCGATGGAGGCGTGGTTTCAGGATCAGCACGGGCTACCGTTCGAGGGGGTGCTCATTTGTTGGACGAACGTGCGGGTCAGCGACTCGCCGGGAGAAACCTCAACTTGAAACACTGACTCTATGGAAAAGAAAAACGACAGCAGCACCCAGGAGGCGAGTTCGACTGCACTCGCTGGTTCGGAGGCTGAGGGAGAGCTTCGCGCGGAGATAGCCGAGGCCGTGCGCGTGATCGAATGGTATGCCACCGTCCCGCAAGATGTGGGAGCGGCAGCACAGGCGTTTCTGAAACGTCGAGCGGAGAAAGGAAAGTCTCCGAATGTTTAAACTAACACACGACTATGGCGAAAACAGACATTGAAAATACACAGGACACCAACGCCATAGGCGTTGTGTGCAGTGCCCTTGTTCGGCATTGGTTGAAGTCCTTGCCGTGGAATCCGCAGTGGGACTGGATGCGAAAGGAGATGGCGGACGCACTCCACCTGGATCTCTGCGACGAATGCAACGGTTCAGGTGCGCAGGACTCAGGTGGCTTCACGCCGTGGGATGAACCAATCAACATTGGCTGCGGGAAATGTGGCGGTGAAGGGGTGTTGCCGAACAAAGCAATATCACACACGCATGAGCATTAGACGCAGAACTTATGGATCATGGACTCCTGAGAGTTCCGCCAAGGCTCACGCCGCGAAGGCGCGTAAGCGCATGGAGGGAGCGCCTCGCCAGCCCGACCCGCCGAAGCCGCTCCTGCGCAGGGTGCTCCAGTGGACGGGCGTGGATGGCGCGGTCCATCGCTGGGTCATCCGCCCCGGCAAGAGGCGCAATGGAATAGCCGTGTGTGCCAAGGGCAAGACGGTTCAATGCGGCTATGACAGGCTTCTACGATCCATCCGCAAGCACATCCTCACATCACCATGACGCCACCATTGCAACCATCCCACGGCCCCACTCGCGCGAGCATCCTGGAATACGGTCTTGACTTAATGGCCCGGCGCGCGGCTGCCATTCAGGCCGAGATCCATGACCTTAAGGTTCGGCTCAACGAATTGGAGTCATTGCTCGCGAGATCAACCGCGCGCGATGTGGAAAGTGGGAACTCCGCATGAAAACATCACATGAACTCAAATCCCTATTCCAAAACGCCGGTTCTGATTTTTTCGATCGAAATTCCAGGGAGGGTTCCAAGCTGGAACGAGCTTCTAGGGATGCAGCACTGGAATCGAAGCAAGTTGAAATCACAGATTCAGCGAGGTTTCTTGTCCGCATTACAAGCATCCGAAAACGACTGCTTGATGAGGACAACCTTGCGGGAAAGTATCATTGCGACTGCCTCCGCTACGCTGGAATCATACCTGACGACTCTCCGAACAAAACGCACATTGAAACAAGGCAGCGCAAGGCCAAAAAGGGTGAGGAAGAGCGCACGCTGATCGAGGTTTTCATCATCAACGAACTCGACAAAGCCATGAACGCCGACACCCCAAGAACAAGTGAAGCCGCAGGGCTTCCATGCAACGACTGGCAGAAGACCGCCGAGAGTCTGTTTGATTGCTCCGCCAAACTTGAGCGCGAGCTTGCCGCCGCCAACGACCACCTCGGCGGACTCTCCGTCCACACCCACGGCGAGGACTGCCAGCGCCCGGCTTGTGTGCTCAGGCGCGAGAACGATAGGCTGACGGAGGCGCTGGTGGCAGCATTGGAATGGGCGGACATGGAAATCGGCAAATGCACAAAGCCAAACCCGATCACCAGGGCGCTTAGCATCTACCGAAACAAGCATCCGAAGAAACCACTTGCGGCGAGTGACGGGGTGGGGTAAAATCGGATCATCCAGCAATGGATGCCGAATGAGTCCCGGCAACGACAAGCCCAATGATCCTCAAACAAACATCCTCGAATCTGCTTCGTGCCGCTGGCTTGCCGGTGGACTCACTCGAAGCAGTTTCGAGGTTTTTTTGTGCCATGAACTCACCACTAACTATCATTTGCAGACACTTGGCGGCAGACGAATGCGCAGACTTCATTGCGAAGATGCGCAGACAACTCTTGTCGGAGGCGTAACCCATGGCAACCGACGCCCCTGCATTCGATTTCTACCCGGAAAGGTGGACACAAGGAACACGTCACATGAGTAAAATCCAGCGGTGCGATTACCTCGACCTTCTCAGTTTCCAGTGGACTGAGGACGGGTTGCCGGGTGATTTGGAAGCCGTCGCTAGGATTATCGGCTACACCAAGTCCGCGCAGATTCCTCAAGTGGTCCTTGTGAAGTTTCCTGAGTGCTCAGACGGCAAGAGGCGCAATGCACGGCTCGAACAAATACGAGCAGAACAGCGTGAACGCATCAAACGTAAGAGCGATCAACGCAAGGCTGCCGCAGATGCGAGATGGGCTGCGGAGAGGTTACGCCCGAAATGCGGAGAAGATGCGACCGCATTACGGGCGCAATGCCCACCACCCACCACCCACCACCCACCTGATGTTCTTTTGGGAAA
>ERZ1292637.822-Hain-H14-01um-R3-822-length-14963-cov-9_pt1 | contig 14963 bp, 20 predicted proteins | sample MGYA00564405_ERZ1292637 | MGnify/ENA primary metagenome ERZ1292637 (study PRJEB36523, sample SAMEA6512645) | groundwater metagenome | collected 2019-01-09 | study: AquaDiva: Metagenomics assemblies of 32 groundwater samples | reverse complement strand
ACGCCGCCGTAGTCTCCCGGATAGACTTTGCCAACTGGGAGTATCTTCCTGAGCAGGAGAAGGTCAACCGCATCTTAAACGCAGCGCAAGTCAACTATGAGCAAAAACTTGCTCAAACGATTGCTGAGAAGGAACAGATGTGGGGTGAGCAGATCGGCAATGCTATGAGGACTGGCCGTGAGGGGGATTACCGTTATTGGAACCTCGTTACGGACGCTTTGGAAAGAAAGGTCAACAATCCTAAGTTGGTGCTGCGCGAGTTGCTCAAAGAGGCGATGGACGTTCAGAAGCAGATCCAGGAGGGCAAATTCAATCCGCTCGATTTAGCCTACACTAAGCTCACGGCGGGTGATGAAGAGGAGCGAAAAAAGCAGGAATGGATGAAGCTTGGTGAAGAGGAATATCAGCGCAAGTTGGATGCACAGAAGCAGGAGGAGGGCGTTAGAGGCTCTGGCGCTGTGCCGATCTTAAAGCAAGCTCCTCAAAAACCGGCTGACATCACTCAGGCCGTTCGAGCGGAGGCAGAAAAGGCGGGTATTCCCTGGCTTTCTCAATGACGGGTTAGGTTGGCCGACCGACAAGTGAGGTTCCGCGCCTCATTACCCGTCACCAGTTTAGTGCGGCAGACCTTTAGCGGGAGGACTATAAGGATGAACGCAAATGGCGGGATCAGTTCCAACATTAACAGAAGTTCTAAACAACGTAGGAACCTCGACAATTTCCGCAAAACTCCCCGGCCTTATCGACAATTTCTATGGGTCCAACCCGCTTACCAAGCGGCTATTGGATCTGGATAAGATCATCGAAGACGGCGGCAAGGACGTTCGCCAACGGATTATCTATGAGAAAAAGCCGGGCGGTGCATACGGTGCGGGCGATACCTTTGGAAACGAGCGACGCGAGACCAAGACGGAAATGGTGTTCGACTGGAAACTCTACCATGTGGACATCGTTCTGTACGGTCTTGACCTGTTGAAAAACGCCGGCGGAAAGATGATCCATGACCTCGTTTCCGATGAGATGGATGAGGCCGAGATGTCCGCTGCTGAATATCTTGGAGTCGATGTATTCGCAGGAACCGGCGGCGATAAGTTGACTGGACTCCGGGTCGCCTTCGACGACGGTACGACCCATACGAGTTACGGGGGCATTACGCGGGTTACAACCGCGGCTACCGCTGGTTTAGCAGTTAGCGGCACGACTACAACTACCACCGCAACCACCTTCTCCCTCCCGCAGATGAATATCTTCATGCAGCGGGCGACCATTGCCAATAAGTCGTGCGATCTGATTATCACCACTCAGGCTTTGATGAACAAGTGGTGGGAGCGGGCACAGCCGTCGCAGAGAATCGAGTCGGGCGGGAGAAAGGATACTCCGGTCGCCAATCTGGGATTCAAGACGGTTCTGATGAACGGCGCCGAAGTGGTTGTCGATAGCCACTGTCAGACGGACCACGTCTACTTTATCAACAGCGAGTACTTAAAGCTCGTTGTTCATAAAAACCGGATGTGGACCCCTTCTGGCTGGCTCTACCCGACCAACCAAGATTCCGTTATCAACCATCTGTATTTTGCAGGTGAGTTGGTATGCAAGAGCCCACGAATGCACAATGTCGCCACAAATGTGACTTAAAGATTGATGAACAAGGAAGTTAAGGATGCGCAGATTCGGGCGTTTAAGAGGACTCAGAATCCTCCTAAACTCCCACCGTTAAAACAGGGCAGGATTTTGTTTGTGGAGAATTGCCCAAAGGAGTCAAGCCCAAAGTTTATAGCGGAGTTTGTGTTGCCCCAGGCTTTTGAAAGTCGATCAGAAAAGATCGTCGTTTTTAAGGGGGCATTTCGCTACGAGTTCGATACGCTTGGGCTTTTTAGGAACTTCCGTTCAAAGTGGGCGTTTGGGTTAAACCTTTTTGGCGACGAGATTGAGTACAGCGTACCGGAAAGTTTTCACGACACGATGAGGGGCTATCACCAAGTGCCGAAGAACTTCCCTCAGAGAGAGGCAAGCCCGTAGTCATTCTCTGAATCTAATATTGTAGCGGGATACTCCCCACGTTTGGGAGGAAAAGGAGAAGGATATGCCGAATAATTATTTGAAATTAGGAATGCTCACTGGCATCGGCCATGCGGACTTGAATGGCGATTACAATCCGAGGGTCGCCCTGGATGAGTTTCGCCCAGGGCAGATTGCGCTGGCGACTGACAAGTTTGGGGAAAAGATTTTCAAGTACGTGCGGAACTTGAGCGGTTCTGCCTTTGCTCAGGGCGACCTAGTGAGAAGGGTGGCTGTGGTAAGCGTAACCGACATCACTTCGGGGACGACCACTTCGGCAACTCTAGTAGCTGGCTTTACCCTCGGCACAGTCTATGTGCTCGCAGGCAAGCACCAGGGGGGCAAGCATGTCGGCATGATGCTCTATTGCGTCGATAACAACGACTCGGCGGGAGCCGCGCCGGAAAACGAAGTGAGCATCATTGAGAACAACACTGCCGATGTTGCCAATGTCGATCCCGACTATGCGTTCAGCGCGGCCTTAGCGGTGAACGATGATCTTAGGATCTTGAGTCCAGGCTGGCACGCTGAGGATGCAGTGGCAGCCGACTTGGCTCAGAATACTCTCGGTATCGTTGTAGGCCCAAACGGGTTTTCGGACGGCAACTACGGTTGGGTGCAACAGCATGGTCTGTGTCCGATTGCCAATAGCAAGAACTCAGTCACCTTTGTGGCTGGCGGCGCGGTCATCGCCGGGGCAGCGGTTATTGATATCGACGCTGCTGGTGGTCTTGAACTGGCTATCGGGTATACCCCGTTCGCCATGACTAGCGATTCGGCGCGGGATAAGCTCCCCTGTTTCTTGACATTGTTCTCGCCCGCGATGAACGTCGCAACGCCATAACAATAGGATGAAAGGAGGAGGCAAATAACATGAAAAAAATACTAGGCGCCTTGCTCATCGTCCTGGTTCTTGCGAGTCAAGCCTGGCCGGCGAGTCTGACTTTGAGTAACTTGCAGGAAAGCATCATTGGAAACCTGGTTGTCGTTACCGGAACGGCCGCGGTAAATTCCGGCGATACGCTTATTGTGCCTCGGATAAGCACCATCTTGTTTTTTGGGATGTCTCAACGTAACACGGCTGCCACCGGCGTCGGCCCTAGCAGTCTGTCTGCTGGACACCGCATCAGTACGACCGGCAGTCAGAACACGGTTACGATCAACGTGAGCGTCGAGGCGGCAACCTGGGAGTTTTTTATAGCAGGGTTTTAGGCGAGGCATAGGGCAAATTCGAGTGAAGAAGATAGGCAGGAGCGGGGAAACCTGCCCTGTCTATTTTTTTAGGAGGTCTGGATGTCCGATCAAATGTTGACAAGCGTAGCGACCAAAGTAACGAGCAACGCCAAAGTCGTTGCGGCCATTGGCCGTCATTATGTTGACCGTATCGTTGTGACAAACGTGGATGCAGGCGCTCGATATCTGCAAACATTCGACGCCCTAACGGCTGATGTGACTGTTGGCACTACGGCCCCGACGATGCCTTATGCGATTCCGTCAACCGCCACCTTGGTCATCCCCATTCACAAGGTTTTTGCGACTGGCTTGGTTTACGCTGTAACAACCACCTCGACAGGCCTCACGGGTCCGACTGAGGCTTGGGTTGAAGTATTTATTTAGAAAGGAGCAAAAATGAGTGAGGAGACTCAGCAAACCCTAACTTTAGATAAAGCCCTCGATTTTTCTTACCAGATCGTGCAGGCGCTAAAGACCGTTTCTGATCCGATATACAGAGACGCATTCGGCAGGATACACGAGCTTTTACAGCTTTCCGTCGAATGCCGGGATCAGATTGCGAGTCTGACGAAGTCCCGTGAAAATACGCGGCAGCTTTCCGATTTGCTTGTCCAGCAGAACGCGGCATTAAAAGAGGATATCGCAAAGTTGGAAGAGCAAAAGGCCAGTTTGGAGAGAGCTGTCGATGGGAAACGGGAAGCTCTTGATAAACTACGCGCAGACGCAAAGAGAGCAGCCGAAAAAATTGCGAATGACTAAACGGATTTTAACTCTTCTTCTCTCTGCTATCCTGCTCTTTCCGGCTGAGACCTTTGCCGCCTCCGTGCCGATCGGCGGCGGGCTGAACGCGGATGCCGATGGGAACTTAAACATCAACGTAGCGGCCGGCGTGACTCAGTACAACCAGGGCACAGCCTCAACCTCTACCGATACCATGACGATGGCCGGGTGTGTCCGGGCGGATACAGCCGCGGTGGACGCAGGGGTAGCCGATGGAGATCGGGTGCGCTGTATTGTGGACTCGACGGGACGCTTATGGGTGAACGTCGGCAATACAGTTTTGTCAGCCGGCACCGCTGAGATCGGGAATGTCAAAAATTCCGGCACATTCGCCACGCAAGCGACACTCCAAGCAGGAACAGCGGAAATCGGAAAACTCGCTGCTGGAACCGCAGAGATCGGAAAGCTAGCTGCTGGCACAGCTCTCATCGGCAAAGTCGGTATTGACCAGACGACGCCTGGGACTACCAACCGAGTTGATATCGGCACATTTCCCGACAACGAGCCGTTTAACATGGCTCAGATTGGGGGGGTTGCCACATCTATGGGGGTTGGCGCCTCTGATACGGGTACTCAAAGATTGGTTATGGCCACAAACGATCCATGCCAATCAAGCGGCGTGGCCAAGTCCAGCGTGGTGCTCAATGTGACTGCCAACGCGGAATTGATCGCTGCTTCCGGGAGTACGAAAATTTATGTGTGTGGCTTCTTTGCGACTGTTGGCGGGACAACGCCCACTTACCGATTTGTGTATGGAACGGGGACCACATGCGGGACCGGGACGACATTTTTGACCGGTCTTATTCTTCCGGTAGTGGGTTCGTTCAATGTGTATGCTCCCGGTATGACGGCATTCGCTACAACGGCAAGCCAAGCACTTTGTATGGCAGTAGGCGGCACAAGTCCTAGTGTGCAAGGAACCGTGACTTACGTGCAGCAATAAGAGGAACCATGAGCCGTCCCTACATCATCACTGACACCACCTCCTACACCGCTGGCGCTGTCACTTTCTTTGCGAAAACTTTTGGAGTGGGGTGTTAAATGGCCAATTTTACAACATCCGTGACTCGCATCCAGGACTTGTGCGGAAACCATAGTCTTGCGACTGCCGCTCTTGTGGGCCGTTTTTATAATACCCGACATCGCGGCCTACTTGAATCCTTTGAATGGAGTAGGAAAAAGCAGGAAATTCTTATTGTCATTGCGGCTGATGAAAGCAGCGGCACATTGTCTGTCACAAATGGTGGATCGACTGCTACCATTACCGGCGGCTCCTGGACCTCAGCGGATGAGGGGAAGTACGTTCGTATCGGGTCGGATAACGAACTCTACGTTGTCAAAACTGTCAGTGGCGCTACGGTCACTTTTGGCGACTTAAACGGTACGACGGTCGCCTATCAGGGGACAACCGCCGCCACAGCCACCTATGTCATGTTTGAGCGGTTCTATAGTCTTGGGACCGCCGTCGAGTCCATTGTTTCAGTTGTGCATAACACCTCGAAGTTAGGAGAAATAGATCAGGAATCCTTGGACGCTATAGATCCAGCCAGAACCAGCACGGGTACTCAAGCAACGGCTTTTGCTCGTGGTCCGCGCGATATGAGCGGTACAAGCGATCTGGTTCAAATCGAATTTACCCCGCGTCTTACGGCGGCCACGGTAGTCCGGGTGATTATCAAGAAAGGGCATACCGACCTTGCCAGCACCACAAACCCGATAGTGCCCAGTGGTCCCCTAGAATGGCAAGCCGCAGCCGATACTTGCAGACACTTGTTTGCAAAAACGAAAGATGAAAGATGGCTTACTTTGGCTAAAGATTACGATGGTCAAGGCGAAATCTCGTTGGAAAGAGAAAAAACGCTCGACGCGCACAAGTTTGGTTTAAGTCCTGCCATTAAAGATGCAGGGGCATGGAGCCGGGCGGGGACGGACTACGAAACGGACCACGATCTTTTTCCCCCAGGTCACTAACCTATGAGCCGCCCCTACATCATCACCGACACTCCCGAGCGCAAGATGGAAGTTTCCGTTGACGCCGGTGGATCCGTGTCAATCGTAAAAAAGTGGCTGCTTCATCCAGAGGAAACATGGGTAGTAAGAGAGATGGTTGTGAATGGGGATGAGTGGGAGAGGATTAGCGAGGCAAGACAGAAGGAGAAAAAGTAAGTGGGATTCCCTAACTCGACCGACCAAGCCGCACCCGCCAGTACCGATTCTCCCGGGCTGGGTGACGATCAAATAAGAGCCCTCAAGCTCTTCATTGAGGACGTTCTTGGCATCACTGATGCCACCTCCTATACGGCTGGTGGTATCACTTACCAAACCAACGGGCGGTTGACCGCTCTTACTCGGTGGAGCCTAAAAGAAGGCGCAGCTATCGCCTCCGCTGCGGCGCTTACTCCCGGCACAGACGGCAACCTCTTTCACATCACCGGCACCACTGGGATAACCTCGATTGCCAGCATTGATGGCGCTGGCCCAATCTGGCTGGTGTTTGATGACGCCGTATTGATTACGCACGACGCGACGGCGCTTATCCTGCGTGGCGGTGTCAACCACACAACCGTTGCTGGCGAGATATTCTGTTTCATGCACGAAGGCTCCGGCAACTACCGTGAGCTTGGCCGCAGTATTGTGCGAAGCGGGACACTTAGCAGCGTTCAAATAATCCGTAAGGCCGCACAGACCCAGGTCGTCAATAACTCAACGACCCTTGTCAACGATGACACATTGCTTGCTCCTCTGGCGGCGAATGAAACGGTTTATTTTATCTTAAACATTTATATTATTACTAATGGAACTGCCGATTTCAAGGCGGGTTTTACTGTTCCCACAGGCGCGACACTTAAATGGACGGTAACATCAGGTGTGTATGTAGAACCAGGGGCCACAGTAACTAATCAAAGTCCTTCAGGTGGCGCTTCAGGTGATACTTTATCCTTTGGGGGATTTACGACTTCCGCAGGAATAACGATATTAGGCTCAGTCCGCAACGGCTCTACAGCGGGCAACTTGCAACTCCAATGGGCGCAACAGACAGCAGCGGTGGTAGATACCTTTGTGCAAACCGATTCATTCTTGTTGGTTTCTAGGGCCTAATTTATGGCTATAATCTTTTACTGGAAAAATAGCGGGCTAGTTTACGGCGTTCATCCCGACTTGGCAACTGCTCCAAAGTTGCCGGATGGGGTGGAGCATATTGAAGTGGCCGAGACACCGGACAAGATCGCATGGCCGGTTCCTTTGGGCCAAGCGGTAGGCAAAGAGGCGTGGACCGTGGTGGATACAACTACTACACCACCGACACTCAAGATCAATTCGGCGCTGTCTATTGCTGCCGATCCAGATTTGGAATTTGCCGATGTCGTTGAGAAGGCAGAAACGCTTGAGGCGCTTAAAAAGGCACTCGTACAGAAGTACAGAGTGCCAAAGAAAAAACAACCATGATTAGCCGATCTTTATAGGTTTGCAAAAGCGATTTACGATCTGGCCCAATGGTGATGTCACGTTCTGGAATTTACAGGGTGGATCAACCAGCCCGGCGTGTATCACCGCGGACGGAAAACTGGTGAGGTGCTGATGCTCATCATAAAAGGGGGACAGGATGAAAAAGATGAATCTCAATCTCAATTACCGCCTAAAGCCGCCTGAGCGGCAGGCTTTTCCGGAGAACAAGCACATCACAGAGCACCTGCTTCGCGCCCTGGTGTCTATCCGATATCCACAAGGAATGAATCGGACGGACACCCGCATGTGGAGCACCATCATGGACGCGCTCGACGAGGCAACCGAGAAAGATGGCCTCTTGCAATCCAACGAGATCGAAGTTGAGAAGTCGGAAACCCTCTGGCTCCTTGATGTCGTTAACTGGTGCTTGGATAACTCCAAAGTGCCGCCCATGATGGCATCATGGGTGAACACGATCCTTACGCACTTGGAGGAAGTGAAAACTCACGGAGAGCCTAAATTGGAGGCGGTAAAATAGTGTCTGTCGGCACCCGACAAATTCCCCTTGAAATTCCCGACGCCGGGGAGAGAAACGATATTGTCTCCCATCGTTTGCCTCTTAATGCTTTGGCCGTTTGCCAAAATATGTATCGGAATAACCAGGGCCGACTTGTTATCCGGCCTGGATACAAGCAACTTGTCTCGACTGGTCCGGGCGGGCGCATCATGGGCCTCCAATACTACCGTACCGCTGCGCTTGCCGATAGGACTATTGCCGTCAATCGGACTCAGATATGGAGCTTTAGTGGTTCGGCTTGGGTGAATCGAACAAACACGGCCCTTGTCGGATCTACTACCGATGAGCCTCGATTCTGTATTTTTCCCGAAGGAACTCCTATCGCTTATAATCTTCTCATCTGCAACAACCAAGTGGCAGATCAACTATGGGACGGTGCTACCGCAACGTGCGCTGACCTCGGCGGCTCCCCACCTGTCTTTGCCGACATGAAGGTTTTAGGTAATCGCGTTATCGGCCTAGTCAGACCGAATACGATCCGCATTTCCGGTTACAACACTTCTTCAAGCTGGCCTGCCGCCAATGCGATTATTCTGGCCGATTCCGGCGACATAATGGTGGGCATGGAAAGGCTTAACCGGACTACGGTTGGAGTGTATGGCGATTCGAGTCAGTGGGTACTGAGATCGACGCAAGGTTCTTTTCCAGTAAGACCAGAATGGGTTTCGAGCTTCCCTGGGCCGATTTCCGCCAGAAGCATTGTGTTTTGGGGTGATAGAAATTACTGGCTTTCAGAGGATGGCAACGTCTATCGGTTCGATGGCGTCCAGACCGAAGCAGTTGGTTACGCCATGAAACGGTTCGTCTTGGACAATCTTAACTATAACAACAGGGCCATGAGCCACGGATGTTTTAAGAGCAAATTTGAAGTCATCGAGTGGCTGTTTCCAGCCGGCACAAGCAGCGCCCCTGACATAGGCATTTTCTACAATGTCAGAACAGGCGAGATGGGGCGGCTTAAAACCGGCAATATCACAGCCTCCGCTCCGTGGAGAACGGTCGCGCTTGTCACTTGGGACGATCTTGCCGCTTACACTTGGGCCAATATCGCGGCTACATATCCTACTTGGGATTCCTTCGGTTCGGCGGCAAACAAGACGGAAATGTGGGGTGACGATACGGGTCAGGTCCACATGGTCGGTTTTGGTGATGGGTCGGATAACGGCACGGCGATTGAGGCCATCCTGGAGTACGGACTACTGCCCGCCGGTGGGTTGACAAACTACTTTCAGCCAATGGCCCTGGAGACCTTTTTTAGAAAAACGACAAACCCCACCACGCTCCAAACATCTATTGGCACTACGAACACTTTGATGAGCGACCGGACACTTACGGCGGCGGCTAATAGGGACCTACAGACCGATCAACGAAACGATATTGATTTATCCGACCTGGACCTTAACAACCGATTTGTAACCGTAAGGCATTATGTAAACGCGGCAACGGGCGGGGTTGAATACTTAGGCGCTATACTTCATGGCTCCGATGCTGGCCTTCCGGGAGTTGGACCGACAAATGCCTGAACGAGCCGGCCTTGAGCATACCATAGCCCATGCTGAACTCCCGCGGCTAAAGATGATCCGGGGGGGGCAGCTTAATCTTACTCGCGGCCTTTCGGTGCCGCTACAGGAAAGGATAGCGGAATTGGCCCGTCGTATGGAGGCTATCGAGGAGGCCCTGGATCGAGGGGCAGAGCAATACCTCGAGTATCTAAAGCGTGAGCAGGTCTCTTTGAGCGCGGCTATTGATCTGTTGGCGAGGGGGATAAATGAACGGTCACTGGATCTGGCCTGTTACTTTTTTCTCGATAACGTAGGGGCAAACCTGACAGACCAAGCCCTGAGTAATGGGATGTCCACGAGGGGATTTGCCGCAGAGGATTTCGGCTCGATCACTAGCATCACGGTAACAAGTAACGCGGCTCGCACAGCCGGGACTTTAACTGTTGAGGCCGTGGTGACGGACAGGGACGATGCAACTACCGCCAAGAGCGGATTTACCGCTGTTTTGGATGCTACCAATACCCGCACCAACACGGCAAGGCAAGACCCTGGGACCGACACTTTCGAGGAGGGCGATTTACTGGGGGTGTATATCACCACCGCAAGTTTTGCTCCAACCACAGCGGATATAGATGTATGTCTTGGGATTCGCTACACAGGACGTACAAGATGAGGACAAAGCCCCTTATTTATGGCACGACCAAAATTGCAATTAAAGCAAAGAAGTCGATAACGGTCTTTGGGCCAACCGAGTCGTTTGAGATGAAGATGAAACCTGCTGTCTCTAATCAATCTTCTGTCCTTAGCTCCATCATTATAGATATGATCAATGCTCAGAAATCCCGGATTGGTTTCACCGCAGCAAGTACATTTTTCACCATAGGCTCTAATCATGTCCAACTTATGGTGCAGACGAGTCTTAATTCTATTTTCTCCGATTTTTTTCCGACACTTCGTGCAGGTCTTTCCTTTTCTGTCCGATTCCTTGCCGCACCTTGGGCACAGGCCAGCCTTGAGCCTTGTATGATAAAGCTTGATTGCCGGAGTAACGCCATACTTTTTTGCCCATTCTTGGTTGTGGTGATGCTCAAAACAATGACGACTGCAAAAAACTTGGTTAGAGGTATGGGGTTTGAACGGTTTTTGACAATTTTTGCAAGAACCGTGATCGGGAATTTCTGGTACTCCAAGGACATTTCTCTGATACGCAACTCGGGAGCATTTCATCGAACAAAAACGATGGTAATTCCTTCGATAAGGAACGAAGTTTTTTCCACATCGCTCACAGGATTTTTGCATAGGGATAACTTAACATGTTGATTCACTGTAGTCAACAACAAAATATAGTTTCCACGACGGCTGATGTGGACATAGTTTTAGGAACCCGGTTTATAGGCAGGACAAGGTGATGGGCGGACTGCTTCCTCAGATAGAGAGATTCCAGGGGGTTATTCCTCTTGGTGGATTGGCAAACGCAATGCTTCAGCAGACTAAGGAAATGCCGGTTTATCAGACTGCACAGTCAAGCAAAGCTCCAGTATATGTCTTTGTTGACAAGGACGTTGGCGAGGGGCTTGGTTGGTATGGTGAAGCAGGGGGCCGGAACTTTCATCCAACAATTCCAAGAGGCTCCTCAGTCATAGGTTTGGGTGATCCCGTCGAAATGTTTCAGGCAGGGGTTACTCCACGACAGGTTACAGCTCATGAGTTAGGACATTTTATTAGCATCACGCACCCGCAATACCCTGAAATCCGTCAAAAAATGATGACAGCAATCCAACCGCAGGGGCTAAAAACTGCTAACTGGGACTTTGAAAAAAAGAAATGGATTCCTAGCCCTGAAATACGTTTCGGACAACCAGAGGAACATATTGCAGACATTCTCAGCGGCCAGCAGCCGCGACCGGATTATTATAATTACGGGGTATCGCCAGAACTACATCGACAAATACTTGAACTAACTAGGCAATTTTTGAGGTAATTATGGGATTTGACCTGGAACCATTGGAAGCAGGACGGGGCAACGGTTCTGAAGGACTCGCCATGCAGACCTATCGTATCATCGAGCTAAAGCGGGACGACCCCGAATCGGTTTCCTTACTTCTCCCATTTATCGACCGCTGCGTGGCCTTCTGTGAAAAGTACCATTCCGATACTCTTCCTGATGCGCTTCGCAATATGGTCTTCACCGCTTTTCACACTAAGAGCGAAGCGTGGAAGTTGCTTGTGGCCGTGGACGAGTCGGGAAAGATTGTGGCTCACTGTATTGCCGATATAGAGCCATACGGACTTTTGGGCAATGTGGTTTACGTCTTGCAGATAGAGAAGGACGTGAACGCAGAGGACGTGATGGCGGGTGGCTTTAAGATCCTCAAAGAGTGGGCGGCGAAGTATAAAATCAAGCACACTTTGAACATGGCGCTAAGTGAGGCTCACGCGAGACTCTATGAAAAAGAATTTAACTTTAAACCGTACAGGTGGTTGATGAAGCTGGAGATGGAGTAATCGTGGGTTGTTTTCCTAAAGATAGTCAGATAACGATTCCGGGTGGTAAAAAAGCTATTCAGAACATTCGCATAGGCGATTATGTCTTACGCCCCGAAGGCACTGAGGAATTTGTCGAGACTACCGTAAGAGAAGTCTTCGAGTCCCACGAAGAGTTAATCAGCCTTGCTACAACTCACGGCACTATCCTTACCACCAAGGATCAACTCTTTGTCTGTTGGGACGGCAAGTTCAGACCTACCGCCGACCTGTTGGGGCAGTTGATTGGCTACCTTCTTGAGGAAAAAGAAGTGGTTTATATTCGCGTCACAGCGGTTGTGCCTACGGGGAAAAAAGAAAAAGTTTTTCACCTCCACGTCGATAAACCCAATTTATATTTTTGCCAGAATTTTCTGGTGCATAACAAAGGTGGAGGTGGATCTACCCAATCAAGCGAGGCGTCGATTGCACCCGAGTTGCGACCCCTATTTTCTCAAACCGGCAACGTGCTTTCCAAGCTACAGACTTTTCAGCCACAAGGGGCGTTCAATCCGTTTGCCACAATGCAGTTTCCCGGCTTCCAGATGCCGAGCGGCGCTCCCGCAGGAGGTCCGACTATCGATATGACCCAGACCGCGCCAGGGGTATTTGCTCCAACCACTACTCCGGCCCCCTTGGGTCCGACAGATCAGGCGACATTGGATCAGATTTATTCCACCTACGGGGGAGTAGCAAAGTTGCCCTTTGGCGGTGAGGCAGGCTACCTAAGATTCACCCTACCGCAATATGCCGATCCTCAACATCCTGAAGCCGTGGCGATGCGAAACAGGTTGGCTCAATTAGAGGGTACAGGGCAAGGTGGTGTCGGTGGAGTACCAGGCTCTCCTGGCTCTACTGGCGGTGTTGGTGGCGCTCCTGGTACTTCCGGCTTACCCGGAAGCGTCCTTGACGAGTTCCTGTTTGCCAATCCACAGTTCATTCCACCGGCGACCCCTGGACAACTCAATATCTTAGGCCGTCAACAGGCAAGGGCCTTTGGAGATCCACTGACTGTAGAGGAAGCCGCGGCTCGAAGCACATTCAGCGGCGGCGGTCAGATGAGGCCAGGAGAAGAGTTTGCCACAGGTTTGAGTTCCACGTTCCCATTTTTGAGGCCAGAAGAGGGAGCAGCTATTGGACTTGGGACCGGCTTTGGGCAACTCAGGGGACCGGAAGGCCGGGGCTTAAACATGGCAGAGCAGTTCAGCGGCTTTAGGTTTCCAGAGATTGCCGCCCTATTACAGGCCCAAGAACTCACTGGCGGTCCTATCGGATCATCTCCGGCTACTCAAGCAGCTATGGCTGCGGTGACACCCAGAATCCAGAATGAGATGACAATGGCCGGTCTTGGCCGGTCTGGGGCTCTCCCCGAGGCTCTAGCCTCTGCCTATGGCCCTATCGTCGCCCAAGAGATAGCCGGGAGGCAGGCGATCATTCCGCAACTAGCCGCAATGGGGGAGGCACAGCGTCGGGGGGATATAGCTGGGGCCGCTATGTTCCAGAGGGCAGGGGAGGCTATGCGAGCAGGCGATATTACCCAAGCCACTCAACTTACCAACATCGCCAATGCTGCTCGACAGGGATCGGTCCAGGCCGCTCAGATACAGACTCAGATTGCACAGGCTCAGAGGACAGGGGACCTAGCCGGGGCGGAACGACTGGCCGCCCTTGGGGATCAATTGATCAAGCGGGAATCAACCCTGTTAGGTGAGGCGTCCACCAGCGAAGAGGCCCTACGCGAGCTTGCAGCCATGCAGTTCCAAGCCTTTACCCAGGACGCGCAAAGGCGCCAGGCTATCGCGCAGGGGCTTACTACAGGGGTTCTTGGGGCATTTCCTAGCGTAACAGGGAGTTCGACGGTGAGTAAAACAAAAGGCGGAGGCGGGATGACCGTGATATGTTCAGAATTGTACCGTCAGGGGCTTTTGGATGAGGAAACCTACAGGGCAGATCAGAAATTTGGCAACAGCGTTTCACGTGAAACCTTGGACGGCTACCATTGGTTCGCCATACCGATTGCCAGGGCAATGAGGCGGTCCAAGCTACTGACGGCCATTATCAGGCTCCCCGTCTTAGCCTGGGCAAAAGAGATGCGAAAACGGGTTGAGGGAAATGGGACGATAGTTTACGGGCAAGGATCAGGTTCGTATCTTGGTAGCTTTATTCTGTTGGTCGGCCTCCCCCTATGTCGATGGCTAGGGCGGCTGAGGAATAAGGCAATTCTAGGACGGTGTTGGGGGTGAGATGGGCAACTTTTTGAAACCTCAAAATCTCCTGCCAATGGCCTTGGGAGCAGTAGGGGCCGCTGTAGGCGCACCGTATGTTGCAGGATTACTTGGGGAGTCTGCCCTTACAGGTGGCATAGCAACCGGCTTGAATGAGGCTGGCTTTGCATTAGGCTTACCCGCCTCTACTGCCGTGACGCAGCAAGGGGTAGCATCGGGAATTGGTGGCCTTGTTGGTGGTGGGGCTGGCTCAATGGTCGGTAGAGGCATGATGAAGGATCTTACTTCCCCCGAAGCCGTCCCAATCGGTTCCCCGCCTTCTTTTCCTAACAGTAGGGGGGTTCAGGCCCCCAGCTTCCAGTTCCAAACCGTAGGTATCCAACCGAGCGCAACTATTGGGGCGCAGCGCGGGGGCGATATTTTGGAGTTACTAAGGCGGCTTCAGACAAGGGCATAAATGGGCGATCTGCTTCAAAAAGCGTTCGAGGGCATTTCGAGCACAATGGCCCCTGACCCTAATAACCCGTTTCCTACCCCCACGCCGGGTTTTGGGGAGTACGTAGCCGCACTTTTAGGTGGTATAGGGCAGCATCCCCGGGCGGGACCTGTTACGCGGGG
>ERZ1292637.722-Hain-H14-01um-R3-722-length-16757-cov-3_pt1 | contig 15109 bp, 23 predicted proteins | sample MGYA00564405_ERZ1292637 | MGnify/ENA primary metagenome ERZ1292637 (study PRJEB36523, sample SAMEA6512645) | groundwater metagenome | collected 2019-01-09 | study: AquaDiva: Metagenomics assemblies of 32 groundwater samples | reverse complement strand
TGCTGGCGCCTAGTGGCGCCGGGGCGGGGCAGGGAGCCGAACCATACGTTATCGTCCGCTCGGTCCCGCGCCAAAGACTAGGTTCACGATTGCTCGCGCGTAGCGCGACCTCACATCATGCCCGCCGCTAGCCTGGCCGTAAGCATACCCGAAGTTCTCCTCTGGCGTCTCACAGTTTGCCGAGTGCCATTGCTGTCCCGCCGAATCCACCCATCGGCGGCAGTCCTTGCGGTGTACTCCGTCCGGCATTTCAGAAGTATGCGGGGGTCGGCCCCGACCACGCGGGAGCTGGAGCCTCTACGGCAGTGTCATTTTCGCCGACAATCTCGAACTGCCACTCCGCCTTGAGCCGGTCGATTTGCTCGATCAGCGCCCGTTGCTGCGCCCATGGCAATTCGTCGAGCGGATACGCATGACGGCCTACCCGCTCGGCTTCGCGCGTGTTCTCGCCGAGATTGAGCCGACGGATGCGTGCCTTCACCTCGTCGTCGCTCGCCGTTGACGGCTCCCAGCCTCCCATCGGCGCGTAGTCATCCTTCTGATAGAAAAAGGAGCACACGCGTTGCACTAGCGCGATGATCTCGTCAGCGAAAACCTGATCTCTGCCATCGAACGCAAGATACGATGCCCCGCGGCGGTGCGGGTCTTCGGTCGCCGTTGTCTGGCGGATCACCACCTCGCCGCTGTCACGGTCGAGAATACGATAGGCCACCACGGGTGGCTTCTCTTTGTAGCCTTCCGGCTCCGCCCAGCGATTATCGGTCACGCTTTCGCTCCGCCCGCCGCCGGCGCAACCAGCCCCTGCGCCCGCCCTGCTTGCTGTATCCGTTGATTTTGGGCTTAGGCGGATGATTCCGAAAAGGCAAACCTGCCATCTATCTGCTACTCTCTTCCGGCGCGTCGCGCTTCTTGTGCAGCATCGTCGCCGTCCGCCCCTCCTTGTCGCACTCGCAACAGAGCGCGGCTTCCGTCACAGGATCGCGCTTGCCGCCGCACCAGCAATGGTGCGAATGGCCGCAGTCGATACAGAGTGGCGACCTCACACGCCTTCCCAGCCGGATTCACGGCGCTGCTGCGGGCACCACGTCTGCGGCTCCCGCACCGTGTCGGGGTCAATGTACGGCCGTGGCGTCGTCGTCCGCTGCGGCGTCTGGGTTTCTGTTTTCGTCGGCGCCGGTGATGCTGGCATTGTCGTCCTCCTTGTACCAGAAAGCAGGCACTCCTATTATATCGCGACCGATGATCGCGCGCCAGATCGTTTCCACAAGCCTTAGCACCGGCATCCCGTCGGGCAACTTACCAGAGCGCGGGTCATCGTCAGTGAGCAGCATGTCGAGCACGCGCAACTGGTCGAAACTCAGTTCGATCATCACGGGATCAGCATCGCCAAGCGCTGCCTGTATGAACTTCAGGCGCAGATCGGCCGCCGAGATCGTGATTCCCCGCGCATCCTGAATATCGCGCTCGTTGAACGAGTAGGCTATGTGCTGAACGGCAGCAAGCGAAAGAATAACGAGCACGTTACTCTTCAATCAGGTACCGAAGCAGGTCGGGGTTGTCGCGCAACACGCCAAGCAGCCCGTGGTCAAGCGACTGGATGACATCCTCCTCGCGCTCGTTGCCGAGGCGGATATTCAGGCCAGACTGGTCAGCAAGGGCGTGCAGGATTTCATGGAGTATGGCGGCAGGGTGGTCGCAGGCGCTTGCGAATATCATCGTGTGATCGGGTAGGTTGGTCAGGGCGCCGACACCCGCCCCGCCCGCATCTTGGTAGGCGAGGACAGCCGCATCGTCTACGCGCAACGTAAAACGATACGGCCCGATGCGGAGCGTGCGCGGGAATTTGCTCACGGCGCATCCTGCTGAGCGATAATGCTCTGCGCCACAGCGCGCACGAGCCACATCGCCTCTGAGCCGCTGGCGTTCGAACATACGTGAAGCATCATCGCTTCCGGTGACACCGCGTCTGCAAGCACGAACATAAACTTGCTGTCGGGATTCTCCGTCAGCAGTGTCGCAATCTGACGGACAACGGCATCGCGGTTGGCCCCCTCGACTACTGCTGCCGCTTCGGCGATGATGTCCATGCTTCCTCCTCGCAGCAAGTATACTGCGGCCGTATCCCAGCGTCTAGGGGAACCACTGTACGCCACCGGCCCGAATCACATCTACCTCAGGCAGCCCAGCCACGGTCGGCGCGGACGGGACTGTGCCCAGCCAGCCCTGCACATCCGCGCGGCTGCCGACGCCAGTCCCAGAAATGCGGCCGTCGTACTCGTTCGCCGTGAGCACGCAGCATTCCAGCCATACGGGGAGCGCCCCGGCCTCATTCACGGCGATGACCAGCGTCCCGAGGGTGTTTGTATCAGTCGTGTCGAGCGAAACCTCGTACCAGCCGTTTTCCTCATGCAACAGTGTTTGTGCTGCGTTCTTTTGCGCCCAGGCCCCGGCGCCTTTCTTCAATCTGATGTCGGGCTGCGTGATCGTTAGGGCTGTCTCTGCCGTGAACCCGTCCGTCTGGTCAACGAACGGGCCGATGGCGAGATCAACAGCAGTAGACTGGCGCATGAAGATGGTCATGCTGTCCTTCTCATCCTGTAGTGGTGCGCCTTAGTCGCCGCGCTGCCAGTGTTCCATGTCACCTCGACTTGGATGTAGTCAAGCGAGAACGTAACGGCATTATTGCTGTTTCCGCGTCGGCCCTCGCCGGTGATCCTGAGCGAGGCATCCAGTAAATTCGCCCGCGTCCAAGTGCGGTCAGCCGTGATGTCTACAGTTATTGTGGTGTCTGTAGTTGGCTCGGTCGTGTCATCGTGATTCGCCTGATCCACGCCGTCGATGCGTGCACGCGTTCGCATCGTTGCGACCGACGCTGCGGTGCTCACATTGTACTGATAGATGATCTTGACTGCGCTGATGGTCGGTGTCGGGCTGGCTGGGATCGCGGTATCGAAGTCGAAGTTGTACCACCGGGAGCCGATAGCACCGTTCTTTGCCGGCGCGGCCGTAGCATATACCCCATCATCGGCATGGGCGTTGCTTGGGCTAGTCCAGCCGGTAGTCTCAATCTCGTTGGCGGTCGGAAAGCGCACGGTGACGGTCACTGGTGAATGCCCCCCCTGCTGCCAAAGAGCAGCAGTTCGACATCATCAGTATACACCGGCCTCCCGCCGAGACTCAAGATGGCGGGGCCGAGATGAAAATCGACATACGGCCCGTACGTATCGCGCCTGCGGCAGTCGATGTGGATGCCGAGGCTGCACCACCAGTCGAAAGACCACTGCACCGCCCACCATGATCCGTGCTTGATATGCCAGCGTGCCATCCTCGTTATGGCCCCACCCCCGCGAGATACGCAGCCAGCGCCGCCAGCAGCGCTGCAACCGCACCGACTAGGCCGCCTTTCGCCGCCATCTGCGCGTTCGAGCCCTCAAGGCGCGCGACGCGCGTCAGGAGGCCGGGCTGGCCGTTGCCCTGTAGTTCCAGTTTGATCCAGGCCACGTCCTTTGCGATGTCGCACAGCAGTTGGCGCTCGTCGCGCGTGTCGCTATCCATTACGGCCTCGCCCTCAATGCCGCGACTTCTGTTTCTAGCGCCGCTATTTCCGCTTCAAGCGCAAACACCCTGGCGTCGAGCGCAGGAGGTGGCGGCGTCGCCACGCTTACGCGTTTCGCCTCAAACATCGCCGTCTGCGTACCAGGCACGAGGAACCAGCCGTTGCGCGAGCCCGGCGTGCGTTCCCATGTCCCCCATTCGTCAGTGCGTTGCTCTGCCATTTCTCTCCTAGTTGGGAGTCCTGTTGCCCTCTAGCACAAAGCGAGAGTCCGCGGCAAACGTTGATGTCGATGCAAGGATGTCGATTCGATCTAGAAGGGCTGTAGCAGAGCGATAGTTGGCCGAACCCTGCACGGATGTTTGGGTATTCGCGGCAGTGCCATACGAACCCGTCCAATGCACCAACGCCTGTGCGCCAGTAGTCGGCTTGGCGATGTAGACCACATAGAATGCTCGCAGGAAAGTAGCCGTGGTAGCCGAGAGGTCGATCTTGTCATCGCCCGCAGTGGCCGCAGAAGCGGCGCTGTCCGCAGAGACCTTGCGATCGTAGGTCGCGGTCGCATCGTTGTTGAATCGAAGTTGCGGGATAAGCGCAAGCGTGTGAAGTTGATCCATCGTCAAACGGAACTGCCTGTAGGCGCTATTGAAGGTAGGAAAACTGACACTCGCCGCCGTGGCAGCCAATACTTGCGTATCAATATGTTCCCATCCACCGCTGATGATTCGGGACGCGCTGCCGTCCCACACCTGAAGCACTTGAGCCGTGGTGTCATACATGAGTTCAGATGTCGCCGAGGCGGCGCTTCCGGCGCCGCGCAGTAGTCCGATGCGCTTGGTGGCCGTCCCCGTTCCCGCCGTGAGCACATCATCGTCGGAATCCCATACAATACGCCCCTCGACCGTCTGTGTCGGTGTCGCTGACGTAGGCACGGTGAGATTCGTAAACACGGTGCTAGCAACAGTGAGCACTCCATCAGAATCGATGGATGCAACCTCAACGCCAGCCGAGTCCTGAATGCTGAACTTGCGGGCGCCAGCGGCGTCCGCAAGCCGGATGATGAAGTCGTTGCCGGTGGACGAGCGGAAGAAGAAGGCGTCAGTCGAGCCCGCCGCGCCCTGAATCATATCGACGATGGCGTTGAGATCGGCCGCTGAGAGCGTTGCGCCTGATGTGAACTGTGTGAGCGCCAATTTATGCCAGCACTTTCGGCCCGTTCAGGGCATCCTCATTCAGTGTGAATGTGTTCGAGGTCTCCGTGGTCTCGGCGATCTCTACGAGCGTGACTCGCATGATATCCACGTCGCCGAATGTAGTTGTCTTTGTACCCAGCCCGTCTACGTCGAGCACGCGCACCGTGAACGTACGCGAGCGGCGATCGTAGAGCGTGACGCGCTTAGCAAGCGAACGCTCCAGATGCTGTAGCGCTTGTCGCGCGCCGATGCGGCTCACGCCGCCGCCGACCTGCGCCATGTGGTCGCCGATCAGCAAGTCAGCCGTCCACATCTTCTTGCGCGGCGTGTTGGGCGTGACGTTGAAGACAAGCCCGAGCAGGCGCGGGGCCTGGTTTGCGGACGGCGTGCTCATGCGCAGCACGCGGCGGATGCGGTTGAACTCCACGATCGTCGAAAGGATTGCGCTCGTCTGGCCGGACTGCTTCGCCGTGAGCAACGTAGTCTCCGAGCCATCGTCCACTTCGTAGGCGAAGGTGACCGGCATACCGGCTGTGGCGTTCTGCGCCATCGCCCGCCCGCCGTTCAGGAACTTCTTGTATGCCTTCGTCCCGACTTCCTCCCACGCGCCGTACGTGACGCCCTCTGCCGTATCGTAGCGGCAGTTTGTGTCATCTTCTGGGCGGAGCCCAGAGCGCGGCAGGATGAAGTAGCGCGCACCGACGCCGTAGCCGAACATGAGCGCCGGGTTATTCGCATGGACGGAGCCTGGCGCGGCGATGATCATGGCGTCGCAGTCGTTTGCGCCGAGATAGGCGAAGGAGTGAAATCCCTCTTCGGGGCGCCCCTTCATCATGTAGGTATTGCCAGCGGCGTTCTTGAGCGCGAAGTAAATCCAGTCGCCGTCGCCGGCGATCGCCGTCACCGCGCCGTTCAGTTCTGAGTTGCCGACGGCTTCCTCGAACGGCCAGACTGTACGCATCAACCCCGCGCCATTGTTGGCGTTGGGGTCGAACTCCATGAGCCTGTCGCCGTACGGCACGTAGATTTTCTGGTTGCCCCACAGCAACGGGTTCTTGCCGTTGCCTGTGCGGTTCATGCGCCTTCCGCCCAGCCACACGTCCTCCATCGTCGTGCCGTCGTAGCGGAAGATGCCCTCGCGCTTGAACACGTACACCTTGTCGTCCGCCTCGATCATGGCCTGGGCGGTCTCGGACGAATGCCCGGCGCCAGCGAGCACGGACGCCGACCACGCCACGCCGCCATTTATCCCGTTCGTCGTGTTTCTGAGTTGGCCGCTGTCGGAGGTGCCCCACAAGACGGCCTCGCCGGATGACTGTCCGCGCACCGTGAAGAACTTGAAGTTTCGGTCGGCGTCTGTAAACGCAGTCCACGTAATGCCGTCAGTGCTGTACTTGTAGTCCTGGGAGTCGCCGCGGCCAACGTAGTTCGTGCCGTCCATTTCCACGAAGTCCGTGAAATTTGTGGCGTCGGCCGTAGCGTCGTTGCGGACAGTCCAGTCTTGCGAAGAGACAGTCCATTCGTAGACATATTGCCCGGCGATGACGAAGAAGCCGTCTGTGCCGTCCCAGAACTTCACGGGGGCGGCCGCGATCTCAGCCGCACCGATAAGCGCGTTCCGCCGCGCCGGCGAGACATACGCGCGATGTGGCCATGAGAGGTCGATGCCCCGCGCGTAGTTGTATCCGCGCTGCGAGCGCTCGCTAATGGCATCCGTGAAGCCGCCGCCCGAACGCCAGTCCTCGAACGGTACGGCAATGTCGATCTCGGGCGGCTGGTGTTGGTAGGAGTACGTCGATTCACGCACCTGCGGGGCGATCGCCGGGGCGAAGCCCTGCCGCCACGCCTTGATGCCGTTCTCGTCGAGCACGCGATAGCCGATCTTCACGCTGTCGTATTCCAACCAGCAATCGTAAGGACTGCTGTCGATAGTCAGATTGTTGACCATCAGGCCAACCACGATTTCAGCGGCGAGAGCGGGACGGATTGCCGCCACGTCTGCTTCAGCGAGCGCCGCAGCCCCTCGGCGACTGAGATATTGGCAGCGACGGCGGAGAAATCGGAAAGATTCAGGCCGAGACGCATGAACAGAATATGCGCCGCCTCGGCGTAAAGAATCTGTTCGTTCTCCTCGTCTACCTCCATCGTGTTCGTCACCTGCGATGCCGCAGTCGTACCGAGCGCCGAAAGCGTCTCGCGCCCGATGAAGCGTAACTGATAGCCACGCGGCGGACGCCAGTCTAGATAGACTTGCTGGATCGTATCGTCGCGACGGACACGCTTCGGGAGGCTGCCGTAGTAATGGCCGTCGCGCACAAGGTCGGCGTTGCCGAAATACCACCACCCGCGCTCTACATAGATAGTGGAGGCATTGGCCGTAGACGCGATATCTATGACGGCGGAAAGCGTGGTGGCGTTATTCCCGATGACCGTCTTTTCGACCGTCAGCAGTTCCCAGCCGCCCCCAGCGTGATATGCGCCGTAGGTCGTCGTAGTGTCATCCGTAATTCCGACCCTGATCTTCGATGCCTCTGTGGCATAGAACCATCGGGCATAGCCCATCTTGCGATCGGCGCCAAGGACAGCAGTAAGCCCATTGACTGCGTTGGCGATCGTCTGCGTATATGTCGCCGCCGTCGATGCGGCTGTCGCCAGTTTCGTGCAAGTCTGCTCAACTTTGGGCACGAGCAGGTCGGTGTCGGTACGCGCCCGCGTCGTCGCCGTCGTGCCTGTCGCGGTATAGCCCGTGGTGGAATCGCCTCGCGGGTTTTTGAGGTAGTTCCATGTCACATCTGGCGCCAGCGGGTACTCCTGCTGCACCAACAGCGGCCCCATGCGGATCGTGGACGGGACGGGGAAGGAGCGCGAAACCCCGTCCGCCGTCGTGGTGTCGTCGTAGATCGTGCGGGCAAGCAGGTCAAAGACGCGCAGGCGTCCCTCGTCGAGCGCCGTGAACTTAGCCGCCGGGTCGTAGCGATGGATTTCGTACGCCTCCGCCGTAGCCGCCTGCGTGGCGAATGCCGGGGCGACGGTGACTATGCCGGTGGCGGCGGCATTCCCACTGATCCGGCGGATAGCGTATTGATTCGACGCCCCGGTGGGACGGATGAAGAAGTCGCGCAGGGTGTCGTCGCCGAAACGCCGCAGCGCCGTGTCGGTAATCGTCGTGCCGCCAGCGTTACCGGCGGACGTGGTAGTGCCGCTCCATAGATCGCCTATAAACTGCGAGAACCCCGTAAGAAGTTGTGCGCCAGTTCTACTCATGCCGCACCTCGATGTGTGAGCGTGCGCATGGCGAGTCGATAGCCCTCTCGAAGGGCTAGTTCAGATTCGGTCAGGCCGAGTTTCATCGCGGCAGGCTTAGTCTTCTGATTGAAGAACTCAAGTCCTAGCCACGCGCGATCCGCTTTCTCAATGAGGTACGGACGAACTGCCTCCAGAAAGGCCGCCGCAGTATCATTCCGTGCTTGCCATTGCCACTGCATTCGCTTTCCATAGCGATTCTGTGATTTTCTCTCATACACCGCGCCACCGAACCGCTCCAAGAATATGGCAAGGATCGGTCGATATGTATTCCCGATCTGCACTTGCAGGGAATACCGGGGCGAAACGGACGCCCCGGACGGCCGCACCTTCTGAATGACCACGCTGCCCTCGCCGTCGAAAAACCCAGCGGCGTACGCGAGCCATTCGTCACCGATGAAGCGGCTGAATCCGGTGAGGAGTTGCGCGCCGGTGCGGCTCATGCGCGCCCCCTACTCGTACCAGACGTGCGCCCACGCGATACGTTGGAACGCAGTGCCAGCCACGACAACGCCTGCGGCAAATGAAACCGGCAGCACGTCTGTTTCGCTGTTCGTTAGCGTGCCCTGCGAAGTACCGTCGATGAACCACTCGAAATTAGTGGCGTCCGCCGCAATCTTCCATACGTGCCAGAGCGTGTCCACGGCAGCGCCCAGGTCGCTCCCGGCCGCGCTGCGCACTCGGAAGTTCGTCCCGTCAGAGGAGATCATGGCGTAGTTGTCAACCGCCGTGAGCGGGCTGCCCCCGGCCTTAGTGAAGCCGAAACCAGACACCTCGTTCGCATTCGCGTTGAAAGCGGCGTAGCACTCCATGACCAGTTTCGTCGGCTGGTAGCCAAGGATATTGGCTGCGATCTGCGCGTGGCCGTAATCGCCAAAGATCGATGGCGATTGCAGTATGTCGCTGGCGGCGTCGAGATAGCCATGTGCCGGGTTGGCGCGGTCGCCTGTGGCGATGAAGTCAGTACCCGTCCCAGCCACCTCCAGCACTGAGGTGATAAGCCATCCCTGGTCGGACAGCAGCCGGCCGGTAGCGCTCGTAATGGACTCGGGGCCGAAGACGGCCCAGTAATCCGTGCCGCCAGAACGGTTCCAATCGAATGGGTCAGTAACATGCACCCGGCGGCTGTGAGGGGTTACAAATGGCATTATGCATACCCCACGTTCAGCGTTGAGTTCGTCGTCGGGGCTGTGCTCCCGGCCGGGGTCGTCGTGACGGCGAAACTCATTGCCTCATCGAAGTAGATGGGCGGGTCGAACATTTTGTCCGTAGCGCCCCGGTTCGACGCCCCAGCCCCACCGGGGACGAGCAGGCTCATCTTCGGCGTGGTAGTGCCAAGCGTTACGATTCGCGCCGGCAGGTTGAACAATTGCACGAACACGTCAGTCGCGTTCGGGTTGCTGCATTCAAGCGAATGCAGAGAAGCCGGCGCGCTCGTAATCGTAGTCGCGGTCGCGGTCGCCGCGTTGCTGAAATAGGTGTCTTGTGCCATCTGCGCCCCCGCTATTCTTATGCAACAGCAGGATATGTCGTGTTGCTAACCTCGTACCACGACGCGCCCACCTGGAATGAGGACGCCGTAGTAAGTGAGCCGACGATGTGCAGGGCCAGCGAGGAACCAGGCGGGACGATCAACTTGCCGTCCACGGCGGCGTTCCACGAAGGGCCGGGGGTCGCAGCCGCCGTACCCCATGCCATCGGATTGCCCCACGGCCGCCAGCCCGCCGCGATCACGGTGGTGCCGACGCCGGTCACCACGCGCGAGCCCGCGGCAGACGTATACGCAGCACGGCCACTGAGCGAGTTGACGGTCAGGGCGGTGAGTGTAGGGACGGCCTTCGACACGAGCACGCAGGCATAGATTGCGAACGCCTGCGCCGCCGCAGTGCCCAAAATCATGTCCGCAAAGACATCTGAGATCACCATGTTCATGCCGCTCGTAGTGTTATTCCACAGTTCGAGCGCGGCCACGGTGGTCGGTACCGCCGTAAGTGGCGCAAGCAATGTCGCTGTCTGGGCAGTCCAGCCGCCGCCGAGGCGCGTGATTTCGCCGAACGGCAAGTTGTCCTGCGATACCAGCAATCCCGGTCGAACCATTCCATCGTTGGGCATAATATCGTCTCCCTTTATGTCCCTAGTCGCCTGTTGCTATGTCCGCCACGAGATATTCAGCAACGCCGAATCCGTGCCGTTTGCCGCGATCACGCGCATGAGTGAGATGAACGCCGAGTAGTCCTGTAATGGATCAGTCCAATCGATCACGCCGCCGTCCTTGCACAGCAAGCCAAATGGTTCTACTGGATCACTCCCGTCCAGTCGGTAGCGAATATCGCCGCCCTCAACGCTAATGAATGCATGAGTAGGACGTGCCGCAGCGCCATCCCGGCCGGTATTGGGGCCATAGATAGGGGCGGGCAGATTCTGCGGTGTTCCATCCGCATAGAGATGGGTGCTGCCGAGTTCACTAGTAGTCGTGCTCATGTGGCCTTCGTCTTCACTGGCTCATGGCGTGCCTGTTCGGCTTGCTGTTTCGCCATCGCCATCATGGCTTCGGCGACCCGCTGTTGAGCCTCGATCTGGGCGTTACGTTCAGCGCGCTCTATCTGACGCTCACGACTGGCAAGTTCGTCCGGGTGTAGACGTGTTTCATGGATATAAAGGTCTGTCTCGTCATAGAACACTTTGCGCAATCTGCCAGCGGTGCGCCCAAGACAAAACTGGCAGGTTTGCTCGATGGGCTGTTTTGGTTCGGGACAGATTTTGCACATCGTCGCAGTCATGCCGCGCGTGTGCGTATGAAATGCCCGCTCGCCAAGTGCATCGGCACGAGGCTTTGATAGCATCCGTCCCATCTGGGCGGTGGGCAGCATGGACGAGCGGCCGTCGCGGTCAAATGCCTCGAATCGTTCCGGCAACGGCGTGTTTCCGCTGCGCACCATCGATTTTTGTTTCTTCCACTTGACTTGTTGGCCCTGTAGTTCCATCTCGCCAAGTAGCGCACCTTCTGGCAAAGAGTTATCTCGATATCCAGCAGCGAGCACTTCTGCTTTCGCCATCATATCTTGTAAGACATCGGCGGTTTCGAGCGCCACCTGCATATCGGGTTCTGATACCATCTATCTCTCCTTGTGCATCATCGGGCGAGTCGCAGGATTCTGTGCTACGCGCTGACGCTGGGTGAATCCCCCTGAACCGAATGTGCTCTGTCCGCGCAGCGCACGTAGTTTCTGTTCTACATAGTCGCGCCACGCCGCATTCACGAGTTCGCATCGCTCCTCATGGGTAAGTTCCTGCGGCGCGACCGCACGCTCTTTGGCCTTCTCCATTTGCGCCGTCAGGATATACTCGGCGATCTCCGCGTCTTTGCCGCTTATGACCATGATGGGCTTGCCATCGGCGGGGGCCTCGGCAGGTTGCGCCTCGTAGGTCATGTTGTCGGCGTCATGGCCGAGCGTGACGCGCACCCATGACTCACCGAGCGCCCTGCGGCCAGGGATGACCATCGAAATGCCGTGCTCAATTTTCGGCTTGAGGAAGGGGTGCAGCCGCCGTTGTGCGGCCAGAGACTGAATGGCGGGGATCAATCTCACTTCTTTGCGCGCGCCCTTCGCCATTGCATCTTTGCCCACGCCTCTTCCGAGACGCCAGCGCGCAGCGCCTGTTCGCGGTCAGCCTGGCCGCTGTCGTCAAACGCCAGCGTCTCATCCGGTCGGTCATTGCCGCCGCGCTGGCGCATCACCTCGTGCGCCTCCTCCTCGGAGCGCACGCGCCCCGAGTAGCGACTAGCCGGGAGGCCAGCCTTATAGGCTGCCTCCCGGCGGTCGCGCTCAGTCTTGCGGATGATGATATGCGTCATCTAGCCGTCGATTTGCAGGTCTACGACCGCCCACGTAGAACCAACGTCGTTGACAATACCGGCGATTACTGCGGTGTCGTTCGCGCCGGGGCCGCCCGCGGCAGCAGCCGCCACCAGGCGGACAAAGTTGTTACCGACGACTGGCGAGCCACTGACAAGCACGGTCGCAATCCCGCGCGTCTGAATCCATCCGAACCGCCCGGTCGTGGACGCCTTGACGGCGACGCCGATTAGGGACGAGATGAGTGTCGTGATCGGAGACTGGATCGTTTCCGAATACGGATTCAGAATCCATGTGATGTCGGACGTTGTGGTCAACGCCTCCACAATCGTCTCGCCAGTGGCGAGCGTTGCCGTGATGACGCCGCCCGACGCCACGGCTGCGTGCGTTTGGATGTTGATATTCTCGTTGAGGATGTAAGTCTCGCCGCCGCCGGGAGTGAGCACGACGGAGGCGTATCCCCCACGATACTGATTCACCGCCGACAGCGTGGCGCCGAGCGTGGCGGCAATAGTTGCCGCCCCGGCTGCCCGCGCAACCGCCGCGGTAGCCCTGTGGTTGGTGATGATGGCCGGGCCATCTACGAGATCGCCCACGACGAGCGTTGACGCCCCTACTTTATGGAAGCGGTATGCCCGGCCGTCGGACATGATCATCTTCTGGGCGAGGTTCCACCGCTGGGCGGTCGCAGCGTAGTCGCTGCGATGTTCAGCCTGATTCTGGCTCTGAATGACGACGGGGAATGCCACGTTATTGCGCTACTTTCCGCTCTGGTCGCACGCTCGCGCTGGCGTGCAGGTCTTAGCCGTTCGGGAGGATTACGCGCCTCAGCCACACGGCCCGGTGAGGCGGCACCGGGCTACCGACTAATCCGCTTACGATGTGGGCAGGGCGCTGTCAGACGTGCGTTCGCGCCCCCAGGCGTCGTTGTACTCAGCGCGCGCCCACCGACCGACGAAGTTGACTTCCCACGCACGGAGCGATGAGTCGTATTCCTTCTCGGCATCCGGGCCACCACCAAGCTGAACGCCGATGATGGCCTCCTTGGAAAGGACACCGCCCTTTACGTCGTCGGAAGCGTCCTTGTTGAGATTGATCGTGCCACGGATGTTCACGCCGCCGACATTGAACTCGTCCTGATACTGCGTACGCGCGAGATCGGGGGGAACCTGCGTGTTCGCCGCAGCGCCGATACCACCGACCATTGTCTTTTTGAGCGAGTGGATCGACGCCGGAGTGAAGAATCCATACACCGGATCGGGCGCAGGCTCTCCGCCGCGGCCAGCCGTGCCGTCTGCCGGGGCGTTATATTTGAGCGAGGCGTAATCTCCCATGATGTGTCCGACGTTCAGGGCCTGAGCGGCAGCACCAGTCGTAACCGAGAAGTTGTCAAGGTCGTCGGCTAGCGTCTGTTCGCGCTGACGGTCGAATGAATCGCCGAGCAGGCGCCCGGCGACACGGAAGAATTCATCCTTAGTGGTCAGCAGGAGCATCTTTGTGAGCGTGACCTGGGCGCCAAACTCGGCCGGGGTGATTGCCAGCCCCGTGTCCGTGATTTCCTGAGCCTGCTGCATATCCACGCCCTCAGTGAGGGCAAACGTGGTGACTGTCCCGTATTTCGGGATGTTGACTGACGGCCCAGAATTGGCCGGGAGCGTCTCAGTACGGAGATTTTTCCAGATGACGCCTGGGCGTTCTTGCATGGTGTAGCGAGATTCCGCTACGTACTTCTCGACAGCGTTGTCGATGGAAGCCTTTACGGTGATAGCCATTGCTGTTCCTTACCGTCCGCCACCGGGCTCTACGCTGAGACCCAGGCGGCTACGATTTGCTTTGTACTGTTCATGTGTGATGGCGCCAGTGTTGTATGCCTCGTCGTTATCTGACGCGCTGGCAACGACAACCCCGGCTGAACGCGCTGGCGAGCCTACGCCCGCAGCCTGCCGTCTCGTCGCTGTACGGCTGGCCGCAGGCTCTTCTGCTTGCTGCTCGGCCCACCGGATGACGTGTGCCACGGCCCGCGCAGGGCTGCCCTTTGCAGAGCCCGCGTCCCATACCGTCTTCGGGATGGTATTGGGGTCGAAGTCTGGTAGCCGATCCTTGATTTCCGCGATCACATCTGCGGTGGCCTGCGCCCACGGATTGTCCGCGTGGGTTTCTGTCGAGGCGGGCTGCGGGAGGGCCTTGAGGATGTCAGCCTTCAATTCCTCGCGCATCCGTCCCTGAGCGCGCGCGCCCTTCGCCGCATCAAGGGCCGAACGGGCGGCACGGAGTGTCCCCTTCATTCGGTCGTCGGTCAGTTCAGAGTCGATCAGCGCATCGGCGATGCCGGTGAGCAGGTTTTCGTTCGCGTCAAGCCGGGGGTCTACGTCGGCGAGGGGGTTAGCCCCCGCGAGCGCGTCTAGCCGGGCTTCGAGCCGCTGGGAGCGTCCGAGTTCAGAGCGTACCTGATTTCGGAGACTTTCCAGTTCGTCGCGCCGGGCGGCGCCGCCGAGTTGCGCGCGAAGATCCGCTATCGGGTCTACTTCTTTCTGGGGTTCAGCCTCAGCGCTGGCGTCAGAGGAGTCGGCGATGACTTCGCTGTCAGCGTCAAACTCATCCGTAGCCGCTGCGCCGGACTCAAGCCCAGCAGTGGCAGTTACCACACGAACCTCCTCAAACCTTGCGATTCTATATAAGTCTACAGAAATCTTTCATAGGTGTCAAGCCCTATCTTCTCTGCTGCCTGATCGGTACCAGCCCCCTGGTCGCGGCAAGGGCGGCGTCTAGTTGGGGATCGCGTAACCGGAGCATCCGCTGGCGTGGCTCGGCACGTCGCTCGACGGCGTTCTGAATGGCATTGAGGCGCGCGTAGATCGCGTGGTCGCCACGTCGGCGAGCGAACTCCATCTCTCGTGTCAGGGCGCCATAGGATGCGATAGGCTTCCCCGCCACCCGCGAGGCGGATTGCGAGAACGAAGCGAACTGAGTGTCCTTGATGTCGTAATAACCCGAGGCGGACACGTAATCCTTTCGGGCATAGAAATCGCTCACGCCGGGGGCATGGACGGTTCGCTTCCGACCATCAATGGCCGCTTGCGCCGCCGCTGGGTCGCCATAAGCCCCGGCGCGCGCGCGCGCCAGGAGGGCCGCTTCGAGCTGATCCCGCTCATCGAAATCGACCATACCGGGAGCGATTTCGGCCTGCCGGAAAGTCTCGTACC
>ERZ1292637.134-Hain-H14-01um-R3-134-length-46623-cov-11_pt1 | contig 15133 bp, 18 predicted proteins | sample MGYA00564405_ERZ1292637 | MGnify/ENA primary metagenome ERZ1292637 (study PRJEB36523, sample SAMEA6512645) | groundwater metagenome | collected 2019-01-09 | study: AquaDiva: Metagenomics assemblies of 32 groundwater samples | reverse complement strand
ATCTATGTCGCCACGGATGCCGCGACCCGCGCTGCCACCGATGCCACGACCCATGATGCGACCCGCGACGCGATCTATGCCGCCACGGATGCCACGACCGATGCCGCCACGGATGCCATGACTTATGATGCGATCACTGCCGAGGCTCGTACTGCAACTGATCGATGGTTTCAGTTTGATATAAAGGCCATGTGTCAACTCGATTCGCATTTGCATTTACATAGCTTCGGGTTGCAATGTGCTTCGAATGCTTATTGGATGTGGCAAGGTGGGAATCAATGGTCAGCCTGGGATTCTTTTTTGTCCTTCTTCAGGGACGTGGTCAAACTCCCGTTAGAGTATACGCATTACAATGCGTGGGAATACTTAGCCAAACACTCTGGCCCCAGAATAGTGCACGAGAAATTCTGTATTATTTCCGATAGACCGGAAATTTTGCAGGTAGATGAACAAAATCGCCCACATTGTCAAAATGGCCCGTTCTGTCGGTGGCGAGACGGGTCCGCTTTATATGCCGTGCATGGGGTTCGTATCCCAGCGTGGATTGTCTTGTTTCCTGAGCGCATTACCGTTCGAGCTATTGATGGTGAAACCAATGCGGAAATTCGACGAGTTCTCTTGAGTCAGTTCGGACTCAAGCGCTATATCCATGAATCTGCGGTAATTATTGTGGATTCATATGATGAAAACTTCCCTCTCCGGGGACTTCAAGGCGCACGACTTTTACGAAAAGAGCAGCTGAACGATGAGCCGCTGCTCTTTGTGGAGGTGAGAAATTCCACCAAAGAGCAGGATGGGTCGCGAAAAACCTATTTGCTTCCCGTTGACCCCAATGCCTATAACGGAGCAACACAACAATCTTGCCTTGCCGCAGTTGCTTCAACTTGGCGACGCACAGATGGCTCTCTCTTTTTTAAGACGCCAAGGGAATACGCACCTTACTTGGAAACGTAGTCAACAGAAGAAATTATGAGAGCAAAAAAGGACATACCAGCGAAGATACCAATAGTGCTGATTGACGGAGATGAATGCGTCAGCATTGCAGAGGCAGCCTACGTCAAGGAAGTAGGGGTATCAGCACTCATGTTTTTTTGGAGACAGGCCAAAGATGGGCGATCACAACCGTTTACGTTCAAAGAAGCAGGTGGTCTCGTCTGGATAACTAAGGCATCACTGAAAGAATGGAAGCCAAAGTCATACCGTCACTTCAGGCCGGAAAATATAAGTCGGGAAAGGACAGCATAAGGGAATATTTTTATATGAAAACCGCACTTATCACTGGCATCACTGGTCAGGCAGCCTCTTATCTTTCTGAGTTACTGCTTGATAAAGGCTATGCCGTCTGGGGGCTGATTCGTCATTCGACCGCCCCCATTCTAGAGCGGACTAAGTATGTTCCTAATGCGGTCCGTTTGATAGATGGTGATTTGTTGGACCCCAGCTCTCTTACTCGGGCGCTCCGTATCGCAAAGCCGGATGAAATTTATAACTGTGCAAGTCAGAGCTTTGTCGGCTCCTCATGGGATCTTCCAGAAATCACCTGTCTGACAACCGGCATGGGCGTGTTGCATCTCCTCGAAGCGGTACGAAAAGAATGTCCCGAGAGTCGGGTGTGGCACTCATCGAGCTCTGAAATGTTTGGGAATCGGATACAATTCGGACGCTATAATGAAATTGACCAGTTTCACCCAGAAAGTCCCTATGCCGTCGCAAAAGTCTTTGCTCATCATCTTTGTCGTGTGTATCGGGAGAGTCATAAAATGTTCGTGGCGTGTTCGATCTCGTTTAATTTTGAAAGTATACGTCGCAGCGAACAGTTTGTCACCCGAAAGATTACTCAGGCAGTAGCGCGCATCAAACAGGGAAGGGACGTGAGGCCTCTCCTCCTCGGGAATCTGGACGCCAAGCGCGATTGGACCCACGCCAAAGACGCCATGCGGGCAGCGTGGCTGACACTGCAACAAAAATACCCTTCGGATTATGTGATAGCAACCGGTGAATCGCATAGTGTCCGGGAGTTTTGTGAAGTGGCCTTTGCGCATGTGGGGCTGAACTGGCAAGATCATGTCCAGACAAATATGGAATTATATCGCCCCAGTGATGTGTATTATCTCTGTGGAGATCCCACGAAAGCGGAAATCTTGCTACGCTGGGAACCAACCGTTACTTTCCGTGAGTTAATCGAAGAAATGGTGGAGAGTGACATGCGAGAATATGCGTAAAAACAAGAACCCGCCCCAAGATCGCACCGGAGTGTGCATGTCGTCAATGACTTTAACCCACCCTTTTAGGCTGCGCTTCTCGGAGGCTGTGCTCACTTCGTGTACTTTACTAAATCCGAATCTCTCTGAGTCCGAGCGAGATTTGCCAGCTAACGCTTCGGCTGAGGGGCAGCGGGTGAACCGAAATGAATCAAAATAAGCAGAATCCCAACGATCCCGCTGTCACCTCCAGCCGATGGTTAGGCTTTATTTTGGCTCTTTTTTTGGTCATGCTTGTAGAACTCATCGGAAACAGCCTCGTTCAGGGTTATATATTCCCTGACACATCTTCTAGCTTCTTCAATCGTCAAATTATCGCGCTCAAGTATGTCAGTGATTTTACGCATTGGGATTATGTAACTTTCCAAAGGAAAAATGGAAACGCTGTGGCCTTGTTCAATCTGGGATTTTCCGAACGCCATAGTTTCGCGCCAATTCTCAAGAGATGTCCGCAGAACAATCTCACGCAAATGTCTTCTTTCTTCACTACGACGAGTAATGACGGCGACAGCAATAGAGCCGCCGACACCAGCGATGGCACCGATAACAACTCCGATAAGACTAGCTATAGTAACGTCCATTGGGACGGTCTCCGGTGGGTTATATTCTTTGTCTTTTGTGGAATTGTCACATTTATATTGAGTATGGGGGTAACGTATGTTGCGTTTGTTTTTTTCAAAGTCTAACGCCCGCGCTCACTTGGACCGGCCCGAACGCGCCGTGTCGGATTCAGCAGAGCCGCTGCCGGGCCGGGATCAGGTGCAGCGCGATGGTTAGGTGTTAATCCAGGGAGGAATGATAGATGACTTTATCTCCTCAACAAGATGAGCAAATTCTTCAGCTAGAAGAGCGCGTTCTGATTCTGGAACAGAAGGATCAGAAAAGAAGGCTTGGTATGTCTGATTTTTCGCATCTTCAAGCTCTCTTGAAAGCTTACGATGAAAGGCTTCCAAAGCAGCTTCTTCAGACAAGCCTGAATTTGATTGCGAAGTTTGAAGAGCCAAAAAGGCCGTGGCGTAGGATTTTACAGCAATGGTTTGCAAAATTCCGATACGCCAATTGAGCCTATGTAACTCCAATTGGGTTCTATCCATGATTTCCACCTTTAATGATTATATTGAGACACCTAACGACCAAGCTCACCGTGAGCGGCCCCGCCGTGACGCTTCGGCTTTCATCAGAACCGCAACCGGGCCGCGATATGGTGGAGCGTAATGTTAGGTTCTTTTGTCCTTCTCGTAGGTCTTTTGACAATTGGAACATTGGTAAAAATGAGTGAAGACTCCCGCTTCTCCGAAAAGTTCGTGGCGCTTCCTCTCTTGAAGAATACCTGCGAGCTGATTGCAATATGGGCATGCATCGAGAGCTTGAGATTGCGATGTTATGGATTGTCCTTTCAGAACTGCATTCTCCGTCTTCAAAATTTTATTCTCCGCTTCAAGAGCCGACATTCTTTTGTCTTGTTCCGTCAATCGTTCTTTCAATACAGCAGAAAGAGGAATTTCTTTCAGAATATCCAATATTCCCATGATATTACCCCTGAACCTAACGCTGCCGTTCACTTGCCGCCGCCCAAACATATCCCTTCGGCTTCACTCCAAACCGTACGCGGGCGGCGGTCAAGTGGAACGGTTTGTTAGGTGGCCCCCTTCGAGGGCGTATGGCACCGAGAGGCGCACGCCAGCACCATGCGGGCACACTGGAAAAGAGATAATTATGGACATTAGCAAAGGCATTCTGCAACTGATTCTCTTTGCCGTCGTAATCGCCTTTTCTTTCGGAGAGAAGGACCGCTTTAATTCCCTGCTCGGGTGGACGGCGGTAATCTCTGCGTTCATGTGGGCATGCTAGGGTATTGACTTATAATCCTTTGAACTGTGAATCCTATCTACTGTGATGGTAGATGGGAATGTCAAGGAGGCGTGTTGAATGAGATTTTTTAATACAAATCGTATTTGATAATTATGCACTCATAGTGCTTTTTGAAGAAGCATTGACAAAAATCACTTCTTTAGAATTAGAGAATGCAAAACTTCGTGACGCTCAGAGATTTTCTGGCGGGACCGTTGATCAATGATGGCGAACAGCGCGAATAAAAGAAAGGGAAGTTATGATTATTTTCTTATTGGTAGGAATCGCAGTTGTTATGTGGGTTGGACTTGCTATACTCTATCGCATAGTTGTGGCTACGAACGTTGTTGATATTGTTCAGTCCAGAACAAGTACAGTTTCTTATGGCACTGGACAGCAAGCGGGGAATGTTTATTACAGATGGCCTAGTTGGATGCCTCGCATTGGTGTGACTATTATTCGCTTACCTGTTTCAAATTTTGATATTCCATTGAGGGATTATGAAGCTTACGATAAGGATAGGGTGCCATTTGAAGTTGATGTCGCCGCGTTCTTTCGTATTTATGATACCACAAAGGCCGCGCAACGGGTGGCAAGTGTTGCAGAATTATCAAACCAGCTTTTGTTAATCGTCCAAGGAGCCGTCCGTAAAGTGCTCGCCTTTGATGTCATTGATTCCATTATGACAGAGCGTGCCAAGTTCGGCACGCAATTTACGGAAGAAGTGATGGATCAATTAAAAGAATGGGGGGTCGAACCAGTAAAATCCATGGAACTCATGGATATTCGTGATAGCCAGCGTGGGGGGGAACAGAAAAGTAGGGTGATTGCCAATATCATGGCGAAGAAAACTTCTCATATCGAAATGCAAAGCCGCACCGAAGTAGCAGCGAATATGAAAGTAGCACAAACAGCAGAAATTGAAGCCAACCAAGCGGTGGAAATTAGCAAACAATCCGCTGAACAAGCAGTCGGGGAGCGGACAGCGGAAAAGGAAAAAAGAGTAGGCATTGCTCACCAACAGGCAGTACAAGAAGTACGTGCCCAGGAGAAGGAAACCCGCGAACGGGATATGACGGTAAGACGGGTGGAGTTGGTCCGACAAGCGGAGATTACAAAAGATCAACAAGTGGTGGCGGCGGAACAGGATCAGCAAACCCGCATCATTATTGCAGAAGGCCAGCTAGAAGCAAAAAAACGAGAGGCAAATGGCATTCAAATAGAAGGGGCTGCTCGTGCAGAAGCAGAGAAACTGATGCAGCTTGCCCCTGTACAAGCCCAGATTACTCTTGCTCAGGAAATTGGACAGAATCCTGGATATCAAAGCTACTTAGCAATTATTGAATCGGTCAAAGCCTACATTATTGTGGGAAGTGAACAAGCGAAAGCCCTCCAGGACGCAGAAATCAAGGTCATTGCAAACACGGGAAAGACCTCGGAAGGGGTTGCCGAAGTGATGGATTTATTCACCAGTAAGGGCGGGACTGCTCTTGCTGGCATGATTGAAGCCTTTTCCCAAACGCCGATGGGAAAATTGGCTTTAGCGAAAATAGGGATAAAAGAAGACATGGCGAATGATCTTGATAGGGAAAACTAAATACTTCTCTGCTGGGATGGACGGCGGTGATTTCCGCATTCATGTGGAGCTGTTGATGTGTCGATGGATTAGTTTCTGGTTGCTGACTGGCGGGCTGTTTTCTTTTTCACTACTTATCTCCGTTTGGCTCACACCAATGATCGCGGATTTTTTGAATCTATAAGCACTCACCCTTGGCGGACTATGCTGTGGGCGGAACGTTAGGAGAAATCATGCTGAACCATACGACGCTTGGAATCCTCATTGGCTGGCTTGAAAAACAAGACCCGTCGTTGATTGTGAAAGATGGGTTCGGCTCACCCCACAGTGATAGGGGCAGTTACGATGAGCTGGCCTTTACCCCTCTTAACGAAGCGCGAATCGGAGAGATGCTTAAGCACGCGAGATCAGCAATTGGCAAAGAGTTTTCGGGCTGGAAGGGCGGAGAATACTTGATGGACGAAGACACCCCTGTGTACATCGGCCAATTTGGTACCCCTGGAGATGCAATTACTCCGATTCATTTTAAGTATTGGCTGCTTACTGGGCGCAATGAAGATGGTAACTGAAATTGATTGACATGGGAAATACTGGACCAAAACCGGCATCACCAGAAGAGTTTTTCTGGGCTCGCGTTGAGAAGAACGGGCCGGTGATCTATAAGCATCTCGGGCCATGCTGGATATGGATGGGCAGTATCAATAATGGATATGGATACGGCTCTGTTGGGGGAAGTAAAAAGTTAGGCACAAGGAGAATGCAAGCGCATAGACTTTCATGGATTCTCCATCATGGGCCAATTCCTGATGGATTACTTGTCTGTCACAAATGCGACAATCCCCCTTGCGTTTGTCCTACTCATCTTTTCATAGGAACTCAAACAGATAATCTCAAAGATTCCTACGTTAAGGGAAGAAAAATTCCGCCACGACCAAAATTAGAAGATAGGCCAAGAGGCGAGAAAATGCCGAATCATAAACTGACTTGGACAAAAGTTGATAATATTAGGAGACTTTATAAAGAAGGAATCTCACGAGCTGAACTCGGAAGACAGTTCGGCGTATCTTCTCCTGTAATATTTCATATCGTTCACAATAATAAATGGAAAGAGGAGTTTAGACCCTTGTGCTGAAAATCATGATCCAGGCCAACAGCCCAAGCGCAAAGTCAGGATATGGCCAAGCCTGCAATTTTCTCGTGGAACTCTTCAAAAAGCTCGGTCATGAAGTCGCCGTGTTCGCCTATTATGGCATTGAGGGCAACATCATGATCTTAGATGATGTGCAGCTCTTCCCACGTGGCCATGATCCGTATGGGAATGACATTGTCGATGCCCACATGACCCGGTTTGGCGGGGATCTCCTCATTTCCATGATTGATGTCCATGTGCTCAGTCACTTTGGCCGCCGTGCTTTTAAATGGATGCCGATTGTTCCCGTGGATGGTGATCCGCTTAGTGGAGGGATTCAACAGGCGTTGCCGGGGGCATTACATATCATCTCCATGTCTAAATACGGACAAGAAGTATTACAACAGAAAGGGTTCCCTTCCACCATGATCTATCTCCCGGTGAACACCTCTTTCTATGCACCGTTAGATCGACAGAAAGCACGGGCAGCGTTTCGTTGGCCAGAAGATGCCTATGTGATCGGTCATGTCGGTATGAATCGTGGCATCCGCAAAGGGCATGACCTCCTGATTCAAGCCTTTCAATATGTCGTGGCGGAAATCCCTGAATCCCGTCTCTATTTGCATTTGGATAGCAATCAACACGACGGGCTCAATCTTGATGAATTGATTGACCATCTTAAATTACGGCAATATATTCTCACGCCCCTACGTTATGATGCCTTTATGGGCCAGTCCATTTTTTGGATGAACGGACTCTATAATGCGTTGGATCTTTATGTACAGCCCTCGTTAAATGAGGGACAAGGGATGCCGGTATGGGAGGCGATGAGCGTTGCGCTCCCCGTTGTCGCTACGGCAGGTACTGCCCTGACTGAAATCATGGAAGATGCGGACGCGATTGCCATTCCAGCGACCAATACCCCATGGCTCCCCTCAAATATATTTGGGTATGAAGTCAGTATTCAAGACTTGGCGAATGCCATGATCAATGCGTACCGGAAATGGGGCAAGAAATACGTATCCTTTGCTAATCGGGAGAAAGCGATTGAGAATGTTTCCCTCAATATTCTCGGGGCGGCATGGCAAGACGTGCTGAATGAGGTAGAACGGCGCATACGCTTTGCCCCTATCGCCCGACCGTGGAAGGAAAAACCGACCGTGGTGCAAGTCAGCACGGCGCGGCATAATTGCGGGATTGCTGCTTACACACAAGCGCTCATGGAATCCTTGGGGAATGCAACAGACCAACAGCTTGTGGATATTCTGACCTTAGAATCTCCCGAACAGATTCCCGATTGCGATATTCTTCATGTGCACTATGAAAGCTCCATCTTTCCACCGGAGCAACAGATGCGAGAAATCTATCATACCGCCCATGCACGCGGAGCGAAAACACTATGTACGTTTCACTCCATTCTCCCCTCCGTTGCTAATACAATGATCGTTGAGAAATTGATCGACCACGCTCTTATTCACTGGCCCGTGCCAGGGATGCAAGTGGACATGAAAAACGTGTCGATCTTAGGGGGAATGGGCATTCCCTTCTATCAACCCGCTGCTGCGATCTATCGGGAGGATCTGCGAGAACAATACCACTTCCCGATCAACGCCAAGATTATCTCGACCTTTGGTTTCGCTTCAGTAGGACGAGGACATTATGAAGTATTAGCGGAAATCGCCCCCTTTTTGGTGTATGACAGGAACCTGCATATTCAGCTCCTCTTGCCGGAGAATGCTTTTAATCCAGGAGGCTATCAGTACGTACATGCGCAAATTCAGCTCATTGGGCAAAAACTTGGCATTCAACGCCAAGTACATGTGAAAAAAGATTTTCTTCCCAGCCTAGAGATTCTGCATCGCCTCTGGATGTCCGATGTTGGGTTTCTCTTTATGGACAGTAACACCTTGTCTACCAGTTCAGCAATTCGTTATTTTATCGCTGCCCGATTACCGACGGTCACAACAACCTCCACACATTTTGCAGATGTCCGTGGTGGGGTCGTCAAAACAGAACCGTCAATCTCCGCGTTTGCTCATGCCCTCCTGACACTTATAGATGATCAAGACACACGGTTTCGACTGCATCAAGAACATGAAGAGACCTATCGGAATTTTGTCTGGCCGAAGTTTGGAGAAAAGCATTTAGAAATTTATCGGCGGGTATTGGGGGGATAATGAGTACATAAAAGCGAGCATGGCTGGCAGGCGCGAGCGACAGAGTGAGGACTGAGCGCAGTGAGGACGAACGTGGAAAAGTCAGTGACGACTGACACGCTGGATTCGCATGGGGAGGAGGCTTGCTTTCCCTGTTCCTTTAAGGTATACTTCAGGGTATATGAAGATTCGCTTACCACGCCTCAGGTGTGTGCGTTGCGGGCATATATGGATTCCGAAACAGGAAGATGTGCGCATTTGTCCAAGATGTAAAAGTGCCTCATGGAACAAGCCGAAACACTAACTCTGGCCTACCGACTCAAGCTCTACCCGACCCGCGTCAAGAGCGACATGCTGGGGATGTTGTGCGACTACTTTGCCAGGGAGCAGCATAAGGCCCTCGATCTCCTTGACGGTATTGTTGCCCAAGAAGGGAAGCTTGTCCTCAAAGGCAAGTCCCAGGCTGGTGAAGGAGAGTTCAAACAGCGGGTACAGTATCGCGCCGTCAATGATTACAAACGCGCCCGCAAGGCGGCAAAAGCTCTCAAGAAGCAGATGAAGCTGCCCTACCTGCATGCGGAACTCTGCGATGCGGCAGAAGTGCAGGAACCACGCAAAGCGACCGGCTTCGACTTGTGGGTCCACATGGAAGGCCTCAGCCGAGACTGTCAGTTGTACCTGCCAGCAAAGAAGCACAAGGCACTCAACCGAGCACTGGAGCATCCGGGCGCAACGCTCAGGAAGTCAGCGCAAGTCATGCGAAAGAAGGGCACGTGGTATGCGATTGTCTATGTCAAATGCCCGTTGCCGGAGCAGCACGAGCCAAAGAAATGGATTGGCGTTGATGTTGGGCTTCGTTCTGCCGTAGCGCGTTCGGATGGATATAAAGGTCTAGATCTGCGACCCGTGCTCGCCAGGCAGAAAGCGCGGCAAGCTGCGCGGCAACACCATACTCACCCTGCGGACTTCGGTCGGCAGACTCCACAGAAACAGGCTATCGCAATTGAGGCTAAAAAGCTGGTGTCCGTGGCATTGGCTTCCGGCTGTGGGATTGCGATAGAAGACCCGAAGCGACTACCGCGGTACAAGCAGTGGGCAGGGCGCTATTTAGCGAAGCGTCTTGCCGTGCTTGCACCGCTGGAGGGTGTCCCCCGTGCTTTGATCGCCCCACCCTACACCAGTATCACGTGTCCCGTCTGTGGGTCGGTAGAGAAGCACCAGCGACACCGAGAACTGTTCCGCTGTTGGCGTTGCGGGTATACCGCCAATGCCGATTTTGTCGGAGCACGAAATGTTCGCTCACGGGCCTCCCTCTTACGGAGGGCTGACAATGGCACGTAAAGTCTTCGTTCCCGGTGGGGGCGAATCCGGCGTGTCTTCCGTGATGGGTCATGGACTCATGTTTTTTCTAGCGTAGAAAAGAAAACAATTGTTTGCTCAGCCTCAAAATTACGCGAGACTTTTTGGGAAAAATTAAGAGAAATTCCGGACCCCGATGTCTATCTCAGATAGGAGGAGAGAAATCTATGTTTATAGAATTGACGCAGAGAAACTTCGTACTCTTATCCCTAAAGAAAAACTCGATGAATTTATCGACGACATGAAAACCGCCGCAACGAGAGACGAAGCACTTACGGCCATAGAGAAAGTAAAGCGGTTTTTTGAGCCTGTCGTACAAGAAATTTTCGAGGAACAGTATGGCAAAAATCAATAGTGTCACAGTGGCGGCTAGTACCTACGGTACTTTGCCGCGCGTGAATAATTGGATTCAATCCGTCTGGAATAACTTAGAGGCAGAGATTGTCCCGAAAGTCCTTGTCGTTGACGATGGTACTCCCAATATTGATGCCGTAAAGAAACGGGCGGAATATTGCCGGAAATTTAATGTTCAGTTTCTCCATAATGAAACGAACTTGGGGATACCGGCAACATGGAATCGTATCTTCCGTGAGGCGCAAACGGACTTGGTAGTTTGTTTTAATGACGATATCCGCCTCCTTACGCCGGGATGGCTCTCCCGATTGATTTATGTCTTTGAGCACAATGACATGATCGGGGGCGTAGGATTGCCGTTTTTAACTACATCCGGATTTCATTACGACGAAGCCCGATGGGAACAAGATCCGACCTTGGAAAGAACTCTCATAAGTCCTGTTTTCGCAACCTACAGCCAACGTGATGTGTCAGCCCCTCTTTTTCTTCTATCTTGGCCCCCTGTACATAAAATTGCCGATAGTCTTATGATTGACATAATATACGAGTATGACATGATGACCAAAAAGTTTCTCTGGCTTGATAGAGATGGCAATGAAAGGAGCAGTACATTATGAAAATAGATGAGTTTGCTATTAGTTTGGGACATAGTCTCCATACAACAATTCCAACCTTGCAACGGGGGGAAGAAATAAATCAAGAATGGTCAACGGTATTACATGCTCATGCGGAGCTTATACTACAAGATCACTTATTGCAGTTAGCTCACGCACATGGAATCCGGCTTGGTCTTATTGATATGCCATATTCTGCAGTGACCGGCAGTGGGAGAGGAAAAGGAAGGAATTCAGTTCATTGTGAATTTATTGGCGGTGGGAAAGAGAAGATCTATTGTTTTACTGATGTAATTGATGGCACTTGGAATGCTATTTCCGGTCTTTTATTTTCTTGTTCTACGATGATCGCGTTTACTAACATATCACAAAAAGATCCCAATGAATTAACACTGCGTGATTTTCAATCTGGCGTGGTAATTCCCTACTGTGGAAGAGGTATCTATATAGGAGAGATAGGGCAAGCGACGACATTGATAGCATGGGATGGTGAGATATCCCCATTGCGATTGAGTCAAGAACATGATCCTACCCGTGCACGTTTCATTCTAGATCTCTTCACTGAAGAGGAGCAATCTTCACTAGAGGAATCTATTAAGGTGATTGGGCCGCCACTCGCTGAATGGGCGGATTTTGGCAGATTTTATGGAGCAGGCGTGGAAGTAACTTGCATGTTGGGGGTGAAGAATCAAACTCCCAGCTTTGCGGCTCATGTTTCAGCTCATCAAAAAATGGATAATATTGTTCCTACCTATCCGTTGGTTGTAGGAGCTGGTGGAATTGTGACCGATTGGTGGGGGGAATCTATTCTTGATAAAAAATTGACAGATAGGGTCCATGTTATTATGGCGGCGAATGCAACATTCCATCAAAATCTCGTGACGCATTTTTCAAAACGTAGTCGTTAAGCAGAAAAAAGGGGGGAAGTATGACAAAGGTTGTTCTCGGCATTACAACATATGGACCAATTCCTCGCGTTGAACTTCTCATTAAGTCTATTGAGAAAACAATTGATCCTGACATTTCCTATATTATAGCAGTAGCCGATGATAGTGCTGGCGGGGGATATGACATGCGGGCACGAAAAGTCTTTTACAAACAGAAAAATATTGCCTTATTGGCGGGAGAAACAATAACTGGTATTCCTGCTTCCTGGAATCGTATTGTTACGTTCGCAAAACAACAAAACGCGCAAATTGTCGTTATCCTTAGTGATGGTATTCGTTTTCTCGTTCCAGGTTGGTTACAGCGAATGGTACATTTCCTAGAAACAAATACACAAGTAGGCACGGTAGGAACTCCTACTGTGGGACAACCCTCATTTGATAGCATGCTGGAAAGATGGGACCATCCAGTAGGAAGAGTAGGATGCGCGGTGGGATGTTCTTTTGCTTTTAGAACAGAAGTGGCGGGAAAAGTAAAAAATGTTGATGGAACAACTGGATTCTGGGAGGATCTTATCAGTTTTCATGAGGAACTAGATTTTGGATTTTCATTATCACAACAGGGATATCTTTCCTATATGCTTCCTTATCCGCCCTCCTATTATCGCGGAGGATTAGCATTTGCTGCACATGATGAATTGATCTGGCGATCCCCTTCTCAATATCTCCCGCTAGAAGAATTTCTCATCTATGCTCGTCTTTCTCCATGGCACGTACCACAATATGAGGAAAATTATGCGCAAGGGAAAGTAGACAAAATGAGTTATAGCCGGGTGATGTTTGCAAAAAAATGGAAATTATTGGAAGAAATACAGGGAGGGAATAGATTTCAGGTTATTGCTGGACGGGATACTGATATTTTAGCAGAACCACAAATTCCCGTACATCATCAGGTAGTAACGCCGTGGCCAGCTAGAGAAATAACTTGGTTGGACCGTAATGGACAGGAAAAGAAATCAATCGTCTGATTATCAAGAAACAATAAAAATGGAGATGAATCATGTCGGAACAGACTGAACACAAAACAGATGAAGCCTGGCAAGAAATCACCCTGCCCCGACGGGAAGGACGGCCCCCTTACATTCTTATCATTCCGGTAGGAGCGCTCAAAGTAGAGCCGATTACAAATACGGCAGAAGCGAAAATATTTAATCTCTCACTGGCATTGACTGATGAGCAATGGGCAGAATATGTAGAAATCCCCCTAGATAAGTTTCTGCGATTGAAAACCATAGCCATGGAAAAAGCTGAGGGAGAAAGTCTCTCAATATTCCCACCTCCGGAGAAAGAACATGAAGATAAAGTTTGATGTCTGGACACGACTAGAGGGGGTAGTGGAAGAAGACAATCTCCATCAGGCATTTCATCTTTTTGATCGGGCGATACGGAGGAGATTGAGGTATGATCTTGATAGTATTGAGATCGGTTCAATTGAGTCAGCTTTCTAGTGCAGAGCGCTGGCGAGCATAGGCTTGCGGGTGCGTCAGCAGAGCAAGCCGTTCTCCGAGATTGCTCTCGGGAGCGAATGATTTTTGTTCTAGGGTGGTTGTGTTTAGAGTTCCCATAGTGTACTCTTCAGTGCATGACAAAAGTGTCCAAGTTGCCGCAGTTTATTTGTCTACGGTGCGGCCATCTCTGGTATCCGCGAAAGCCAGAGAAGCCTATGCGGTGTGGGAAGTGCAAGTCTCCTTACTGGAATGTGCCCAAGCAATGAAACACCCTCGATACATTAGGAGCTACACGCTCAAGATTGAGGCGAACCCTGGCAAAGCTGAGCAAACGCGCTATGCGATGTACTGGTATCGGCTCTACACTGTGGAATATTGCGCGAAATACTTTGCTCAGGGGCCAGCAGAAAAGCGCCAGGCAGAGAGCACCAAGAGCCTCGGCTGGATCGCGAATCAAGCCCAGCAGCGCGCGCGGGGGATTATCAATGCCGGGTTTGCGAGCGAGAAGGCGACTAGCAATCCGTTTCAGTGCCCCATAGATTTTCCCCTGCTCTGTGACGCGAAGATTCAGGAAGCGAAGGGCACGAGGTATACCTACTGGGTAAAGCCGCCGACGTGTCCCGTCATGCCGACACAGACGCACCGGGCGCTCAAGAATGCGCTGCGGCGCGGCGGCACGCTCCGCCCGACCTGTGAGGTGCGACAAGGCAAGAAAGGCGGCCTGGTTGCCCGCGTGTTTGTCGAGTTCCCGAAAGTACAGCCGGTGTTGTCCTGTGACGTGCTGGCCTGCGATGTCGGGGTAAACATCGGTGTGGCCCGGTCGGATGGCTACAAGAGCAAGAGTCTGCGGCCCATGCTGAACCAAGCTACAGCGCGCAAGGCCGAGCGCAGACGACAAGGACATCTGAAGAAATCGTCTCGGACCGCGGTCAAGCAACTGCTGGATCGCGAAGCGAGAAAGGCCGTAACGCTTGCGGCCAGAACCGGGAAAGTCCTGGTTATTGAAGCCTGTAAGCCCCTGTCCAACCTTAAACCCTCGGGCAGTATCGGGGGTTGGCCGCGTATTCATTTTGGTGAACGTTGCCAGCAGATCGCTGAGGAAGTCGGAGGGGTTTTTGTCTGGGAACAGTGGCCTGCACGGTCGAGCATTACGTGCCCGGCCTGCGGTCACTGCGACAAGACGAACAGGCGAGGGGAAACGTTTCACTGTGTTGGCTGTCGCTTCGAAGGACACGCCGACACCGTGGCCGCGTGGAACCTCGCCCGGTGGGCGCGCGGAAAGATACGTGCGTATCTTGAGAAGGCCGCGTTGAAAAAATATGATTCGCATCGTTGTTCGTCTATCCTGTCTTCGGACGGGGTAGAAAAATCATGAGCGAGTTCCTTTTATCCCTGTCCCGATTGTGAGAAAGTAAAGAATGGCTAGTTACACAGTAGTAGA
>ERZ1292637.808-Hain-H14-01um-R3-808-length-15138-cov-6_pt1 | contig 15138 bp, 18 predicted proteins | sample MGYA00564405_ERZ1292637 | MGnify/ENA primary metagenome ERZ1292637 (study PRJEB36523, sample SAMEA6512645) | groundwater metagenome | collected 2019-01-09 | study: AquaDiva: Metagenomics assemblies of 32 groundwater samples | reverse complement strand
TGATATAGAGGATTATCCTTTACTTGCAGACCACTAGTTAGTAATTGAGACTGGAGACGGTCTAATTGATATTTACTCACTGTAAATTATCCACTAACTCCAACAACTTCCAGCAATTAGTATTAGAATCTACAATAGTATCCTTTAATAGCCTAGTTAAAATTTTCTTATATTTTTCAGTGCTAGCCACTAACCCCAATTTCGCCCTCGCCTTGGATGCTAAGACTTGTTGCAGCACTGGCGCCACCTACCAAGAAATCAGCAGAATCTAACCTTAGCAGTCCAAACCAGTCAACATAACTATTAGCAGCAACAGACAAAGCATTTCCAATTACTTCAGTACCAGCAGCATTAGCTCCGGTAGCGCCTAACCACAAGCTAAATGTGACAGCACCACCAGTTTTATTAACAACACGAATATGCTTCAAAACAATATATTGTGCTGAAGAACCACCATTAGTTCCGCCAGTAGCAGTAGGTGGATTTAATATATTAGTAGTTAAAGTATTACTCATTGCAACAGGTCCAAATCTAAACACTTTGTTGGCAGCCATTCTTTCTCTCCTTCAACTAAAACTAACGTGGGTATTCACTTGCTAATGGTCTAACATAAAGTATAATTCTTGAAATAGAAAATTTCTCATCTATTGCAGTGGTTCTAACCTCTAATTGTGCCCTCTGGTCAATAAAATTAGCTAACACAGTTGGTTCTCTATTTGTTGCAGCAGACATAGAAATTGATGTGAGCTGAACACTACTAGTATTATCTAAACTCCGCAAGAATAATTGCAAACTGCCTGAACCAGTTACACGCGTCCTAATTGCATTAAAGTGTAAAATCTCTCCTGTAAATGATGAATTCTTAGCCATTTTTAACTACCAACAAAGCCAGTCTTAGCAAAAGGATTAGGAATTGCTACATTACTAGTAGCAGCAGAAGTAGGAACTTGAGGATTAATTACTTGAAATGTATCATCCAAATTTACCACATCAATTATCATTTTTCCATAATCTTCCATTATTAGAATAGTCTTCCCATCAATATCAATTATGCTCCAAACTTCTTCTAGAGCCATTCAAATTATCCTAGTATATCAGAAGGAAGAATTAAATTAATAGGAGTATACGAAATTGGGCCGTTTCTGTCATAAAGAGTATCGTGACTTTGACCTTTTATAATTTTATAAATACCAGAACCATTTACAATTATGAATTGAAGAGAACCAAGTACAACTGAACCAGTAAACTGAACTCCATTTCCTGTACCAATAAAATAAATAGTTCCAACAAAATCTTCAAAATTATTAGGGAGGAGAAATTTTAATAGGGTTTCAGTCTGCGAAGTAGGAACTGGTACAACAGTTTTAGGAACCCCTGCTTTAACATACTGAATACTTATTGACATGTTGGCAAAGTTTGCTGTCCCAGAAGTAAATATTATCTCACTTCCTACACTAACTGGACTAGCAGTGCTTAACGTCCACGTAAATGATTCTAGATGATAAGTTCCACTAACAGCAAATCTACTTATCCAACGTGATGTTCTCTGTCCTACAGTTAAGTTATTTACATGTATTCCACATCCTCTAACAAAGAATAAAAATGAAGATGGGATAGGATTCTGAGTGGAGTTAGGATGGCTAAATGACTGAGCCACAAATGACTTATCTCCGGATTCTGTACTTTCATCGAATTGAATTCTAAAATGATTAATGGCATCGGAACCATTATTATCAGTATATAAACTAATTAGAGCACTATCTACTACAAATCCTAAAGGTAATCCAGCAAAACTAATACGAGGATCTCCATCTAGGCTAATAACATTCGTAGTTAAGCCAAAACTCATTCTAAGAAGATTATCAATAGTTGCAACGGCTGGTGGGTCGAATCCTTGTAGAATACGTGGATATGGGGGAGGGACTCCTATATCATTAGTTTGTAACACTACCAAATCAAACGGTCCAAATTTGCCAGAAGCTGTATTATTTATGAAAAATCCACTAACAATATTGCTAGAATCAGGAATTATAGTGAAAGATCCCATAATTAAACCAAGTCAGCCCCAAGAACTATTTCATCAATATTATGTATTGCAATAGTATTAACGCCCATTTGATATGACCAAGGCTCCCATCTAATTTTCTTAGGGTCAAATCCATTAGCATAATTTCCAACTAATAATCTTCGGTCTGGAAGAATTATATATATTTCTGTTTGGATAGGTGCATTTACTATCTGAATTTTACGAAATTCATTCTGGTCTAATGAACTCCATAAATCATCTACTTTCCAGGATAATTCTGGTAAAATATATCTACCATTAAATAACGTAATCCCCTGATAAGTGCTTATAATCAAGAAATCAACTGACGATGAACCAGAATCTAGAACTGTAGCAATTCCATGAACAGAAGTTCCTAAAGCATTATCTACAACTACAAGAGGCCAAGTTGAAGGTTCATCACCATTATCAACATATGAGACAGTACGGCTTCTCTTTGTAATATATAGAATATCTCTTAACTCTTGTCCATTTGTAATTGGATTTCCATCAGGAGGAACCACAATTAGCCCATCAATTTGGTCAATTGCCTCCGGTTCTCCAACTTCTGAAGCTAAACCAAGTGAAATATCATCAAATGTAGTGAATAATACCAGACGATTATGATATAATGTAAGCGCGGCACCAGCCGGAATTTCAGCATAATTATCAATTAAGTGTGAAGCGTCGTCCAATAAATCAGCATCGAAAAATGAAATGTCATTCAATACAGTAGATGTATTATTACTAATAGTTCCAGTTGGTATGAAGAAGAACTGATAACCTGTAGTATCTCCGTTATAATTAGTAATTACTTTTGTCGCTACAATATGCCTTTTCGTTACAATAGCAGAGCCAGTAGGAATTGTGCTAAAACTTACTGAGAGAGCAGCAGAAGTAGTAAAAGAAGTAATTGCTCCTATTGATGTTAAATATCCAGAATTAGTTTCATATACTACACCAAACAAATGAAACCCTGCATCTGTTAATCCAGCTGCTCCATTTGCAATAATTAATGCACCAGTAGGAGCCACCCCAGCGGCTTTTCTTGCTACTGTTCCATCTCCAGCATAAACATATAAAAATTCATTCTGCAATCCCTTTTCTACATTCAATCCTCCTGCGCCGAATGTATTAAAGGGACTTATGTATGCTCGTCCAGCATATGGAACAAAAGCGAAATCATGCATTCCAGTAATTTGCAGCAGTGGACCATATACAGTAGTTGAATCTACTACATGATAAATCTTACCTTTATCAACTACATCGTCATATGTTAATACGATTAGAGTATTTCTAGTCGGAGTTGGATAATTATAGATTCTCTTAACATTCGATAATGGGACAGTTACACTCTGGCTAATCCCAATACCATCACGAGTTCCAAACGAATTTGAGCCAATATGTTTAATATTTTCGCTATCTTGAAAATGGTCAAGAGGTGTGCGGTCTGGATCTCCCCGTGACCATAACCCGTTGAATGAATCCAGCACGATAGCTTCGTGGTCACGATATGGCATATTTACAATTATAATTTCCGTCTAAAGATGCACATAACTATATGTTGCCATGCCAAATTAGAATAATCTTTTGGACAGAAAGCTATAAATTCCCAGCCCTGGTCATCCTTTGCTTTCAACCATGCAGCTAGAGGGACATCAATCCTGAAATCGTAAACGACGTTAGAGTATTCTACAGGCATTATCTTAATCTGCGTTTACAGCATGCGCAGCCCGCTATTCCCTTATTTACACTGGACGCGCTGTGCTCCAGCCAGCTTCAGTACCGTTTGGTCCCCACATCAGGCCAGTACCAATAGTTAGCTTTGCAGCAGCATTTGTAGCAATAGCAAATTGATTTCCGGCAATGTGTCCAGTATTGGCATTGTTACTCAAAAGGATGAAATCAGTTGGCTCAGTTCCATCTTCTTGTTGGTCAAATTTATTGTCATACAAACATAGATTAGCCACAACCCAATCAGCCAAAACTGCTGCGTCTAATCCAGCAGCAGTGAAGTTATGGAACCACGAATTTTGAATTCTTATCTGTGTATTGACACCAAAACCAGAAGAAGATAGTCTGATTCCAGTTCCACACCATGCGAATTCACAATCTTCAAATAAAACATCTCCTATATTATAATTTGCATCTCCATTGAGCAATACAGCAGGTCCAGTTGGTCCTTCGAACTTACATCCATATGCTCTGAATCTTGAACCAAACTTAGTGCCAGTACCACCAGGTCTGCTAGCAAGAAGATTCAAAGCATAATCAGCAGTATCTTCAACCTCAATTCCAATATTCATAAGAGTAACATCATTAGCTTTGACTTGCAACCCTTCTTTTCCAACTACAGTAGACTGAATGCCAGCAGAGCCTCTGTTCCCAGCACCAATCAATGTAATATTACTTAGTGAAGTGGGAATTATAAGATTCCCTACATCATAAAATCCAGGTCCAAGAAATGCAATATCACCTGCTGTCATTGCATCAAATAACTTATCTAGGCTCTCCACTCTCCTTCCAAATGCTGGAGCGGCTACTGAACCTCCAGCAACATACCAAACACTACCAGCATAAGGAAATCCTCCAGCCAAAACACCGGCTGCATTTCCCTGCTTTAACGCCGACCAAAGATTTCCACCCATGATATCCTCCAGTCAAACGACGACCAGCTCTTACTCGGAATTGAATAAGAGCCAGAGGCTACATTCTTCTTGTTCGCAAAGATGACCTAAATGGTCGTCTTCTCGTAGTGATAGATTGCTTGCCTTTGACGTTGATTCCTAATGCTCTATCTAACGCCATTGTTGCAAATCCATTCAATTCATCAGCTCTAGTTTTATTTTCACCAATGAATTGAGCACAGAGTCCACCAGTTCTATATCCTAAGAAAGTTTTAATTCCCTTAATTGAAATGTCAATATTAATTGAGCCAATTAGAATTGGAGTAGCAAATATTGAACGAATATAATCTAATTTCAAATCTTTTGCTACATTACAAGATGGTAACTTAATTTCATCTCCATTCCATGCCCAAATTCCAAAACTACTCCTTTCAATCCCATCTAAATTATGAGGAATGAAGTCTTTCTTATCCATAGGAGTGAATGTAGTAGTTCCATCATCACTCTCCCATACCTGTCTAATTTCAATTAAATTAGCTGGCAAAACTGGTAATGTTCCTATGTAATTAATTCTAGTTGTAGATTTTGGAACATCTAAGATTGCAGAGACTTCATCTGTTACCGGGATATTATTCAGTTCGTACAGTTCTTGAAGTTCATCAAGAGCGATATTCAAATAAGGTAAACATGCTACATCAGTATAGCTACTTTGGGCAGTATCGTTTTGCAACGACGCTGCCATATCAATTATTTCACTGGGTTTGGGCATTTTTACTTCTCAACAGATGTCATCCTAATTAACCTAACTTGTAATTTATCCATTGATAAGCACTTTGCAATTTCTTCCTCATTATATTTCATTTCTTCAGAAAGCCATTCAATTGCTAATTTACGAGCATGAAGAAAATTTCCCCAAGGATGTTTATCTTTCTCAATCATACAGCGAACTTAAGGTCAAGTTTCTTTGCAACTTCTGTATCAACAATAGCATGGCAGGTTTGACAAACCGGATATAGTGGATTTCTAAGTGCTCCGCATGCAACACAGCGAACCAATTCGACATTCTGAAAATCCCTAAGCCATTCTTTGTTATTAAGTCCTAACTCCCTAGCCGCTAATCTCATGTCATCTGAAATTGACAGGGGATTTCCGTTAGTGCGGCTCCAAAGAGCATCAGCAATCCTTACTAATGCAAGAAACCAATTCCTTTGACTAGCATTAATTTTGTCAAGAATATGCTTAAAAGACTTTTTAATAACATCTACTGTATGTTCACCAGGAACATAGAATAATCCAGGCATACAATCGCCCATATTGCAAGCAAGAAGCCCATTAGTATAATCTCTAACTACGGAATCTGCAATTTGAATTGATGAAACAGGAATTTCAAGCATCGGCTGAGTTTCATCTAGCTCTTTCCACCAGCTAGATGTACCGACTACAAGAATTGATGGTTTTTCATATGAACCAGGTAGAAGTGTAAATATACCAGGCTGAATTGTTGGTTTAGTTTCAACAATTTCCTTTGGATAAATACTAACAATAGTAGATTTATCTAGTGGATTGACTGGCGCCCTTACAGTCTGACGATTCATGTACGCAAATGGACTCTGCATTTAACTCTCCTCTTTAGCACTTTCAATTGTGGGCAGTGCTGTTGGCCCAGTATATCCGACACCTTCACGATAAGCTAAAGCGTCTGCTAACACTGTTTCATTTCCAAATAGTGCTGTTTCTAAATCTTCAACTTCCTTTTTCTTAACATCCAATACAGTTTTTGGGTCAGAATATGGGTCTTTATACTTAGTTCCCTTATATCCTTGTGCATCATGTACTGACTTAATAATTAGTTGAATCGCACTCCAATTCGGCGGAAGAGCTTCGCCCTTGTTATTCTCGAAGACCCAAACTGGTTCGTAAGTAATCTTGTCTGATGGTATTTCATGCTGTTGTATTTCAGGAACTACTGTTAATCTCTCTAATATGTATTTATTCTGAATCCACTGTTTATATTTTGGTAGTAATCTAACTTCAGGAAACAATAGTTCAAATCCCTCATCAGTATAAGAACTTAATCTCTTCTCAAACTGGTCTTCACTCCAAGAAACTCTCCAAAATGGCATTAAATCGTCTAGTTTGCCATAATCTCTAACCAATCTTTCATTTATTGCTTGGATTGTTTCCATGATATTTAGTGCCGGATTTTTTTACTAATATTACATCCTAAATCCGGCAAAAGGAATGCAATTAGCCCTGCCCTTCCCACAGCAGAGATTACGTCATTGCTGGTCTCCAGTACTTAGCAGTAGCTGGGTCATAATACAGAGTAAATGCTTGGTTTTGAATAGGTGTGTATGCAGTTTTGATGTTTCCAGTCGTCACAAGAGCGGCTGGAGCTGCATTCGTGTAAATAAATGTCAATTCGTGGTATCCAGTAACAGGAGCAGTGATAGTAGCTACTGCGACTGTACCAGTCACGAAAGTTAACTTAGTAGTAGGAGCAATAGTAGCAGCTGATGCCAGTGTTGCTGGATACGGCTGTTTATCGCTCTGGACTGTAGCCAAATCCTGATGGAGAAGGTCGCTCATTGTTTTTTCTCCTTCAGTATCCCGCCGGTACCTGCAGGGCGTCAATGTAAGACGTACCAGCAGGATTCCCGACGAAGGTTTGCATTCCGCACACCATGTAAAAGATATCAGCCGTTGTCACACCTCCTGATGCACCACGAATCTCGAAGATTTTCCTTCCATCAGTTGTATAGAAACCAACTGGAAGAATTTCTCCTCGGCCCCATAGTTCATCTACAACAAAGTCAATTCTTTTCTTGTCCCAGTTATAGCTAGGACTCACAGGAGCACCAGCTAGTTGCATATTGTCGCCGAAATACATATTCAGGCTCTCTTCTTTAGCAGCCTTCTGAATAATAGAAACCAACTGACCAATTTCCTCATAAGCCTGCATCTGACAAGGATGCAACCATGCTTTCGGCTTAAAGGTATTGTCAATTCCAACACGATTACCAATCTTATTCATTGCCAACCGAGGAAGTGGTAACGTCAACATTGCTGAGTTACCATTCACACGATTAGAACGAATCTCTGGAGTCGTGCTTCTACTGAATCCCAACCATGTACCAGTACTCGCATTACTGTGATGGTAAGGAACACCAAATAAGGCTGGAAGTGACGTTGGAGCACTGATACCATCTGTCACAATCTTATCAGTGGCAACTACTCCAGTAATCTGTGGAGTAATTTTGATTTGCTTATTCTCTACGTCCCAAAACGTGATAACACCCTTACCACGATTCGTTGCGAGAGTAGTATCAAAGATTTGGACAGTCTGACCGAAACGCATCAAACGGACACCAAATCCATCAGTAGTACAATCAATAACATTTGAACCGCTAGCAGGTGTATCAGCCGTTACCACGCCAATAACACCATCACCACTCTGCATCATTTGTGCGTCCAACTGACGACGCAATTCATCTAATGCAGTAGCCGTCAATCGTCTAACACTATTGACGATTGCTTTACGGTTATCGTCAGTTGCCCATTGAGTTAGCTTTGTAAACTCAATGTTTTCGCTGACGAATACAGCCGTAAGAGTGGCTTTGTCGAATGTCGGTCCACCGCCACGTCCCAAATCTCCGCCATCAGCATTGAAATACTGAAAGCTTCCACCAGGACGTAATTCAAGAGGAGCACGCATTTGCCTATTTGAGATTTTTTCAACATCACGCTTTTTGATGTTGGCGTAGAATTTGTCTTCCCTTTCAAAAACTACGCGAATCTTCGGCAATACACGCTCCAATTCCAGAGCTTGTACTTGAGATTCTGTTACAGCCATGTTAACTCCAGACTAGTCTCACACCAATAATCTGCGCGCTCGCTGTGAGAACGAAGGTATCAGTAGGAGAATTCAATGCAACCGTTGTTGGGTCTGTCTTATGCAGTACCACTCCTGTATCTCCAGTTACTCCCTTCAGCGTAATGGTGTTAGTATTAGCGGCTGGAGGAGTTATGGTTACTGCTACAGGTGTAGTTCCACCACTAGGCGGAGTGATTGTATTAGCTCCAGATGCTAAAGTAACGATATCTACCTTACCAGGACTTGCCGCGTTGCTTGCCGCATTGGCATTGATGGTTGCGGAAACATCGCCTGATAATGAGATAGTAGTTACTCTGACAGCAGTGGTAGCCATAGTCAATCCTGCACTAGTCTTGCATAAGAAAATCTATCGTACGCATGTTCTTAGGAATTTCATCCTTTTTTGTTCTTTGAGTAGTGGATGCAACTCTAGCGATTGGACCTTTACGGTCAGTTTCTTCTTCCTCATCATCTTTCATCCTTTTGCCTAAGCCCTTTAAGGCGTCATTACGAGCTTTCTGGATGACAGATGGTAACAAGGTCTTAGCTTTTGATAGATAGAATGAACGAATTCCATCCATTGAATTCTTTGAGAATCTTTCTTTGAATGCTCTTTCCCACAGCTTATCAATGGTTGGTTGAAATTTCGGGTCTTGATGCATCAGAGTCTCAAGACTATCAAGTGCGTCACGAACTGCATTCTTCCTAACATAATCAGTCATTGATTGGCGTGGGTCAATATGACTGTCAACAGTAGATTTCAATACATTACTTATCTTATGATTTAAATCATCACGTTTAGTTTCAAATGCCTCTTTAATGAATTGGGCACGTTCTTGTTGAAGCTCATTCTTAGCTTCATCATCAGTATCGCCTGAAAGGTTTTCAGGTTTAGTAAATTCACTAGTTCCAAATACAAACTGATTGAGTATTTGAGCCGCTGTTTGCAGAGCTTCATTCTTGGAATTTCTAGACTCTTTTACCATACTAATTATAGTATTCTTCATTACATTTCCAAGAACATGATAATAAGCGTTTTGGTCAACTTTCGCCAACGCTGGCAAATAATTATCAACCATCTTAGCAAATGATTTGCTATCCTGTTCTTTGACTACTGTCAAAACATCATCAATATTACCACTTAGTATTTGAGATTCAAATTTATCAAAGGCTTCAGCCTTCTCTATGGCACTCTTTGCATCATCAATAGTAGGAAGTAACTCAGTAAATTGTTGGTCGCGGAAGTATGCCTTTTCAAGATAGGGAAAATCTTTGAATACCTCTGGATACTTCTTTAGAATATCTTTACGACGAAATGGGGTAACTAAATTTACTTTATCATCAATTTCTTCTTCATCTTCTTTTAATTTAATCTCTGGCTCATCTTCTTTTTCTTTATCTTTATCCTTATCTTCATCTTCATCTGTTTCTTCTTTTTCTTTTCCTTTTAGAGTCTTATCATCAATCTCTAATTCAGTATCATCCTGATTCAACAAATCAACAATACCATCTATAGATAATTCACTTGAAACATTACCAACCGAAGCATTAGGCAATACTGGCGACATTTGAACCTCTTTGTGTTGCTAGTTTAGGCTTTGCCGCAGGTTTCTCTACTTTTCCACTCTCAGCAACAGGAGGTGGAGTCATACTTGCAAGTGCCTGTAAGTGCATTTGCATGTGCAGCAAAACGTTCTTATATCCGCTCTCATTTTCTAATTTTGCAAGACGACCAGCATCAGAAACTGCCCAAATTTTACAAATTTCAGCTTCAATTTGATGATTGTCAACAAGAACATCAATTTTAACTGATGGCAATTCTGGTGGCATCTCTGGATACATTTCAGCTTCCATATTCTCAACAGGTTCTGAATTGAGAAGTAACTTTATTTCCTCATACTGCTTAGTTCTATCAGATTCTCCAGGCATTACAAATTGACTCAATCCTATCATTTGTGCAATGTAAGGAAGATTTTCAGGAGAAGAAATAGCTTCCATAATTAGTGGATGCCCTGTCTGCATAAGCTCCATAATTGTATCTTTTTGCTGACCCCACATAATTGGTAGCTGCTCAGATGCTTCTAATTCAATCTCTCCTAACTTTCCTTCCAATTCAGCCTTACGAATAAATACATTAAAATAATTACCCTGCTTATCTTTCTTGACAAATCTCTCATCTTCTTGAAGATTCTTAATATATGATAGGATTACTTTTCCAAAGATGGTTTTCCACCATACAGTAAGCATCTTCCAGGGAGTTTGTAATCTCTGTAAAGCCTGAGAACGGCTCATACTATATTCAGAAGCCGTTCTTGAACCGCCAACTTGTCCCCCAAACAGACTAGGCAATGCTCCAGATACTAATTGACCCATTTCCTGAATTTTTTGTTCAAATGGAAGGACTTCACCAGATAAAGTAGCAGTTTTCATTTCATAAAAACCTTCACCAATATTCTTACCAGAAGCTTGTTTTGTAGGAAAAATATCTCCTGGTCTAACTTCTGTTTGTTTGTAAGCATTGAAGTCAAGAACGGCTGGGTCAGCAAATGTCTGACCAATTCCATGTTCTATAGTTTGAAGAACCAGAGAAATAATCTCCTGCGTAATATCCTGAACCGAAACCAGTAAAAGTCCAAGAGGGTCATGCTGCAAATAATCGGAAAGAGGATTATGAGTAAGAGTCCAACAATCATCCAGCGATTCATTCTCTGCTTTCGCAAAACACTCATTTATTTTGACATACTTACAGCCATTAGGAAATCTTTCCTTAAGCGTCTTTGCATCTTCTTCTTGAAGAACATTGAAAGCGGCTGGTCTGAACCAATAGTTATTCACAGTAACATTATTTACTGGATACTCACCCGCGTATTGCGGAGACAGTCTACCCCATGCTTCATATGGGTCATAAACTCCAGTATTTGGAGCAGATTTAGTATTTCCTCTAACATCATTATATAAGTCTGGATGCATTTCAATTACATTAGCATAGTGAGTTTCATATGAAAACCTTAAATACGGAATATCTTCTTGTTTCATCGCATAACATGGAATTTTTACATATAGCCCACCATATACTTCCATGCACTGTCTAGATTTAGGCTTATTTGTAATTCCAACCAATCTAGTTATAATGAGCTTGGTTTTTTCAAGCTCAGGATTTAACCATGCTCCACAAGTAGGACAGATAATTTTGTTTTCATTTAATACTGTGTCTGATAAATCTATAGTAGAATCATCAGGCATGAATAAATCTTCTACTTGGTTTGTAAATTCTCGGTCACCTAATTGTTGTGGAATTATTTGGGAGGCACCTCCCATGTCTTGGCTTCTTGCTTCAAAGGAAGCTTTAGCCTGTTCAACTATTTCATCAGCAATTCTATTATCACATTCTGGACAAAGATATGACTCTTCAGTTTCATCTTTATATTCCTTATCTCCATATTCACCATAAGACTTATCAGATTTTGGATATGAGTAACAAGCAACCATTCCTTCAGTACAGAAAACATAAAGAGCATGAAGCCAGAGTAGCATTACCTCATTATGCTTAGAAACTAGCTCTGCAATTCTATCGCCAGCTTTAGCCGTTAGTATGTCTAATGCATTATCTGCATCATCAGGTGTGCATTTAATCTGAGGAACCGAAACAGATAGTGCTGCAATAATAGATTCTAGATATGCTCTAAAGACATTGATATTCTTATCATAATAAGCTGCTTCCTCATTGGCATTATTCTGATTATCTTGATTCCAAATGCGCCAATCATGAGCTACTTCATCGTACCAAATATTAGAAATATTGTTCCAATACAGCTTAAGTTGCCTCCATGTACGTATCTGTTTCTCCCGGACTGAACGGTCTTCTCCATCAAAGTGGTCAGCGACGATTTTAAGAAGCTTCTGGATGTCTTCAGGAATATTATCACTCTTCATGATACTAGCTCAATTTTTCTTTTGAATCTTCCTTCCCTTTGTCTGACAATGCGACACTGCTTACATGACTTTTTGCCCGACAATAAATCAAAATAGTAATTTTTTGGATTCGTCAGGTCATGTCCTCTCTTACACTTAACATCAGTTGACCTAGGTTTGGACTCATATTCTCTGATTATATCATATATATCTTTACTTCTCCTTACACCCATTAATGGTCTTATAACTAACATCCAATCTACTGCAGATTTTCCAAATACCCTGAAAGTATAAATATCCTTATGACCTAATTTTCTTCTTGACTCAGTTCTAACTAATCCACTTCCCCCTAAAATCTTGGCTGCCCTAACTACAATATCTCTGTCAGTCATACTAAGTTGAATTACTGGAGAGCTGGCAGTGAAGTAGAAGCATCCTTCGCCCTCAAGCAATCCAGCAATCCAAGCTATTATCTCTTTGTCAGTAATAATCATATTTTACTTTTTGGCAAGTTTTTTTCGCTGTTCTTTACTTGTCTTGCTAATCATCTCACTAGCAACAGCCGGCGATGGACCAGCACCTTTAGTATACTTCTTCTCAGGTGAATGTTTCATCATCTGAAAAAACTTATACTGCTTTTTGCTCTTAATTGGCATGATTCAATTTCTACCTTCTCCCCGAGAACATTGTACGTGCAAGCATCTGTGCCATTAGCTCAGGAGATGGAGAAATCTGCTGTGGTGGTAGTCTTGGGAGTCCTTCTTGAACTGGTTGAATTGGCTGTTGAATTGGCTGAGGTCTATTTCTAGGACTAATACTACCAAGAGTAGGCTGTTGCGATTGGTCAAATATAGCTGGAGGTGGAGGAAGTTTTGGAACTACTACATCTCCAATATTGTATCCTGTAGGACGTCCAGCCTGTTGCATCGGCTGCTGATTCATTATAGACATTAAAATCTTATTTAATGCTGAATCAGATGGCGAAGTCATTCTGTTAACTGGCATTGGTAACTCCTAACTCCTTCTCCAACTCATCAACAGTCTGTGCTTTCAATGTAGTAACTATATTGTCATCTTTAATTGGAACAAACTTTATTTCTTCTTCTTTTCTCTTTAATAAAGCAGCTCTCTGTTTACTTTCGTCTTCTAGCATCTGACGACGCACCGAAAATGGTACATGATGGCTTCTAATTACTTCTGGCTTTGCTGCTGGTTCAACAAACTCTTCTTTTTGTTTTGGCAATAGCATTAATAGAAGCTGATTCTTTTCTCTATTAGCCGCTTCTAGCTGAGAACGAAGAACTTCACAAGTCTTACAGATAGATTGCTCTTCTCTTTCGTCTCGACACTGTTCGCAATGAGGATTTAGCAGATGATGAAGCCAATAAATCATTTTCCTATTCCCTTCGACCAATTATCATATGCGTTTTTATAATCATAACTAACTGTTCCCAAAGTTGCATACACCCTAATAAAACAAAACAGAGCAACTTTTCTAGGAATCTTCCAAGCAATAAACCAAGGTAGCTTTTCCATTAAGAACCATCTCAACCTAGAATATCTAAGCATGATGAAACCTGCTCACTGGTTGAACTCTACCAACAGAATCCAGCTTAACAGAATTTCTATAGAATGCAGTCCAGTCTCCAGTATTATTTAGATGTTGAACTAACTGTTCTTGTCTTTGAATCCTTTCAAATTCATCTTTAGACTCTTCAAAGAATGCTTCAGCAGCATCAACAATATATCTCAATCCATCAATAGGGTCATCGCCTTCAAACTCAGCAATGTCCTCAGCCGGTTTGTTATCTCTCGGCTTATCATAAGAGCATGCTTTAATAGCATCAATTAGAACTGGACAACAATTAAATATTTGTAGCTTAGGAATATTATCTTCATTTTCTGGAGGATTGAATGAAGACAGATAAGATTTATATTCATCAGGTCCTCTATTGCGCATCAGCCAAAGAGCATGTTCCTCATTATATAAAGCTATTTCTTCTTGTGGAACATGTTTTGGCTTCCATCTCATATACTCATGTATCAACATTTTCCCAGATATACGAGAACCAGGAGAGTTAGTAGTTAATTGAACATTCCTTCCCAATGCAGAACTTATTTGCTGTTGAATTGTATGTTCTTGTCCTCTGTCTTGTCCTGCTGACTTGCAGAATTTGATAATGCGAGGATTTTCTTTATCCACGTAAGCTTTGACATATGGTGCCCATTCCTCAATCCTTGTCTTAATCCAATGCATTTCTCTATAAATATAAAGCCTTCTATTTGGAGAAATAGCAGCAAAACCAATCCAGGTCATTGCTCTAAATCCCCAGTCACCAATAACTAAACGCGGCCACCATTCAGGAATGTCAACTGGTTCAATTACATGAAGTGCATTTGGCGGCTCATCTGGATAAACCTTATCTCTAAATTCATCAAAGACTTGACCTAAGTAAGCATTCCAGTCTCCATACTTCTTTGCTTTCTTTTCTGCTTCAGGTAATGCTTCTAAAGACTGTGCATACTTTGGGTCACCATATTGTTCATTGTCTGTTAGAGTGGCATGAATATAAATACGTTTATTACCACCACGGCCAATGAGAATTTTGCCACCTGCTGGATATGGTTTAACAAATCTCTTATTTACAAATGTGTGCCCAATACCTCCAGGCATACCAGCC
>ERZ1292637.630-Hain-H14-01um-R3-630-length-18624-cov-10_pt2 | contig 15162 bp, 22 predicted proteins | sample MGYA00564405_ERZ1292637 | MGnify/ENA primary metagenome ERZ1292637 (study PRJEB36523, sample SAMEA6512645) | groundwater metagenome | collected 2019-01-09 | study: AquaDiva: Metagenomics assemblies of 32 groundwater samples | reverse complement strand
AATACCACCGCAAGCGAGCCGAGGCCGCCGAATCCGAGCGTGACCAACTCCTCGAGCGGGTGAAATCGCTTGAGGAAGCGTTGCGGCCGTTTGCGACGTTTGGCAATGACCCGGTGTTGCGGTTGATCAGTGACGAAACCGATCTGGCGTGGAACATAAAATTGGGATGGTGCAGGCGCGCCGCAAAGTTGCTGGAAACAATCTCAATCCAGCTCCCACCTCGATAGGCAATTGTAGTTGATCGTCCGCCGCCGCATCTCAGCAAGCAAGCCGGGGTCTCCGCCGTCCGCCAGCCAAAGGCGGGTCGCTTCCCGGTAAGCGGGCCAGTCGCCTCCTGTCTGCCGTGCGTGCCCAGCGGCAATTGCCGCCTGGACATAGCGGCCAATCACCTGATACCTGTCAACCATTGCGTCTGGCAGCGCGTCGATGTAAGGGAGTGTGCAATCCCATAGCAGGGCGTCCAGGAGCCTCTGTGATCGCATGGCGCGTTCGGGGTCAGCGGATTGTGCCCCGGCGACGAGATATGGCCAGGATGGGGCTGCCAGGCGTTCCAGTGACAGTTCGGCAGCGGATCGGACGTGACAGGACGGGTGGCCAAGCAGGGCAACGAGGATGAGCGTGATCATCAGTCCGTCCGGGTTATTTCTTGCTCCTGGCCACTTCCGCCAGCAGCTGCTCCAACAAGAAAACGCTCCGTGCCGCACGCCAGCCGGCATATCGGCCGAGGCGGTACGCCAAGACAATCGCCGCGAACATCAAGATCGCCAGGCCATCCCAGAGCAGCCAGGTCATTTCTTCATCTCGAAGTCTTAATCAGGACATGGGAAATCGAATTGTGGATCACGCCGGCCGCACGGCTGGCCTGCCGAGGCGTCAACCAGTACACGGGCCAGCGTTGCGCCGCAGTCCGGGCAATAGGCCGAGACGCGGGGCATTCGTTCCCGCCGGCCGCAAGCGTATTCGACTACCGACCCAGGCGGCAATCGGTGCGGCTCATCCTGGCGGGCAATCTCACTCGGGGATGGCATCACTTCTTCCTCCACGGCACGCCGGCTTTCTTTGCTTTTTTCGCCAGACACCCGCATCGCCAGCCTGGACCGAACCGTGTCATTACGGCAACGAGCCATTCCTTGCAGACGGGGCACCGGAGCGGGCCATCCTCCGGAGTGCGAACAGGCTTTCGCTTGGGTTCTTCATCCACGGTTCGCCGTTGAAATAAACAACCGGGCCGCTGCCTCAAGTCCCCACAACAGCGCGCCCGGCGTATCGGCAACAAGCCGATCATCGCATGAATCCGAACCTGAGCAGGTCGTCAATTTCGTCCTGCGTTGCCCAGACGACCGTGACCATTCGCATCGATACTTCCGGCTCGGCAAAGACATGCTCGCCGCTGGGGTAAGTGATCCGCAGCCACATGCCGCCCTTTGGTGCGACCGCCAGTCTCGCGTCGCAGACGCCAATGGTGTTCCGCACCCGGATTTTCATGGCTCATGCCGGCTTAGAACCCTTCCCGTCCCAGCGCACGGCGAAACCGGCCTCAACCATCATGTCGTTGGCCGACTGGCCAGATCGAAACCTGATCACGCCCAACCACCTGCCACCGTACTTGTCGGCCCGGTCCTTGTGGCTTTCCAAGACGTGTCTTGAGCCGATGGGCAACAGGTTCCGCAGGTAGATTTGCGAGTGTTTCCCGGCGTCGGAACTCAGCTCGGGCGCGTTGATCCCCAGCAAGCGGACCCTCATTCCCCGATGCCAGATACTGAAGCCAAGGTCAACGTCCAGCGTGACGGTGTCGCCATCGTGGACTTCAACGACCACGCAATCGTAGTTGTAATCACTCATTTCGACCCCCACAGGCAATGACCCACGATCAACCCCACGAACAGCGGCACCTCGGGATACTTCACGGCGGCGGCGTGCATCACGTCGCTGATCGTGCTGCCCGGCGCCCCCCAGCGAACGGCAGCCATTTCCCAGAGCACGAGCGCGCACATCACGGCGAACAGGAGCAGCTCCGTGGCGCGTGGATGGATCATTTTGGCTTCTCGCTGAGGTGGGGGACGTGAATCTGCTTGCCATCCTTGTCGAAAAACAGAATCTTGTACGCGCTGTCGGCCGGCCCTGCACTGGTTGGCGGCGGCGAAGCTGGCGGAACAGCCGGCTTGTCCCTCATCATCGCAGAGATGGCGAACGAAATCAGTGTCGCCGCGATGAATACAAGTAACATTGGCCACATTGTCCCATCCCCCTTCGGCATGTACTGGTGATACGTCGGCGAATCGATGTTGATGTCGCCCATGTCGTCGTCGCCTTTGCCGCCCATGATTTCACTCTCCGCCTTTCGCTGGCCCTCCCTGTCCATCTTGAGCAGGCCGATCAAGTCCTGTGCTACCGCCGCCTGATGCGCTATCCGTACTTTCCCCAGCCGGTCCAGGTACTCCTCGTTGTCCCACTGATTTTCGACTGCGGAATTCGGCGAGCGCCTTGCAGGCATAGCTGTACTCCGCGTCAATGACTTCGTTGAGCTTGCCTTTGCCGGCAAGGTAAGCCCAACGAAGCCGGTCAACTCTCAGCTCGATTTCGGTCACTTGCCCATCCCCTTCATCGCCTCGACTCCCTCGCGGTACAGTCGTGCTTGCAACCTGTAATCTTCCTTGATTTCTTCCAGCACCGCGTTTCTTTGAACATCGGTGTTGCAGGCATTGTACTTGGCGAACAGCCGCCTCATGTCTGGCGGCGTGAGATCAGTCGGCGTTAATTCAGAGGCCATGTGCAGGTTCCTCCTTTTTACTTGCCGGCCCCGGTTTTCCCGACCATGCGGAAGGACATCGTTTCGCGGATGTCTACCGTGCCCCTTCTGTGGGCGGCCGCCGTCTCACTGAAAGATCTCTTGGCTTCTTCGATACACGCCGCTTTTTCTTCGGCGGTCTTGCACAGCTCATACTTTTGGATGAGCCTGTCAATCGCGTCATTCTTCATCGCTCACCTCCTTTACTTGCCCGCGCCCGGCGGGCTGGTGTCAGTGTGGGTTGCAACGCCCGGCTGACCGACGGTGCGGACGGCCAGCGCCTCACGGTAGCCGACGGCCCCCTCGACGAACTTGAGCCGCATGGCCTCGGTCACGATGCCGGCGCCGTCGCGGCCTCGGGCGCGGGTCTCGAACAGGTCCGACTTCCAAAAACTGTAATCCTCTGCCGGAAGCGGAGTGGTTGGCTCGGCCATAGATCACCTTGGTTTCAGCGGTTGGATTTCAAAGTAAGCCGGGGCAGGAGGTAACCGCTTTTGAACCTCTGCTGCCAGCTTTTCGTAGTCGATGGCCGGCGCGGGGGCCGGCGATTGAATCTTGTCAAGCCGCTTGTTGATCGCGTCAACAGCGGCAATCAGCGGGGCCAGGTCGGGTGACACCCCGTCCTTCCCGTCGCGGCCGTCCTTCCCAGGCGGGCCGGAGCTGCCTGGGGCGCCCGGAACGCCGGGTGCAGGCGGTTGCGGGGCTTGGTGGGGCTGCTGGGGGCCTTGCGGGGCATTCGGCTGGCCACCTCTGCCGAACCATCCGGGCCGGCAAGTGGCAAGGAACTCCGCGCACGCTTGCGGGCCGACGAACCCGCCAGAAGACCAGATGCCAACCCCCAGCAGCTCGCCGGTATCGGTGCGAAACACCCCGCCGCCGGAGTCGCCCGATTCCAGGCCGGATGAGATTTTCAGGTGCCCGCGGACCCCCTCGTTTGCCAGTTGGCCTTGCCGGTAGTGCGGGCCGCTCTGTGACCGCCAATGGTAGGGGAAGCCGTACTGGAACAGCCGGCTGCCCATCGGAGTATCCGAACTAACCAGCGGCACGGCCTGGGTGTCGGCCGCGACGCCCTCGACCGTGATCGCCGCCAGGTCCATCCGCCTATCGGTGCCAGCCAGCTTGCCCGCGAATCGCCGCTGACCGGGGATCGTGACGGAGATTACCTGCTCGCCGCCATCGAAAAGGTGCTTGCAAGTCAGCACGAAAGCGGTGTTCGACTCGACGCGGATGATTGTCCCGGAGCCGCCGATCTTGCCGTTGGTGATCGAGACGCTGGCATGGTAGGCGCGGTAGCCGACGCTCCCCGGCTTCATCGACGGCGACGGGGCGATCTTGTCGGCAGGCGGTCGTTGTGCTGGGGGCAACTGCCCCTGGCCGGGAGTCGGTCAGGTTGACGATTCGCGTACAGCGGGACCGGCAAACGCCAGTGAAGAAGTCAGCAGGAGAATGAGAAGTGAACGCATAAGCCACCTCTATTGCATCGGAATTGTAGCATTCGCCGGAGCGGTGGTCAATGAAAGCCGGCGGGGTTCCGATCACGGTTCGGTTGCCCCGCCGGTCGGGTAATCCGCCCTGCACGGCGGATTTCGCATCGCGGCACGCGATTGCCGCCATCATGTTTATTCATTCCCCGATCACGATTGGCATCCCCAGGTAGTTCATCATGGTGATGCCGCGAACTTCCACGCCAGGGTACTTCGCATTGACCGCCTCGGCAGCGGTTGCGAACGTCGAGGCGATGACGAAAACGTTCGATGATTCCTTGCCGCTGAAACCGTGAACGTGCGATTCGGTCTTGACCGGCTTGACCAGTTGCACAGAGTAGATGTTTTTCATGGGAACCTCATTGGCTTAACGACACGGGAAATCGCCAGGGCAGCCCGCGACTCCCGCCACAAATTCAGTTGGGCCACTCGCCGACCCACCCACAAGAGGATCGTTGCCCGCTCCTGCTTGGTTGCAGCCTTGAGCTGCACGGCAAGGCCAGCCCCGAGGATCAGGCTGGCGGACGGCACTTCATGGCGGGTGGTCTCGCCGCGAGCGAATCGGTCCAGAGAATCTTTGAGGGAGCCTTTCTGCATGGCTCATTCCGCCTTGCATTTCCCCGCATCAATTGACGCCGCAAGCTTGTCAACCGCGTCGAAGAACCGGACGAGGTTCGCGTCGTTGCGGTCCCGCTCAGCCTTCATCTCGACAGCGAAGCGGGCGAGAATGTCCCGGTTTATGAGGAACATCACGACGATGGCCACGCCGCCAAGACCGAGGCTCAGCACCTTTTCAATGAGCGGGTCCAAGTGGAACTCCTTACATCACAACTGCCGCGCGGCCCGCTTCCCCGCACGTCGCAGGCACGCACGGGACCATTACAGACACCACTCCGCTCAGCACCCAACACCTCATGCACAGCATCACGCCGTTGACCAGGGCCGGCTGCGGCTTGGGGCAATCGAGCGGACAATGCCCGTGATCGCAGCCGTTGGTGGCGTACCAATCGACTTCCAGAGTCATCGCCGGCCCCCGTAAGACTCGGACGGCCATCATAGGCCGAAAAATCGCTTTTGGTACGCCTCAACCTTCTGCGCCTGAATTGCCGAGTGTACGGTTGTCACGCCGCCGCCGTACAGGATGATCTCGCCGATTCGATGGGCAGCAGCAGAAATGTAAGCGTCTTGGTCCACGTTTCCGATCCAGCTCGCGTATGCCGTTCCCGAGCAAGCCGTTGCCGGGTGGTTCACCCCAGGCCCTTCGGTTTCGGTCATGCTGATCGCCGCGCCATCCAACCTCGCCGTTGCCAGCGTGTTGCCGGCTGTGTAGCTGGAGTTGAAGCGGAACGGCGTCCCGTTGGTTATCAGGCCCGTGGCCGATTCGCCGAGGCTGTAGTTGGTGTCGTTCCCGTAGGTAGCGCAAACACTGCCATTCGTCCCGTAGGTGTCGCGGGCAAGAAGCGTTCCCCAGGAGTTCTTGTCATCGACAGCACCCGACGGGTAGCTTGCGTGCAGCCACTGGAAATTCTGCGTCACATCGGGCGACTGGCCGACCGCGTAGACGGCCCAGTTGTTCGGCTTGCTTGCGCCGGCAGGCAAGCCGATGTCACAATAGCACTTCGACGGTGACACGCCTTGCGGGATCAAGAACGCCACCGAAGACCCGATTGTGCTGACGGTCGGTAGAGTATGCCGCCACGTGCCGGTGAAGCCGTTGCCGGAAAGATCGGTCCAGTTGATTGCGACCGTGGCATTCCCAGGAGTGTTTGCCGGCACCATCGTTGCTGCGCCGATGAGGTCAGCGCGATTGCCGCTGGCCTCGCTCAATTCGTGCCATCGCGTTGGCTGCGCAGACAAGGCCGTACCGCCAAGCTGAGCGTGCGAAGTTCCCTGATAAGTCCTGTGCAGCAGGCTCGCATCGCCGCTGGTAAGTGCAATGGTTGGCCACCAGCCGAACCGGGCAAGGGTGCCGTTGAAATATCTCGTCAGGCTTCCGGTGAACGCTTGGCCGATTGTCAGGGCTGCCGTGGATGTCGTCATCGACGCGGGCAGTGTGCCGCCTCCCGCCACGCTCATCGTCTCGGCAGCGCCGTTGAGGTAGAACTGCAACCGGCTCCCGGCGGCGAGACTGCCATCGTAAACGACGACGAGTTTGTACAACTCGCCCAGTGCAAGGGCTGTACTGCCAACAGCGAAGTTACTGCCGTCCTCATCGATTGCACTTGCCACCCACATCTTGAGCTTGATGACGCCGGCGCCTACATCATGGGTCTGAATCGCAAACTGCCCCTGCGTCTGGTATGCCCACTTGCCGCAGATGCCGAGATTGGCAACAAGAGTGGTGAGTCGAAACGTGCAGCAAAAGGATAGCTTCGTCAGGCCGTCCGTCCAGGTCTGCCCGGCCGCCGAAAGCGACTGGCTGCTTGCCGATGCCAGTGATGCGCCGAGTACGTCAGTGTACGAGTCGGCACGATACCACGCTAGCAGTCCTGGCAGCTGGATTGGAGAGAACGCTCCACCGCTGAATGCGCTTGTCCGGGCCAAGCCAGGTCTGCGAGACCGCCGAAGCGAAGGCACTTGGTTCCGCATTACTTCACCGTGGGGACGAAGCCGGGTTGTTTCTTTGCAAGGCCCGCAATGAACTTCCGCCGATCACGGAACGTTTGCTTGTCGCCCTCCCGAAGGCCAACCGCTTCCAGATAGGTGTCCGCAGGCTTGTATGGAGTATAAACCCCCTTGGCCAAACGAGACACTTCAATATCGCTCAGGCCGGCGTTCTTGAGGATCTTCTTGGCGTCCTTCTCCGGCACGTCCAGGCGGATCGCCGCGTGGTAATCGCGGTACAGTTCCTGGAACAACTGCTGCCGTGCCCGCTCCATGTTCGCATAGGCCCGCTCAATGGCGGCGTCCGACGCGCCCTTGTCCTTCGCAAACTTATCCAGCAGTCCCTTCGCTTCCCGCTCGGCAGCCTCAAAAGCCATTCCCTTGATCGAGAGTACCTTGGCAACGTCAGTGCCTTCCTTCCGCGTCGTCCCGTAGATTGCCTTTATCCCCGCCTTGCGAAGCGTCTTGATGAGCGACGGTTCAATCGCTTCCAGGATGTGCGAGCCGCTGTTGACGACGATGTTCAAGCCCGTGTCCTGCTCGTTGTAGATTTTCGCACCGGACGACTTCTCTTTTTGCAGCACGTCGATGATGGCGCCCGCCAGAATGTCTTCGCCGACGAACGGGGTACCCATCGTCTTCGTCGCCTGCCATAGCTTGTCCTGCCAGTCCTGCCCGTGCCAGAAGGCGAGGACCGTGCTTTGCATCAGGCCGAACGGGTTGATGCGGCTGGTGCTGGGGGTGCGGTAAGAGCCGTCAGCGTGTTTGCCCAGGTAGAGCAGCCAGTCGTTTTTCATCCACTTCGGGAGAAACCGCCGCAATGCTTCCCGGTCGTCGTCGTCCATCCCAACCATGAACGCCGTAGCGAGGCTCGCCGCCATCGGGACCGCAGCAGCTGCCGTCAGGCCGATAAGCCGCCTCGCGCCAATGGAACGGGTCTCCGGCACGCTCATTTCGGCGGCGATGAGTTTGATCGTGTGGTAGACGACGCGGATCGCTTCTGACTGGAACGCCATGAAGCCGCCGATGAACGGGACGACCCGCATCGCCTTGATGATGTCGGGGACCATCGAGTAAGTGGCCATCGTGTTCCGAACGATTGTGGCCGCGTTGTCTTTCACCTGCTCGTCGGTCCACTTGCCCTTGTACGCGGCCCGATACCGTGCCTGCTCGTTCTCGTAGGCGATGATCTTCCAGATGGCATCTTCCCATTCGTAGAGCTTTTCGGCAGCCTTCTTCCCCATCTTGACAACCCCGACTGTCTGCTTGAACCGGGTGGGGTTGGTGAGAATCCTGCCGATGAACTCGTTCAGGTCCGTCTCCCGCCCCAGCGCGTCGCCAAAGACTTGCTTGAGCTCGCCAGCGTGTATGCCATCGCCGACGATCCCACGCCGGACAAGATCAAGCAAGTAGTCGCGGGCCACCTGGCTGTCCTTGGTCCCCGACGCGGCAGCCAGCGCCTTGAATATCGCAGGGACTTTCGTCACGGCCCCCACGTTGCCCTGCGCCAGAAGGAACATCGGATTGCCGGCGAAGTTGTTCAGGTGCGTTTCGGGTGAAGCAACCGTCTTGCCGTACTTGACGGCGCTATTGACCTTCATGTACCACTGCAACCACGGCGGGAGGTTCTTGATGTCGAACAACTCCGAAAACGCTTGCTTTACCTCCGGCGTGGTGTACACGTCGGCGAGCGGCAGCATGGCCGGCCCGCCCCCGAACTGGACGTGCATTCCCTTGGTGCCTGCGTGCTTGGACAGGAACACCCCATCGCCTTGCCGCAGCACTTCCGAAAGGAACTGGTGGTTGGCGATCAGCGTGGCGATGTTGCCCACCGTCGAGGCATAGTTGGCCAGCGGGTTCTTCACTTCCCCAAACAGCGCCCGCAACTCTGGCGGAAGGTCTTCCCGCTCCTTGAGCGCCGACGTGTCCTTCTCTCCCGTCCGCAAACGGTACAGAATCGGGTCGCTCTTTTCCAGCAACTCCTTTGCCTTCCCTGCGGTGAGCAGAGTGGTGATGATGTTTTCCAACTGCTCGTCGGTTGGCATGGGGCCAGGCACGGCGGTCTGCGGTCCCTTCGGTTCAAAGCCGTATCTCTGACCTGTGGCAAAAGGCCGCTGGACGAACTCGTTGCGAAGCCACGCCTTGAAGGTATTGCGGACCTGCGGATCGATCTTGCCTTCCCATTTCCGATCGGTGTGGACCTGGTAGGATCGGTGCAAGTACGTCCCCTTGTTCTCCAGGATTTCCAGTTCCAAAGCCGAGTCGATCAGCCCAAGGGCGATCAACTCGTCACTGAGCGCATCAACCTTTATTCGCATCTGTTCAACCAGCTGCGCGACTTCCGTTGGCAATGCCGAGTAGGGGAACAGCCCCCGAAGCGCGTCATCGAGTTCATCCGTCTCGACTTCGTCGAGCTTCTCCAGGTCGGCGCCGTACTCCTTCTTGACGGCAGCCCGGAAGTCTCGCTCAGTGAAGTGCAGCTCCTGGATCATGGCGCGGATTGCGCCAAGCCGCTTCTGGTTCAGCTTCTCGGCAATGGTCGGCATGTTGCCACTGAGCATCTTCTTGAAAAAGGCGCGAAGCTTCCCAAGCCCGGCCGCGCCCGCCTTGCCAATCTCACCCCAGTTAATCAAGCCTCCAACTTGCCAGGAACCGGCCTCTCCTGACCACAGGCCAGGATCGTCACTTTCCAGCCGCCTCATTTCAGCGGCGGTCCCCCTCCGACTGACTCGCCCGAATTTCTCCTCAGTCTCCGCAATGTCTTTCTCGACTTCACTGGCCGGCCCTTCTTGCTCCTCTCGCTCCTGCAACTCCGCTTTCGACTTGTCCATTGCCGATCTGAGTTCCGGGACGTGAGACAACTTTTCCCTGGCCTCATCGACCAACTGCCCGATGCGCGCCCTGGTGATCGGCTTTGTGCCGACGGGGGCGATCTTGGCGGCAATCTCGTCGTATGTAATCTTCTTGCTGCCGATAAGCAACCTGACGATCTTCTTGGACCGTTCGGGAAGGCTGGACTTGTCCAGCAACTCCTGCACCTTCTCGGCGCCTTCCGGCTCGGCTTCTGGCTTCACCGGCTGCGTCAAGTCGCTGATTTTCCTGATAGATTCTTCCAGCTCCCGCTTAAGATTTTCGCGTTGAGCGTGAGAAAGCTTCGTGTTTAACTTGGCTTCGATTTCGTCCTGCCGATTCATTTCGGCTTCAAGTTCTTCTCGCTCAGCAGCTCGATCTCTGGCTTCGTCTCCGCGTCCCTCAGTTGCTGCCTCCTCGTCTTGTACGTCTCGTATGCCTGCTTCCTTGCCTGATCGTACAACTTCCTCAGTTCGGGGGACAACGTCTCCGGGTCGATTTGCGGCTCCTGCATCTTCAGTCTCCTTTGCCACGGCCTCTTGTAGTCGTTCAAAGATTTTCGCTTGCACCATTTGCCCCTGACGGGCATAGGATTCTCGTTCCATCTCGAGATGCTGCTCGTCGGTCCTGTCCTGACGGCGAACAAACCGCCCTTCGGCCACCTGTTGACGGTGGACAAGCTCGTGGAACAACGTATCGGGCGACAGCTTATTTTTGCCGACAATCAGTATTCCAGATGGGCTGACACCAGCATGGGCAACGCCCGTCTTGGTTGGTATCTTGCCAACGCCTATTTGCTTGATGGTCTTGGCCGCTTCCGGTAAAAGCCTGCTTACCACGTCCCATGCTTCCTTGGCCGCTCTCTCTGATGCTTCGGACATGCCAGGAAACGGGATCGGCTTCTGTTTGGCAATCTCGGACAACTCCGCATCGCTGAGTTTGCTCAGCTTTTCCGGATACGCTTCGTGAGAGCCGTCCTTTCCAGCAAGCCACTCTTGGCGACGCGCAGACGCTTCACGCTGGGCCGGATGCTCATGGAACCGGATGCTTTTCACCCCGCCACTGCTTGTGGCAACCCCTTCTCCGGCGCCGGCGATGTCATCGTCAATCTCCTTTTCGGTTGTGACTGGCTTCGGTTTCTTCTTCTTCACGCCTGCCTTTCGCTTGGCCGGCGGAGGCTTCGCCGCTTCTTGGGAAGCAAAGATGTTTTCCACCGCTTGACCATAAGCGGTTTCTGTCGATATTTTCTCCAGGTTCAGGCCCTTCGCATCATCTTCAATGATCCGCTGGGCTTCGCTGTGCAATTTCTCTTTCCCGATCCCATGCAATGCTGCGGCGTCATCGAATATCTCCGGGAAAGCCGCCTCAGCCTTCTGGCGTCTGACTGCTTCCTTGTCATCCAAGGCCCCTGGCTTCGCTTCTGGGGGGCTTTCCGGCGGCTTGGCGGCCACCACGCCGGCTTTGGGCTTTGGAGACGGCTGGAGGTCCGGGAACGCTATGGCGTAGGCCTCATCAACAATCGCCTGGTCCCTGGCGTCGAAGTCAGCCAAGCCCGCCTTGCCTTGCTTCTTAGCCCGGTCATCTTCGGCGAACAGTACTCGTCGCTGCCGGTTCATCTCATCCGCGATGGGACCGCCCTTGTCTTCGACGGCCATTCGCTTGTCGAGCAACGACAGCCCTTCGTCAATCGCCGCCTCCAGACCGGACTTGGGAGCTGACTTCTTGCCAATGCGGGAACTGAGCGGCTGGGGGCCCTTCGGCGGCTTGGCGGCTACTACCCCAGCTTTCGGCTTTGGCAACTTCTTGGTGACTACCCCGACCTTGGCAGCGGGCTGCTTGGGGACAGCAGAAGGCGGCGGCGTGCCGCCTTCTGGCTGTGTGTCTTCTCGGAACTGTAGATAGTCAGCGTATGCCTTGGCGAGGTCGGCTGCAGCCGGGTCGCCAGGGTTGGCGTCGATTGCCGCATCAATCTCGGCCGCCTGTTGCGGAGACAGCGGCGCGCCCCTGCCGGAGACTTCACTGAGCATGGCGGACAGGCGGGCGAGTCCCCGCTTAGCGCCGGTCAAGGCCGTGGCACCTTGCGGGACCATCTGGGCACCGGCACCAGTTGGGCCGGCGTTGGTCGGGGCGTCGGACGCAGGAGCAGGAGCCGCCGCCTGCCCGCCTTGGAGTTGTGCCAGAAGGTCGGCGGTGGTCGCAGGCTGACCTTGTGCCGGCTTCTTGGCAGCAAGCCCGATCATGGCGCTCGACAGCAGCTTGCGGCCCTTCTCGAAAGTAGCATCCGATTCGGGACTGCCAACCACTTCCTCGACAAACGCCAACTGCTCCGGCGTCAATTCAGTTCCAGCACGGATTGACTCGCCAACCGCGTCGAGTGCCGATGCCAACTGCATACGCTGCGGGCCTATTTGCTGTTCAGTTTTGCCGTGAACAATCTCGTTGCGTGCCAGAAGGAAGGGGGACGCCTTTTCAATCGCCAGCGTTTTCTCGTTAGCCCATTGCACCCTCTCAGGAGACGGATCGGCCGGCCCGCCTGTAAAGCCTTTGAGTTTGTCCATCTCGTCAGCGGGGGCTATCTCGATTCCTCCCGTCTGCTCGAGACCGGCATCAACCCGCTTTTGGCGGTTCTCTCCCCGACGTAGCATTTCCTCGTTCTCAGGAGACTTGCCAGCCGCCACCTCCGGGGAGGTGGCTTCAATGTTCGCGGCTCGCCGCTCGTCAGCTTTGGCGAGTTTCGCCTGTTCTCCCGCCATCATTCGGTCGAACTGCTGCCGCAACTCGTTCTCGTTTGTTCCACGAAGCGGGTCGCTCTTGATTGCGGCAAGGTCGCGGAAAACGCTCTGTTTTGCTGCCTCTATCCCCTTGCCGGCCGCTGATGCCCCAACCATCGCCGCCCCTGGCACAGCCAAGGCTATCGCTTCGATCACCAGATCGTTGAAGGCTTCGTCCCGCTTCTTCGGGTCCGAGACCATGTTCTTCATGATTCGGTGGATCGGCCCGAAGTCCTCCGACAGACCGGTGGCGCCCCTGGCAACGTCGCCAAGCCGCTCTTCGAAGAACTCCCCCGCGATCCCGTGATAGCCGAACTCCTTGAGCTTCGCACCGATCCCAGAAGGCAACTTGCCGCCGCTCTTGGCCAGCGCCGCGCCGATACCGGCGTCAAGGATTTTGTTGCGAAGCGACTTGGGCAGTGCCGCCGCAGCCGTTCGCAACGCCCCCTTGCCGATCAACCCGCCCGCCTTCTCCGAGCCGATTTCAATGAATGCGTCCAGATACCCACGGGCAGCGGCTTCTGCAATACCCTTCCCTGCCTCGGTCATCCGGATTTCGTAGTTGCCAGCCGCGTCTTCCGTCATCCCGTACTTGTTGACCAACTCCTTCGTGATGTTGCTGGCGACCAGCGGTGCATTCGCAAGCGTCTGAGCGCCCAGCCCGATCACACGGGGCGCGACGGCCATAGTCGCTCTGCCCAGCGCACTCTTCGCAGCGCCGCCCAGCACAGCCTTCCCCACCGAGGCAGCAGCCATCCGGCCGGCAGTGTAGACCCCGCCCGTGGTGTACAACTCGATGCCGAAGGCGGGCAAGTCCGTCATAATGTCGGCGGCCTTAGACCAGTTCCCCCGCTTCTCAAGCCGTCGCACTTCGCCCATATGCTCGCCGAGAATGCGGTAGTCGCTTGGCTCCGCTTCGCCCTTCTCGATCCGCCCCGCTGCCCTGGCAACGTTCACGGTGTCGAAGACTTCCTTGCCGTAACGTAGGAACGGAATCTTGCCGGCGACCTTCTCGCCAATGCTGATGCCGCCCTTGGCTTCATGCCGCTTGGCGTACTCCTCGACGATGGCCCCCTCGTGGCCGACCTTCCGCATGTGGCCATACGTCTCGGCAAAGCCTTGCTCGTCCGCATCGGGGAACTTCGACTTGTAGTCCGCCCAGGCCGCCGCCGTCTCCTGTTCGGTAGGCGCCGTGAACTTCGGCAAGGCTTTCCGAGTCTGCCCACCCTCGCCTGTCTGCACAGCCGCGCCGGGAGCCATGCCCATTTGCGGCCGAATGCCGGCCTTCCTCTTCGGCTTCGTTTCTTCGTTGACGTAATCGGACGCTTGTTGCTTCACCGACTCGGCAGCTGCCTTGGCGAGATATTCCTGGCCAGCGAGTTGAGAGTAGTTCTGATCGGGGAACAGCCGCTTGAACTCGGCAAACTGCTTCTGGTACGCGCCGGCGTCTGGTTCTAGGCCGACCGGCGAGCCGAGCGGGGTCTCGCCCTCTGGCTTGCCCGTCTGCCCAAGCCAGCCCTTCGCCGCGTTCGTCTTGACCCCTGCGTAGGTGCCCTTGTCGTAGAAGTCGGCGAACCCGTCTTTGTCGAAGTCCAGGCCGGGGAACTGCCCTTTGAACCGGCGAATCATGTCCTTCTTGGCGACTTCGGGATCGTACCCGCCACGCCGCTCTTTCTCGGCAAGCTCCGGGTATCGCTTTTCATAAGCTTCTCGCTGGTGGCTGATGTCCTCGCTGAACACGCGACTGATGACCCCCACCCCATGCGCATTGTCCCTGTACGAAGCGGTGGGCTTGTACTCGCGGTTCATTTGCCGATATGCATTGTCGGCCGCTTCCGCAGCGACGAACTCTTGGGCCTTCTGCAAGCCGCCCATCTTGAACGCATTGATTTGGCTGCCAAGCGCCTTGAAGTCGTCGCCGAGCTGCTTCTGCTCATGCTCCTGCCCACGACGCTTGAAGTCGTCGACCATCTTCATTGTCGCGGCGAAGTCAGCTTCAATCGTGTCTTCTTCGGCCATTATCCACCCATTGCTTTCTCGGCGGCGTCCCACTCAGCCCGCTCCGCCTTCGTCATTTGCGCCATGTTCTTTCCTTCGGCTTCAAGCTTCCGCATCAAGCGGATGATGGTGCTTGTCGCATCCTTCCCCTTCTGCGCCCTGGCAACCGCCTCCGGGTTCTTGGACGCGCTGGCCGCTTCGAGTTGCTTGCCCCAGAACGCTTGCACCCGGTTGGCTGGCTCGTACTTCTGTTGCCGCTCCGCTTCCACCAACCCGCCGCCGCCAACAGCACCCAGGACGCCAGCCGGCGTTCGTCCGTTCTGATCGGTCACCGGAGTTGCGGCTTCCGGCTGCTGATCTATGGCGGGAAGCACGCCAGCGCCCACGTTGCCGAGCGTCCCAACTGGCGTCTGTGGACCGCCTGCCGCCGGCCGTCCGTTGCCAACCGTCCCCACCTTGCCGTTGACGGCCGGCATGGGGAGATTTCCCGCGGGGGTGGAGAAGGCAGGCGGCGATCCTGTTGCGGAAGCCCGACCCTTGATATTGACCGGCGACCCCAGGGGCGATTGGTCAGTAAGCGGTCCGGGCCGTGCCGCGTTTTTGGACGGCCGGCCGCCGTATCGCCACTTGAGACCGACGGCTTCCCGCTCGTCATCCTCAAGATGCC
>ERZ1292637.799-Hain-H14-01um-R3-799-length-15299-cov-10_pt1 | contig 15299 bp, 21 predicted proteins | sample MGYA00564405_ERZ1292637 | MGnify/ENA primary metagenome ERZ1292637 (study PRJEB36523, sample SAMEA6512645) | groundwater metagenome | collected 2019-01-09 | study: AquaDiva: Metagenomics assemblies of 32 groundwater samples | reverse complement strand
ATTTTACTAATGCCCTTGCTCAAATTGGTGCTCAAAGGGGAGTAATTGGAGCAAACCAGACCAACGCGAAATTAGCAGCATTACAATATGCTCAACAACAAGCAGAGAGTGTTAAAAATACAGATCAAGATTATAGACGACAATTAGCAGCATGGGCCGTGGAACAAGCCCAAAGTGCTCAACAGAGGTCGTTTAGTCCATCTGAAATTGCTTCAATATATAACAATATGATGGGACAGAATCTTCAGGGGCTTATGGGCCAAAGAATTTCTAGACCGTCTGCTGTTGCCCAAGCAAGGATGCCTGGGGGAGGTAAAAGCGTTGAGGAACAACTGAGAGAACAGGGCTTAGCATAATAACATAAGACTATGATATGGCAATCAATAAATCAGCTTTTGAACAAATAAAACAAGGAGTAGGCTCTTTTTTGAGCAATTTAGATAGAGAATTTCAAAATTATACACAACCAGCCCGAGACTTGGCACAAAGAGGTGGATTAGTGGGACAACTAGCACAAAGAATCCAAACTCTTCCTCAATCAATCCCAACGCCACAAGCTGATTCTAGACCATATAACCTATTACAACATTTAGCTGATTTTCAACAAAGACTTCCCACCCCCCAAAGGATTACTCAGGATGTATCAAATCTCATTAAACCAGCAGTAGATTATGGTCAAAATTTAGCAGGTTTTACAGGATTGGGCCCATCAACTCCCGAAAGTACAAAAAGACTAGTTGCTTTTAATAAAAAATACCCAACTTATCCCGTGGGAAGTGAAGAATGGAATCAGCAAGCAGAGAATATAGCTATGTCATTTGGGGGATCAATGGCAAGTCCAAAAACATCAGCAATATTAGCTAAGAAATTTCCTACCCAAACCTTAAAATTTGCAATTAATGATCTTATTGACAAGGCTTTTTCTACAGCTAAAGATACTGAAGGAACTGTAAATATTTTAGGGGGGATAATGAACAAGGTTACAGAGGGAAATCCAACTATTCAAGCTTTAAAAGCCCTTAGAACCAAATTAAGTAAAAAGATGATTGAAGAATCAGGAGCTTCAGGAGATTATTGGAAATCAGATTATGCACATATACAAAAAATGAAACGAGATTCGGTAGTTGGTCCCATTCTTGATAGTATTCAAACACATATAACCTCATTAGATAATATGATTAAAAATAGAGGACAAATCAAAGTTTCTGTTCCTACTGGTAAAATTAAGATAGCTCCAGTTCAACCATTAATTAAAAAGGCATTTCAATTCCAGGACGCAAATCAAGAGAAAATTATACATTCATTATGGAATCATGGTGAACCCTATAGATATCAGCTTGAAGGGGCAGGGGATATTTTTCGGGAGATTACAGGAAGAAGAGATTCTTCTTATCTAGCAGAAAAAATTAATAGAATTGATGATCTATTAAATAGAATTGAAACTAATAGAATTCACCCAGATGATAGTATTTTGGCTGCTAGAGGAGCACACCCAGAAAAATTACAGCAGTTAGAACAATTGTGGCAACAGCAACCTATAACTAATAAGTTGGAACAAAGCGCTAAAGATCTTAATCTTGCTCTGACTAAAGGAGATTATTCCCTCGCGAGAAATTTACTTAATAGTATTAAATCTTCCCTCTTCCAAACCGTTGAAGAGACTAAAATCCCGCTTAAGGTATCAGTTCCCCAAAAAGTTATAATCCAACTACCAAAAGAATTACAAGGAGCAAAACCTAGATATGGTTATGGTTCTAATCTATTTCAACTTAAATTCCAATCTGATATAGATAAATCATTATATATTGTTGCTCAGTCTAAACCTTCAGTCAGAGATGCAGACTATTTAAGATATTTACAAGGAATCTTTCCTGATTTATCAGTAACAGAGATAAGACAAATGGGACAAAGGTTAAGAAATACTGTTATTAAACCCCTTGCAGCTAGTGGAGAGGGGGATGTATTAAATATTCCTAGTTTCTCAGAACAGGTTACTCAAGTTGCTCCAAAGGTGGAAATATCAACAAAACCATTTATTAATCCTAACCCAACAGCCCAAGCAGCATGGGAACAATCATTAGTAGAAACGGGTATTACTCCTAAACTCCCCCCAGAAAATATCCCTCAACAGATAAATAAGATGTTACAAGATTTGAATGCTGGGACAACACCACCATTACCCGAACCCCCTATAGTAAAACCCAAACAACCAGTACCAGGAATGGAATTTGAACCAGGGGTTATTTCTAAAACTCCTCCAAGCTTACAATTAGATATTGCTAAAATTCAAACTGGAGGAAAGGGTGGGGTAGTAGATTCCATTAAACAATCATTTGCAAATTGGGTAAATGCAAGAAGGGCATCAAGATTAGAGGGTTATATCAAACAAAAAGATTTCCAGGAGTTAGACTCAGAAGGACTAGAGGGAATCTTTAAGTTCCAAGCGGGAGAAAATCAAGGTCTATATAGTACAGTTAAAGAATTTTTTAATACCAAGTATCAAGAATTACAGGATGCAGGATTAACTCTTGGATATAAAGAAAATTATTTACCTCAGCTTTGGAATAATACCCCAGAAGAGATTGCTCAAGTTTTTGGTAGAAGACTAGGATTAAAACCCTCTTTTGCTTTTCCAAGAATCATCAAAGATTATCAAACTGGTATAGATGCTGGTCTTACTCCAAGGTTTAATACAATTTCTGAATTAGCGGGGTGGTATGAAGGACGAGCTAATAGGGCTCTTGCTGATTTAGAATTCTTTAAATCTCTTAGTAAGGAAGGCATTATTCTCCCTAAGGGTAGGGCTCCCTTTGGCTGGATTACATTAGACGCAGACAGATTTCCAAAATTCCAGGTGTCAAAAGGAGAAAAAGTATATTCAGGCACATTCTCTGCACCCCAAGAAGTAGCAGATTTGATTAATAACTACCTTAAAGATCCTCAAGATCCTGTGATAGCTGCAATTGCGGCATTTGCATCAAGAGCAAAAAATATCACATTAACCTTTGGTATTCCAGGTACAGCTATTAATATGCATGGGATTAACATTTTAGCAAGACACACTCTCTTTGGAACGGGTGGGAATCCAATTTCACGTTTATTAACTGGTGTTAAGTATTTAGTGAACCAAAAAGCTGCACAAAATTATTTGGATAAGGTTTTAGAGGAAGCACCAAAAGCTATGAAACAAGGATTAACTATAGGAGTAGAAGATTTTAAGGGGTTTGTTGATGTTATCGAGCCAGGGCTAAAAGCCCAATTTGGTGATAAATGGCATACTCTGTTTGAAAAACCCCTTTTTGATAGAATGATTCCCGCTCTTAAAGTAAGCTCTTGGCAGAATTTAGCAAATGATCTTGGAAAGAAAATGGCCCGAAATATTGCCGAGAAAGAAGCCGCAAAAATTGTTAATAATGTTTATGGAGGAATTAATTGGGAGGCCATGGGAAGAAATAGAGATTTACAGAATTGGTTACGGGCTTTTGTGCTGGCTCCTGATTGGGCGGAAACAACCCTACGATTGGGCGGAAATCTCGTTAAATCCTTTACTCAAGGGGGACCCGTTGCTGCACGATATCGAACTATGACTACCACATTTATAGCTTCTTATGTGGCTGCAAATATAGCTAACAAACTTTCAAGTGGACATATGTTGTATGAGAATGACCCAGGGCATACTTTTGAAATAGAAATAGGCTATACTGCTGATGGGCAGAAAAGATACTATAGACCTTATGGAACTGCTGCGGATTTTGCAAGATTACCTTATGATACTATTTTAAGTTTGGCAAAAGGAGATCCTACTCCAATTGCCAAGACTTTTACAAATAGACTTTCTATTCCAGTCAGTTCAATAGGACATCTTGGTTTTAATGTTGATTATAGAGGGACTCCTCTTTATGGTAAAGATAGATATGGGAATGAAATTCCATTTCCTATTTCGGCCCTGAATGTCGGGGCAGAGGCAGCTAAGAGTGTTGGAGTTCCATCATTTATTCAACAAGGTATTAAAACTGCAAGCGGGCAACAAGGATTAGAACAGGGTATTTTACAGGGTTTTGAGCTTCCATTCAGATACTCAGGTGGGGCTTATTCTAAATCACAAAAAACAGCTACAGGTGTAGCAAAGGCAGGCGGATTAGAAGGAGAAGATTTATATAATGTTAATCAGGCCATGAGGGGGGTATCTCTTTCTAAAAACCAAGCAGAATTATTAAGGCAAGGGGGTATAGGCATCCTTCCAGATATCCTACAGTTAAAAGAGCAGAATAAGATGTTAAATGAAGCTAAAAAGGTACAGGAAAAAATTGAGGGAGGAGATATTACCGAAGAAAAAGGGACTCAGGAAATAGAAGAATTAATTAAAAAATTAGAAACTAATCAGAGATTGGAGACATCTAAACAGCAAACAGACACAGGTCTTGTACAAACAGCTCAGGCAGCAGAAACAGGGTCTTTTGGGCTCACTCCTGTTGCAACATCATTCCCCAAAGAATCTATAGTTGGGGGTCCTATATACAAACAATCGATTGTTTCTCCAGAAACAGCTCAGGCTACTGAACCTAAAAGTTTACTCCAACAGCAACTGGCAGAAAACTTGGCTTGGATGAAAGTTCAAACTACAGGACAATCCCAAGAAGCTAATGGACAAATTTTTTATGCTAATGAGAATGGAAATAAAGCCTCTGTTCCATTAGACAGACCCATTTATCAACCAGCATTAACGGGTGATCCCGTAGTAGATAAAATGGAATTACAAGATATGGCAGCTTCTTATACTGCTAAAATGGGGGATGTCCAAACTCTGTATAGATTGGGTAAATTAACTCAAGAAGAATATGTTGCTAAAATTAACGAGCTTTATATCCAGCAGAAAGAAGCAAGGGCTAAGTATGGTAAACCTAAAAAGATTAAATTCCCCAAACTTAGAGCTAGACTGTCTAAACCTAAAAAAATAACAGTAAAGAAATTAAAATTTACTCCCTTAAAACTTAGTTTAGGGAAAATTACTGGGGCCAGGGCTGTAAAGATAAAAGTGCCCCCAACATTAAGAACCTCACCTCTGACTTTAAAAAAGCTGAATTTAAAGTTTAAACAAACATTACCACAAACTATAAGAGGACTGGGAAGGTAATATGGATTTTAATACTCTAACACAAGGTTTTAATACATTTAAAAACAAAGCACAGGATTTTATAGGAGGGTTATCCCAGGGGGCTAGAGAAGCAGTACAAAGATTTCCTACTTTACCACAACAAATTAAAGCTATACCATCAGCTTTCCAACAAGCATACCAACCAATAGCAAGAAAAGCTACATTACCTGTTTCCCAAGTTTTTTCTGGTACTCTACAAAGGATAAATAATCCTGGGTCTCCTATATCACCAATTGAAAGAAAGATATTAACTGGTTATCAGAAGGTACACGATAGTGGTGTTCTTGAGCCAGGCAGCGATAATTATAATCCAGAAATAGCAAAACAGTATCAAGAACCTTCACCACAAGATGAAAATTTTTGGGCATCATTTGATTCTAGTCAAGAAAGAACTCCCTCAGCCTCTGTTCCTTGGTATGCACAACCTCGACAGGTTTCTACAACTCCAGCATTAACACAAGTTCGGGATCGATATTTAAAATATTTTTCTCCTACTGCTAGATTCCAACTTTCAGTAGTCCCCTTTGGTGTTGAAGGCGCGTTTGGACCCGCAGGGCAAGCAGGAGGACCACAAGGAGGTAAAGGCATTACTTTCCAAGAACAATATATTCAAGATCCTCTTGCAGGTCAATCAGGGCACGGCCCAGCCTTAACAGGAGAGAATAAAAATCTTGAAGGACAGATTGCTGTTCATGAAATGTTACACACAGTTGCTAGAGGAAGGGGAGGTATCCCGTGGGATAATTTTATAAGAGATTTTACAACTTATAGTATTCAAAATCCTAGAGTTGCTAAACATTTTGGGCAACTTGATAGATTACATCAAACAGATCCAGAAGAATTATATGCTGAGATGGGAGCATGGTTGGGACCTAATATTTTCAATACACCATTGGGTAAATACTATGAGGGAATCTTAGAAAAACCCAAACCTAGGAAAATACCTATTAGAAAGGTGAAAAAATAATGGACCAATCAGCAGTTGCTCAGGTATTAAGTCTTTTATCAAATATGCTGGGGGTAAAAAAACAACAACCTATAGCGAGAAAACCGTCATTTGACGAACAGATGGCTGCTAAGGGATGGTATAGGCATCCTGATGGGGTGTATCGGGAAGCAACTCCTTCTCCAACACCACAAAGTGCTTTAGACCAGTTTAGATTTAAAATGGGACAAAAGGATTATTCTTGGGCCAAGCCTCAACTATTAAAATTGTTCCAGGCTAAAAATTACCCTCCCCTTACGCAATATGTAGATAATTTTATTCAGGCAGGAAATCAGTATGGTGTAGACCCAAGAGCGTTAGTAACCATTGCTAATAACGAATCAAGCCTGGGAAGATCATATCCTCCTCAAACTTTTAACCCATTTGGATATTTAGGAGGAGCAGGAGAAACAGTAAATCAGAAGTTAAACGCTGGATTTACCTCAATCCCTCACGCGATTGATGCATTAACCAAACGATTCGTCCGTCCAGGGACTCCACAGGGGTATACTATTTTCAGAACAAATCCTACTGTTTCGAACCTACAACAGGCATATAATGCTAATCCAGATGAGCGTGATCGATATTTAACAAATACAGCCGATTTATTACCCTTCTTTGGAGATTAGGGGGTTGACAGAATACACCAAGTCCTGATTAAATTATAATATAATTTTCTAACAAGCATAGTAATGCTGTGGAGAGACCGTGCGTATTGAAAGGCTGGTCTTTTTTTATGGGAAAATATTTATAAAAATATGGCAAAAGATTCATTATTAACTTTTGATAAAATGCAGAGAACTGACCACGACACCCTTATCAGGGTGGAAGCTAAGGTGGATGCCTTAATTGCTGATGTAAAGGAAATGAAAGATGGTACCAACCTTAAATTGATTGACCATGAAGGAAGATTAAAATCTCTGGAGAAAATAGTTGATGAAACTAACCCCGAGGTCAGAGTGAAGCAGGTAGATGAATTGGTACAGTGGAAGCATGATTTTAGTTTAACTTATAAAGTAATAATTACTATAGCCAGCGTTATAGGCGCAATGGTTGGTTTTGTTGCCTCTTTATTACTTGATATATTTAAAATTTTTACATAATAGGAGTTCTATGAATATTTTATCACAAAATGATCTAACTATGAGCAACACCAGTTTGTTTAACATGCCATTCAGCGTGAGCCTTAGCATCTTCGAAAAGCATCAAATTTTCTATTCTATTGTCAGTTTTATCTCCGTTTCTGTGATGCACATGCTCTTTTCTTTCAAGTCTTCTGCCGAGAAATTTTTCCATTATCTTCCTGTGTTCAAAAAACTTTTTATAACCAATATTCAAAAGAATATAACCAGCAGAATGAATAGTTTTACCTCCCTTCCAACGAGGATGATTTTTACCATAATTTCTTTTAATAGTTTTCTGATTGGGTGGATTATCTCTCAGGGTACAATTTTGGGAACAATATTTAGCAGTCTTCAAACGATATTTAGGAACATAAAATTTCTTACCACAAAATTTACAAAGAAAATTTTTTCCATTTTTAATCATATAATGTACTATAACATGAATCGAGGTGTTTGTCAATATGGTTAATAATAGTCAAAACGATCCTCGATGGAAAGATATTAAACTTGGCACGAGTAATACGACAATTGGAAATTTTGGATGTACAATTACTGCGATTTCTGATATTTTAGGCACAACCCCTGATGTGGTAAACAAAAGAATGATAGATATTAATGGTTTTGCCAATGGAAACCTAGTTATTTGGTCAAAAATCGAGGAAGCCTTCCCTGGAATCAATGTAAGAAGGGTTTGGACATACAACAATGATGATGTTAAAAACAACCTTCCTTGTATGGTTGAGGTTGATGGAAAACCAATTGGGGGTTATAGACATTGGGTGGTCTATACAGGAAATCAAAGATGTTATGATCCTTGGGATGGACACGATGACCCTACCACAGATTATCCCAGCCCCTTAAGTTATTGTGTCCTCTTGGGTAGTTGGAATAAACCAATTAGTCCTATAGTAGAACACACACAAGAAACTACTCAGCCAATGAAACAAATAATCATTGATGTTTATAGAGCATTATGTGGTATGGAACCATCTGAAGATGAAATACAATTTAGATTAAAGAGTTTAATCAATACTTATGACTTAATACGAGATATTTGCGCAGGGGATGACAGATTTATTAAAACATGGGTAGAACCTAAAATGTCCGCTCCAACACCTACCCCAGAGCCTACCGAAGCCCTAGAAGGCCCCAAAAACGGTTCCGAGGAACCAATCGCTACCATTCCCCCACCCCAATCACCTCCTCAACCTTCAAATCTTTTTAACTCGCTAAAAGAATTGACAAAAAAAGCATTAGAGAGTATACTAAGGTTTCTTTGGAAATGAAAAGTATGAACGATGAACAAATAAAGAGATTTGAGGACTTCCTAAAAGAAGAAGAACTCTTCAGAAAAAACGTAGTAGAGTTTATACAACATACAACTACGAACTTCAGTCAGATTTTCCAGGATCGTGAACATGATAAAACGACTTGGGAAGATATTTATAAAGCAGTTGGACATAGTACTACAGAAGCACACTTGTTAGCTGGTAAGGTAGAAGAAGCAAAAGAGACGGTTAAAAAGGAATCTATGGCCGCTAAAAAGACCTTTGTTCAGGGTGTGGCAGATATAGCAGAAAACTTAGAAGGGAAAACAAAGATAGTTGAAAAACGTACTGAACATTTTAGTATAAAAAGATGGATTATGAGTATTTGGAATGGTATAAAGAATATAAAAAATATAAAATAAAGGAGGTGAGATGAAATGAAAAGATTATTAGATTTTCAAGCTGGTAAGAAAGGATACTTATTTGGTGGATTATTAGCTATTCACGCTTTAACTGGACTTGTATTAGCATATTTTAACGCACCATCAGTTGATTTTGTGGGATTTCTTCAGGCTAATCAAGCAACATTAATAGAGGCTGGAGCAGGGTTGGGTATTATTGCATCAAGAAGAGCAGTTGACAGATAAGGATCGGGTAAGGTATTATTCAACAGAAAACAAGGGTTAACTATGGAACGCAAAACAATCGATTATTTTAGTACAATAACCAAATGGTTGGGGACACCCGCTTCAATTGTTTTGCATACCCTTGGTTTTGTGGGTATGTTTGTTTTGTATCTATTCAATATCTCCTTAGATAGAATTTTGTTGATATTAACTACAGTAGTCTCCTTAGAAGCTATTTATCTCTCCTTATTCATCCAGCTTACTGTTAATCGTCAAACTGCACACCTTAAAGAAATAGGCGCGGATACCGATAGCCTGCTTGAAGATGTTGGGGAACTTTCTGACAGTGCAGAAGACATCTTAGAGGATACAACGCAGATTGTGGAAGACACGGAGGCTTTAACAGAAGATGAAAATGCGCAAAGGCCATCCTAGGTTTTACGAATTACTAAAAATTATAGAGGATTTACATGATCGTAAAAACTCTAATTATGCTCCTGATGCTGACCCCTTGGCTAATCTTCGTATATCAGAAAACTTTGGTGTTAAACCTTGGATTGGAACATTAATAAGAATTTCTGATAAATTCTCTCGTTTGCAGGAATTAGCTAAGGGGAAGAAAGATTTGGTTGGTGAGAATGTAAAGGATACATTGCTCGATTTAAGCATTTATAGTTTATTAGCTATTATTCTTTATGAAGAAAAAAATAATTAATACCCCTTGGGGGAAAGCAGAAGTTATAATGACTATGACCAAAGATATAGATAGATTACTTGTTAAGTTGTATATGGAAAAAGAAAGATATAAGCATTTAACCAATCTATATAGAAACTAATGCAACTACACATTGAGTTTTGGCTTAAATATTATCAGGAGCTACGAGAAAGAGGTAGTTATCCTCATTCAGACGAACTGAGAGAAATGTTGCGGAGAATGGGTTATGAAATACGGGTAACTAAAGAAACAGTTACAGCCATACCAACATGAAGATTTTACTTACAGGTTCACAAGGGTTTCTTGGTTCATACTTATTTAAACATTTATTCTCTAAATTTAAAATAAGAGGCCAAGATATTAAGATAGACTTTTTACAGAATATTGCAAGAGATGGTTACCCAATTAAACAATACGATATTATAATTAATTGTGCAGCTGAACTGTTTGATCAGGATAATATGATAACCTCTAATGTCTTAGGGGTGTATAATTTAGTGAAATACTGTAAAGAAAGAAATGCCAAATTAATTCATTTTTCATCTGTTAGTATTTATGGAAATTCTTACTATGGGCTAACTAAAAAAATGGGAGAAGATTTAATAAGATTTTGGAATCCAAAAGATTGGGTTATTTTAAGAATGACTAATATATACTCTAATCAGAAAGAACATCGAGGAGGGGATAGTCCTGCTAATAGAATTGAGAGGGGAGAAACTGAAATTTTTGGTACTGGAATGCATACTAAAGACCATGTAGCCGTTTTTGATGTGTTACAGGCGGTTAAATTGGCAATTAAGGATAATTGGACTGGAGAGGTAAACCTTGCATCAGGAACAAGTTTATCAATTAATGATATTTTTGCTCGGCTAGGTGTAGGGACACCAATATATTTACCAAATAAAAAACCAGATATGGAAGTTTCAACGTTAGATAATAGCAGGGCATTAGCTCTTGGCTGGAAACTAACTTGGGATTTGAAAAATGATTGGGGTCTTGACAAATAACACTAATACTGTGTTATAGTATGAAGGTAAGGAGAATTGTCGGAGGGGCTTAACGAGTCCGATTGCTAATCGGAAGTGGTTTATCCCACCATAGGTTCAAATCCTATATTCTCCGCCACAGGGTATAGTGTAGAGGCGGCACGCGTGGTCTGGGGCCATGAAGCATTCCCGTAGGTTCGATTCCTACTACCCTGACAAATGTGAGATTAGTTGAGTGGCCCAACGGCTGTTTTCCAAACAGCAAACAGGATTTCAATTATCCTATCTCACTCCAAGGAGGATTAAAGCGTAAAGGTTGACCGCCACGGTCCTGAAAACCGTTGTCGAAAGGCATTGCAGTTTCGAGATCTGCATCCTCCTCATAAGAATAGGTGGCCGAGTAGTCTAAGGCGGGAGATTGCAAACCTTCCTTAAAAAACCCGCAGGTGCAAATCCTGTCCTATTCTCAAAATAGAGCGGTAGCCAAGTGGCCCAAGGCGTCAATCTGATACATTGAAGATCGATAGTTCAAATCTATCTCGCTCTACAAGATATCTAGGTACTACGCCCGTAAGGGTGAGGAAAGTCCAGTCACCAAAGAGCAACCTGCGTAGCGCAAGCTATGTCGAGTGATCGCAAGTTTAGACCAACAGAGACGAACCGAGGTCATGCTCGGGTGAAACGGGGAATCCTCGGTGGTGAAACCTAAGAACAGACTGATTTGCTCGATCTATAGTCTAAGTTAGGGAGTTAGATAAATTGTACCAAGGGGAAACCCTACAGAAACTGGCTTATTGTATCTTAAAATAGAGGTGTGTCAGAACGGTTATGAGCCATTCTTATAAAATGGATCAAAAAGGTTCAACTCCTTTCGCCTCTACAAATGAATTGTTATATTTGCGAAAATAAATTAGAAAAGGATAAAGGTTGTCACGCTCTTTTTAGAGAAAGTGGGGCAGAAGATGAGGTATGGACATGTGAGAATGAGAATTGTCTGAAAATTATTAATGAACTACACGATGCATTAGTTGATTTAAAACACATTAAAGAAATTTTAGAAGAACAAACAGGTACTAAATGGGATATATGTCCTTGTGGCAATCATCCAAAACAATCGATTGTTTTGCCCTCTTGACTTCTCCAAAGTATCCATATATAATATATACATGGACGAACAAGAATTACTCCTTACAAGCGCCAATCCCCTTGCTCTTAACCCTGAAATAAAAAAAAACCTTGTTTCGTGGGAGGATCATATATCTTATTTTCTTGCATTAGAGGAATTTTCATCAAGGTTCTCTTGGGCAAAAGCTGATGTTTTAGCATCATTATCTGAAAAATTTGGTGAAAAATCTTTAAAAGAATTAAGCAAAGACATTAAAATTCCTTATACAACAGTTACCTCATATACACGTCTCTCTCAAGCCTTCCCCCCAGAAAAAAGAATTCCAGCTCTTTCCTTTACAACCCATATACAGGCAAGCACAGCCGATCGTTATAATCATACCCTTAAGAAGTTTGAGACTGATAAAAGATTTGAGTGGGCCCAAAAGGCAGCTGATGCACAGATGTCTGTTAGCCAATTATCAATGGCAATGCAGGAAGAAGACATAAGAGCAGGATTAGATGTTTCTGAGGTTCCATGCTGCAAGTGTGGAAAAATGGGTAATCTCAGTAAATATGTTATTTATACTCACGGGAATAATAAAAAGAATACAATTTTAGATATTCATGAGGATTGCATGCAAAACGTGCTGGAATACGCACAAAGAGCTAGATATATAAGGACATCTGAAAGCTAATATGGAAGACCAAAAAATAGAAAGAGTGGAATCTATAACGGAAGAAAACGGAGAAATTAAAGTTGTATTGGTAATTGATAGAAAGAAATTTGGTGAGAGCTTTGCCCCTAATTATCGTTTGCAGGAGATGGTAAATAAAGAGGTTTTACCGATTATTGTCAAAGAGATTTTAGAAGAGAATAAGGAAGAAATTAAAAAGAAAGTATTAACAGAGGTTAATTGGCCTGATGTGATTAGATCGGAGATAGCTCAAAAAGTAATAAAAGAAATAGCAAATAAATATTAACTGAAATAATGAAAATATTTAAAAAACAAAAAGGTTATAGTTTGACATACAAAGGGTTAGAGATACTATGTAACACATCTTTAGTTCTTAATATTCTTATTATTTTAGGCTTTTTAGCAGGAGCTTTAAGATTTAATTAAAAGGAGTAATACAATGGTTAACGAGAAAAAGATTCCTTCTTTGGCTAGGGTTATAGCTGAGATTAATAAGGCATACGGAGGAACAGTTATTGGAACTGCTTCTACTATGGATGCTGTAAAAATAGAACGTATTTCTTCGGGGGTTGAATCGTTAGATACAATTTTAGGAGGAGGTTTTCCCCTTGGTCGGATGGTTGAAATGTTTGGGCTACCCAGCGCTGGTAAAAGTGTTATTTCTCTTCTGACTATAAAACAAGCACAGAATTTAGGATTAAATTGTATCATTCTAGATGTAGAAAAAAGTTTTGATGCAGAATTTGCAAAACAATTTGGGGTTGATACCAATCAGTTAATTGTTGTGAATCTCTCCATAGGAGAAGAAATTGTTGATACGGTTGGTAAACTCCTTGCTTCTGAACCAGGGGTAATAGTTATAGATTCGGTTGCCGCTATGGTACCAAAAGAAGAGATGGAAAAATCGGCTGAAGATAACACAATGGCATTAAAAGCAAGATTAATGTCAAGAGGACTTGCTAAGTTAAATGCCTTGAATACTAAAACTCTAATAATTTGGATTAACCAATTAAGGAGTACGCTGGTGATGTATGGAGCACCAACCACCACAACAGGAGGAAGAGCGTTGGGGCACTATGCTTCTATTAGATTAGATGTTAAACAAGGAGACAAAATAACAGTGGACGGTAAGAAAACAGGTGAAGTTATAGGACAGATTGTTCAGATCAGGTGTGTTAAAAACAAGACTGCTCAACCATATAAACAAGCTAGTTTCAAATTTTACTATGACCATGCTAGAATTGAGGAATGATAAAAGATGCTTTAATATGTTCCAAAACAATGAGTGGTAAACATATTTGGACTGAGCTGGTGTTGTATGACATTGGAGCACGTTTACAAAATCCAGATGAATTGAAAAGAGAATCTCATAAATATTATAAGTGTTTTGCTTGTGGTATGATCGACGATAGAAAAGAAATATGAAGAATGTTTTAGATTTATACGAAAAATTTTGTCATAAAAAAGGGCTTACTTTTGAAGATTTCCCTTCGGTAAAAACTTACGATAATACTACATTATTTTGCAGCGCAGGAATGCAACAATATAAAAACTTGTTTGAGAATTCTGAGATAAGGGAAATGACGTTAGCGAATAATCAGGCCTGTTTAAGGGTTAATGATTTAGAAGAATTAGGGGATGGTAAGCATGCAGCCTATTTCCATATGCTTGGGTTATTCTCTTTTAGGGGTTGGACAATGAAACAAGCTGTTGATTGTTGGTTAGAATTTATCGAAGATATTTTGGGTCTTAAAATTAGTAAGTTTACTATACACCCAGACAAGAAAGATTGGGTTTATTTATTCCAAGAAAAACAATATGATTTAATTAAACTTGATTCTTCTTGTAAATGGTCGGATGGTGATATTGAAGGTTATTGTACTGAATTTTATGTAGATGATGTTGAAATAGGTAATATTGTAAATCCTTTGGGTGACTGTATAGATGCTGGGTTTGGTTTAGAAAGACTGGAAGCACTGGTTCATAAAAACGATTTACCTTATTCCTTGGGACCTACTCCTCGTTATGAGCTTCTGTCTCAAGCTGCACATGCAATAGAACACGCTGGATATAAAGCTTCTAATAAAGAACAAGGGTATGTACTTCGAAAAATCCTTAGAATGATGTGGAAAGAGGGTGAAAAAGAACATATTTTATCAACCTGTTATATGCTTGCGCAAGAAATTACAAGACAGAAGAAACTGGAAAAATTATATAAAAAATTAAAAGATAAGTTTCCCGATAAACCTAAGGAGTGGTGGTTTGAAACCCACGGTATAGAGTTATGAAAAAGTGGGAAGCCAAAGAGATTGCGGACATAAAATCCTTTGGTGGAAAAAGAGTAAGGGGGAGTGGAAATAAGTGGAATAATCCTGGTGATGTTAAAACAGATACTTTCTTAATAGATTCAAAACAAACTGAGAAAAAAAGTTACTCAATCTCTTTAAAGACTTGGGACAAATTGTGTTCAGAAGCTCTATTCTCTTTTAGACTCCCATTATTATCAATAAAAATTCAAGATAAGGAACTTATAGTGTTAGATAAGGAAGATTTTAAAAAACTAATAGCCCATGATTTCTAGTTCAACCCGAGCTTCTTCTTTTTTACACTTAATCTTTTCTACATCCATTTTATAAAA
>ERZ1292637.797-Hain-H14-01um-R3-797-length-15312-cov-5_pt1 | contig 15312 bp, 21 predicted proteins | sample MGYA00564405_ERZ1292637 | MGnify/ENA primary metagenome ERZ1292637 (study PRJEB36523, sample SAMEA6512645) | groundwater metagenome | collected 2019-01-09 | study: AquaDiva: Metagenomics assemblies of 32 groundwater samples | reverse complement strand
GGTCGAATCCGTGAGAATGGACAGTGGCGATCTGGCGTTTGAAGGGAAGGGCGAAGCGGGTAAGCTCCTGAACATTGGTATTGAGTTTAAGACACTCAGTGATCTTGTGGCCTCACTACGATCCGGCCGGCTCAACGAACAGCGCAATCGTATGCTCGGTCCTGACGGTGCGTATGACTATGCATGGCTGCTGATTGAAGGCCGGTGGCGAACCGGGTCTGATGGGGTCGTTGAAACCTACTATCTGAATTCGCGCAAGAGGTGGGCGTGGAAACCCCTTGAAGGCCGCATTACGGCATCAGAAATGCAGAAGCAAGTGTTGACGCTTGAATTATGTGGAGGCTTCTATGTCCGATATTGTAATACTCGTCATGATAGTCTTCAATTCATTGTTGATGTATATCACTGGTGGCACGACCGTCCTTTGGATGCTCATACGTCGCATCTTCGAGCACATACGACGCCACTGTTCATCCCTATAAGCGACTTTCGAGACGCGATCCAGCGATACCCCGGAATAGGATTACGGTCATCGCTTGCTGTCGAGAAACACTTTCAGGCCAATTTACGCCGGGCGACACATGCTGGCGTGGAGGAGTGGGCGGGGATTGAGGTGATAGGAGTGCGGGGGAAGACGAAACGAATTGGTGTGAAGGTGGCTGAACAGATTGTCCAGTTTTGTGGCGGAAAAACTTGACGATGATGACCTTACTATGGCAGATGCTCATGATTCCCATAGTCGCGACCCTGACGCTGGCCGCAATGATAATACTGAGCTTTGTCATTATTCTGGTCGTGTTCTGGGTTATCGGTCATTATTGTGAACGCTAACGCCCCCAAGGCGACGTGTGACTTTGAAACACGTAGCGCCTGCAATCTCAAAAAACATGGCGTCTGGCGCTATTCTATTCATCCGAGTACTCAAATCCTCTGTCTGGTATACCGTCTACCTTCGTGGATATCAGGTCGTACGGAAGTATGGCATCCTGCCTTTCTCGATCAACCAGAGCGATTCGATAGTGACTCTCTGATTGAACTATTTGAATGGATTGAATCTGGCGGACTCATAGAAGCACACCATAGTTTTTTTGAATACTGTATTTGGACGAATATTCTCAGTGTTCAATACGGTTGGTTGGCCATTCCTATTAAACAGTGGCGATGTTCGGCGGCGAAGGCAGCGAGTCATGCGCTACCGCGAGGCTTAGAAGACGCTGGAGCGGCATTAAAACTTCCTATTCAGAAGGATATCGAGGGGCATACGCTCATGCTCAAGATGTCGAAACCACGCAAATCGCGTAAGAAAGAACGCGAATTGTGGCAGAAAACAGGCGAGACACCGCCGAAGTATCTCTGGCATGAAAGTCGTGAGATGTTGGAGCGCCTTATCCAGTATTGTCGCCAGGACATACGTGCGGAAGAAGCGCTATCAGAGGCATTACCAGATTTGAACACACAAGAGACTGAAATCTTTCGTATGGACCTCTGCATCAATCTGCGTGGTTTTCACATCGACAAGCGGGCCGTCTCGACCGCGAAACAACTTCTCCACCGGGAAACAGTTTTACTAAATCAAGAGTTAACCCTGTTAACGAATCGGACCGTAAAACGCGCAACTCAACGGGTGCGTCTCCTGAAATGGCTTAGGGAGCGCGGTGTGGAGCTGCACGATACACGTAAGGAGACATTAGATCATGCCCTTCAGTATTTTGGACTTGCCATCCTGGACCCTCCTGCACACCGAGCTATTGAAATCCTTAGATCCCTCGGAAGGTCTTCGACTGCTAAATATCAGGCCATGCAGGATTGGATGGATGGTCGAGGTCGAGTACGAGGGGGTCTTTTATACTATGGCGCTACCACTGGACGGTGGAGCGGCAAAGGTGTACAACCACACAACTTTCCCAAAGGCACTTTGAAGAAGACTGATACTGTTGATGAGTTGTGGGCGACGTTGAAGAAGAGTAATCGTCAGGAGATTACCGAGAAATATACTGGTGTGATGGAGGCTCTGTCGAATGGGTTGCGCAGTACAATCACTGCCGGCAAAGGAAAAACTCTGTACTGTGCCGATTATGTTGCGATTGAGGCACGTGTCGTGCTGTGGTTGGCGGATGATCAAGATGCACTCAACATGTTTCGAAATGGTGAAGATATCTATTGCTCGATGGCAATGGATATTTACAAGAGACTCATTACGCCAGAAGATAAAGTAGAGCGAGCCTTAGGCAAAGTTGCAGTGTTGGGATGCGGCTATCAGATGGGTGCATCCAAGTTTACCTCTACCTGTGCATCATACGGCATCACGATTGATGAAGACTTCGCCCAACAGGTTGTTGACACATATCGTCAGAAATTTTGGAAAGTAAAACAGTTGTGGTACGAGCAGGAACAGGCGGCCATTGAAGCGGTCAGGACTAAAAAGCCGATTGTGTCTGGTCGAGTCACCTGGTTCATTCGAGGCACGTTCCTGTATTGCCAGCTACCATCTGAACGCTGCCTGGTCTATCCATTTCCAGCGATGAAATCGCGTCTGATGCCGTGGGGCGACTATAAGGAGTGTCTGTCCTTTTTGGGGGTCGATACGTATACCCATAAGTGGACATCTCAGTATACCTATGGGGGTAGTCTAGTTGAAAATATCACTCAAGCTATTGCGAGGGATATTATGGCCGAAGCCATGCTCAACACTGAACCTACCCCTTATGACGTGATCTTGACGGTTCATGATGAGTTGGTCTGTGAGGCCGCAATAGGAACGGGTAGTGTTCAGGATTTTGAACAACTCGTAACCACGTTACCAGACTGGGCAGAAAATTGTCCTATCGCTGCCGAGGGGTGGACAGGGGAGAGATATCGCAAGGCATAAGATTTGCAGAAGAGATGAGCGGAGGAATGAGATTATGCCGACATTTTCAACGGTCGCGACGGTCTCGACGACAAAAGAGATCAAGCTCACTCCGGTACTTACGCGTAAACTTCTGACTGAGCTTCGGACCTACGCCGAATTGAAGGACCATATTAAGACGTTAGAATATGCAGCCGATAAACATAAGGCCACTATCGGCAAGTTGAGGGAGGAGACCGGGGAACAGTCAGTCAGTCTTGAGGGGTTTACCGTGACTCTTGTTGCCGGTACCCGGAAGAAGTTCAATCCAAAGAAATTCGTGTCCTTGGGCGGCGAGATAGAGATCTATAACCAAGCTATCGATGAAGTGCCCACGAAGCCCTATGAGAAAGTCACGTGTCCTCATAGCCCGGATGAGGAAGAATAGGCACGCCATGAGTGAAGAGAAGGTGAACAAACATCGAGTCGTGTTTATCGCTGTGCTCTTTATCTTGTGGTATACGACGTTCTTTCACACGTATTGGTTTGATGTAGTGGAGTGGTGATGCTGACGAGTAAAGGTCAACACGAAGTCCTCAAAGCCACCATGCACGGTATGATGATGACTCTTGCCGCACTTTTTACCGCCTACAACATTGTTGCCTATCATCGTAGAGGCGAGTATCACCTTGCTAGGAATGTGATCATCTACGGAGCCTTGACCGCCCTGGAAACATTGCAGGTGAGTTCTCATACGACCACGAGCAATAGATTGAAAGGATAGGTATATTCGTTTATGCGATTTTTTCCCTATACGGTTGCCATACTTGATTTGGGCGCAGCCGTTGTCTATGCGTATCATCGCCAATGGGCGCTGGCGTGGACGTGGTTCTTTTATGCATTGGCCTGTGTGTCGTTAGGTAGTGTCAAGTGATGCGAGGCGAGAAAAAAGCCGCGTACCAGAAAGAGTACCGCCGGACGCACCGTGAACAACGACTCGCAACCGGTCGTGCCTGGTATCGAACACATGGCGCGAATAAACGCGCGAATAATCGAGCGTGGTGTCGCGCACATCGTCAGGAACGACTCGTGTATCAGCGAGAATGGTGTCGCCGTAAGAAACAGGAACGAGTAGATGAGGCGTGGCGGGTCTCTCGATGTCGTACTAAAGGGACACTCACGAAACATGTGTACCATCGAGAATGGTACCAAATTTACTGTTCGATTGGCACGCCCCTATACAACGCATTACATATGCAACAGGTTGGGTCCTGAACGTTCTTCAGTTTCGGCACGCGCCGCCATATTTTACACACCGGACAATACCCTATCGTCCATTGCCGGTCATGTCGATCCGTGGCATCCTTCCAATTTGATTGTGGGTAATCTGCGAGTAGCATATCGGCTTCAGATCATTTAATTCTTCAGGGAATGCTCATCCGCGCATTCCAGCAGCAGACGTTCGGCGAGAGCTTGGAGAGGAGTACGACAAGTAGGGTCAAGTTTCATAGCGGTCTTCATGAGGCGAAGTGTCAACGTGAAACAGGCACTGAGTACTTCATCGGTACTAAACGGAGCAACCGACTCCATTCCGGTAAACGCCACCTCTACGAGACCTTCAACCTTTTGAGCACGAAGGTCCATTTTACCTCACCGTTAATATCTGCGCGGCGTATCGAATGTCTGTCGCAAACTCCCTCAGCACATGCAGTCCTGCCTTTCGAGACGATAGGTAGTGTGCATGGAGTTCGAGTCGGTCGTGTTTGTAGTGGCGCAGAACGAGGTACGATACCCCTTCTGCGAACACTTCTGCCTCTACGCTATTCAATCTGCCCGGCTGCAACAGGTGGCCAGCTTCATGGGTGAGGACTTCAAAACGTCCATTCCAGGACAGGGTGTCGTCGATGTGAATCTGTCGAGTCTGGGTATTCGTAACGCCGTATGAATCAGCCAAGGGACCGTAGGTAATGGTTGCCCCATTCACGAAGGACAGCACGTGTTCGAGTCGTTGTGCCTGCCAATACAGATGCACCCCGGGAGCTGAGCGATATCCCGTCTCTACGTACACAACAGCCTGAACCGCTCGCTCAAGTGTAATGAGTGGGTCCACTGTCGTGTGAAAGTAGACGACTCCACCTATAACCAGACTTATGAGAGTGAGGAGTATACCTCTGTGAATCCAAGGTAGGTATTTCATCATTCCTCCTATAGGAAGCCGGGGGCTGGAGTCGAACCAGCAACCTGATGTTTACAAAACATCGGCTCTGCCATTTAGAGCTACCCCGGCGATTCTACTTAGTGCTTTGGTGTGCCATCAGGATTCACGTCCTGTTGATCTAACCACCACTTATACTTCCCGGCCTTCACTGCGATATTCACTGCGGTAAATCGGGATACGGGAATGGCGATAATAGTGCTACCACCAACCGTCCCGACCAAGAAGCCGATAATCGCACGCTGCTCTTTGTGAATGAGCGCGGACCCAGAGGACCCGCCATTCACGCCGGCCTGCTGTAGAACCAAAGTCCCCTGCCAGTTAATGTCCCCCTGCACGAGGGGCCGGTCCAGATATACACTGGAGACGACACCCTCGAAGACTTGACGACCAAGCCCGAGCGGAGACGCGATATTCCAATACTGAGCGCCGTCTACAATCAACTTCTCGTCACCGATAGTGAGAGTAGGCCAGTCTTCCTTGGTCTCAACAGAGAAGACCGCAAGATCCTCGCCTCGCGACTGATAACCTACCCAGACCGGAGTAGCCGGGAAGAATCGTTTCTCAACCTTCGCTTCATCAAAGGTGATAAAGAAGGAGATTTTGAAGGGACTCGCAGACCGCTCCTTGTCCGTATCATCTGCTCCGATGCAATGTGCGGCCGTCACGAAGAGATAGCCCTGTGGGATCTTTTCAAATGCGGTTGCCGTACATCGCATATTCATGCCGCCAGATTCATCCTGCGAATAGAGGAGTCCGACTGCATGCTTGGCCATGTCAACAAAAGCTTGATCTTTATGATAGTCTGCTGCGGATATCGATGGTCCACCCCACGTGAGGGCGAGCAAGACGATGATGGTACGCTGAACACATTTCAACATCACATACTCCTATGGTTTATTAAGTATACATCCTGAGTCTAGAGTGTGTATAGCTGAAACATTTCTGGCAGACTCTTTACCCGGGGGATTCCCTGGAGCATGTTGTTGAATGCCTGATTCCACGGACGATCCATCAGAAACACGCGAGTCTTGCTCATGGTACTCACCTGAAGACAATTCTCTGGTTTATAATCGATATATGTATGGAGATGCAGCGCCTGAGCACAGAGTCCCTTATGCCCCGAAATCAACACCGTTGGATGAGGAAAGCCATACCGATCGAGCCACGTTTCGGTTTGACTCTTGACTCGTACACCCATACGATTCGTGATGAAGTATATCTCGTCATCATGAAATACTTGTCGTGAATACAGTTGACACAGAGCAAATTCGGTATCCGCATAGGGGGGTAATGCTGCCCAGAATACTGGGTTCGTTTTCAAGGTGTTCCATGCTCGGCCTACCTCCCCTTCTGAAATACCGTGTGCGAGTCCCCAATTCCACGTATCGGGCCAATCAGCCTGTCCGAGTCGAGGGAAGACCACTCCTGTCTGGGCGGTTAAGAGAGGCGCGAAACCCTGTTCGAATGCAGCCAGTACGCCATCAACATCAATCCCTATGCGCATGATTTTAACCCTTGTATAAGATCTTCCGTATTACTAAATACCCCCTTCGCGAATTGAGGCATCACATCATAACGATCCGGTTCTTGGTCAAGCAGAATAAAAGTTTGTTTGCCTTGACCAGCCATATAGCCTAATTCCAAGTGAGCACTTTTTCCGCCCGGCGCCACCAACACTCCATAATCAGCGAGATCGATTAGCGAGCGATCAAAATGAAAGGTGTTTTCTGCGGCTCGGTTATGGAGAGCTTCTGCGAAAGTCTGATTACGCGCTAGTGAATAGTTCTGCCAGCAGGTATCTGCATCAGGCGATGCTGCATGCCACTCATCTAACGCTTCATATCCAGCAAGGCGTAAAGCCGCCGCAACTTCAGGGACGCGGGGGTTTTTAAGCGCTCCTATAATGTATACATACCATTTAGTCTGGTCGTAATCTAAGTATGTCATTAAATTACGGAGAATAGTTTTACTATCTTTAGCTAGACCTAAGATAATGTTACATTGTGGGCATAGTATTCCACGAACTTTTCCCGTATGATGATCATGGTCAACATTGTATCCACGTTTACATCGATTCAAGAAATTCCGACAGCCTAAACAGCGGCCATATTGACGGGTAACCATCGCTTCTGCCTGGGCGAGAGTAATGCCATATCTTTGACGTAAATGCCAGTCTTTCTTTTGAGTTTTACTAGCAATTTTAATGCGTTCCGGGTATCGTTCGCGGTATCGAGCAGTAGCGGCTCGTAATTTGTCAGGATGTTGTCTATTCCATTTCTGTTGAGGCGTCATATAAGGTTCAACTATTCGAGGTTAACGTTTTAACTTCTCTTCCACATAACAGGCCCCATTAATGTTAAAAAATACCGCTGCGGCGTGGTCCTCATCAATATCTCCATGAAGCCACTGTAGGAGATGACGAAGCGCAGACTTTCTGAAACGAACTAATTCTTCTTCCCCATTAGCAAGAGTCCAATTCGCAACTCCTGGCGCCACATCGGGATACTTAGCCTTAGCCGTAGTGAGATGGGTAGCCCAACGGTCAAACATCGGGCCATCAAGCACGGAGGTATAGTCGATCTTTCCCTCTTGGGTATCTCTGACCATGCCACTATCAAATTCTTGACGCTTTCCTGAATCCTTCACGGTAAACGCATCCCGATCCATAGACCCTCCTGAGCATGCCGATGAGTGTTCGTTGCAGCCGAAATAGCATTCAGGGCACGTATGACGAAGAAGAAGATCCTCCATAAGCCCCATTTAGGTCTCTTCGCTCGCGGTTGACTGTGAAATCTTTATCACGCGCGCTCGTGCTAGATTGGTGAGCTGCAATTTCTGTACCTGGACCCCATACCCTTTTAGTTGATATTGAGCCTCATTTTTAAGCTTAGTTTTAAGTGTACCCCGACGCTGCTCGCTTTGAAGCTCATCCCAGGTAAGGTCACAGCAGACATCGTGGACTGCCGTTGCAGAAAGATCACGGATTGCGGCCATTGGGGAATGTGTCGTTGGAACGAGCGCTGCGATATCTGACACGCTGTACGTGATCGTTCCACCGACGATAAAGGTTTTGCCATCTTTCGTTTCCATAGTCTGGGTTTCGAGGCGGTCAGTTTGTCGAGCAGTAGGATACGCAACGAAGGTGGTGGTGACCGGCCAATACCAATAAATACCGGGTAAACAGACACGTACCGTATGCCCTCGCACATACTTAATTGCCCCTTCGGTGGTGTCAAGGATGACCCAACGGGGGATGAATGCCCCAATCCAGGAGGCGATCTGACCAATCCAGGCGAGCGCGTCTCCCATGATACTCTCCTATGGTATATACGCGTGCTATTCTACGAAGATTGGCCAGGTACACGTACGACCGCGTTTACGATCAAGTAAGAATAGGGCTTGCCGGGGTTTCTCGTAATCGGCTTTGATCGAAAGAGCAAAAGCGTTATACCCTATGAGACTTCCATTACAGATGAAGTTGCCCCCGTCCCGTAGCTGATGGAAGTGTCCGAAGACATCAAGGTCTGCATGGCGGGCTTTGTTCCACTGAGCAATACTTTTATTGACGGGGATGTAAATCCCCCCAATTCCTCCTTGGTATCTGGTGGCATGACCATGATGGAATCGAATCGTAGTGTCGTAGACCTGAAGATAGGAGTGCATACCTTCAGGAATGATAAATGTTACACGGGGTTCCTTACGAAAATACGCCGCAAGGTAGAGATACATGAGATATTCGATGGAATGACCGTTCTCGGAGCTAAAGCGTGTGGTGCGAGTCGTACGAGCATGATTGCCTGAGTGACAAGGGATGACGAGATTGACCTGAGAGTTGGCGAGTAGAAACTCGATCCCCGAGAGCAGGAAGTTCTGAGCCGCGACAATAGCGTGCATGGGAGTCAGTTCATTCGTATCAAGGAATTCTTCGTGAATATCGTTGCTGATAAAATCGCCTAACAGGGCTAAGATGACGGTATTGATCGTAATGTCCTGTTGTAGAAGATTGACGAGTCGTAACCCGCCCTGAAAGAACTTCTCGGCTCGCTGTTTTGCGATATCAAGATTGTAGACATTCAAACCGCCCGTCTCGGCACCCACGTTTTCTTCAACATGCCAATCCGAGGCGACAATGACCGCCGTGCCTTCAGACGTTCGGTGTCCCTGTGTAGGAGTGATGGTAAACGTCTCTCGTCCTTGTTCGAGGACATTCATGGCGCGGAGTTCACTTTCCTGTCGCTCGATGGTTGTGAGAGCGTCGTTATACCGCTTTCTGAGATGGGATAGTTCGGACACGGCCCGGCGTTTTTCACGATCCTGATCGACGGTTATTTCTGTGAGAGGAGGAGAAGACGACATATACCCTTTTTTCGCACACGAGGCACACTGACGCGAACCGCGATGAAGGGGACCGTTACACTGAGGACAGGGAGATTTACCAATAGACATGGAAACTCCTTCTAATAGTGGTAGGAAGCAAGATCGATACCAACCGCTGGTATTACTTACAAATTTCGTAATTCGGCGTGAGGACGATCAACCAGCTTCCAGCGACCACCCCAGATGAGCCCTGCAGCCTCTACAGCCGCCCCATAGGCGTCCCACGGATGCTTAGCAGCAAACGGATCGCCCCCAATGAACGCGCAGTCTACCGCCCTTCCTAGGCCGTCCTGGGCGGGTTGGTGATTGGATTTGTGAATGTAGCCGTCTTTATAGGTCACGATCCTGCCGGGCGTTGTGCGACCCTGAGCATACAGCGTTGCTTGCTGCTCAGCAGTACGGACTCCTATGACGACAAACATGGGGAGTTGATCGAGGATTGCAAGAATGATGCCAATAAGCGTTGGATGACAGCCTTGGAGCCTAATGTGATCACGAGGAGTCATACAAGTCTTATGCCAACAGATCAGGGCTTGATCTTCAGCGCCCAGTCAACTAAACGGTCAACTTGAATCTGAATATGGGTGAGCTGGCGTTGATTGTTCCCCTCATGGGCTTCGAGCGCAGCAAGACGATTGGCGGAGTCTATACTACTCGTGGCTAACTGGGCATATGCAGTACCCAACAGAGTCAAACCCGCGAGAACCAGAGCGGTTTTAGTTGATTGGGTGATGGTAGCCATTAGGGGATATCTCGTTCTGCCGCACGTCGGGCGCCGGCATCGAGTCTTGCGTTGCTACGAGTGGCAGAGGAAGCGGCTGCCCGTTCAGCTTCGAGGAGTTCAGTCGCGCGTGCAATATCTATGCCAGGATTTTGTTCAACTATCTGAACTAGTCGCATTTCATCCCCGGGGGACAGTTTCACTCCAGCGCCCCGGGCACTACTAGAGCGAGTTGGACGGATAGACGAACTCTGGGCAAAGGCATCCAGACGATTCTGTATGGCCGGCTCCGGACGTAGGGGGACTTCAGGAGCATCGATGGTGAGCCCCGGAGGGGGTAGCTCCCCAGGACGAACGGCGGCTACGCCCTCGGAGGTAAAGGCCGGTTGGCCGGCTTCCATCTGCTGAAGTTGAGCCTCAAAGTCTGCATCGAGAACGTTTCCCTTTTTCACCGGTACTGGTCGGGGGGTATAGGGAGGCGCGTCAATCGTGAGTCCAGGAGGCGGTAGTTCGCCGGGACGCACGGCTGCGACACCTTCAAACGATTCGATAGCCGGTAAACCCGCTTCCCTGATAGCAAGTTGCTGCTCATAGGAGGGAGCCTGGGGTCCCTGGACTGCCGTCTTAGAGCCCGGCGGTTGAGGGGGCATGGACCGAGCGGGTATCCCTGTCTTTGAAGGGGGTCCTACGGATGTGGCTCGACGAAGAAGGTCCTGTTCGGCTGCCGTATACGTTGGAGCCGCGTCAGCAGGTGAGGTAAAACTCTGCCGCATAGACTCGCGGCCACCTTCAGGAGTTTTAGCCGATATCGATTTACTAAAAGAAGGCGTACGAGCTTCTCGTCCTTCACGAGCGTGTTGAATATCTCGGAGCGTTGCGGCATTCGCAGCAGCCTTCTCTGCTTCGACAGCAGCGTTCTCCGCAGCTTTCTCAATCGTCTTTTGAGCCGCAAGCTCTTTGCGAAGCTGAGCCACGTCAGCACTCGTCTCTGCTGCTCGCATACGAGTTTCAAGACGAGCAGAAGATGCCCGCGCTTGCGCGGCGTCCTTTCGTGCTACACCGATAGCCTTATCGATATCAGAAAGCCCGAGTCGCAGTCCTCCACCAGCCTTACCGAGTGTAGCGGTCAATTCCTTTTCGACATCCGCCTGAAAGGTCGTGAGTGGTCTATTTACGGGAATAGGCGGGGGACCCCCGGTTCCAAATCGTGTTAACGCCGCTCCGCTCTTTTGCAAGATCTCGGGGGCCATGATCGTTCCAAGACCCTGAATATTACCCGAACCCAGTTGATGAGCCCCGATCATACGAATAGGCCATTTACCTTCTTTACCAACAGTCGATAGAAAGCCGCCGACCTTTTTCGCAATCGGCTTAGGCGCAAGGGGAACAAGTCTTGCACCTCCTATTCCGGCCGCTGTGGCTCCCGTTAACTCACCCATGGTCCTTCCGAAGCCTTCAGGATCGTTTCGCGCGGCATCAAGAGCCGCAGACATCTGATCCTTCGCTTGACCAGGTATCCCTTTCACAGCTTCATACGCGTCAGTTAAGGTACTGACAGGATCGGATGCGAGATTCACGGTTCCTTTGACCGCGCCCAAAGCGGCTTGAACAAGGGAGGGAATCGTATGGAGAACAGCCTTGGCCGCTCCCGGAACGACGCCCTTTACAAAACCCTTCGCTCCGCTTACTCCACCCTCGATCGCGCCTTTGACCGCACCACCAGCATACGATTCGGGCTCCCACGGCAGTGTGACGACAGAGGGCTTCGGCACACTCTCCGTAGCCGCGCCATCTTCTGCGGGCAGTTGTGTCAGCGCCTGACGCATGACGTCTTCTGTCGTTCCGTCAGGGAATTCGACGACTCGATTACCGGCTTGTACGCGAATAGGCATGATTAGGGCTGTTCAAATTGACCGGTGGCCGGGTTAAAGACTAAATCAGCAGGTTTTTCACGAGATTTCGGACCGCCCTTGATACGTTTTCGAATAGCGTCGAGTTCACTCTGCAAGCTCTGTTCGCGGTTTCTTGACTCAGCCTTGAGTACCTTCAGTGCAGACTTTAGCTGACCAACGGTCGCACTCGGTGAGAGCACCGTCTGCATCTCTTTACGGGCGGCATCCGAAAGAACTCCTACAAGATTAGGATTAGAAATAATTCGGGCGTACTCGTTATTCAGCGATTGACGAAGCGCATTAAATGCCGCCATATTCTCATTTCCTATCGCCGTCTCTATCGCTCGAATTGGCTTATTGAGAAGCGCGGAGCCTGTTTCTGGAACTTTTTTCAATAATGTATCAAACAAGACGGCATTTTTCTCTGCTGCGCCTGTAAATGCCGAGACGGCCGAAAGATTTTTTTGCAATTGATTCATCGCGCCTTGATCCGCACTAAACCCTGCCTTCGCCACAGCAATGTCAGGAGGTTCCGTGGAGGTGAACGTTCCAGCGTGTGAATCGAATTGAGCTGCACGATTGAGAATACGCGCCCGGGCTCCAGCACCGGCTTTCCCCATACCCATAGGCGGCAATTGGCCCGTCTTGGCGTACATCATCGCCGCCATGTCGAGACTCTGGGGTGTCAAGTCAAGAGCCACATCTGTACTCTCCCTAGACGCAGCGATATCGCGTCGAGTTTGGTTAGACTCAGCAGCTAGCTCTCGACGGGTCAGATCCGCTTGATCCGCCAATTCTCGTCTCAACTCAGCAGCCTCCTGATCTTGGGCCACTCGCGCCGCTTGTGCATCTTCACGAGTTTGAACCGCTGCTCGCTGAGGACCGGTACCGAGGAACGGGCGAACGTCAGCGGCAGTCGAAGGCGTGATACCCTGCTGCTCGGGGATGCCGAGAGGACCCGGTCGAGTCATAGGCGTTCGGCCCAGTGATACTGCAGCCACACCCGGTAATGACGTAGGCGGCTTCGGGAAGAACTGTGCCGCACCAGCAGGATCAAGGGATTCTTGCTCGGCCAGCATTTCGGGGGTCATTACGTCGCCGGGCTGCATTTCCGCACGAGTCTTTTCGGCTTTCGCCACTCGCTTTTGCCCCATCTCTTCTTGACGTTCTGCTGTACGGATCTTCCGGTCTTCTTGCTCACCCTTCAGCTCGTCGCGTTTAAGACTCAATTGGTCTTGACGATACTTTGCCAATTCTTGCGCTTCCTTCAAATCTTGCTTATCCAGCATCGCCTGACGTTCAGACGCCGCTTTCCTCACCATGTAGTCTTCGAGTGAATTAGAAAATGCTGCACCGGAACTCTGTATATTATACCCAGGCATTAGGCTCGCCTTTCTGCAAATGCTCCGAGAGTGCTTGCAATTGGTCCAGCCCAACTACCAATCGTTTCAAGCGTACTCGGTTTTGTGGGTTTAAAGGGTCGCAATGCCGGTACCACATTTGTTCCATATTGTGGGGCGGTCTGGAGTCGTTCTGATCCCTGTTGCTGTACATTCTGTAGAGCAGTCGAATACGCAGGGCTCTGAGCCCGTACACCAACGGGATTATACGGACTCACATTCGGGTTTGCGGCCACACTCTGCCGATAGATATCTTTGAGTGCATCTTGACGCTGTTGACGTTCAAGTTGGCCCCGATTCATTAACTGCTGTTCATATGCTGTTGCGCCTTGAACATTCGTATCAAGATCCGCACGACGAACATTTCCCGCAGCAGAAGACGCTGCACTAATACCAGAACCCACTCCACCAAGGACACCCCCGATTCGACTAAGCGCGCCGAGACCCGCTTTCCCCGCAGTGCCCGCAGCGCCGGCCGCGCCAGCCGTACCCGCGACTCCTCCCCCATGAAAGAGACCAGCCAAAGCCGGCGCAACCCCACCCGCAGTAAACGCAGTCAATGCGCCAGCAGCAATCGGAGCGACATACTTACCAAGCACCGACTTTACGGTTCGATCCTTGGTCATCTGGGGCGCGCCTCCCTTCATCTTGACGCTTCGCCCCTCGGGCCATGGCTTCCCTGTGATGGCTTGAAACGCGCCTTCGAGATCCCCGCCACGCTGACGCTTATACGCTTCGATAGCTGCTCGATTTACATTAAACTCTTCCATGAAGAGTTGTTCATCACCGCGAGAATCTTTTGCACTGTTTAATTGATACATGGGTTCGTCCTAACCGCTTGTCGTCTTGCAAGGGTCCATGGCTTTCCTTTGGCGGAAGCGCTCATTTTACGAATGGTTTCTGGAGAACGCGGCTTACCGCGCTTACCCGAAGCAATGTTTTGACAATGTTCTGGCTTAAGTTTACGGCCTCTCTTAGCAGCACTAATGTTTGCCCTATGCTCCGGGGACAATCGTTTTCCAATTTTACGGGCTCGCATTTTAAGACGAGCGGTCTCTGTTATTGGTCCGTATTTTCGACCTTTTGTGGCTTTCCCATTTTCAATACGGATCTGCTGCATTGCTTCTTCATGGCCAATCGCCCCGGATAGTAATCTCCAAGCAATGTTATCTTGCCAACGTCCATATTGCTCATACAGTACACGATGGGCATCAGCATGTTGAACTAGTGTTAGCAGCACGATATTTGAAGACTCGTAAGTTCCACCCACATGCCCAGGAATAATTCGATGTTTATAGAGTTTTTCCCCAACACTCTCGATCATGTTAACCACCACCATAGAGCGGCGAATTACGGAATTGGTCGGTCACATCGAATTGATAGGCGTTCTGAGCGAGCCCGAGTTGGGCTAACTCTTCCTGCAACTGCATCTGCTGTTGCGCGGTGAGGAAACCCTGAGCCCCACTCAACGCCTGCTCAATCTCCTGACGCCGGGCGCCCACTTCCTTCTGCATCAACTGACCTTCATACTCGCTTGTCGCTTGACCGATGCGCTCTGCGCCTGCACGCTGCTCCATCCCGATATTTGCCTGATTCCCCGCACGCTCAGCGAGGGCTTGTTCATACTTATTTTGTGCGCGACTCTGTTGGGCGCCGAATGCCTCAGTTTGACGTTGAATCAGTGGATCAGTGGCCTTCACATCTAGACTCTGTCCAGCACGACCCATCAACTGCTGAAACAGAGCATTTCCTTGCTGACTCCCTAGTTGGTTGCCGCCGAAAATCGACCCTTGACCCGCCACACCTTGACCCGGCCGATAGGCCCCTCCACCGCCCCCACCACCACCGCCCCCGCCATGCCCAAACTTCGGGTCATC
>ERZ1292637.796-Hain-H14-01um-R3-796-length-15312-cov-9_pt1 | contig 15312 bp, 14 predicted proteins | sample MGYA00564405_ERZ1292637 | MGnify/ENA primary metagenome ERZ1292637 (study PRJEB36523, sample SAMEA6512645) | groundwater metagenome | collected 2019-01-09 | study: AquaDiva: Metagenomics assemblies of 32 groundwater samples | reverse complement strand
TCGCTCTACCCTTACCCTCACACGGCTCCCGCGCGGGGAGATGTTATGTTATGTTGTATAGGTACAACATGTACAGATACATTATGTATAGGTACAAGATGTAGGTATACACGGTGTATGCATACACGTTGTGTGAGTACATGTTGTAGGGGTACATAGTGTAAGGGCACATAGTGGTGTGGATACACTATTCAGTCTGAGCGAAAGGTGTACTACTACACTGTTTGGGTTGGGGGAAAGGTACCGATTTGCCTAGAATATGTACACAAACAGTAATGACTTGATGTTAGTATGGGCTGGACATAGACGCCAGATACCAAATGCGTCCAACGCCCTGGGCTGAAATGGCCAACACTAATCCGCACGACGGAACGTAGAGGAGTCCCAGGGTAGAGCACCAAATAAGGCGAATAGGTGCGTATGGGAGCAGCCTTTTAGGGGCGTTTTGATAGGGAGAATTTACATGGCGAATCAAAAAGCTGCACCCACTGCTACCAGTATCGACTGGATGGCAGACATCATCCCGCTAACGGGACGCGACGCGACGGGCGAAGCCACAGCTAAGAGCAGCGCGAAGGGACGCGTACTAGGCGCGGTGGTAACGCTCAGGGCTGACGGCAAGGCACCTGTAGACGCCATTGTGTTCCGGCAGGGCGGTGACTGGCTCGCGTATCCCGCGCTGGGCATCGACAAGCCTGTCCGCCCAGGCGAACTGTACGGACGCATGGTCGCAGCCTGTAGGGAGGCAAACGCGCAGGGCGTCCGTGTGTTCCGCCATGCTGAAAAAGGCACGGTGCACGCGCTTGTGCTGATTCATCCGCATGAGACGCATCTGGACGGCAGCAAGGCGGCGACGCATGGTGCCGTTACGCTGCCCGTGTTGCCGTTCCTGGTTAAGAAGTAGCGTAGAGGGAATGACTGGCGCGGTCCAGCTGCAAACATAGCTAACCCCGCCAGTCAATCCCCCTAGGTAGGAGGAAACGATGCACAAACGTACACAACTAGCCTACATCCGCCACATTGAGCGCGGCGCATACGCCGTCATAGTCGCCCATCCGTTGACACACGCGCCGTACCACCTGTTCGCCCGCAATCCGAAGCAGGTACGGCCGTTGCTGGCGGATGAGGCGGCGGAGGGGCGCGGCAAGCAGCGGTTACACACCGTCTGGATAGGACCAGGACGGTAGCGGGCCGGTAGCAGAGGGGAGCGGGATTGGGCGCGGTAGTTGGTACGGGTACTTTATATGCGCCTGTACCAATGCCCCGCTCAACCCCCTCCCCTTCAATCAGCTATCTGAAAGATTTGTTTTGAAAAAATCCCTCCCTATCTAAAAGCTGTTTTACACTTGCACGGGGCGGGGCGCGGACTGTATACTGTCGTATAACGACTATAAGGGGGCGCGTTGGGAGCGGCGGCGATTACAAAGAAGCCCCGTAAGCCGGGGAGCGGCGGCGCGCGGGCCGGGAGCGGGCGCAAGCCGAGCGGCTTTATTACCGTCGAGCTGGCCACGCGCATCAGCCAGGACGAGTTGCAGGTGCAGGCGCGCGAAATGATGGCGCGGCTAGTATACGCCGTCACGCAGGTCATGCCCAAGCTTATCATGGACGAGATTGAGGACGCGCAGCGCGGCGATAAGAAGGCGCGCGAACGGCTGCTTGACCGCTTTCTTGGCAAGCCGAAGGACAGCGTTGTGACGGAGCAGAATGCGGGCTCCGATGTTCTGGCCAAGCTGATGGCGCAGCTATTAGAGCCGGTTGCACCCGATAAGAGCGCTAAGTGACCGCCCGCCGCCTAACGCAGGCGCAGGATGCGAAGATATTACAGGCGCTGACGGGGCACAGCTACGGCGGGCCGGTCTTTAACGGTCTGAACGTCGCCCAGCGGGTGCCATTTTTTGATGACGCGCGCCACAAGCTGGTGATGGGGGGCGAGCGGTCAGGCAAGTCCTTCCAGGGTGGCCTGTATGGTACGTGCCGCTCATTCGATCCTGGCACGCGGCTTATATGGATAGTGGGGCCGGACTACTCCTTGGCGCGGCCAGAGTTCGGTTATATAATTGACATGGCGCAGACGCTGGGAACGTACGTGGCGCATAACAGCCCGCGCAGCTCAGACGAGCCGTCCTACGTTGATGTTTCCCTGTGCGGTGGAAAAGACCGCTGCCGCCTCGACCATCCGCACGTCGTTCACATTGAAACGAAGACGGCACGCGACCCGCGCAAGTTGGCGGGGCAGGCTCCCGACGGCATCATCGGCTGCGAGGTGGCACTGTGGGACTACGAAACGTTCCTACGCGTCATGGGGCGGCTGTCGGAGAGGCGTGGCTGGTCGTGGATGTCGGGCTCGTTCGAGTCTAGCCTTCATTGGGCGGCAGAAATCTGGACAAAGTGGCAGGGGGCGAACAACGACGGCGGGCGCAGCTTCTCCCTCCCCACCCACACCAACATCGCTATCTTCCCGCAGGGGGCCGACGACCCTGAAATCATCGCCAAGAAGATGCTCTACCCGCACCACCGTTTCGTTGAGCGCTTTATGGGGGAGCCGTGCCCGCCCGCCGGTCTGGTCTTTAACGAGTTCGATACGGCGCTGTATGTACGGGCACTAGAGTTGAACCCGAACAAGGAAGTCTACCTCGGTATCGACCCAGGCTGGAGCGGGGCATACTCAGTCGTAGCCGTCCAGATGGGCGACGACAACACTGTCTACTGCATCGACGAGCTGTATGCACAAAACATGACGCATGATGAGGTGATACGTGAGTGTCAGACTCGTCCGTGGTGGAGCCAAGTCCGTCATGGGGCTATCGACATCGCCGGTAGCCAGCATCATGCGCAGGAGAGCGCAATGGAGGCTTGGCGTCGAGTCGGTGGGGTCTATCTCAGTGCTGAGAAAATTGGCGTCACCGACGGTATCATGCGCGTCTACAGCTTCATCCGGCCCGGAAAACTCATAGTTGACCCGAAATGTCGGGGCCTGTTGTGTGAGTTCGGTAGTGGCCCGCCTCCATTCGATGGCGCTGGGACGTATCGCTACCGTACGAACCACGACGGCGTTGTCGTTAGCGACACCCCTATCGACGCGAACAACCACTCCAGCAAGGCGCTGGCGTATCTTCTCATCGACCTGTTCGGCTACGTCGAGACGAAGGAGACTAACCGTCCTATGTCATATCTCCAGCCGCTCCGTAATGAAAACACCGTCTCCAGTTTCTTCTCCCGCAGCCCCTCAGCCGCTCAGTCGTACCTGAAGTAGTAGGGAGTAGCCCAGCATGAATGACCAGGAACTCGATGCCAAGGTAGCACAGCTCAAGCTGTACTGGGGCAACGCGCGCGCCAACATGCATGAAGAGCAGGAGCTGTTCGACCTGCACTACGACAACATTCGCGTGCCGCCTGACATCGAAGTCCACATTCCCTCCACTGCGCCGCGTGTTATTGAAACTGCCGCGAACGCGATTCCTACCGATAAGGTCATCCCTCACGTCCCTCCACGCGGCGTCTCTGCCGAGGCCACCAAACAGGCCAACCTACTGGAGCGTATGCATGAGGGGTTCATCCAATATCTTCAGAGCGGCACCGAAATCCCCACCCCCCGCCAACTCACTATCGACGCGCTGCTGCGTGGTGGTCACTGCTGGAAAGTCGTCCCCACCGTCGAGGGTATGTCGAGAGACGGCCAAACGCGGCAACTATGGGAACTCTTTACCGTCCGCACCGTAGACCCGCTCAACGTGATGATACCGCCTGGAAGACAGTACCCGCTCGCGTTCCTTGTTGAAGAGCAGGAAGACACCTACAACAACATCATGCTGGATGAGAGGCTGTTGGGGTGGCCTAACCCGAAACACCGAATGGGAAACGAGACTGTGTTACGGGAGGAGATTTGGACAGCGGACGAGTACCGCATACGTCTGGACGGCATCACAGCGCACGTTACACCACACGACCTGGGCGCCGTACCTTATTTCTTCGGCTACAATGGGCTGGGACGTATCGACGCCACCTCCGACCCCGCCACCGCCATGCGCGGGCTCCTCCGGCATGTTAAATCCGAGCTACGCGGCGAAGTACGTGGCCGCACCGCCATCGACGCGATCTGGCAATTCACAGCGTTTCCAACGCTCATCACGCCGGACAACCCCGCCAAGACACGCCAACAGATGGACGGCGGGCCGGGGCGCATCGTGCAGGGTAAGAAAGACGAGATGGGGTGGTTGGAGAACCCCGCGCCACCCCCCACGCTCGCGCGCTTCCTAGACGACGTGTCGGGTAGTATTCAACAGTCTACGTTTGCCCCATCCTTTGCCGGTCAGCAGCAGTCCAACATGGACAGCGGCTATCAGATGGCGTTGTCGATTGGGCGCGGTCGTATGTTCCTTGGCCCCGTCGCGTATAGCGTCAAGCTCTCTATTCAACACGGCTTATCTTTCATGGCGGAGATGGCCGACAAGTACGACATGCGCTTCAGCGTGTGGGGACGCGGCAAACGCACGCTCGACTCGCGTGAGCCAGAAATGGTGCCCGCCGAACGTATGGTACACGGCGCGCGCGACATTGCCGGTCACTACATCGTTGAAGTCGCCATCGAGGCGACCGATCCCGTTGAGAACGACCGGCGTGCCCTCACCGGCGCGAAGCTGCAAGCGCAACGTCTTATTACCCGCCGCCGCACGATGGAGCAGTATATCGGCGTTGAGGACGCGGGCGAAGAGGAAGACGAGATCATGGCGGAGATGATGAAGGAGCGCGCCATTGCGTCCGGTATGCTCGACCAGTACATCGCTGAGGCACTGGGCGTGCAACTGCAAGATGAAAAGATGCAGCAGCAGGAGCAGGATATGGTGTCGCAGTTGAAGAAGCGCGCGACTGGGCCTGTCCGCGATCAAGCTACGCAGCGTCTTCAGCGTATGCAGACGTTCGGGACTGGGGAGCTGGATAGCCGAGAAGCGATGGGGCTACCGGCGTTGCAAGGGCGGCGGTAGAAAGAATATAACAATACAATACACAACTATATATATAGCTGTTTCATTGTTGTGTATTCTTTTTTTGGTGGTGCCGTGGGGCTTCCTAAGTAGTTGACAATAAGATGTTCTGTATCGTCGAGAACCAGTCTTAGAATAGGTTTAAGAATAGAGGGGGGTATCGTGCCACTCACACACAAAGGTAAAAAGGCTAAAAAGGCAATGGAAAAGCACTACGGTAAGAAGAAGGGCGAGCAGGTCTTCTACGCGAGTGAAAACAAGCGGAAGGGGCTGCGTAAGTGAAGCTGCACGTTAGCGTTGCGCCGCCTGGCCACGTCGCTCCCTCCGGTGCCATCCGACGGGCGAAGACAACCATACTAGACGCGCTCGCGCGTGGGAAACAGGTCAACATCACGACGTTAGAGGGGCTGGTAGCGGTGATAGAGCTGTATGAGTATGGGCTGGTGCAGCTCGTTATCGAGCCGGAAGGAGAGTCAGTTGAGCAAGCGTGATGGCGCTACTGATGCTGTAGAACGCGGGGTTGGCAGTCTCAAACGTGCTCTAGGTAAACTGCGACAGCAATACGCGGTGGGTTTTATGCAGGAGCGCCTGTCTCCGTCGGAGACGCGCCGTATGCTCAACGACGCCACCCCTACCATGCGCAGCGCGATGTCGGAGGCGCTGGGGCCGGACAAGTTCTTTGAAGAGATAGAGAAGCTGGGGATGCTGGAGGGCGACGATGCCGCATCGTGATGAGTTTATGAGTAGAGGTAAAGGTAAGGGTGGTGGAATGGGCATAGAACCGTGGGAGGGCCCTATACCTCTTCCACGGTTGGTAGGGGGCGGTAATCGCCTGCCTACACCTGTTTCTCCAGACGGCTCCGAGCCAGGTAGCCGCCGCAGTGGTATCAGCGACTTCCTTCAGAAGTTTGGACGGAAGTTTCTGCCCTCACAAAACGCGCTGGAGGCGGCAGGATTAGCGCCAAGCACGGCGCAACGACAGAAAGAAGGGGAAAAGGAGAAGTGGTTAGCCGCGCCTCGCCCTTCTCAAGACTATGACATTATGCCTGGGTGGGAAGCCCTGCCGGAAGCGGCACCTTCGGGCGAGGAGGGTGCTGCTGGCGAGGAGGGTGCTGATTTAGAGGGTTCCTTCCTCGCAGAACAAAAAGCACGTACGCGGCTTCTGGAAGTACAGGCGAATGAAGTCGCTGCCAACATGGAATTGGAACGGGAACGGTTCGAGTTCGATGCAGAATTGGATGCCAAGAAGGCGCAGGCAACGGAAACCTACCAACGTGACCTGATACGGCTACAAGAACGCGAGCAACTTTTAGACCGAGAGAAGACATCCGCGATTGACAAGCGGGAACGGTATATTGCAGAAGGTAATTGGATACAAGCAGCCGAACAGCGCGCATTAGAACGGGAACTCGATACGCAGCGTGCCGCCCTCTCGCGTGAGCAGATGGGGCTAGACAGGTGGCGCTTTGAGCAGGAGATGGGCTTCCGTCAGAACGAGCAGCAGTTCAACCAGAAGTACGCCATGAAGTCCTTCGAGCTGCAAAGCACCCAACTCCTGTCCCAAATCTTCTCCAATCCGATGGCGCTGGCAGCGTTTGCACGGACTGGAGCGCCGCTGCCTGGTGGTATTCAGCTCCCATCCCGTCCTGATAGCGCGACTGGCAGGCCCTTTAGTCCACAAGAGACGGCGCGGTGGGGTGAGCGGCAGACAGCAGAGCGCTTTACTGACGAGGCGCTCGGTGGTGTCAATCCGCTTGAACTGGCGGAGATCGGAGAACGCAGTGCCCCCCGTGGCGGCCTCAATGTGAGGAGAGTGTAGTTGTACCAAGAACCGTCTCTACGGCGGCGCAGCCTCCTAGAAGAGTACCGCGAGCGGGAGCGCAAGCGGAAAGAGCGGCTGTTGTCGTTGGGGGAGCTGTTAAATCAGCCTTCGCCAACCCCCTCACAGCCCGTTGACCTGCTTGAAACGTTTGGGAAGGTGCCGTCTGCTGGACAGGTATTAGAGCATGTGGAGACGGGGCTGGAAGAGCGTGCGAAGCCCGGCCCTCTCGGTACTGTGCTGGGGCCTGTGTTGGAGACGGCCCGTAAAGGAAGCAGCGGCATAACGAAGGCGATAGGTGTGGGGGTGACGGCGGTTGGTCGGGGCGTCTACGCGACTGCCAAGCCTGTTGTCTCCCCCGCACTGCGCGCACTCAACTGGTGGAGTGACCAGGTTGTGGAGCCGCTGGCGGCAACCACCTTCACACAGTTTGTTAAAGCGCCTGGCGACGCTATGGAAATGATAAAGGGTCTTCGTGACGGGCGTTCCCGCAAGATTGTCAGCCTGGGAAGTGAGCTGGCGGCGGAGTACGAGCGGCGGCGCATAGCGGGCAACACTGTTGATACGCCTGTAGACGCTCTGGCGGCTTGGCATGCCGCCACACGCAACTACCAAGAAAAGCAGTCCATGTGGGTGCGCGTGCCAGGTGAGCTGGTTGTTGATCCGCTGAACTTCGTGCCGGTTGGGAAGATTCCCGTTGTAGGACGGCTGCTGAGCAAGATCGACCCTATTGCCGCTGTCGGACGTGTGACGGCGCGGGGAAAATATCTGTCTCCTCAAGGGAAGGTTGCTTTTGCAGACGGCGTGACACGCGACATACTGAACATTGCAGTGCGCTTCAACAGTCCCACCAGCGGCCCCGTCGCGTTGCACAACGCTGACGAGGCGCTTGAACGTATCAAAGCCTTCTCCAGCGACCCCACGGCAAAATACAGCGTCTCCGACTTCATGTCCAACGCCGTTACCGAGCACCCCAATCTTCCCCTCAATGCGCAGTTAAAGGTTGTACGCGCTGTACTCGACGCGGGCTGGAAGAATAAGAAGACAGGGCAGTATGAGTGGGATTTGCTGACACGCACCGTGTTGGACACAGACACTCCCGATACACGGCTGCTGATCTCACAGATACTCAATACGTCTCTCAATGCCTACGAGAAGACTGTTGGGGTTCGTCGTCCTATACTCGTCGTACACTTTGAGGGGAAGGTCAAGTCACAATTCCCGACCCCTACCGCCCCTACAACCGATGTCGGTAAGTCTGTGCAGTTTAAGATCGGGCCGGACGGTGAGCTGCCAAAAGGCTGGCAGGGTTCTGTTCGCCGTGCGATGGCGCAGTCGGGCGCGCATGATGTCGCTGATGTTAAAGAGCTGGCCGACGTGCGCAAAGCAGCCGCTGCCGCCAACCTCGACGTGAACATCTACACACTCTATCTCAACGACACCCCCAACGCGCTGCTACGCTTCGGCTACGCGTTTAAGAAGCAAGTCAGCCCCCTCTTTCTCTTCCTCAACCCAGGCTACTGGGTTGCCAACCCCGGTTCTAACTACACGATGGCGTTTCTGAGACACGGGTTGGAAATGGCGAAGTACCCCGAATACAAACGCATGGCGCAGCGTGCTGGCATTGATCCAGGCTCCTTCGCGCAAGATAATTACGGCATCAGCAAAGACGCAATGTCGGCGCTCAGTCGTGGCGTCATTGACGACCGTGCGTGGATAGAGAAGCTGCCGCTGTTGGGTCGATCCGCGTACGGCCTGCGTCAGTGGCAACAGAAGGCTGAGCAGCACGCGCACGTCGTCCACATGGTTGTCGGTCAGCGGAAGATAATGCGTAAGGGATGGGAACGTGATGTGCGGGAGATGTTGCAGAGTAATGCTATTACGCAGGAAGAGGCTGCACGGTTAAGTAACGTGGTGGGGCCAGACGACATTGCGCGCCTGCTCGCGCCCGATCCAACTTTCGATGCTGCCGACGCATTTGCCATCAACTCTATCCGTAGTCCCCTATCGCAGAACTGGTTTAAGACGCGGTTTGAGACTATTCGAGACGGGCAACTGCCGGAAACATTGGGCGCGGAGGGCATACCTGGCCGCATCGTGACCGATGCGGATATCCAACAGGCGTTGCATGATTACCGTCGTCACTGGGGGCCCGCTGGCGATGAGCGGCAGCGTGTGCTTGCTGAAGCGTCTGTGTTACGGGGTGATTCGACCACTGCGTCTTCTCCTCTCAACCAGCCTCTCTTAACAGATGGTGAGCTGCCACAGGATGCCGCACGCCTGGCGAAGTACCAGGAGATTGCCGCACAGGTTGATGTTGGGGACGAGAACTTTGTGCAGCACGTTGAGACGATGCGTAAGCGGCGTGACGCCGCCTATCAACGTGTCATGGAATTGGGGCAGAAAAAGAACGTCGCAGAAACGTATACCATCATGCAGCGGATGACAGCGGAGGGGACGGTTGCTGCCAGCCTGAGCTTCCAAAAGAGCCAAGACTACCACAAGTTGATTGCGGGCACCGACCCCCTACACGAGGTTGGGCGTAAACAGGCTGTCGAGCTAATGCGGAAACTGCGTACGCTGCGCACGGGTATTAACGATGAGTACACCACTCGTATGGAGAAGATCGCCGACGAGTTCGTAAAGAAGTGGATCGGTTCTCCCGACGTTAGCCCCAACTACGTCTTCCCCCGTGTTAGTGAAGAAATGACCACCAGCGCGCGTGATGTTATAAAGAAACTGGGGATGGAAGAGGTTGATCCTACACAGGTCGAAGATGTTGGGAAGCAGCTACAGAAGTTCATGGACGACACGTTGGAAGATGTGGAGAAGGCGGCAGCGGCATACAACCCAACCGCGCTCGCTCTCGCCCCGCCGATCATCCCTGTCGAGAAGCACGCGCTGATTAGGCAGCGCTTCAACGACACGTACACGTTTGCTCAGCGCCGTGCCACGCTCGAAGCCGAGCATGACCTATTCAACTACGGCAACAAGACCAGCGCCGACCTAGCGATGAACATATTCTCCCCTTATCCCTTCTGGTCTACACGCTTCATCCTAAACCTAGGCACGCGCTTCCTCAGCAAGCCCCAACAGTTCGAGGCGTTCGCGCGCGTCGTGCAAGAGTGGTACAAAGACACGAAGGAACTGCCTCCTTCCATGTGGTTCAGTGAAAAGCTCATCACGTTGCCGAGCGGCGCGGAAGTGCGGCTGCGTCCGTGGAGCGTGATGTTCCCGTTGGGGTTTCCCGCCATCGAGCTGCTAAAGCGGGGGGCGGACTCCGACCAAAACATCGCGTTGGAGGATGTTGTAGAGGCGTTCCAGCGTGGGTTAGGGCTGAATATGTATCCGTACATGGAGGTAGCTGCCGGACTGCTCATGCCGCAGCTTGTGGACGCGTCGGGATATGGTGCTATCCGTCCGCCGTTTGAGGTCGCGCGCAATAGCGTGCCGTTGGCGCGGTACTTCAAGACTGTATTCGGTGGATTGCCGGACGAGAAGACGAACGTGGAGATGGTGCAACTGTTACAACACGCCGGTATGCTGTCGGAGGCGGACTTCAACCGCTCTATCAACCTCATGCGTGAAGACCTGGCAAAGGGCAAGCTGGGGCCGGTAGACCTGGCGCAGACTGCCATTGACGAGTCTACGGCACGCTATCGGCGCGGTGAGGTCAGCGACCTGCTAGCGCGGTATCTTGCGAAACAGTTTAGTGACCGTGAGATGTGGAGGCTGATTCCAGGCATCAACGCGAGCGTGCTGTCCGATTACGACAAGAAACGGTGGCAGCTACTGAAGGATGCTTACTCGGCAACGGACAGCAACACAGCTCCAACTGTCGTAGATCGCCTTCTCCTCTCCGACAGCGCCCCTGGCCTGTTCGTCGGCGGGCGCTGGAAGATGCCGGAAAAGCTGCCGCTACAGGGCCCAATCCGCCGCACCTGGGAAGAAACCAACGAGTATCACTACCAGCTTAGCCAAATTTCCAGTCGCTTGCACCAGCAAATTCGGCTACTGGAAGACAACATGCCGCCTGGCCCCGAATTCGTCAAAGTGCTGCAATCATTTTATGAGCAGGCACGGTATGCGCGTCAACAGGCGCGTGCCGACCATCCCTCCGCCGCCATAACGCGACCACAGCAGGTCGAGCTGCGTCACGCGCTGGGGCAGACTCCCTACCCCGTCAACCCTCTCGACGAAGCTTACGATTCCTACATCGCCATCATTGAAGACCCCCGCCACATCAACCCTACAACACTGGAGGTGGACTACGATGCCCGCCAACTGGCGCTGGAGAAGTGGAAGACTGATAGTGAGGGGGTAAGAGGGTTCTCTGTAGACCCGGATAAGGGACAGCGCCGCGAGATGTCGGCGGCGGAATACATAGAGCTACGTCAATCCTACGATACCACGCCCGTTGCACGCGCCTACCACGACTTCGTGGAGTTGGCACGCGGCTATTGGGAAGAGGCGGAGAATCTACCAAAGGGTTGGGACGACGTTGTGAAGCGCGCGAAGGTGCAGCCTGATCTCTATCGTAACGACCCCCGCATCGCAATGTCGCGCAAGATCATCGCCCAGCGACGCACGATTTACCGTCTGCGCTACCTCTCCCAACACGGCCCCGCGTTGGAGGAGGGATTGCAAATCTGGCTCGGCTACCGACCTATTTGGGAGCAGTAGACGGCGCACTTGCACCCCCCCATATCTACCCCCTATACTGTAAGTGATCCCAACTAACGCGCCCAAACGTGCGCGGACATGGAGTGTGTATGACAGACGGCGCTAACCCACTTACTCAGGATGGTGGGGAACCCCAAACCGACTGGAAAGCGAAGTACGACGAGCTGCAGACCAAGAGCGCTGGCGAAGCCTCTGAAGCCGACACTCGCTACAAGCATATCCAGCGTGAGTTGCAAAAGGCCAACGGTCGTCGCAACGACCCACGGCTGGCGCAGGAAGTCGAGGGCCTGAGAACTCTTGTAGGCGAGCTAACGAATGCGGTGACGCCCCTTATTGGGGACGAGACTGCACAAGCGGAGCTAAAGAGGCGGGTGGCGTCTGCCAACAGTCGGAGCGCATCGCAGCGCATCGCTGAGGAGACGCAGAGCCAGCTTCAAGAAATGGCTGAGGCTGCTGGGGTCGAAGATTTTGACACCTGGTGGGACGCAGCCGATATGGCGTCCGCACGGAGGGCCTGGCAAGAAGGAAACGTGACGCGCGTTCTAGCGGAAGCTGGGAAGGCGTTGGCGAAGGGGAGTAAGACGGTGGTAGCGGCGAAACCCGCTGTCACTGAGGCACCCCCCGCACCCGCTCCAGTCGCTCCCAAACTCGACAGCGGCGCTGCTGGCGGCGTTAAAAGCCGCAAGATGCAAGACCTGGCGAAGGTCGATGTAAGCAAGCTGTCGCGCAGCGAGCTGGCTGTCCATCAGGACGCTATCTACGAAGCGTGGGAACGCGAGTCCGGCACCAAGTTCAAACGGTAGGTAGAGCAGGTGCAGTTGCATTTTGAAGTTGTGGACGAGGCTGCACGGTTGGGAATGAGCGTCGATGCGCTTGTCGCGTCGTCGTATTTCCAAACAGCGGTGTCAGAGGGTAAGACCTCCGACGCTGCCGCCCAAAAAGCCGCGTTCCGCTTCCGAAGCGACTACAACCTGCTCTACCATCTGACATCCCAAGAGGAAGTACAATGTCCGCTGACATGACCGCAACCACTATGGCAACCTACCTACCGGAGCAGTGGTCTGCTCTAGCAACCGTCACTTACCGCAGCAACATCGTTCTCGCCGACCTAATGGATCGACGCTGGGAGCCGGAGTTGGGTGTGGGCCGTGGCGACACGGTGAACATCCCCGCCTTCACACAGAACAGTGCTGCGAACGCGCGCGCTACCTTCGGCACTGGCGCGGCCCTCACCTTCGATGCCGTGACTGAGGCGCAAACTCAGCTCGTCGTCAACAAGATGGCGTATAAGGCATTCCGTATGCCTGCCGAAATGTCCGTCCAGGCGATGAGCGCCTACGTGCCGCTCCTGACCGACGGTATCGGCCTGGCGTGCGCGCTGTACGTGGATAATCAGCTCGCGGCTGACAACTCCAACGGCATCGATGCGTTCACTACCGCCGTCGGCACTGACAACATCGACGTGACGGACGACAACATCCTGACCGTCGAGACGAATCTGGATGGGCAGAACGCGCCATCGGAGGGCCGTTACCTTGTTATCAGCCCTGCGACTCGCGCCAGCATCATCAAGATCGACGTGATTCGCAACCAACTGTATTCAGCCACCGTCGGCAACCTGAAGGGTGACGCTGGCCCTGGATACTTGGGTAAAGTCTACAAGTTCAACGTCCACCAGTCCAACAACCTCGAAGCGGGCGTTGCTGGCAAAAAGAACGGCGGCTTCCACCGTGAAGCCATCGCGCTGTGCGTCCAGAAGAAGCTCACGATGGTCAAGGACTTAAACGTCGAAGACGGCCTGTTCGACCAGTACGTCGGGTACGTCGTGTTCGGCCACAAGCTGGTTAAGAACGTCTTCGGCAACGAGCTGGATGGGAAATAAGAAGTACATGCCTGCATACGAATCAACTGAGGGGGCAGTCTGGGAACGGGCCTCGTTCACTGTCCCCTCCACCGTCCCTGATCAGACGGTGCTTGATGGCCCCGTGGCGGAACGATATATCCGCCGTTTTGGGGCGCATCTTGAAAAGCAGGGATTCGAAGTCTTAACAATGGTACGCCCGGAGGCCGTTCGCTCTCAAGTTTTGATGGACACGCCCGACCGGAAACGGTTTGTAATGTGGGCGAAAGTCCGGCGACGGCCAGTAACCATCCACTTCGACATCCCTGACCATCTTATAGAAGCCGCTCAGCAGGTGGGGTTTAAGCTGAATAAGTAACGCGGCGGCGGGCACCCCAACCAAGCCGCGCGAAAGGGTGTAACAACATGGCTGGTATGCAAATTGATCGCAAGCTCGAATTTAACCGTGATGGCGTCATGGGCTACCGGATGCGTAACAACAGCGGTGGTACCGTCGGCGCTGGAGCGGTTGTTATCTTCGACACAGGTGTTCAGGCTGGCGACGCCTTCACGACTACGACCGCGCAGGATGATGCGTTGGTCGCCGGTGTCTTGATAGATACCGTTGCCAACCAGAACTATGGCTTCGTAGCGATGTATGGCCACATTGCCGTCTTAAAGGTAAACGGCACGACTGACATTGCAACTGGCGACCATCTGAGCACGTTCACAACGGCGGAGATTGCCGCCAAGGCCACCGCTGGCAAGGCGGGCAAATTCGCCATCGCGTTGGAGGCGTACTCTACCAACGACAGCCTGGGCGTCATTGACTGCTGGCTTATGCCTGCGGCCCGTGGCGACAACTCCGCGCTGTCGTCCCAACTGAACAACGACATCAACCTCGTCTTTGGCACGACTGACGGAGCGGGCACCGCTGTCCGCTTCCAATACGATACGGCAGAAACTGTCGATGCGCTGGTAATCGGCGTCAACACCGCCAGCCGACGCGTCATTATCAAGGACTACGCCGACATCGACACGGACACGACGCAGGCGGCGGCTAACGACCCCGAACTCATGCTTATGACCGCCGACCACACTGAGTTCCTCAAAATCCACACCGATACGACTGGCGCTGAGTACGACGTTAGCACCGGCAACACGCACGAGCTGCTTGTTGCGGGCACCGCTGAGTACAGCTTCAGTGCGACCGTGGCGGGAATTCTAGACGGCAACTCCCTCATCGTGGGGGCGGCTGCTGGGCAAGCGGTAGGCGCGGATACCTCTACAGCACAGGTGCTCGGCACAGCGGCTGTTGACTCTGGTGTAACTGTAGGTCTGTGGAGCGCCACTGATGCGCTCCAGGCGATGGTCAAGTTTGTCAAATCCGGCAATGCCACCATCGGCTCCAGCACCATCGTGGCAGACAACGAGCTGTTGGGCGCGATCACGTGGTACGCGGACGATGGCGTAGACTTCGTTACGCCCGCTGCCCGCATCTTCGCGGAAGTAGACGGCACTCCAGGCGCTAACGATGTACCTGGCGCGCTCGTCTTCAGCACGGGCGATGGCGACACGCTGACTGAGGTGCTGCGCCTGACACCTGCCTTCGACGCTCAGATCAACAACGGCGGTGGCCTGGTCGTCGGCAACTCGGCGCAGATCACATTCAACGCGTTGATTCCTGAAATGCAAGTGTTGGGGACGGCTGTAGGGGTGGACGGTGCGGCTGCTGTAGCCCTGTACAGCGCGACCGCTGCTGAGGGCGCAGAAGTGGTGCTTGCACGCAGCAAGTCCGCAACCCTCGGTACTAACACCATCGTTGCCAGCGCCGACCAGCTCGGCAGAATCCTGGCAGTTGGCGCGGACGGCGGCACGGGGTTCGACCCTGCCGCGAGCATCCTGTTCGAGGTCGATGGCACGCCTGGTGCCGCCACAGACATGCCTGGGCGCATCCGGTTTATGACCTCGCCTGACGGTTCGCAGAC
>ERZ1292637.38-Hain-H14-01um-R3-38-length-78782-cov-19_pt1 | contig 15397 bp, 20 predicted proteins | sample MGYA00564405_ERZ1292637 | MGnify/ENA primary metagenome ERZ1292637 (study PRJEB36523, sample SAMEA6512645) | groundwater metagenome | collected 2019-01-09 | study: AquaDiva: Metagenomics assemblies of 32 groundwater samples | reverse complement strand
CCTGAGCCACCCGCTGCCCCTGCGGCCCACCCTGAGCCACCCGCTGCCCCTGCGGCCCACCCTGAGCCACCCGCTGCCCCTGCGGACCACCCTGAGCCACCCGCTGCCCCTGCGGACCGCCCAGGCCCCTCAGCGACTCCCACAGCCAGCCCCGAGCCGCCACGGTCTGCCAAGGCCAAAAGTTCCTAGTCCGTGTTGAATAACAAAAAACACACTGTAACAAAACCACAAATCACCAGTATTAGTGGTTTGTTAGGTGTATGTTTTGGCTTTTGTGGTTTTGTTACACAGGGTTTTATGGGATGCTGGTTACATAAAACAGGAAAAAGTGGGTAGGTTTTGGGGTTAAGACAGCGTAAAAGCCCAGCAAAACGATGAATACCGTCAACTTGAGGTGTTAAAGGGTGGCACGTGGTTGGAGATTGTTAAAAAACGAGTAGTGTGTGTAGTCACAAAGTCATTGTGTAGCAGTGTCGGTGTATCTGGGAGAGTTGTTTTAGCATTGATGTATATGGTGGTGTATCTAGTGTGTATCTGGGTCAAAACCAGATACACGCGCCTATCACGTTGTGGGTGATAGAGATGCGAGTTTTTGTGCATCTTGTGTATCACTGCAGGTTATAACACATGTACGGGAAGTGAATGCGTGGGCGCGCACACGCACGCACACGCATACTTAATAGAGTAACAACTTTGCACTAACTTCCCTTATACTGTTAGGGGATACACCGAGATACACAACAAGGGTTTTGAATAATGTAATCAAGTGGATTGCGCGTGTATGTGGAAGAAACAGCAGATACACACATGGTCTTTCAGATACACCAACGTTGTCTCCCAAAGCTCGAACGTGGTTGTCACATACACCGGCATTGTCTGGCAAGGACAACGATGGAGAGTTGTGACAAAATCCGCCGTTTTATGTTATCGTTGTGACCAAAAGTTAGTTATTATGATCGCACAAAAATGACAGGTGGGCACTGGTTCGGGGTTTAGTAGCACTAAAACTCACCTAACAAACGATGTCGTTTGTGTTAAGACCAACGATTGTGTGTGCTTTTATTACTGTCTTGTACGCGGGGGCGCGCGCCCGCGCGCCCGCGCGCTCCCGCGCATACTTAATAGAACAACATACTTGGGCGCGGAAGGCGGCGTCATCCCGCCGCTCCTGCACCTGAGCGGCGAGCACCTTGAGGTCGGCGAGTGTGTCGGTGGTCATCGGGCGGCCTCGGGTTGGGGGTTGCGGCGGAGCCAGTCCTCGACGGCGGCGGCGGGCGAATCGCCGATGGCACCTAAATTGGCTTGGTCGGTGTACCGCTCCCCCCTGGCGATCCAGTTGTTGCCGACGAAACAAGATGGCTCAATCATCAACCTGTGTTTCTCCACCGCCCGCATGGCGGCGGCGAGGCGCTCGGTCTCCCGCAGGACGTGCCCGTTGCGGGACAGGCAGGGGTCGAGGTCGGTGGTCATTTCGGCCTCCCATTGCTGTCCGTCGGCAGGCAGTCGGGCGGCAACGAGCCAACCCAGCGAAACCCGTCTTCCCAGGGTTCCGTCTGCCAGTAGTCCCACACGATGCCGCCGCGTATGCCGAACACCACGAGCCGCTTGCAACCGCAGCGAGTGCAACGTTGCCACACTCGGGCCTCGTGGGTCGGCAGGTCCCGCCAGCGGTGGGGGGCGGCGGTCATAGGGGGGGTTCCTCCACCTCGTCCCGGTCCGGGTCTGGCGTCTGGTACGGATGGGCGGGGTCTTCAGCGGCAGCGTAGTCGGCCAGCAGTAAGGTGCGGGCGCGGGCCACGCCGGCCTCGGTTGTCGCGCGTTCGGCCTCAGCCAGCGCCCGGCGCAACCAACCGGCGTTGATGACGACGGTCTCGCGGTGGAGACCGGGATGCCGGGCTGCGTCCAGTGGGGCGAGAATTATCAAGGGTCGTCTCCTGTCTCGGCCTCAGCGGCTCGGCGGTTGGCCAGGCAGTTGGCCAGGCAGTTGGCCAGGCAGTTGGCGTCGTCGATGGCGTCCACCTGTCGGGCACGGGCGTGGCGGCGGGCCTCTTCTTCGTCGGCTTCGCGGACCGAAAAGTCTATGATGTACCGCTCGATGCAATCTGGGCACCAGTGCAAGGTGAACGGATGTGACGACAAGTCGTTGCGTGTCCGTCTGCACTTGTGGCAAGGTGCGTGAATCGTCACTCCCATACTATCCATCCTTTCCATATTGAACGGCGGCTTTTGTGCTACACCAGACGCCAGGACGTGCCGGTTCTGGCGCGTTCTCCGGAGTCGAACATGAGCATGGTGGATGTCAGTTGGCCGTCGCGGGTGATGTTGACGGTGACGACGCGGCGTCGGACGCTGCGGATGGCGTTTCCGAGAGCCCTGGGGGACGGCAGAAGCCCGGTGCGTGTTGGGCAGAATTCGATGATGGCGGTGCGGAGGTCGGCCCATTTGTCTGGTAGCAGGGGTCCGGAGTCGTATCCAGGGGTTTGTGCGACCAGGCGGAGCAGGTCGGGGACGGTGAAGAGAGCGCGGTTGGGGTAGGCTTCGGCGAGGCGTTCCACGAATTGGGTCAGGGCGATGGCGGATGTGTCGGACATGCGGCGGAGTTCCTGTGTGTTTTGGCGTGGGTCGGGGAGTCCGGCCCAGACGACGGTTGCCCGGATGAGGTTTGACCAGCCGTCGAATCCGCCCCATGCGGGGAGTTTTTGGTTTGGGTGGTCGGCCTTGATGTATCCTTTGAGGAGCGAGATGGCGGCTCCGAGGAGGAGTGGTCGGTTGCCGAGTATCCAGTTTAGGAGTGAGGGGTGGACCCAACCTGTGCGTTCGTCCGGATGTTCAACAGGGGATTCGAGTCGGCAGTGGCAGATTCTCCTGGCGCTGTCGGCCAGGATGCTGAGGTTGTTTCCGGTTGCAGCCCACGTGATGCGCATGGGGATGGAAACCGACGTGTTGGTGTGCAGCAACCGGTCTTGCCATACTGAGGTGGTGAGTGCCAAGTCGAGGCTGGGGTTTCCAAGACGGCCGACGACGTTGTCGAACACGACGTTGGGACATCCGCACATCAGGGCCGATGTGATGCGTTTGCGGACTTCGTCGTCGTCGTCGGCGGCGTAGCTCATTTTCGGGGCGGGTCGTCCGGTGGCGATGACGGCGGCGGCGTCGGCGAGGAGTCCCTTGCCGGAGCCGGCGGAATTGGCGTCGATGAGGAAGAGCGGGGAGTTGCCGGCGAAGGCGGCGCGTCCGATCATGGTGAGGAGGTAGGCGAACCATGCGGAGCGGTGGGCTTCATCGGTGAATGGGAAGTCGCTGATGATGTCGGAGAGTGTGTCGAGTGCTTTGTGTGTGGACATGTTTTTGGGCATGTCGTTGGCAAGTGCTGAAGCCTCTGGGGTGATGAACAGACCGGTGTCGCGGTCATAACCGGCTTGGGTGAGCAGGCGTCCGTCGGCCAAGAGTGCGGGCGAGTTGCAGACGGCCTCAATTGCCGGGAGTTCGGGCCATTGCCCGCGGGCGTAGATGACTTGGGCGACATCGGTGGGCGGTCTGCAGGCGCGTTTTTTTCCGCGTCGGTCGTGGTTGGTCCAGAGGATGTGGGCGGCCAGCCGTTCGGTCAGGTTGTTGACGGTGATGGGTGCGATGCGTGGGATGGCCGGCTGCTCCTCGGAGGTTCCGCGGAGCAGGATGGGGTCTGTGACGACGTGGACGAGGGTTCCGCCGCGGCTCCATAGGTGGTGGTCGGAGGCGGCGAGGACGGTGATGGCGGCGTCGGCGGCCAGGTGGAGTTCGGTGGAGTGGGGGATTTCGGGTCTGGTCTCCCGTTCGGGCGGGGTGTTGGTGGAGTCGGGGTCGGGACCGGCGGTCGCGGGCATCGGGATGTTGCGGATGTGGGCGGCGGCGATGTCTGCATCGATGAACACGGCGGCGGGTTCGGCCGGCGGATCGGGATCGATAAGCGGGTTGGCCGGGGTCATGTTGGCTTGGGGGGTCGGGTCGGCCGGCGGATTTCCCTTTTCCTTGAGCGACGGGTCGGTGTGGTGCATCGCCTTGTCAATCGTGAAGCCGCCGTATGTCGATTTTCCGCGCCTCTCATCCCATTTGTCGCGCATCAACGACGAGGCGCGGAAAATCCGGTCGGCGGCCAGTGGGTCGCGTCCGGTCCACCACAACAAGTGCAGGATGAGGGTGTAGTCGGCGCTGCTGGGGTCTCCCTTCGGGTGACTCGGTGAAGCGGTCAAAACGATGTTGCCGTGCCAAAGGAGGCGGAAATTCGTGTTTGTTCGGCACGCTTGATGGACGAGACGGCGGTCTTCTTCTTGAAGGTCCGACCATGCGATCCGGCTGTTGGTGCTGTTGGAAGAGGGTGGCTTTGAGGGATCGATGGGGGGCTGACGTTCGGCTTTCGGATGGCTGTCGAAGGTCGGGTCTTCGGGTGTTGGGAGTGATGAGTCACACTCGGGAGGAAGTCCCCATCCCTTGTCGTATTTGGTTGATCCGTCCGGCGCGGAGATGGGCCATCGCATTCGATTGAGGGTCTTCTCCGGCGCTTCACCTTCGGCGGCCACGACCGGGACCGGTGGTGGTGGTGAGGCTGTGGATCTCTGGTCTGCGGACCGGAGCCTGGATGCGCTGTTGAGTCGGCGGATGATTTCCGTGATCAACCACTCGGCGGCGACGGGTTCGGCCGACCACGCCGGCTCGCCGGATGGGGCGGAGAAGATGCGCCCCGTGACCGTGAAGAAGCGTCCGGCGTCGTAGATCTCCACATTGCCGATGTCGGCCGAACCGTTGAGGGCGGAGATGGTCCCGCGCCGTCCGTTTCCGGGCAGGCTCCCCAGCACCCACAACTTGACGCCGGTTCCGCTGGGCGACACCTCGGCGTAGGTGGCGGCGATCCGCAGGATGTCCATCGCCCAGGGGTTGGGGGTTCCGTCGGCGGACAAGCACTTGTCGAGATCGATGCCGACGATCCCGTCGGTCCCGTGGAACACGAAACCGAGGCCGTCGAAATCCTTGACGCAACCCAGCGCCTCGCCGTAGGTGCCCCAGGTGATCCTGTTGGTGGTGCTGCCCCAACCGCCGTGCGGCGACATGGGTATTTTCGTCCACTTCCCTGTCTTGTCTTTCCAGACCCACCGCCAAACGAGCCAACGGTCCAAACTCTTGAGTTTCTCCGGGATGTTGTCGGTCAAAGGCGGCATCCGTGCCGGTTTGGGGGGGTGAGCGTGTGCGGGAGACATGGTTGATTCCCGACGCCAATCCGAAATAGCCGGGGACGGGGGCACCCGTCCCTGGGCACCCGTCCCGACCGGGCGCGACGCTCGGGAACCTCAGACACTCAAGCCATCCAGGTCCGCTGCGTCCACTCCGGCGCGGTCCACGTCGTCGGCCCGCACCGCCGCGAACATCGGGCCCAGCAGCGACACCCGCCCTTCAAGCAACCGGCGGTCGTCCTTGCCCAACACCCCGACGCACGCGAACCGGGCTTCGGAGTAGTCCGGCCGCTTGCCGGCCTTCGGGATGGTGACCAGCGTCATCCGCGAGATCAAGCCCGAGATGGGCTGCGGGCGGCGGGCTTTCCCGTCTCCGCCCTGGTCCGCCGGCGTCAGCGGTCCGGGGTTCATCAGTCTCCGTGTGTAGTCCAGGAAGGGCTTGATGGACATCGGCGGCAGGGAGATGATGATGGGCATGAGGTCCGACTCCCGGATCATGAACACCAGCCGCATCTCCTTGCACCACTTCTTGCCGCCCTTGACGTTCCCGCGGGCCTCGATCTCCGCCGTCAGTTCCGTGATCAAGCGGGGAGCGCGGCTGCCGTCGGCCAACCCGGCCTTGACCGCATCGGACATGTTGATGTCGCCGGACCCCCACATGTTGAAGAAGCACTTGGCACAGTCTCCGCCGGGCGAGCCTTCCCCGAACTCGCCGCCGTTGGAGGCGCACGCGGGTGGGCCGGACTCCGCCTGACCGAACTTGTCGATCCACATGGCGCGGGCGGTTTTCCAGTGGACGATCACTCCGGTCAGGTGTTCGGACTCCTCGTTTCCTTCGGGGGTCGCGCACCGCCACTTGGTGCCGCCGCCCGTGGGGATGGTCACGCGGACCAAATCCTTCGCGTCGGGAGCCCGGCCCCCGAAGTTTTCCTGCAGGATGTGGCGGAACTCCTCGGGTTCGGTCTGCGCCAGGATGTATCGGGACAGCAGGGAGGTGACGGCGGCGGGGACCGCCAAGGCGGCCGTCGGCGGCTCCGCCGCCGCCGGCGGCGCTTCCGAGCCGCCGTGGGCCGACGGGACACCGGCCCACTTGGGAGCGGGCGGAGCCTGCGCACCGGCGGTTGAGGTTAAGATCTTGGCCATTGGGGTTTTCCATCTGGTTCAAGCTCCGGCCGTTCCTCCGGCCCGACAGGGCCGCGCGTTCCGAAGCGGGACTCACTGTTCTACCTCGCGTCGACCGGTCCGTACACCACCGTCCGGCCTCGATTCCGAAAATCGGCGGTGTTGTCGGTTCCGAGCTCGATCTTATGTCTTTGGTTCTTTCCGCTTATACGTCTCACTGAATGACAGATTTCATATGACAATCAGGATTCCTTATGTCAATGTGGACTCACACGAGATTTCCGTATCCTTCCAATGGGTCGGTTCGCACGACGTAATCGTTTCCTTTTACGACTTCGGCTGCGGTTGATTCACAATTGGTGCTCGGTTCCTTTGAGCAGTACGGCTTCGATTCCAACTCACGTTTCTTTTTTGTGGCTTGGTCTGATGCGATCACTTTTTCCCGCCGTTTCGTTTCTGGAATGCGGTTCGATCCTCAATACGGTTCTTTTGTGATTGCGTCTCACTTAATCGGTACGTTTCCATCGGAGGTTCCGGATCACTTCGCTTTTCGTACTCGTTTCTTTCCGATGAGAACGTGTTCTCTTATCTTGATGCTCATGTCTTGTCTTCCTCCCGCTTCGGACCCCACGTCGGCGGGATGTGGTGTGCGTGTCCCAACATGGCGATGGCGAACGGCTTGGGCGGGTCGGCCTTGAAGTGGAGCTTGTACCCGAACTCCCAGTAGTTGCTCAGGAAAATCTTGGTGGCGTATCGGCAGGCGCGGCGCTGGATGCGGCCGGGCGGCAACTTGCCGGACGCATAGGATGCGTAGGTCGGCGTGCTCTTGTCATACTTCTTGCTGCGCAGGGACTCCTCGGCCTGCTCCCGGAACTCGCCGGCGTCGTTCTTGCGATCCTCGATGACCCGCCGCTGGGCATACATCAGTCCGTATTTGCTGTTGGGGTTGCCGCTGACCTTCATAAACGATTGGCCGATCTTGAAGCACAGCAGCTTGAAGTCTTGGTTCCAGGGCGGCTTGGACATGAACTTGACGAGATTGGCGCGGGTCATGCGGGTCTCGTCGTGATTGCCGTCGGTGCCTTTGCAGGTTCCACGGATGATGTTCTCAACCCTTCTCCGGCAACGTTCGGAGATGGCGACGAGATGGTCGCTGGTGACGGCCTTGTCTTTGCCCATGACGCTCTCGACCAAATCTGCGGCCCCGGTCTTGCCGAGCCACTTGACGCGCGGGTCGAGGCCGGCGTAGCTCCATACGTGGCCGACGGTGGGCGGGAAGCATGTGCCGTCGGACCGCTTCTCGAACCGGACATGGGCCAACAGGCCGGCGGCCAAGGTGCCGGCGATGCCGATTTGCGACATCGCCCAGCGTCCGAGCGGTTGCCCTTCGGCATAACAGCGGAGCATGATGGCGATTTGCGTCTCCAGCCGGGTCTCGTGTCCGGCAAGCCAGGCAATGACGGCATGGGGTTCCCCGAGCTTCGTCAGCGCGGACTCCTGATTGTCGGACTTGATGCGGGCTTCCTGCCGCCTGTAGTAGTTCTGAACCAGCCATCGAGCCTCCTTCACCCCCAGGGTTGCGGCGGCGGCCCGGATGTCGGCGTTGAGCTTCTTGATGGGGAGCAGGTCCAGGGTCTCCTGGTCGATGACCGGAGCGGCGACGGGAATGGGAACGGCGGCGTTTTCAGTCATGTGGTGGTTCCTTTCAATTTGCGGATGTCGTTTCTTTGGGTGGTTTCGTTTTCACTCTATGTGGTCGAATCTTTTGGGAGGTTCAATTTCACTCTCTGCATACGATTCCTTTTCGCCTTACGGTTTCGCTTCGTCCTCGGGGTTCTTACGGTGATGACGGATTCACTTGTCCCAGACGGTTCTTATTCTTTATTCGGTTCGCATTTACTAAGCGGTTATTGCTGTTGAATCGGCCCGCATTGCCAACGTGGTTCATTTGAGTGCTGCGGTTTCGCTTTCTAGCTTCGGTTCCATTGCGCCCGTGGGCTTGTTTCGCTCATGCAATTCGGTTCCATCTTCACACGCGGCTTTTCGTCCCGTGCGCCGTCACTCCGTAGTTCCCGGATTGCGCGCCTTGTTGAGTTCGAATTCGGAAAACGCGTTACGGAGGTTTTCCGGACTGTCCGACAATCCGCGCTCGCGCAGGTAAACCCTGGCCAGGCGGCAGTATTCCATATTCCCGATAATCACGGCATAAGCGGCAAAGGCCTGTTGGGCCGCGGCGGCACGGGCCGCCGGTCCGCGGTGATCGATGCACATCGAGTAGTCGGTGAAGCCGCGTCCGAACTCCTGTCCGCACTGGGAACAGGATGTGTTGTCGAGTGTGGGGAGGAACTGGGGCATTGGGTCATCCTTTCATTTTGTTTGACTTCCCCCCGCACACCATCATCTTGCCACACTCCGGAGAGTTTGTCAACCACAAAAACAAAAAACTGTTTTTGTCGGCGGATGCGTAGGCGTCAGGCGTCACTGGATCTTGTCCTGAGCGCCAAGGCTTGGTTGCAGGGGTCGTCGCCGTCGCCATCTGGTGCTTGGACGGTAACACACGGCTGATGAGTGGTCATCGGATGTTCCCGGTGCAACGTGATGAGTTCCGCCAAGAGGCGTTCCGCCTCTTGCAGCGCAGCATCCGGCAACCTCCGGACGATCTGGTGACACACCTCGCGGATGATTTCATAGTCGTCGTTCATGGCGTCTCCACCTTCCCATTGACGGCCAACTCGGCCAAGCGGTCCACCGCTTCGGACTGTTGCTTTTTGTCTTCGGCCGCCAACTCCTCAGCCAAAGACGCGACATGGCCGGACAGGGCATCGCCGACGGCGATGAGCTTGCCGATTTGGCTGCGGGCATCCTCCGTGGACAGGACATCGCCGTCGGTCAGTTCGTCCCACATCTTGATTATGGCTTCATGGGTCACGGTACGTCCTCCACGGTTCTTGTCCTGGCATGGTCAATCCAGACCTCTCCGCACTGAGTGCACGCCGATGTTCCGCTGAGCAGTCCGCCATCAACCGAACTCCTGTCCGCACTGGGAACAGGACGTGTTGTCGAGTGTGGGGAGGAACTGTTTCATGTGGTCATCCTTGGTTTGACTTCCCCCCGCACACCATCATCTTGCCACACTCCGGAGAGTTTGTCAACCACAAAAACAAAAAACTTGTTTTGTCGGTGGCGTGTGGCGGAATGATGGTCAGGCCACAGTTCTTGTCCTGGCATGGTCAATCCAGACCTCTCCGCACTGAGTGCACGCCGATGTTCCGCTGAGCAGTCCGCCATCAACCGGATGGTCGTACCTATGGCTCTCGGGGTGATCGCATCGGCAAGGCAATGCGGACAAAGCATCGTGAAAACTGATGCCGCAGACCAGGCACTTCGACAATCCCGGCAACGGATTGTCGTCCCAGCGGTGTAGGCAACGTGTCACAGCATGTCCTCCACCGTCCCGGCACCGACCGTCTGTTCCTGCAACGTCCGCTTTTCCTCAAGGGCGGCATGGACCTTGACATCGACGGTCCCCTGTGCCAACAGGTGGATTTGCAGGACATGCTTCTCCTGCCCGATGCGGTGGACCCGCTCCATCGCCTGCCAGTGACTCACCGCATCGTCCGTCTTGCAGTAGAAGATCTCCGTCGCCGCGGCCGTCAGGGTGATGCCTGTGCCTCCAGCCTGCGGGGTGGCCACGATCACGTCGATCTTGCCGGCCTGGAACTCCGCGATGATGCGCTCACGATGCTTTTGAGGGGTGTCGCCGATGAACTCGGCAATGGTCAACTGCGGATCTGCCAGACCCAGGGCACGGCAAATCATCTTGACTCCGTGTACGAACGGGCTCCAGACCACCACCGGCTTGGGACAGTCGGCGAGTATCTCCGTCAACAGGTCCAGCTTGGCGTTGGGAACCAAGTCGGCGTCCATACCGTCTTCGTTTCCTGTTGCCATGTCAACATAAGTGAATTTCAAAGTGTTTTCCCGGATCACTTCCTTATCGCAATGGACCCATCCGCCGGCGATCTGCAACAGCCGCAGCCGCTCCACCAGCACATTGGACGCCGTGACCGTCCCGGTTTCGTTCTTGATGGTTTGCAGCCGCGCCACGGCATGGGTGCGCATATCCTTGTAGACGCGGGCCTGTTCTCCGGCCAACGGAACCCGACGGACGGTGACGATGCGTTCCGGCAAGTCCAAGCAGTCCTCCTTGAGTATGCGCGACGAGAAGCGGCGTACCTTGGCATTGAGTTCCGGCACGTTCCTGTAGGCTACGATCTCGCGGTTCTCGAAGCCGCCGAACACCGCATACCTCGATTCGAAGGCCGTCTTGCTGAACGTCCCGAACGCCTGGGTTCCACGGAGAAACACCCCGATACCGAAGATGCTGGTCGGCCCGTTGCGGGCCGGCGTGCCCGTCAAGGCCCAGCGGTGCAGTATTCGCGGAAGGTGGTCTTTCAATGAGTACCACGACAACTTCATCAGTGCGCGGTGGGTGCGGGTGCGGACACCTGCGATCCGGTGCGCCTCGTCGCAGACGACCGCCGACCAGCGGATCTTCGCCAGCTCGGCAAAGGTCCGTCCGATCAGTGTCTCGTAGTTGGTGACGCATATTGCCGGTCCGCCGTTCCGACCCCCAATTCCGTTGACGAAATCCAGTTGCTTGAGGGCATTGCTCCGCTGCTTGGCGTCTCCAACCACCGCAATCGAACCGACGCCGGCGTGCCGCATGAGTTCGCCGTCGGAACCCGTCCAGACGCTCACCACGGACAGGGGGCAGAGGATGAGCACCGGTCCGTTCAGGTCGCCGCTGGCGAACCCATCGCGGATGCGCACGGCGGTTGGGGCCGACTTGCCGCATCCCTGTTCGGCGAACAGCCCCCACGATGGGGCGGACCACAGTTCGGCGAGTTGGCGGACCTGATGGGCGTAGGGCGTCACCGGATGATCAGGCGTGCCCCAGCGTGCGCCCGCTGCGGCGTCCAAGGCCCATTGGGGAAGTTCATCATCCGTGCCGACGATATCGATGCCCGGCTTGATGATCATCATCGCCTCACCTTGCCTTTCTTGTTGTCTTGCTTCTCGTCATCCCACTGCAACCGCCAACCGGCCGGACAGTCGGATTCAACGCTGGCGTGGTGCTTCTTGCCGTGACGGATGAACTGCCATGCCTGTTCCGGAGAAGACACCACAACCCATGCGGCTCCGACCGCTGAAAGGGCGTCGGCCTCACGCTTCTGCAGCTCCGATAGGTCTTCACCGGGCTGCTTCACCTCCATGTGGGTGTGTTCGCAAGGCGAAAGTCCGTCGCGCCGGTCCATGTTGAGCATCACCAACAGATCGAACATCCCGCGGGTGTACCGGTCCGACAGCTTGTTGATTTTGATGTCGGGAAACTCCGTCTTGAGGCGACGGATCACGTCATCTTGGATGCGTCCTTCAGCTTGGCGGGACATTTCAGTCCTCCTTTCCCGCCCGCACCTCAACACCCCACCTCGTGAAGGTCTTGAGGTCGGCGTGCATTTCGATGCCGTGTTCCGACAACTCGCGGCAGAACTTGCCGAACGCCTGATGGTTGACGCTGATGACTTCTTCTCCGCCCGGAACTGTCTTGAGCCACTCCATCACGGATTCTCGTTTCTCCGGTTCCGATTTGGACGGGAACCCATAGTAGTTGCGGCTCCTCACGCTGAACTTGCCATCCGGAGTGGTGATGCTGCTCAGCCCCATGCGGGAGAGTTCCTCCATGAACACGGATTCGGCGGCTTCCAATTCTCCGTCCGCCCGCAACTTGGAAGCGTTGGCTTCCTTGCACGCGGCACGGGCGGAGAGAATCGCCTGTGCCATGCGGGCGATGGTCGGGCTTTCGCCGTTCACCGCATCAGCCGGCTCCGGCTGTTGTGTTTGTGGATTCATGTTCATGTCAGTCCTGCTTTGTGATGCCGCAGCACGGCGTTCTACGGTCCATGGTCCAACTGGCCTGGGGTCTGGTCAGGTAGGGTACTTCTTTGCGATCATGCTCAGTGCTTCGACCGCCGACTGACGGACATTCGGGTCGGCGTTGGAGGTCAGCGCCGTCGCCAACGCATCCACCGCCGCGTGGCCGCCGATCCGGCCCAGGGCGTAGGCGACCAGCCGATGGAACGCGGTGTCGGCGTCGCCGGCCAGCGCCGCCGCCAGCGCCGCAACCGCTTCCGGTCCGCCGATGCGTCCCAGTGCTTCGACAGCAAACTCGCGGACCCAGGCATCGGCGTCGCCGGTCATGGCCGCCTTCAGCGCCGCCGCGGGGCCGCCGATGCGGCCCAGCGCCACGACCGCCTTCCGACGGACCGCGGCGTTGGCGTCGCCGGCCAGCGCCGCCATCAGCGCCGCAACCGCCGCCGGTCCGCCGATGCGTCCCAGTGCCTCGGCCGCCAGCTCGCGGACGTAGGCGTCGGCATCGCCGGCCAGCGCCGCCATCAGCGCCTCAAGCCGACTCCATTCCGCCGGCGTCAGATCCGGCTCCGGAACCATCGTAATTATCATGGTCAAAACTCCTTGTCATTCGCTGATGTTGCGTCAGCAGGGAAGGTTATAGAGAAGCTTCCAGCCGTTAACGGTCCCCAAGGATTTCTCCGTCCTCACCGCACCCCGCGCACGCCTTTGGCGCGTTCGTGCCGTGATTGACCAGGCCGTCGAGGCACTGCCGGCAGTAGGTGTACCCACACACGATGCATCCGATGGACGCGATCCGTTCGCGGCAAATCCAACAGGTCTGCACCGGGGCGGCTGTCCGCTCGGTGATCTCAAATCGAATGTCTTCTTCGGTCATGGTCAAAACTCCTTGTCATTCGCCAACGTACCATCGGACTCATGGTCACGACGGGGCGTCCTTGAGCGTCGGGGAAAGCGCCTCGGCCGCCCACCGGCGGACCACGGCGTCGGCGTCGCCGATGATGCCCAGCGCGTCGGCCGCCTCCCGGCGGACCCAGGTGTCGGCGTCGCCGGCCGCCGCCAGCGCCAGCGCCGTCACCGCTTCCGGGCCGCCGATGCGGCCCAGCGCCACGGCCACCCGCCGGCGGACCTCGGCGTCGGCGTCGGCATCGGTGTCGCCGGCCAGCGCCGTCGCCAGCGCCGCCACCGCTGGTGGCCCGCCGATGCACCCCAGCGCTTCGGCCGCCAGCCGGCGGACCCCGGCGTCGGCGTCGCGGGCCAGCGCCGTCGTCAGCGCCGCAACCGCCGCGGGGTTGCCGATGCGCCCCAGCGCCTTGGTGGCCTCCCGGCGGACCCAAGTGTCGGCGTTGCCGGCCAGCGCCGCCGCCAGCGCTGCCACCGCTGCCGCGTCGCCGATGCGGCCCAGCGCTTCGGCCGCCTGCTGGCGGATGTCGGTGTCGGCATCGCCGGCCAGCGCCGCCGCCAGCGCTGCCACCGCCGCCGCGTCACCGATGCGGCCCAGCGCCACGACCGCCCGCCAGCGGACCACGGTGTCGGCGTCGCCGGCCAGCGCCGTCGCCAGCGCCGCCACCGCCGGTGGCCCGCCGATGCAGCCCAGCGCGTCGGCCGCCTGCTGGCGGATGTCGGTGTCGGCGTCGCCGGCCAGCGCCGTCGCCAGCGCCGGCACCGCCGCAGCGTCGCCGATGCGTCCCAGCTCCACGGCCGCCGACCGGCGGACTCCGGTTTCGGTGTCAAGGAGCAGGGCCGCCTCAAGCCTGCGCCGCTCCGCATAGGGGGCGCACTCGGGGATGGTTGTCTTCACTGTCAGGTCTCCATGAATGCCGTCGTCACCGACGCGCCCTGGGTGTGGGTGCCGGCGTATTCTCCGCGCCCCGTCAGTTTGGCCGCCAGCTCGTTCCGCTGTTCCGGGGTGAGCTTGGCGGCGGCCTCTTGGGCGAGTCGGTCCACGGTGTTGCGCCGGCGGCGTCGGTCGTCCCCGTGCCTCTTGCACGTCCATCCGGAGTGCTGGGCCGCACGCGAGACCGCTTCAGAGAACGTCCAAGCCCATGTCCACTGGGAACAGCCGTCCGTGTCCATGACCTCGAACAGGCTGAGGTGCTGACGGCCGGAACCGTTCATCTTCGCCGGCATCGCGGAGTTCGCCGCTTCCTGTGTGGCGAAGGCCAACGGACCGGAACGGAGCGCCGGACGGGGGCCACGCTTGGGAGCGGCATCCGCGGGCAGCTCAACCTCATGTGTCAGCTCAGGTGTCTGCTTAGGCATCAGCTTGACTTCCATGCCGGCGATCCCATGCTTCTTCACAGGCTTCTTCACCGGCTTCACACCTGACTTCTTGCTCTTGCTCATACTCATCTCCTTGTGATGCTGTCCCCTCATCAACATGATGACCACTGAATCGGGGATGGTCAACATCTTTTTGTGATTTTTTATTTTTTGTGTGATTGATTTTCCGTCCGCGAATGGCCCCATCTGGCCTCGTTGGCCTTGATGGACCACTCGCGTTTCTGTTCATCGGTCATGGACGCGGACTTAGCCAGCCCGCCTTGACGGGCCAACCGGACCCGTTCTTCCGGTGTCCGCGTGGCTTGGGCCGCCCGACCTCCGACGGCGTTGGCGGCCGACAGTGCCTCATCCGACAGGTTTCGTTTGCGTGCCATGCGGCAAGCATAGGCATCCTTGCGTGCGAAGTCACGCTGTCCGCAGGAGCAGTACGGCCATCGTCATGCTCATCAGAACGATCACGACTCCCATCAGGATGCAGAGGCGGGCAAGCCGGTTCTGGCGATGGGCCAGAATCCTGGTCCTCTGTTCCAGAACGGGAATCCAACCGGAGTCGCGCCGGTCGTCGAACACTGGTTCGCCGCAGATCGAAGTTCCTTTGGAGGGTTTGGGCCAAGGTTGCGGAGGCCATTGTGATTTCAGATTCAGGCTCATGTCTATCCTGCTTTCCTTCATACTTCTCAGGTTGTGATGCCGCAGCACGGCGTTCTACAGCCCAGGGTCCAGCGGGCCGAAGGTCTGGTCAGGCAGAGTTCTCCTTTGCGATCTCGACCAGCGCCATGGCCGCCCACCCGCGGACCCAGGTGTCGGCGTCGCGGGCCAGCGCCGTCGTCAGCGCCGCAACCGCCGCGGGGTTGCCG
>ERZ1292637.788-Hain-H14-01um-R3-788-length-15451-cov-5_pt1 | contig 15451 bp, 39 predicted proteins | sample MGYA00564405_ERZ1292637 | MGnify/ENA primary metagenome ERZ1292637 (study PRJEB36523, sample SAMEA6512645) | groundwater metagenome | collected 2019-01-09 | study: AquaDiva: Metagenomics assemblies of 32 groundwater samples | reverse complement strand
TCATCATGCTTGCAGCTAAAACCACTGTTATAGCCAATGCTAATGATATAAGTTGTGGACATCAGCCCCTCTCTCAATTAATCGGTGGTTTAAGTCTTTTCTAATTTTAGCCAATAGCTCATCACGCTCTTTGCTGATCGTGCCAACACCCTTACAACAAAGGCAGGTGTCTGTTCCATATGAGGTAGTTTTTGAACCCTTACAGACTGGACATAAAACATTCATGGCGTATCCTCCACGGCTGGGTCTTTGACTTCTTCGTTGGCTCTCTTTAGTGCGCCATCAAGCATGGTGATTTTCTCTTTGATGCGAGTATTCTGTCCTTGCAGAAGTCGCACATTCAACACCTGTGCTGCTGCAATGTCTTCGCTGCGAGTTAATCTGCCTGCTAATGCCAAACAGATGAGACGCATTTGTTTCTCGTTTACGTCGATCTTGTAGTTCATGTCTAGATACACGTCAGCCATTGTCATTTCCTTTTACAGTGTGTATGTCTTTTCTTTCATTTTGCGGCAACGTGTCATCCATGTTACATCTACTGGCTTAGTGCCAAATCCTACAAGATTGCTGCCCTTTCGTTTTAACATCAATCCTTCAATTAAAGGGTAGCGATCATTCCCTGAAGCGTCGGTATCCACGAACTTCCAGAAGTGATAGCTAAAATCGTCAGGGAACGTCTCAGCAAGCCAAATTTGGCTCTCTTCTTGCTTGGCTACTACTAATCCCTGTTTGTCCTTATCGTGCGTTTTAGGATCATTACAGATCAAATTAAGTAACGCAAGCCTTTGCTCCAATGGCTCATTAAGATGTTTGCCAGCGTAGAGGATATCGAATAGAACGATTGTATCAGTAACAGCTTGTTTGTTGCTGGTTTTGCTTTTGGCTTTAGTGTGCAAAAGTTCACCGTTGAAAACGTATTCGGTGTTTCGTTCTAGTTTGAGTTGTTGAATACATTTCTTCATGCTTTCTTTAGCTCGATAGGTGGTAAATGGTTCACCACTTCGATTCCAGAGCATGAATTCGTCGTTATAGACCCAAAGAACAGAATTGCTTCCTTGGAATTTGAGTTGAGCGAGCCAATGACCTTGCGATTCATAATCATCCAATTGAAGAGGGGCAATCAGAATGCCGCTTTTTGGATGCTGGGGATAGAGGAATCGCGGTTTCATGTCCCCATTATAGCATCGGAAGGTTAAAGCATTCTGGATTCAATGAAATTAACTTGAAGAACTTTTGCTTGAATGCTCGTATCGTCCCACAACATTTTGAAATAAATGGTTTCTCTTGGTGTTTGTTCTATTAAATTAAAAATTTCATCTAAGGTCATGGCATCATCGCCATTAACCATAAGTCGAGTTGTTGTTTGCAACTGGTAAGAGAAGTCGCCGCTTTCTGGATGGTATAAAAATACCTTCAAGCTGCCTTCTGATTTGATTACGCTTCTCACCAATGCGATTGTTGGATCGTTGAGAATATCTTCTTGTTTTAAAGCGTCTTCTGATTTTGTTGGATCTTTGAATATGTTTTCTTGTGTCATAACAATATTTAGCTATGACACTATTGATTTTTAGATTCCAAAATTTTCATGATCTCATTCTTCCATTTTAGCAAAATGGAATCTTGCATGTATTCTTCGTATTCGTTCCATGCTCGTGAAAGATCTCTGCGGCTACAAATGTCGCTCACAATAGCAACTGCAATTTCATCAGCAATTTTCTGATTGGTCATTTTTTGCCGCCTGATTGATTGTTGACATGGTTTTTTTAAATGCTACACAAGCTGCTTCAATTTGATCCCATTCTTTTTCTGGATATACAGTTGCTCCAGGCGGCACAAAGAAGGTTTTAGAGCCGCTAGTTTCTTCATAGCAATTATTGTTGAATTTAGTCGGTTCGGTTTTAATATAGGTCAAACCATAACATATATAAGTGTGGGTTCTAAATTTATCACCCACTGCAAGATCACTGAAGATCATATGATTTTCTCCACACCACCAGTCATTGAAACGCTACAGTAATTTACTGTGTAGATTATTTGCTTTTTCTTTTTGCTCTTTTCTTCTTTGTTCCATTTGGCGCAGATTTCATCCGCCATTGCTTGTGTCTTAAATATCGCTATTCCGCTGTTGGTTTCACCGATTTCTTTGCCGTTAAAGACACCATAACCGAAAATTGGACCAACAGAAAGTTCTTTGAACTTGTAGAACAGTGTGTGAACACAAGTTACTAGTGTAGCCAATGCCCGTTCACTGTTGGCACAATTTAAGAATTTCCGTTCTTCACTATCTCTGCTGAATAAATCATTCCAAGCAATTACGCCACTACACTTGTAGAGCAATTTTAATGCTTCTTTTGGATCTTGCAAATTGCTGCTGTCCGATGTTGATCTGCTTCGAGCATCATCTTTGATGTCTTCCCACAGCTTAATCAGTTTGCCAATCGGGTCTTTACCGATTTTGAAGTCATGCCCTTTGGCGAGTGTAGCAGCTTCCCATAGGTCTTCAACTTCGCAGTAATGATCCTCACGACATGCTTCTTGCAGGATTTCTCTGATACGACTGATGTTGGCACAACATGATGGAAGAGATTCACCTTCTTTGTTGAGAAGATCACCCCATTCAGCATCTGTAAAAGGCAGTTTCACTAATCCGATCTTACCTTTGGTGTTATAACACCCTTGAACTTCGATACCTTTTTGTTGATATCGATATTCCAGATCTTCTTTTTCATCATCGTTCAAGCGAAGCCGAATAAGACGCTTTGTCTCTTTTAGACGTTCAACCTTTATTTTCTCAGGAGTCCAGCTTGCACCCCATGTGTGCAAATTATGTTCGCACTGATTGTCAACTTGTGTACGCAATTCTTGAGCAGTCACAGTGTTGTTACCACGTGCCGCTTTCTTTGCAACCAGTTTGTCTGCCCAATCAGTTTTCATTGGTTTCCTTTTTTGCAAGCTGTCGCTTTTGCCACCATGAAAGTTCAGCATTTGGATCTTGTGGTGGTGCTACGTATTCATCTTGTTGCTTCTTGCGTCGTGCGTCGTATTCTTTGAGCCAAAGAGTTAGTTCTTCGTCGTTGTTCCATTTCTCTTCTGCTGCTTTGAGCCAATCAAACAACTCTTGGTTTTCTGTTAATTTGCCATCCATGCTGATTAAAGGACAATCTTCAAGAAATTTTCTTGGCATTGCAGTTCCACAAGGTGGACCTACTTCAAAATCTAATTCGCTTGATAGGTATTCTGTTCCAAATTTCTCTCGAATACCAATATAAGACTTGTCCTGACCACCAATGTATACTCCGTACACGAAGTTACGAGCGAAGATTCGGTATAATCCTCCCTCTTTCAATTCATTTAGTGGTATGCGTTCAACTTGCATATTGAATTAAACCCCATTTGATGGTTACGTTATCTTTACCGTAAGCGTTTTGGACCCAAGCAATATCATTTTCGTACTGCTTGATGAAGTTAGCTAATTCTTCGGCGATTAACACTGCATCAACAGCAACAATTCTTTCATCTCTGGCATTCATGCCAAATTCACGACCAGATTCTTTCAGGTTCCCAATTAGCAAATCTGTGTTTTTAATTAATGGTTCATAATTAGTACCAATTGGTGCTAACTTGGTTGACTCATAGATTTCGCCAGTATTCACTGTCGATTCAAAAGCCATGTAAGTTACATCGCCTATTGGAGAAGCACACCTTGAGCAAAATTTTACTGCTTTGTCATAAATGTTGTCGCTGCGCATCGCACATTTAACATTAGTGCAAGATCGACGTTGACGAGCAACCTCTTTTTCAGAGTTCTTAGCTTCGATGTATGGTCCCAAATAGGAATTGTAATCCACTCCCATGACTATACCCTCTCGTAATTTTTAATGACTTTTTGCAATGCTTCCACGCTTTGTTGGCACGTATCAATACTTAGGTGATAGCTTAGAGCATCAATTCCTGTCTTGCCATAATCTAACTCATCGCCAAGATTAGCGATATTAACCAGTTTATCAAGTGCCCTGCCAATGGAAATCTCACCACTGTTTTCAATCGTTTCGCTCATTTTTTCAATGAGTGTGTTTGAATCAGTTTCAAGTGTAATAAGTGCCAATAACTTTGTCACTAATTTATATGTGTTGTTGTGAGGTTGATGAAATGCATTGACCTTGCAAAGATCAAGCATTTGTGAGCTATTGTATCGTTCGGTCATTTTAAATTCCATTTGGGATTAGCAAGCCAAAAATCATTTGGAACCTCTGCGCAATATTCGCTCTGCTTGTATGCACTTACTGGAATGTAAGTGGTCTTCATGCTTACGCTAGTTACAGGCATTGGTGCATACATGTGCGTTGCCTTGACTTCGCGAACAATGACATGTGTCTTGTAAACGCTGCAACCACTTAGCAACACAACTAACAACATTAGTTTACGCATTGGATTCCTTCCCAATTATTGTAGCTAAATTTAAGCACCACAACAAAGACTAAATTAAAAAAGGGACTGGCATTACACCAGTCCCTTTCTCGTATTTGATACTACCTTACTTCGCCTTCATCGATTCAGCACGATAGTTCGGTTCACGCATCCACTTCTTGCAAGTTTGCTCAGCGTGGCTTGGACCACCAGAGCAATTCTTCGTGGCTACCAGAACATCGCTATCTGCACCAACCATGAACAGCTTGGCTTCGCCACCAATGTAGCTTGCTCGCCACTGCTTATCGTCGCTATTGAATACCTTCGGAATCGCAGTGGTAGGAGTCGGGATCGATGGTGCTAGTGCAGGAGCAGGAGTTGCGGCAGCAGCTTCCAACGACTTCACAGCATCATTCAATTCGCCCTTCCACACGATTTGAGACATCAAGAAGGTAGGACGTACCACATCGAGCAAAGCCTTCAGCTTGATCGGCTCACAGTTAGCGTGAGTGACTGCACGATCAAGGAAGCCTTCATTCAGCGTGACAGCATTCACCTTTTCCAACAGAACCGCTCGCTCGTTGGGGCTGAATTCATCAAGCACCAACTTCAAAAGCTTGTCCACGATCTTCTTGGTATCGGCATCATCACGCAACTTGGTGATGTTGGCGAAACGAAGTTCCGTCGTTTCGGTGAATTCCTTCTCTCGAATCGCTTCGGCTTCATCTTCGCTGAACCCAGCCGACATAAGAGCGTCGATGACCGTCCCAGGTTCGCCGTTGTCGCCAACAGGAAGTTCAAAGCGGAGAGATTCACGAGCTTGGAGAATTGCTTGACCGTTTTCGGTCTGAACGCGAGGATTGTCAGTACGATGACCCTCTTCGCACCAAATGTTGAGCAACTTATCCTTCAAAACTGGAAGAATCGTGCCCTTGGAGCTTTCTTGATGACCTTTCGCCATCTTCATGGCAGCATCAGCCATACAGAAACGATTGAACGTAAGTGCCTCTTGTTCCGTCAGTTCGATCAAATCCCGCTGCTTCTTCTTAGCGCCTGGCTTCTTTGGCGCGAGTGGAGTCGCGTCATTGAGCAGGCTTTCGAGTGGATCAACAGCTTTGGGCTTACGAGGAGACTTGGTAGCAGTAGCCATTTGACTTATCCCTTTATGACGTAAGCGTTTACCTTTATCCAGGAAGTCTGGCGTTATCGGTTAGCTTAACGACACAATCAGTATAGCAACAGCTTCTAGCCAACACAAACAAAATTGTTAATTTCTTTTGCCACTTTTTTAGCTTCACCTTCGACCAGTACACGCATACGCCATTCGAGCAATGCATTTAATTCAGCAGCAGTACGCCACTGGCTATAACCAGCCAGTGCAAAGATTTCATGTGGCGTATTGTCGATGCCGTAGCCTTTTATAGCTAATGACCAATCTTCCCACACTGCTTTGACTTTAACTGGACAAGGAAGCGTAAAATGATCTGGATGATTGTTGTCGCACAGAGTGCTTTTGTCGTTGGCGGTCCACGGCACAATTAAAAACAGATCTTCTTTTTGTGCAACTACTGCCCATAACGACCAAGGACAATCGTCTTTCTCGAAATCATAAAAAGTAGCAGTTTCAGTCCACCAATATTCATTGGTTTGAAAATTAACCAATGCTTGACGAGCATCCATCTCAAATGCCAAGACTTCAGTTTCAAGAATGTCGCCGACAGCAATGGGTCGCATTATTCCTCTTCTTCCTCTTCTTCTTCAGAAGAACAACTTTCTAAACAATAGCCGCTTTCATCTACTTCATCATATTCCACTACATCATCGCAACCCTCACAAACAATTAAACCATTTGATCCCAAATAATCAGCAAATGATGAGTATTGCTTCTTTTCTTCAGGAGCAAGTTTTTCAAATTCTTCGCCCGCTTCTTTGTGTTTCATTTGTTCTCCCCTTACTTAACGGTGAGTTTTTAGATCTGTCCGGATTTAGACCGAAATAGTTTTAGGCTTTTTATATTTTTCCCATTTCGCCCATATATCAAGTGATTTAGGCGTGTCAGCAATAATGTCATTTGAGAATACAAGCTTTGTAGACCATGATTCGTAAAATCCTGATGTTGTCTCTTTGCTGGCATCAACAACATAAATGTGATATGGATTAAACAGGAATAAGCATTGTTCTGCTTTGAGCCAGTGTTCTTGATCTTTGCCGTGAGGACAACCATCATCAAGCCAATACTGATATGCTAATTTGGCAATGAGACTTCGACACTCTTCATGTGTTGGAATCCCCTTGATATCAAACTTAAGTGGTCCAGTCACATAGCCTTTTGGCAATTCATCGAGCAAGATCATTTTATTCCTTAATTAGGTATCCGCTGTCTATTTTGTGTGTTTTGGCTTTGAGAAGCTTAGCAAGCATCTTTAATCTTGCGTCATACATCATATGACACAACATGAAATTCTCTTTTTTCTTAATGCCAGCAATGAGCATTTTCGTTTCACAAAATTTGTGATCTTCCCAATTAGTGCAGTATTGATAGTACTGGTTAACACCGAATAACTCATACACTAGAACATCAGGAAATCCTGGTACGCTCATATCGTGAAATTGCGGCTCAATCAAATCGCTTTCTGAACATTGATAGATTACTGAATCAACGTCTCGTTGATTTGCCGTTCCGCAATAATCACATATCCATTCTGAAGAACCAGTGAGTTCGGGCGCAAGTGGTTTGCCAGTACGAACATGGAATCTTGGTTCTAGTGTGTAAATTAACATTTTTTCTCAGCTATCATGTTCATGAATTTTGAAATCAAAGATACGTTCATCAACATTACAACAGTATCCCTTGCGTGACGAGCTTCAGTACGTCCGTCTAAGTATCCTGGTCGCATTTCTTGTAATCTAACTATGTCAGCATTGATTTCATGAACCCAAGCTGCTTTAGCATCTTCTGAAATTGATGTCGATGGCAACTTGGTTAAAATCGCATTGTCTGCTTCAATGCCAAGATCAATAGTAGTCAAGTCAATTTTTTTAGTATTTTGAATTAACATTTTTATCCTATTTTAGATCTGCCAATTTGACACGCGGAACGTAAAAGTACCATAAAGAAAATTTTGATATCTTTTTCAGACCAATCTTTTCTCGAATCAAGTGTGATTGCTGCAACATCACCAAGACTTTCTAGCATTCTGTTCGCACCATGATCGATTCCATCAATGGAATGGAATTCCCTCATTACGGCAACGCCGCGTACAGCAGTATCTGTCATATAATTCTCCATATCTTTTGTAGATTAATATCATCCAAACATGTTAGGAAATTCAACACCTTCAGCTTCGCCATAAGCATTTTCGATATTATCAATCAACGCTTGCATTTCTTCTTTTTGATCATCAGTAAACTTCACTTCGGATTCTTCGTCATCCATTGCATCTTGGATCATTTCGACAGCAGTTTGTAGCTCACTAACAGCATTGTCTCTGCGATCTGGACGACTGGTTATTTTCTCAGAAGGAATGAACACTGTTGCAATATTGCCAATGAATTCTGGAACATCCGGTCTTTCGATAGAATCTAATGTATCAATGGCAGATTGAAGATCTTCGCCTTTCTGACCGCTTTGAAGATTCTCAGGCATGCTATCAAACCATTCTTGTAGTCCATCACGTAAATCTTCAAATTCAGTAAAAGCGTCATCGATCAATGATTCTACGTCAGTGGTGAATTTAGCTGAACGAAGATCATTGAACTCTTCAACTGTTGGGAGGTCAGCTTTGACCTTAAACTTCTCCCATTCGCCTTTATTTCGAGGCATACGCTCTAATCGGTCGCCCAAAACGGCAGGAGCATGAACGCCATATCTCTTCTTTAAGGCGGTTCCAGTGATAATTTCGTCAATCATCTTCTTACTCTGGTAAGGCTTACGTTTATCTTATTATAGCATAGACAAAATTTCCAACCCCATAAAAGTTCATATTACTTCGACGTTCTTACAATCATCAAACAAATGCCAATTATATCGGTGTCTCCACGAGCCGCAGCCTTTCTTTATTACCTCTATTTTACCATGTTTGGCAAGACCGATGACCGTTTCAAACACGCAAGCTTCCCAATTTACTCCGCATATTCTCACAGGCATGGAATATTCGTTTTTAACGATACAATCGATAACCGCAGCACTGCCATTGTCTGTTTTTTTAGTAATGTGGTGAAAATGTTCGTAGTGCTGAATGCTTTCTAACAGCCATGAATGAGTAGGAAAATATTCGTATCCATTGTCGAATTCAACTAAGATGATTGGTTGCTGTCTAGATTTGGCGAGTCTTATTTCTCTTTGAACAGTAGTCCGAATACGCTTAAGATTGGAAGCGTCGAAACAAGGTTGAAGATCAATTAATACCAGTGTCATGGAATGACTAGTTCTATTCGTTGGCGTTGAGTTACAGAGAAAAATTCAATTTTAGATGCCTCGCCATCGTATTGCTCTAGTATAATGGCTGGACCTTTTTCAATCACTGTAGCTGCATGATCTGCCACAACAGTAACGGGAAAGATGCTGGGGTTATCTCCGTTGCTCCAAGTTACGTGCATATCTGCATCAAATGTGTACATTACAACAGCTTCCTTAGTGCATCTTCCCAGATGTTTGTTCTTGGGTCTGCATATGAATTTGGATCATTGGTTCGCATATCTTTGTCGTATTTTACTGGCAGACCGTAGAACTCCCACTCAACTTCAATGTCGTCTTTCCCCAATAGCTCTGCACGTAGATGATCTACCATCAACATTTGACTGGTATGAACGTTCTGTTGGGTTTTAATCATGTGTGCAGCGTAGCTTGCTACCATTGCATCAGGTAGAGCGATTCCTTTTTCATCAAGCTTGACTTTCATTTTTTCCTCGCTTCACCAGCTAATTTGTCACATCTGTTATTCAACGCATTGTTAGCATGACCTTTGACTTTACAAAAGGTAACGTTATGTTTCTTAGATAACGTTAGCAACTCTTCCCAAAGGTCTTTGTTCTCAACAGGTTGCTTCTTGCTGTTGATCCAACCATTCTTTTGCCACTTCACATACCATTTATCTCGAAAACAATTAACAAGGTATGCACTGTCACTATACAACTCAACTTCACATGAAAGTTCCAGTGACTTCAACCCTTCAATAGCCGCAAGCATTTCGGCTCTATTGTTCGTCGTATTAGCTATCTTACCACTTAATTCTTGTATGGTTTCATCAGGATGCGTAATAACACATGCCCAACCACCGTCGCCTTGTCCTGGCTGATGCTCTCCATCGCCTTTGTTCCAGCAACTGCCGTCTGTGTAAATAACTGTTTTATTCATAGTGTCCAAAAGATACCATAAATGTCATTTACGTGTAAAGAGCAGGATTACTGCGCTCTCCGGATTGTTGTTGCTGTTATTGTAGCATGTTTCAAGTGTAAACTATGTGTTGCACGAAGAGATTTTTCTTCGCGATTGAATTTCCTCTTGGGTACAGGAACGCCTTCAACCGAAACAATTGGCGTAATGGATAAATCGTTGTCTGCTAACAGCTTGACTTTTGCTGCTTCAAGATTTGGGCAATCCATTTCTTGTGACGCATCTACAGTGACGCCACTACAAGCCATGTATTGGTATTTGACTAGCATTGATGCTCCGGTTTAGTTGCTATTAGTATAGCAACAACATCAAATAGCAACAATCAATAAATTATTTGTTTCTTCATCTCTTTGGAGTACCCATTCAACACAACGATCTCTAGGCGTACAAGACCAGTGTGACCCAACCAAGAAGTCTTCTGGATAATCTTTCATTGGTTTTGCACTATCAGCAGCAACAATTGTGTATGGTTTTCGAGGCGCATCCCCATCAGTCCAAACATACCTAACTACATAAGCATTGTCTGGACCATTGTTGTCGTAAGAACATGTGCCAATGACAAATCCAGTATAGGATGACCCGTATGAACTGAATTCTATTAGTGTGCCTCGTTTGTGCATCTATTATAAACCCCCAGAGTTTTTAATGACACGACGACCACTTGTAGAAATCCTGCATTTGATCGGGAGATCATCTTTAGTCTTTGTTGGCACTTCTTCATCAGCCGATTTCTGTCTGTACTGCATCTCTCGTTCATTATCGATTGCAATTTCACCTTCCAGTTTCTCAACTAATTTTTCCAAGTCATACGTTCCAAGAAAACCAACACAACCAATACTGCCAGGGCGACCAAGAGATCGATATAAACGCTTTACTTTAATGATTAGTTCGTCTCTCACACTTATACCCCTTCAGCAAAGTGTTAAATGGACCGGCTGGGACTCGCACCCAGGATCACCACGTTATGAGCATGGAGCTTTGGCTACTAAGCTAACGGTCCATTTCACATTGTAACCAATCGAGCAACTCCACAACATCCCGTCATATCCGAAACCGGATCAGGGTTGATAGTTACTTCATCGTCGCCCTGTTTTTATCCAATGTGAAAATTTTAAGTTAATGTCTTTTTTTTGTTTAAGGCACAATCGGGCGGCTAACCCTCTTCATACCTAAAACATCAATGTCAATATATTTTTATATAATATTTTTATTTACAGATCAAAACACCGTTGTACACCGCTGTAAGACCTGCTGCCTAAACCAGATTCCATGTCTGTGTGGGCTGATCCCACAACCCTTACTGGTCGGGTATAACCTGCTCCCTAATGATTGCATATTAGGGTTTGCGTTTGGCACCGATCTAGCTAGCCAAGCTAGGCAATCCTCATCACTGTATTTTCTCCTATTAAGCCAAGATCAACTTTGGTTCAGGAGGTAGCCAAAGTTGAGTGTCGTCTGCCCAAGCACAGTTCAAAAACTTTCGCTTTCGAGTAAATCCCACAACAAGTTTGATCAAGTTGTTCAGTTTGGAACTTGCGTCCAAGCCAAATTCTTTAACCTGCTTGCGGAATAAATCTCTGCCTGTGGCGTTCAACAAGTTTTCAGTGAACCGAGACAAGTACGACTTTACCGTATTTGTCTTTTCCAAGGATATTTCAAGGAAATTCCTTAATTGAGACAGACTGCCGATTGATACTGTACGAGCGTATCGATCTGCTGTCGCAAGTGCCTCTTTCTCATCAAACAACTTGTATCGTCCATCAAACACAGTTGTTCGATCCCACCACTTAACTTCGTACTTGATTGGGTCAGGCACCCAAATGTTGTTTACCCTAGCCCATTCAAGGGACTCTGAATGTCCACTACCAAGCTTAGATAGGTGGAAATAACGACCAATCTTCTTGATGAACTCCCCAAGCTTACCCAAACCAAGACGCAGGCGTGATTCGCTCACTCCCCCACAGGAGTTGTCTCCATTGTCGTCCGGCTCTTCAAACTGATTCACTGAGTGATACGGTTCACACATGGTTCGTTCTCCTTCATGTACAGTATAGCATGATTTAGTCCTTAATCAATCGCGCACTTCTTAAACCACACTTTAGCGTTTTCTTTATGCACAGAAATCTGCTCAAGCGGAATAACGATTTCCTTTAACCTACTTCCATAACCAATGATATTACTAGAAAAGATCTCCATTCCTTGCAATCCGTTCCTGTAGGGTTGTTTGAGTATCGCTTTCTTTGCTTCTTTGGTTATGGAAATCTCGCCAACTTTGATGCCTTCAATGAATGTGCCAAATCCGTGTTGTGCTATTCGTTGAGGAATCAGCACTTTAACGCGAATATGTTTAGCATCTTCTAGTGTGATTTTCAACACTGGAGGATTAATGTCAGTTTTCTCATCCGGCATGATAGGTTCACTTTTTGTATTTTCTGCCTTTACCTTTGTTCAACGCTCTATAGTTTGGTGATAGCGAATGGCAATTGGGGCAAACAAGTCTAAGATTTTTTTCTTTATTGTTTTTCCAGTTGCCATCACGATGATCTACCTCTAACGGTATGTTTTTAGTAATTGAATGGATCTCAGACCAACCACATTCGCAACATTTATTTTCGTATTTTTCAAATAAGTATCGTCTAATGTATTGTGAAATAACACCACAATTACCGCCGTTCTCTAAATTTTTTTTCCAGCGTTTAATATATTTGATGTAAAGTTTATTGTCTGTATGAAAACCAGCACATCGTATTGTACAGAATTTACGCCATTTTATATTGTAAGATGGCGTAAATTCTGTTTCGCACCATTCGCAAATAAGTTTTACATCTTGTGTTCTTGCTTTATTGGAACATGCGTGATCGCAAAACAAAGCTTTATTTCTTTTTTGTGCATATCTTACCGAAGCAGCATCCTTCGTTACTGTTTCTCCACAGCAATTACAAATTACTTTTACTTGTTTTTGGCTCATCCTTCTCCTTAGCAAACTGATGATACTATAACATAGTCGCTTCAGGAAAATAATAGTGGCTAGTTGTTTCAATTTTTTGCATTATTCTTCTCTCAAGTCTTTTTTACACTTGTCACAATAGTGAAATTCGCTCAGTAGAGCGACTGCAAGTATCAATGTTCCAAAAGCAATGGTTTTACCAAGTGGAGCAACGCTCTCGAAACATTTCTTGCAATATCTGCCATCTTGGTATTTGAAAGCTACAACTTTTGAAGCCTCTTGTTCTGTCATGTTACCCACATGATAAGTTTATAAATGCCAAAAATTATTGCCGCCAGTATAGCAAAAGGAATAGACGCTTTTATTAATTCTACGAATGCTTTCCTTAATTCCTTAGCATCTTTTTGGCTCTTAGCTTGCAATTTTGATATTCGAGCATTCTGTTTTTTATTAGTTTGTTGAAACCATGTTTTGCCTTTACCTTTCATCATCTCACCTTATATTCGAGGCGGTTCCCGTTTTCGTCCTTGTTCAAAACTGTGAAGTTATCTGAGATCTCAATCGCCAAATCATTGACACATATGTCATAATCTGTAAATTGCTTACGACCTTGTTCATCATCATGGTAAATACGGAAGAAGTATCCTGTTTTTGCAGGATCGTAAAGCAGGAATCCCCGTTTGCCTTTTGCTGGTTCTGTCATTTATTCCCCAAAATGATGGCAACTTTCGTGTACCTGTGGTGGCTTTCGTTTTTTATTATCCTCGGCAAGATGCTTTTCACACTCAGCCGCTGTAGGGATGGTGATGTTTTCCATCGTAGTGTAGAACGCTCCACACGAACGATTGGCGCAACCGCACACAATGGTTCGTGTAGGATGCTTATAGCATAAATTCTTGAATACTTCAGGCTGGTTGTGGATTAGCTTGTTTTCTAAACCTGTATGCAAGTGATGCAGTTGCTAGGGAGAGAGCAATACCGACTACCACAAGTTTGCTATCGGGTTCAGGTGCAACCCACTCCCATCCGTCCCATATCCATCCTGGTTGTGGTGGTTCGCCTTTTGGCTCAACCCATTCATACCCGTCCCAACCCCATCCAGGATGAGGCGGTTCACCTTTTGGCTTTTTTGGAGGAACCATGTCAGCACTAATTGGTGCTAAGGAACACAAAATGAATATTATGGCTAAGAAACTTTTCATTTAAAACATGCCCTTAATTGGATTGCCATCGGTTGCAATTTCCCACATTTGCATTGTGCCGGTTTTGAGTTCATCGAATTCTTCGTCGCTCATGTGCGGACACATGCGACGAGCTTGACGCATGGCTAGGTACAGCGCATCTCCACTATAAGTGTTTTGCAACACGCTATAAAGCATTGTAATCACTAAGTAAAGCTGCTTCTTTGCGTCTTCGTAGGATAATAGCTCGATCTCCGTTGAGAGGGCTGCAACAACCTGAGCCGAACGCGGGGCTAAGTTCCCAACCCGGTTGGGTGACAATTTCGCAAGCGATTCCACACTCATATTGTCCTGCCTGATCTTGTTGAAGATGTTTGCATTGATGCTTATCGGCGTCCCAAACACCGAAACCACATGGTGCTTGCTTACAACAATAACCACTGCGTATACATTGACTGGCTGGACGCCCACGGTCATCAATGTAGAGTGGTAAAGTCTTCATGCAACAGCATTATAGCATCAAGGCTTAGCCATGACAAATACGGAGTAGAAAACAACACCTAAAACGCCTAATCCAAGTGTCACATCTCTTATTATCAGGAATAGACTGTCGTCTTTTGGCTTTTCAGGAGGTATGTAATACATCCAGTCCATCAGATTTCTCCATGATAGATCACGTAATACTTTGCAAGTAGCATCAAGGCTTCAACGTTTCCAAAAATAACCGTGTTGGTTGGGCAAATCGATGGTCCTAAAAATTAGGTGTTCATCAGTACCAACTTGGAACACTACATATTCACCACACTGAGATACATCCATAAATCTTTTCAAGTCTGGCAAACATGGAGCGGTTGCAAATCTTTCGGTGAGGCTATCTGCCGTCTCCAATTCGGTTACATAACTACCATTAATCATTATTAAAAAAGCTCTCATCAGATCGCTCCATGATCTAGTAGTATTTTGCAAGGATCACAAACATTGGGAGGACAATGTATATGACTTTCTGGCAGCGTGCAAAGATGTTCGCCACATTGTTTGCAGTAGTAGTACATTGGTGAACCAGCAAACAAGCTAGAGTTGTCGATTTGTTTGCCTACGTTTCTTTCTTTTCTTTCAAAGTAGTTCTTTTTAGCTAGTTCGACATCAAATTGGTATGTTATTGACATTGTTATTCTCCATTACCTTCGTCTCACGTAACGATTGTTTCTTGCTTCTTTCCTGGTCTTAGCGCGTTCTTTGCGAATGTGTTCGCCTTCAGTCTTGTTGGGAATGTGTTCACGAGTACTGAGTTCAGCACGAATCTCTTCCTCAGTGTATTCTTTTTCCCATTCCCATCCCCACGAATAATTGTATGTTTCGCGAAGCATCTGGAGAAGTTTGCGAGTATGAATGGTTTTAAGTTTTTCTATTCTATCCATTGGACAATACCAAGAACAATAACGGTGACAACAATCAACGCAATTGCAACCCATCTTGTTGATGGAAACGGACGTTCCATACGTTTAATTTCTTTTTTCAATC
>ERZ1292637.787-Hain-H14-01um-R3-787-length-15456-cov-8_pt1 | contig 15456 bp, 26 predicted proteins | sample MGYA00564405_ERZ1292637 | MGnify/ENA primary metagenome ERZ1292637 (study PRJEB36523, sample SAMEA6512645) | groundwater metagenome | collected 2019-01-09 | study: AquaDiva: Metagenomics assemblies of 32 groundwater samples | reverse complement strand
GTAGTAACCCATGCGGCTGCGGCAGGAGCCGCTAATCACTGGCTTTTAATGGGAGCATAATATGGAACCAAAAACACTTACAATAACAGAATTCGGAGGACCTTTAACCCGCAGAAGCGATGGGGATATTAACTCTGGGCTTGCAAAGTATGATACTTCTTGGGGTTACGACCCTTACTCTAAACCAGGGAATCTGACTTGGATGGAACAGCCGACAAGTATTTTAAGTTTGGCCGGAGCGAACAGTGTTATCGGAATTATGAAAACAAGAGTAGAAACTAACCAAGGTATTGTTTATGCTGTTAGTAGTGGTTCTGCTGGAAGACTTAGGCGAATACAGGTTAATGATACGACTACAAGTAATCCTAACTATGATACTCATTCTGTTATGGGAGCAATGGCTGTAGCACCAGACCAAACAAGAGCTCCTGGTATGGTTTTTTATGGAAGCACAGAAAAGATTTTTTATGGTGACGGTGGTGCCAATTTTACAAAGATAAACTTCGATGGTTCTTCACCTTCTGCTATTGCTCTTACATCTTCTGTAACCAGTTCCGTTCCTCGTCCAATGATTGTTTTTCTTGGAAAAATCTATTTCGGAAATGGCAATAACATAGGAGAAATTGATTCAACCGAGCTTATAACTACCGGAGCTAAACTTAGTCCGGCTCTGCCTGTGGGAGTTTTTGTAAAAGATTTAGATGTTACTCCCGATGGAAATTATCTCCAAATGACTGCCTCAAAAAGTAGTCCAGCAGATTTTGATGCGAGTCCTGCGGAAGGTAACGTAATATCCACTGAGTCATATAAATTCCTTTGGAACGGAATTGATGACGCAGCCACATATTTCGAGGAGTATGGAGGGATAAATTTAACTGCTGGACAAACATTTGGAGACAAGAATTACGCTTTAGGATTTGACCCTCGAGGAACAGCGATTTATTCTCAACAACAAAAAATAGTTTCCCTTCCTAATACGATTTCGCCTCATCCCACAGCTACATTCTCAACTGGAAATATGCTTGGCTTTATGTCTCCCGAATATGTTAATGGCGAATTGAGGGGTTCTCTCTATAACTATGGTCAGTTTGATTCTGAGTCTCCTGCTGGATTGTTTAGAATCCTACGTCATGAATCTACTGTAAAAACAGATGTTCCAATAGTTAATGCTGTTGCTAATGTTTCTAATCTTTTATATTTTCCTTCTTATTCCAGTTATACGAATGACACTGCGGGCGTGGGTAAAATATACTTTACTACTAAGGAAGCTAGTGCAGACGCAAATGCCGACACCAGATCAATACTATGGAAATTTACAACAGTTCCAACGGGTGTAGGGTCAATCGTCGCTGGAACTTATGAAACCCAGACCCAACTATTCTCAAAGAAAGTCCAACCTAAAGAAGTCCGTTTTTATACTGATCCACTTGTATCGGGAAATGATTTTGTAATTGATTTAATAGGTTCAGGGGGAAGCGTAATTAGTGGTGGAAGCCAACGATTTATAGTGGGAACAAGCAGTATAGCAACGGGTACTGACATGGTTCAATATAATCCCGCTACAGCCCCTACCTACGCCATAGGAGCAAGAATAACGAATTCTTCCGTAACCGGTGTAGTCAACTGGACAGCAACAAAATTAGAAATAGATTACGCTCCTGCCGGAAAATAAATATGGATAGAAATGAAAAAAAAGAAATAGAAAATTTAATCATTGAGACTTTAAAGAGTCAAGATATAGCCTCGTCCTTTACAAAGAAAAGAACTGTTGCTACACCAACCGATTCTTATTCCATAGTAAATCGTAGATTCGTAACGTTGAATGGGGCAGTAGCAGATCGACCCCGTTCGTCTGTAGCTACTGTCGGTCAACCTTACTTTAACACTACCACCAGTACCCCGATGATATTTGATGGTGATAATTGGAGAAATGGCGTCGGTAGTGTGGTCGCAGCAGGTAGAAATTAATGTTAAAATAAATATATGGCAAATCCATTTGATAAATTAAATACAAAACAGACTAGACCAACAACTTATAACAAGTTTGATTATGGTGGTTCTAATATCATTGATACTAAAAGTGCTTTAAATACTGGTTTATTCTTTAGTTCTGATATAACCAAAGCTACCTTACCAAAAGGAGGTTTACAGTTTAAAAATGGTTTTTTTGGAACTACAACTCCAAGTCCAATTCAGGGTGGTCAATCAGCTTTTAAACCTCTGATGGCCGGAAGTCCTATGAATATTTCCAAGGCATCTTCTTTTAACGCTCAACCAACCCAACCATCTGGAACTACTGGAGGGACTAAACCTTTTGATAATGCTGCAGCCCTAGCTGGGCTTCAAAAAAAAGCAGCTGAAGAAAATGCTCGAAATCAAGCTTTAGCAAGTCAAACTCAAGCAGTCTCTGAACCCACAGTTGGAGGTGAAGCAGGAGCGGCAGGAACTTCTGGTGCCGGAACTTCTGGAGGAACAGGTACTACGGGAGCAGGTGCAGGAGGTTATACCCCAGAAGGTTTTTCTAAAATAGAAGAAGGAATAGATACAGGAATCCCATCTCCTGAAAGTGCTGTCGCTGGAGAAGGTTTACCTGGTCAACCTAAAACTGCAGGTGCAATCGGAGCAGATGGAACTCAAACTCAAGGTAAGGCTTTAGCTTCTAAGTATGAAAGTGGATTCAACGCAGCCAATGCCGCTTTGGGTGCTACAGGTGGTCAAGGTGGTCTATCGGGTGCTCAGGGTACATCTCTAGTCAATCAATATTCTCCAACTAAAAGTAATTCTCTAGCAAGCACTTTCGTCCAGACCGACCCTTATATCGAAGGGCTTGTTAAGGCTTGGCAAGACTATATAAATCCTGCTAATCAGAGAAAATCCCTATCAGATACATACCAACAGATGCTCAAAGATTCTGGTATCCAAGCGATTGATACAGAGTTGTTAAATATGAAAAACGTGATCGAAGGTTCAGAGGACGATTTAAGAACCGAGATCACTAAAGCTGGTGGCTTTGCGACAAATTCTCAAGTTTTAGCCCTTACGAATGCTAGAAACAAGCAACTTATTAAAAATTACAATACTCTTTTAGATACTAGGAATGCCAAAGAGAAATATCTCCAGACGGCTATTCAATTAGAAGAATCCGATAGACAATCTGCCGATCAAAGATTTGAATCAGCTTTCAGTATGGGAACTCAATTAGCTACACTTCAAAACCAAATGCAGACTAATGCCAGAAATCAAATGCAATGGCTAGCCACGAACATCGGTTTAGACGGACTTTATCAATCTACTGGTGGAGACAGATTTGCAATAGATTTAGTTGAATCGACTCTGGGTATCCCAAGAGGGGGACTTTATGGTGTAGCTCAACAAGCTTATCAAGCCAAACTTCAAGCCGAACAAAAGAAATTGCTCGATTTGCAGATACAACAGGAAGAACTCGCCGCCAAACCTCTTGAAAGACAACTTAAAGGTGAACAAATAAAGACTGAAGCTCTAAAACGAGAAGACATCCGAAGCCAGATTAAATCCCGAAGCATCCAGGACATGATTGATATGCAGAAGATTGGTGGAGGAGTAAGTGATGAACAAAGACAACTATCGAGCTTAGACTTAGTGAATACTCTCGATGGAGTTCAGACTCACAAAGGCTTTAACAATGCAGTCGGACCGTCCTTATTCAAGTGGTTTACTCGTGCTGCAACTCCAGGTGGAGCTAAACAGTCATTTATAGGTGATGTTCAGAATATTGTAGATAATATGAGTCTTGAAAAACTCATTAAAGCCAAAGCCGAAGGTGCGACATTCGGAGCTCTTTCTGATAATGAACTAAGAATGTTGGGTTCTGCGGCCACTAAGATAGGAACTTGGTCTAAGAAGAACAAGAATGGAGAAGTCGTCGGATACAATGTAAGCGAAAAAGCCTTTAGGCAAGAACTTGATAGAATTTCTTCTCTTACCAAGCGAGCTTATATCCTTTCAGGATACCAACCTCAAGATGTTGGAGCACAAACAATGAATGATGGAAGCGTTTGGGTTCAGAATTATGACGGCTCGTTAACTAAAATATATTAATGGAAAGAATAACCCCCGAACAATTTAAGAAGCAGTATGGAGATGGAGCATTAGCTGGTTTTGGGCAACCAACACAGAAACCTGGATATTTTCAGCGTGTTGGACAAGGAATCAAAGAGACTTTTACAGGACTAGGACAAGACTTACAAACTCAGGCCGATGTGATCGCCCAGCCGGATAATCTCGGAGAAGATATCGTAGCTTTAGGGCGTGGTGGACTCAGGACTGCTGGAGCATTTGCAAAGTCTGCCCTGACCCCCCTAATGGAAGCTCCTGGAATCAAACAAGCCTCTGAATTCGTAGGTGAACAGATTGCAGACACAGCTCCTATGCAGAAATTCGCAGAATGGGCTGGTAGACATCCTGAGGCGGCTAAGGATATCGAAAATACGCTTGATATAGCCGGACTTTTAGGAACTGCGAGTTCAGTCAAGCCCCTGATTAAAGGAGTTGCCAAAGGAGTTAAGGCAGTTGTTCCTAAGATTGGTGAAGGAGTTAAAACTGGGTTAGAAACTGGGAAACAAGCAATAGGTAAGGGAAAAGAAGTGTTGTTACCAAAACCTCCAACACCCAAGGGAGCTATGGGGCAAGTTTTACAAGGCAAGACCAAGGATATTGGTAAGGGCTTTCAGGCACTAAAAGAGGTAGATACTACAGGAGTAAAAACATATCAAGATTTAGGTGGTAAAATTAATGAATCCATAACTCGTCTAGCGGGACAAGTTGATGAATCTCTTGATAACTCAGTTCCCATTAAACTAAACCAACTTAAAACAACAGCTCAAACAACAGGTGGAAAAACAGTCAGCACCAATTATGTAGACAGGGCGTTAAAGCAAATGGAAGAACTCTACACTAAAATTGGAGATGATGTTACGGCACAAAACACGAAAGAACTAATCCGAAAAGCTCAAACCACAGGCCTGACTAGATTTGAAGTTAATAATATTGCTAGACAGTACGGCATGGAGTTCGGAGAGAAAGCTTTTGGTAAAATGGGCGACCCCCTTACTTCTGTTAATGCAAAAATGTTTGAGGGTACACGAAAAGGATTAAAGTCAGTTGCCAGACAAGGAATAGGCGGAGATGCAGCTAAGGCAGCCGATGAATCCATCAGTTCTCTTTATAGAACCCAGAAGTTGATTAAAAATAATATAGAGGCAGTTAATAAACTTCAACAGAAAATCCAAGAGAGAGGCTTTCTAGAAAAAGTTGGCTACAATGTAGCAAAATATACAGACATATTAACCGGAGGAGGCCTAAGGGGTGTAGTAGGAGGACTACTTCCGAGAGGAGTAGGTAATAAAATTATGAATGCAATAGACCTAGAGAAAGCACTCCAAAGGAATTTGGAAATTATACAAAAAGCACTAAAATCAGATGATTACGCAGGTAAATTGTTAAAAAAGATAAGCAAACAAGGTTTAAAGGCTAGTCCTTAATAAGGAAATAAGTTCCCCAACCAATTAAAGGGAATATGAGAAGCCAAGGAACTAAGACAAAGAGCCATATAGTTCCTATAACCAATATAATAAATCCAAATATTTTCATTAACTACATTATACTATGAACGACAAAATAAGTCAACAGTCAGGAGACAAATCAGCCGCAGCCTTAAGTTTGGCTACAAGAATCTCCGAACAAATGATGCCTCAAATGGCTCAGATGGAGATGGGGGAACAGGGTATGGAGCAGGAACAAATGCCCCAAGAAATGCCAACAGAAGCACCCGAAGAAAAAGAAATGATGGAGACTATGGAAAAAGACGATGAAATGAAATCCATGATGGACGACCACATGAAAGAAATGGATAAGAAAATGGACTCCAAGATGAATAAGATGAAAGAAGAAATGATGTCCGAAATGAAAGAGATGATGAAAACCATGTCCGACGGAGTTGCAATAGGTAAAATGAACAAAGTAGAAGAAAAAGTAGAATAATATGTCAGATACTGTCAAAGAACGCATAACAGCAGTAGAAGTAAAATTAGAGGAAATAGCCTCGAATCATTTGCCACACTTAGATGCAAAGATAGATCGAGTGGACGCTAGGCTTTGGTGGATTCTTTCAACCGTAATTCTCGGTTTCTTAGTTTCAATAGCTTTAACTCTATGGAGATAATTTGTCCAGTTAAAAGAACTCGCTGGGGTGAATTGAAAACTAAAGCAGACTTGGTTTCGATAATCCGTACCTATGGACAGTTCTTTGGAGTTGACCAATCCGGCCCAGCTTGTAATTACAATTCTGCCTATCCTTGTGACCAAAGTTTATATCAATACATGGGTTGGGGGCCACACAAAGGAATTGATATCCCACTTAATGAAGGGGAAGAAATTTTTGCCGTAGCTGATGGTAAAGTTGTCAGAATTAGCGATAGTGTAACTCAAGGATTAGGTATCGTAATCCGACATCCAAACCTAGAAACAGTCTATTGGCACAACAAACAGAACCTAGTATCTGTAGGTCAGGAAGTAAAACAGGGAGATTTAATCGCTTATGCAGACTCTACCGGATTTAGTTCTGGACACCATATCCATTTTGAAACTCGTAAAACAGATGATTTGGGGAATTTCGTCGAGTATCTCGACCCTCTTCCTTTAATATCGTTTGAAAATGAAATGTTAGACAAAGAAGATATCGCCTTCCTTCAGGCATTGGAAGGTTTCCACGACCAAGGTGGGCTAGACTTTTGGGGTGACGGCACGCATACTCTAAAAGAGTACAAGGTCGCACGTGTTCCAGATAAAATTAAAGAATTAACAAATTTATGAAATCAATTTGGAAATCAAAAACCTTATGGCTTGCTGTAGTACAGTTTGCAATCGGAGGTACATTAGTAGTTATTCAAGGCCATCCTGAGTTAGGTGGCCTGTTGATATTAAAATCAATTTTAGATATGTGCTTGCGTTTTCTGACGACAGAGCCTATAGCATAGGGGAATCTAATAAGCATAAGAGCTTCCATCGGGGAGCTTTTGTGTTTATAGTCAAGATTGAAATTTTTACTCAAAAATGCTAGGCTTAGGGTATACAAATAGTTCCTGGCGGGGCTATTTGTTTTAATTTAACCAAATTGTTATTAAGAAAATACTTACAATATTATTTAGCATTATTAGTTTTGGGCTCCCTGTACTTGCTTCTGAGATCAACATACTAGCCAGTTACGAGGATAACTTCGTTAAGGAACGTCCTGTGGCTTTAAATTTAGCCCGTAGTGAAGACTTTGACCCTTGTTCATGTGTCTCTTACTTCAAGTGGAGAATCGGTCTTTCTCAGTCAATTTCACTAGGTAACGCTAAAGATATCTTTCCTTGGTATTTAGAACCTAGGGACTCAGGAATGGTCATAACCTATGAAGGTGGAGGCCATGTTGCTTATTATGAGAAAGAGGGAGACTTGCTACATATCTACGAAGCAAACTTTGTTCCTTGTTCCGTATCTACTAGGAAACTAGGAACTAACTCTAGTGTAATCCGAGGTTACAGATAACGACAAAATCGTATCAAATTTAAGAAAAATGATACGATTCAATCTCATAGATAAGAGTTTGTTTAGTGGTGCAATGCCTTCGTAAAAAAGCGTAAGGCTGCCCAACAATAGACTCTTTTGAATCTACTTACCAAGTTAGCTGTATCTTGTATCTCACTAGAGGTATCCCTTTCGGTTAATACGTAGTTTTGAATAATAAGTATAACCCAGTTATAATCTAAAACCTGGAATGATCCTGCAGCTATACCTCGCCATGACGATAACCGTGAGCCATTCGCCTGCATGCTGGCTGACTACTTCGAGATGTTGGGTAATCATCTACGGTCGCAACCCTATAGGGCCGTCGTCCCATCATTCCAGGTTTTAGGTCTCAATTATGGAATTGAGTAAAATTCTCCATTTATTTACTTAAATTACTGCCGAGGATTCCCGCATTCCACCTCGGAACGAATCTACCAAATTCTCGATTCAGGTTCCAATTTGTTCCAATGACGGACTGAACCCACCTTCCTTACTTTTCCATACTACTTTCCACAGCGTTTCGATATACGTCTATATCCCTATTTCTGTGGTCTCTCGCATGGGCGTACTATTTGGATACAGTAACTAATGGGGAAACAGGAATCGCCTCGGTATCAATAAGTAAGTTCCCGATATTCACTTCTAAGGGCTACTTCCTGTCGTCGGGTATGAAGATAGACTTATTTTTCTCTTCAAAGGGTTTGACAACCACCGTTCCCCCATTAATTACTCAAATCCTTCTTCTTTGTATCTTCTCTTCAACTCTTTTTTGTCAACTACTATTCCATGATAACCACTTCCTATCCAATTATCCTTGCCACAACTCCAACATCTGAAGTCCATGAATCCGGATGAAGGTGCGTAATAAACTCCGTTCTCCATGGGGTCTTCTTCATAATCTTTAGTGGACGGATTTAGTTCTCCACATCCACCGCATTTAATTTGTATCCACATTCTGTCGCCCATTTTAGTAATTTGTGAACTGGAAGTTAAAATAAACCTTACTTCTATGCACTAAATGTTTCACTACATCACTCCTTTGGTTCACTTATCATCTATAAATATTTTAAGACTTCTTTCTTCGTTCTGCAACTCTAATGTAATCTTTGTCTTATTCTTCATGTCCCAATGAGTAAAGATTCTTCCAAAGCCTAAGTCTTTATCTGAACTATGATTTATAATTTCAATGCGAGTTAGTTTTTCATCCTTAATAACTTTAAAGAACTTGTCGAACCCGTATTTAGATCCCCGATTTCTCCAACTAGATATGTCTTCGTAGCTTTCTTCAGAGGGGGGTGGCAATTTGCCCCCACCCTTTTCACATTCAGCATGTCTAACTAAGTTAACATCTTTAAGACCTCCTAAGCCATGAGTATGGGTAACTTGAACTCCACATGGACAATCCGAATGAACCATATTGCTGACTTCAGCAAAATGCTCTTCTTTTAGCAATTTGTCTTTCTTAGCCTTGCCTTCACTCGCCCAGCCGTGTCTAAAAGTTTTATTTGCCTTGCGTTTACTAGCCATTTATTTATATTCTTTAATCTTTGGGAACTTTATCCACTTTTCAAATCGTTTGAAAACCTTTTCATCTAATAATACGTCCTGACGATTGTAACGCTTCATTAGATTAAAAGACTTTCTATCTCCCCACAAACAGCGTTCCCACAAGGAGAAGCCATCATGAGTAATCTTCTGTCCTTCTTCTGTATACTGTCCTATATCATTTAACTTATTAGAGTCGAAGTCAAAGTGTTTACGAGCTATTTTTAAAGTATCTAGGGTCTTGTATGGTCTCGGTGGAGGTAATCGGTATAATAAAAACCTAGTATTCAGTTTACGAATATCGAATCTGTCAGAATTATGGCCTATAATCAAATCTGCTTTATCTAATAAACCCCATAATTCTTTTACTAAACTCTTATCCGAATGCTTATTGTGTCGAAACTCTTTATAATCCGGAAGACCCCTTGTGATGTGTCGGCCTCCTAGCCACTTCGCTGAAAATGTCAGAATATACCACGGGTTAGTTATCTTGATTATATTCTGTTCATACATCCGACCTGGCCAGAAAAATCCTTCGTTTGGAGTAATTTCTAGATCGAAGAGTAAAATTTTTTCTTTCAAATGGCGGGGAGTCAGTAGTGCTACGGTAGTGACCGTTGGTTGCGATTAACGCATAGAGTCACCACTGCTCCCCATAATTCATCATAGCATATTTTTACTTGACTTACCATAAGAATTAGTTGATAACTTTTGGGGTGTTGATAACTTTGCTTTGCAAGACTTGACTAGCAAACCATAATTTGATATCCTTAAGGAGTTAGCCTGAAATACACGAAAAAGCATACTTAATACAAGCCCACACACAATTATTTGTAAAAGGCTTCAAGTATTAGCAAGTAACGGTACTTCGGACTATAAGTTTAAAACAAAAATATGAAATACAAACGTGATCGGAGGGGCAAGTTTGTAAGCGATAAGATGTTGACCAAGATATTCTTGGTAACAGTATTTTTAGGAGCAGTGTCGATGATAGGTTGGAATACGATAGTAAATACTATTGGTGCGACGTTCGAGGTCGAGAACGCCAAAGCTGTAGAACCAATCACAAATGAAGTCATCGCAGAAGCAAGAATAGAATATTTAATCAGCCGGATTTACAATATAGCCAAAGTCTATGGGATTAGTGGATACCAAATGGAACGAACGATTGAATGTGAGAGTCGATTTAACAACATTCAAAGTTCAGCCTATAAGAATGGAATTCGAGAAGATTCCTGGGGTATAGCACAAATTCATCTTCCTAGTTGGCCGGAAGTCAGTCGAGAAGAAGCCCTAGATGAAGAATTCGCAATTGATTGGATGGCAAGTCACTGGAACAAGGCTGTGTGGTATGGCTATTCAAGAAAATACGATAGATGTAATTAAAATGCGTAAACCAACAAGATCAGAAATTAATCGGGCTAATGGTGCAAAGGGATTAGAAAAAAGGTATCGAGAACGTATGAAAATAATAGAACAGCTTCATGAGTTTGGTGGTATCCAACCTAATTATAGGACATGGGAAACTGAACACTTGAAAATTCTCCTACAAGCATGGAAAAAGAAATAAATTTATTTTTAGAAGGTAAAGATCCGTTAGGAATAATAGACTTAAATGATTTCTTTCCTGAAAAGCCATCAATAGCTACAGAGGTCGAAGGAAATGAAAGAGATAATAAAAACGAGGATAGTAACCTAGAACGAGAACAATGAACAAAACACTTTTAAGGATTGTAACTGGTCAATATGAGTATGTGGAAATAACAGTAGACAGAATATTGACACCAAACGAAGTCAAAAAATTAACTCATCAATATCGAGATGCTGGAGATAAAGGAGTAGACGAAGGATTAGACGAAATAATAGAAGCCAAAGGTCAACAAGCACTTAATAAACTAAACACAGATAGGTCTGACAAAATCGCCAAACACAAGATTGACGCAGTGGAAGACCTAGATGGTTAAATATGTCACACAACTGTCCAACACATCAATGTGAACTCGTACACAGAGTAGGAACAAGCAAGAAAACTGGTAAGCCCTATGATTTCTGGGGATGTCCTCAGAAAGATGGAAATAACTTCTGTGATTTCACAGCACCAGGTCAGAGGGTGGGCGGAAATTCCGTTGTCCCTAGCCAACGAGAAGAACTTACAGGTCAGGTTTTAGCTTCTATGAACTTAAAAATAGATAGAATCTTGGAAGGTCAGAAATTAATAACGGAAATGCTTGAATCAATCGGTGGCCGAGAATTACCTAAACCAAACCCTAATCAAACTACAGTCCCATTTTAAATGAGTAAAATAATCACAACTCCGGCCATACTCACGGCCATAAGCTATACCAAAGATGGTGGACTTAGACTCGGATTCTCAACCCAAGAAATGACAGCAGAAGACAAGATTGCACTGTCAGAACTTTATCAGAAATTCGGTTGGTTAGCTTTCAAAGAAAATGCTATAGACTTGTTAGATATGCCGATGGAAGAAGCTGAGGACAAGCATAAGACTCCAGCCAAGAGACTACGAGCTACTATCTTCGTTCTAGGCCAACAGCAAGGAATCGCTAAAGAGAAATCAGAGTTATTCTACAGAGAAAAGATGGAAAATATAATTGATTGGGTAAAAGGTAAATTAGACAAATAAAATGAAAACCGAAACTATAAGAGAGCCGATGTGGTCAGCGGGCCGTAAATACAATTGGCAAGGTGATCCAACAGGTGTCGGATTGAACATCAAGTATTTAAAGGAAGCTACTGAAAATGAACTTATCGAAGTTCCAGTCACTATCAGCACTCATACGAAGACTTATACGATCCCTAAGTGGAGGGCTAGAGAACTATACAAAGAATATAATTCTGTCTATAAGGTTAAAGGTCAGACGCTGATTGTCTTACCCTTAAAGGAGTTTGACTTATCCACAGAAAGTCTTGGACAGAACCTTAAATTTCAATTATAATGTAGGTAGATGAGATTAAATCTTATCTGGGAACCTAGTAGCAGTTTTAAGCCATTTTCGGGAACTGCCATTAGGAGAAATCCTAGTGAGGTTCCCAAAGATGGTTTTTTCTTTATCTACTCATAAATACCGATCAAGATTCCTTTCTAGTGATGGAATTAAAACTCGACTAAGAATAGTGAGCAAAACAAGTCCAGGCTCTGTATTACCCTTCGACAACCTGGCCCCTCATTTGCTCATTATTAACTCATTTTTATTGATCGGTTATAGAATAGCTTCTTAACTTATGAGGGGATAAGAAGGGTGAGAATAAAATAAAAAAAATGACTGAAATTGTAAAAATTGAAAACTGCCAAATAACAAAAACTGGATTGAAGTTTAGTGAAAAGTTATCTTTTGATCAGTGGCAAGAAGTAGGAAAGCAATTACAGAAGATACACGGTTCAATTCAATGGTGGATAGGAGATTGGTTGAACTTCGGTGAGAAGAAGTATGGCGAAACATATACCCAAGCGATAGAGGAAACGGGATTGGATTATGATACACTAACGTCTTATAAATGGGTGGCAGGAGCATTTGAATCTTGTCCACGTGGACAAAATCTAAGTTGGTCTGCTCATAGAGAGATAGCGTCAGCACCGGAAGATAAAAGAGTTGAACTATTAGAGAAGGCGAATGAAGAAAAACTAACTAGCAGAGAAGTCAAAGAACTTGTAAAGGAGATAAAGAAGTTGCCTACACCGGCTTTGCCTAAAGGAAAGTATCAGGTTATCTATGCCGATCCGCCGTGGTTTTATGGTCAAGAACAACATAGCCATGAAAAACAAGAGACCGTGTTGGAAACTCACTATCCATCAATGCCGACAGAAGATATTTGCAAACTTCCGATAAAAGAACTTGGGGCAGATAATTCAGTATTGTTTATCTGGACAACTTCTCCAAAACTATTTGAAACGCAACAAGTCATAGAAGCATGGGGTTTTGAATATAAAACATCAATGGTTTGGGATAAAGTAAAACATAATGTCGGATACTATGTATCGGTTCGGCACGAGTTTCTTCTTATTGCTACCAGAGGTTCTTGTTTACCGGATAATCCAAAACTATATGATAGTGTTTTAACTCAAGAAAGAACTGAACACTCTAAAAAGCCGGAAGTATTTTATGAAATAATAGAAGATTTATACAAAGGCAAAAAGATAGAGTTATTCTCAAGAAAATCACGAAAAGGATGGGAATGCTGGGGCAATCAACTATGAGCCAAGAAGAAACAAAACAAAACTTTGATTTTGAAAGAAAAAAGCACTTTGATTTTTTTATACCTTTCTATAACAATCAAAACTGGCAAGTAAATAAAGATAATATCAATAGCAATCAAAAGAATGATTGGGATGTAGAGCTTGAGATATACGCCGGACAATATGTAAGAGCAGATGAAAAGGCTATACGAGGACAATTTAATAACTGCTTGATAGAGTTAATCCAAGATATGCAAACAGGAAGTCTTGGCTGGTATTTTGGAAAGAAGGATTGGATACTTTATGGAATATGGGGAAATCCAGAAAAAATAGAACCAACCGAACTATACAAGATACAAGTAGAAAAGCTGGACGAGTATATCTATGGACTAGAAGGATTTATAAAAACTTGCATATCTAAAAAGGGTTGGGGTATTACTTGGAATCTAGTTTTAGATTGGTATGAGCTGGTAAATAAAAACATAGCTACAAAACTCCTATGAACCTACAAATCTTAGAAGACGAAGAGACTTTAGAAAATATTAGAAGACGAAAGACTGTCTTCGAACCCCGGACTAGATTCGATTATGTAAAGATAATAAGCTCAATAGTTAAAAGACCCATTCCCCAGATGTTGAGTCTTACAAAGCATTTCCCGGACCAGTGGTTTATGGACATAGCAAGTGAGTGTAAGCAATTAAAGACCGAGGAAGCTAAGGCGAAGTTCATCTGGTGGTTCATAAAAGAATCCCGTCCCAAGTAGAACCTAAAACATTAACTTAAAAGATAAAATGAAAACAAAATACGGAGAAGTAAAATCAATATACGACCTGTTTGAACCTGAAGTAGAGACTAGCCGAAATCCTGGTAATGGTGGGGACGTAATATACGCTAAAAGAAAATGTAAAGTCTGTGGTGATGAGGTGGAAGGAATGTCTGAGTTGGGAGCTTGTTTTATGAGCAATCATGGCGACAATCTACACCTATTATCAGGACAAATTATAAGACATATAGAATTACATAAAACATTAAATTCCCTTAGTTAAACTAGACACAAACCTTTATGAAAAAAGAAGGTAGAAAAATAAAGATAATTAAAGGGAAGGACTACTTAGGAATGACTGGCAAAATTGAGTATTGTAAAAGATGTTGCCGAGCGTATAGGATTCAATTTGACGGCATAGGAAATAATGAGAAATACAAGGAGTATAAAGATAAACTAATCTTTCTCTAACCCCTAGAGCTAAACTAAAAAGAGTGGGGTAGGGAACTTGTAGGCATTTGCGGGGAGAGCATGGAGCAATGTAAAAAAATTGCTTAATAGTGGACAGACCGCAAGGCGTGTTCAAACCTCTCTCCTCAAGTCTCTATAAGTTAAAAGTTAGGGTAAGGAAATAACAATAAAACTATGGAATATAAAACAGGAAAACTATTAGAAGAAATACGAAGCGACTTATCTGATTTAATCGGTAGGTATTCGTATCAGACCAACGATAAAGACCCATTAGACGACAAAAAAGAAGTAAGACGGGTTCTTGAAAACATTTTGCACGAGATAGATAAAGAATTAGAAAGCTAACCCCAGGACTAAAAAGAGAGACTCCCTCTCTAAAGGAGAATATATGAAAATAGAAGAATATAACAACATACATCAATGGATTATTTATCATTATGGGAAGGCTGTTCAGTGTGAGAACATAGATTGTAAAAGCATTAAACCTAAAAGATTTGAGTGGGCTTTAAAAAGGGGAAATGAATATGCTAAGGACATTAGTCTTTATATCCAGCTTTGCCCATCATGTCATAGAAAATATGATTTTACTGAAAGTTTAAGAAATAAACTAATTAAAAGTCACGCAGGAGTTCCTAAACCATGGAAAGAAAGACCGATAAATCAATTAAAAAAGGATGGTGTAGTCATAAGAACTTTTAAATCGCTAACTCATGCTTCTTCTGAGCTTAAAATTAGTCTAAGTGGAATTGCGAATGCTTTATCTGGCTTGAGTAAGTCTAGCGGTGGATATAGATGGGAATACAAGAATGTATAAACTAGAAGAAATACTAAATACTGTAATACAAGGTGACTGTCTGGAAATAATGAAGCTGATGCCCGATAAGTGCATAGACCT
>ERZ1292637.783-Hain-H14-01um-R3-783-length-15538-cov-9_pt1 | contig 15538 bp, 20 predicted proteins | sample MGYA00564405_ERZ1292637 | MGnify/ENA primary metagenome ERZ1292637 (study PRJEB36523, sample SAMEA6512645) | groundwater metagenome | collected 2019-01-09 | study: AquaDiva: Metagenomics assemblies of 32 groundwater samples | reverse complement strand
AAGCTGCTGGCTTATGGGCCATTCTCCTTTACATCTTCCACATTGAAGTTTTCCTGGTTCTGTTAACTTAATGTTGCTTTATAATTTCTAAAGGACTTAGAATATCTTTAACCAGGAATTGAATCGCCTAATCCTTGAATAAAAAATCTTGGGAGCATACAATAATTATTCTCACAGATTATGTTATCTGACATAAATCTCATAGTAAGATACTCATTCGTCGGAAGATCTAGGCTTAGATTAATGTCTTTCGTGCAATCTTGCTTTGTAGCACATTGCATAAAATTTATTTTACCCTCAGAATCCTCATTGCCTATCCTTTTATAGCTACTGGATTCACAAAAAATTAGATCTTTGAATTCTGGGGCCTCTCTTACAATAAGCTTGACCAATTCGCTCTTAAAGCAGTCATCTGTGGTATTACAAAATGAAGCTAATCCAAAATCGTTTGCAACACATTCCTTTATATCTTCAGGAATTTGGCTTTCCTTTATCTCAATCTTAATTTCTTCATCTTTATCACAAATTTTATTACTATTCTTGTCTAAGCAACATTCAGAACCAACTTGAATATAAGGGGTATTGCAAACTAGCTTTGCTTGCGAACACCCATTCGCACCAATTGCTATTAATGCCAGTAATGCAGCTAAGGCCAGTATTTGCGGCTTCATTCTACTCTTTTTATCACGCACCTGTGAGTGAAAAACCATATATAAATCTGTCGCTTACCTGTGAGTGAAACGGAAAGGCAAAAATGAGGGCCAAATACCAGAATATCTCGCTGCATGAAGATCTCATTAAGGAGATTGATGCCTACATGAAAAGATCGAGGCTTGGCTATCGGAGCAGGGCAGAAGTTGTCGCTGATGCTGTGAGAAGGCTGGTTTCTGGGAAAAGAGAAAAGTAACACCAATAAACTTAAAAGGATGTAGGATTTAGTTTTATAAGAACTAGATTAAAGAGGAAAATGAACCCGAATATAGTTGCTGGGTTAGTTAAAAGGGCTTATCCAAATTTTGATATGTTCAGCTTCAATAATAGGCTGAGATTACAAAAATTTGTATACTTCTTACAGCACGGATTTGATTTGAATATAGGCTATGAATTTAGTTGGTACACCTATGGCCCTTACTGTATGGAGTTGACTAAAGATGCTTTCCAGGCCGATTTTGCTAATACACCACAAATAAAATTCGGTGGTGGAGAAGCAGAAAAAAAATTTGAGACTTTTTTATTATTTTTTAATAGAAAGAAAGAGGATAATAGATGGTTAGAAATAGCGTCATCTGCACATTTATTGAGCAGATTATTCCCTAAGATAGACGAAAAAGAAATAGTAAGCATAATAGAAAACAAGCATTCTAATTTTAAAGGTCGAGAAAAAGAAATAAAAGCTATTATGAGAGAATTAAAAGAACTAAGATTAATGTAAAATGAACAAAGAAATGAGGCTAATAATAGAAATTAGGAAGAGCGAAAAAATGAATGAGACTCAGTTATTTGAGATAGTAAAGAAAATTATCGACAAAAATGAGTCGGAATATCCTAGCTTCGCCTTAGTTTCAATGATTTTAGATTCGATAGAGGCTAAATCAGATATCTTCAAATTAGAAAAGGAACTACCTAGTTCTCCATTGCAAATAGAATTTAAAGAGATTAAATAATCAAAATGCCGTTTGCTGTTAAGCCTGGAGAGATTTATCAATTTCGGTGTTGTAATGAGGGGAGATGTGTAATTGAGGCGAAGGATAAAACTGGTAATCAAATTTTCAAAAATCAAGATGGCGACAATGTTGAAAAGCCAACTCACTTTTTCTTAATTCTTTCTCCAGAAAGCTATAATAAGGCTACCCATAGAAAATACATTTCAGCATTACCAATAACCTCTTCAAAAGGAGGCTTTACTGTAAATGAATATGGGTTTAATATCACGGGAGATGATATTGACCACACCGGAATAGAATTTGTTAAAAACAATTCAAATATTTTATTTGATAGACCGCTCAGGTTAAGAGTAGAATCTCATATAGACGATAAATGCCGTGGAACGATTCAATCAAAGGCCTTCAGAAAAATTGTATCGAAAATGATAGGATTTTTTGGCACGAGCGATGTTCTAATTGAGGAATATAAGAAATGACATTACTTTAAAGTAGACTCACGTTATAGAAAGCATTTATATATATCACATATCTGTAAATAGCATGGCGGAGATATTGCCGAAGTGGCTAATGAAAAGATATTTGAAGTTAAGACACGAATTCAATAATAAAAAGTTTAATTTTAAAGAAGCCCATGAGGCGCTTGGGGATGATTCGAGAATTGTGAACCTATGCTTATCTGAACTAAGAAAGGCCGGATGGCTTGAATCGGAAAAGGATCAAAAAGATCCAAGACGAAAACAATATTATCTTAAAAATTTGGAAAGTGTATATAAGGAAATAACAGAAAAAGTAGTTAGAGAATAAAATGGTGAAATTCATTGTTGAAGCATCGCAAAACCTAAAAGATTGCACAGTAAGGGCGGGAGTAATTTCAGATGGAGGAATCATAGCTCAAACTCCAATTAGAGTTCTAAATTCAACTGAATTGGCACATGGTGACAAAATAAATTCTAGTGGTCTATCTGTTCCAAGATTTCCACACAAAGTCTTCGAGATTACAAGATTTATGAAACCTCAACGAGTAATGGACTTCATAAAGAATCCAGAGGTATCCGCAACAATTACCAAGAATGTAAGAAAGATATCTGAATCTGCCGGCAATCGTATAATTTTATTTCATCCAGTATTAAGAAAGGACATGGAGATAAGCGATGAAATTAATGAAAAACTTATTGAATTACAGATCCATTGTGAGCATGAGGTAACTACTATTTTAGATAGCTATAACTCTCCAGTGTCCTCGTTCAAAAAAAGATTGAAAGAATCAATAAAGCAAATCAAAAACTCTGGTAACTATTCAGAACCGATGCCTTCAATTAGGATGGATATGGATAATAAGCTATTTAATGAGAAAATAGATACATGCATCGAAAATAACATTAGAGCAATCAACTTAACTTACGCAAACATTAGAGATCATTTCCAAAATTTCATGTCCTTAGTCAAACTTGCAAGAAATAAAAGTACAAGATCTGTATGGATGCACATGTCAGAAACCCCAAGAAAGATTTTAAGACAAACTTCTGTATCTCACTTATTGCCTTTGGTTAGTATAGATTCCTATGCACTAAATTCTAAACCATTACCTTTAGGTATTATTCAAAGAAAGGAAGTAATCATAAAAAGGTTTGATAGTCATACCTTGGGGTTCTTAACCCCAGAAGAGCATATAAAAATTCATGGAAATACTCCAGCATGTAATTGTTTTGTTGAGAATAGAAATAAACTAACAGATACCCTATCGGTTTATCAAGCAGCCGATTTGTTATCTTCTGCTATGCAATGTCATGAGACAAACTCTAGCTTTTATGAGTTAAATAGGAGCCGAAGAGCAATTTTCAATCACAAGTATGATGAATATCTCAGAACTAAAAGCCATATCAATATGCCACTCAAAAGATTGCTGAAGATTGACTTGGCTCAAGGGGAATTACCTTAGAATTTATCTTAATTAATGAGATTATTTGATCGTCAATCTCACACCTGAATTTTTTGCTGCGAGCCTTTATCAGGTGTTTGCAGAACTTCCATTTTTGCCATTCCTCACAATTATTCCTGCAATAATAGGACTCCCTCCATTCGTCCATTTTCTTTGAAAGCTCATCACTACTTTCTTCCCACAGATCTAGTTCGCTTTTCATTTCTCCTTACCTCCTTTAAAATAAAAATTGTTTCACTTGTTACTGGTTGATTATCATAGCTTACTACTGGAACTATCTCCAAGTGTGAATGTTCGTCTAGATCCTTTATCTCCACAATCCAGCTCGGGATTGTTATCCTCAATTGTTTAGTCATATCCTATAATAGGATAATTTAGGATATTTAAAACTATCGCTTAGCTGGCAGAAAAGAAACAGAAAGCCTTATATACTACCTATCTACATATATGTAGATAGAATATGTAATATGGCTGAAGAAATAGCGTTCGACATAGAAACAACAGGGCTCAACCCTTTCAAAGATAGAGTCATCTCTATCGCTGTTAAGACCGATACAGAAGAGCATATCTTCACGAATAAGAAAGAAAGAATCATTCTAGAAAAGTTCTGGAGCTTTTTGAGGAGCCTAGAGTCAATAAAGCTCATCGGATTCAACTCCTTCACATTCGACATTCCTTTTCTTTACATACGCTCCCTGAAGCATAAAGTAAGGGCTATCGATGTGAGATATAAGTCGGTTGATCTTAGATTCCTAATAGCCTTTGGCAACAAATTCAAGTCAGGAACTTTGGAAGACTATTCCAAGCTAATTGGCTATACGGCGAAGTATAATGGCTACTCGGGAAAGCACCTACCTCTCCTTTGGAAAGAGGGCAAGCTCGACAAATTGAAGGAATATGCCCTCCAGGATGTTAAGATGACTTTCGAACTTTATCAGAAGGTTAAGGAGATCGGGCTATGCTAAATGAGAAATGCAAACTCTGTAAATCTAGAAGGACTAGGAAGTTTGGATTTTATAGGGGACTACAATGTTACTATTGTAACATTTGTGGTCACAAGTTTATAGCTAACGGAAAGTTTGCTCGGATGAGGGTTAAATCAGACGCCATCATTATGGCAATCGATTTGTATTATCAAGGAGCAAGCCTTAGGAAAGTCCAGAGATTCTTAAGAAACTACTATGATGTGAAAGTCAGTCAGGTCAGCGTCTGGAGGTGGATTATAAAGTATTCCCAGTTAGTTAAGAAATATACTGATAGATTCAAGATGAATACAGACTATGCCTGGCATACAGATGAGATGGTTTTGCATTGTAAGGGGAAGTATGTTTGGTTCTGGAGTGTTCTCGACTTGAACTCTAGATTTATCTTAGGATCAATATATGTTAAATCAAGAAGCATGGAAAATGCAATGAATCTGTTCAAAATATGTAAAGATAAGACTATCGAGCTTCCGGAAACTATCGTCTCGGACGGTTTGTTAACGTACCCAATGGCCATCAAAAAAGTTTTTGGATTAAAAAAGAAGACTACATTTACGCCTCATTATGAGAATAAGGTTAAACACATAAATCTGATAAAATTCACGGGCGAACTTAATAACAACATTATTGAGAGATTTCAAGGAAGCTTGCGTGATCGCTATCGAGTTATGAGGGGGTTCAAGAATATCAGCTCTGCTTCAGCTATTATGGATGGAATGATCATAGATTATAACTTCCTTCGTCCGCATCTTTCACTTGGTGGGCAGACCCCGGCGCAGATGATAGGGCTGGATCTGAATTTACGAGATAGATGGAGAAGCTTGATCGAGATGGCCTACAAAAATGGTGTATAATTTAGACAAGTAAGTTTAAAAATAAATTTTGTTTTATGAATAAAGGTAAAAGGAGGTGAAAAAGATGAAAGAGTATTTAGTTAAATATCCCGCTATGTTACACATATCTGGATCAACAATCGGAGAGGTTATCATAGCAGGATCAAACTTCGTAGTTATGTGGGAAGAGGCTAAGCCTCTACCACAACATTAAGTTAACAGAACCCTGTACCTTAAAGGCTTTAGAACTACCAACCGATAACTTAACAATACACGGTGTGTGTGGCCTTGCACACAAATAACTAGCCTTTATGTGCAATATGCCTTTCTGCACATTTTTGGAAATTAACTCGGTGTTAATCTAAGTATCTGGATTTTATCGGGAATAGGCAGAGCCAGAGATGTTGGACTAATATATGTGCTCTGTATAGCAGCAGATTCTGTAGGAGAATACAGAGCTGCAGAAGATATAGGTGTAGTAAAAGAAAGATTAACTGTTACATTTTGATTAGTGTCATCACTAAGAATATCATACCATAATACAAGATAAAAATCCAAATTTGATTTCTGAAGCAGAGTATGATGCACCCGAGAATCTGGAGTATTTATAGAATATCGCAAAGATGTAGTAGCAAAAGTTACATTCGGCTCTTTTAATATGAGGATAGTGTTATTCAGCGCTGTATAAGAAGGCTTTATAGTGAAATTCCAGCGTGTAAGCCCATAATTAAGCTGGTCATTAGATATATTATTCCCGTTATCATTGAACTGGTATAAATAAGTATTGTTTATTCCATGATTGAATGTCTCAAACAATCTCCGAACAACATATTTAGCTTGAACTTTCTCTGTTACTACTGGTATAGGTGAAGAAAAATTAGGAAGATTCGTTAAATTTATCACTCTTATAGCACTATTTTCGGCTGTATGATAGCCTGTTTCTGTAATCTTATAAGGCCTATCTGGTGCAGAGATATTCCATATTTCTAATTCCCTATTTATAAGAAGATGCCCTGGATAAAAGCCGAAGGTATATACATGAGAATTGCTATAGTTAATCCAAGGGCTTAAATTTCCTATGCCCTTGATACCAGCATAAGTTGACATCGATGGAGCAACTACAGATATATTTTTTGTCAGAGTATCTAAAGAAAAGTTATAATAAAGATCAATAGTGTATTGTCTTGTAAGATTTGTTATGTTTGGAGTATTTCCCTGGAAGTTATCTGGTTCATTAGGCCCTTCGACATACTCTATAAATTCGCTTCCGAACTGACCGGAAAGATTCCCTAATGCTCCTCTGACAAGTGAATGGGTATCTGTAGCATTTTGAAGTGAAGAATCAGCTATTATCCCATACTTAACTCCATTACCAATCAAACCATCCATTTTATTTTGATCATAACCTGGTTGCAAAAGTGAAAGAGTATCTCTTACGTGCCTTATGCCTAATGATAAGATGAGGGGGGTGATATTCCCTGTAAAATTAGGGTAATCCTGTAAATTCACTCCTATAGAATCAACAAAGTCATCCGACCATCTTGCCAGCTCATTATAAGTTGTTGTATTCGCATAGAGTCTCCAGAGAGATTGAACATCTGAACTATTCAAAGATTTATTGTAAATTCTGACTTCGTCTATAACTCCATTCCAGACATCTCCATCCCTAGATTCTCCGATTGCAAATGTATTGCTGCTCCCGAAATTTAAGATTCCGAAAGTTTTTGCTACAGCTAATTCGCCATTTATATATAGAGAGAGGACATTCTTATCATAAGTACATGTCAGGAAATCCCATTTGTTAGGCTGAATTGAATACGCTATTGAAGATATTGCAGTTGCACCAGTTAGGATCTTACATTCCCATCCATCTCCTGTAAACCCATTGCCACTTCCGCTCCATCCTACTCTTATTTGATAATCTTGCTTTTCTAGTCCTCCAAAATACTGCGCAGCCTTATCCCCAGATATTCCATCGTAATGCTTAAACCATCCAGCTATTGTGAAAGAATTATTATTTGCAAATAAAGTAGTTAATGTAATGTTTAGAACTGATGATGAGACTTCACTCGTATTAAGCCCATTTCCTAAATACCCGACAACGATATTTGAAGAAGAATTACCAGAAGCAAATACTCCAATACCACTTCCAATAGTATCATTCACCGATGTAGAATTGTAAGATTCAAAATTCCAGAATGAAACAAGTCCTGCTGCACTATCAAATCCGCCTCCTGCGCCTTCACCGCCTCCGCCAGCGCCGCCTCCTCCGCCTCCTCCTCCACCTGCCTTTATTTCAGTCACATTAGTCTGCACTCCTATAATAGATTCATTTTCTAAAATAGCTGGGAGAGGAATTTTAGGAAAAATAATGCCCCAGAAAAGATATGTAAGCCCGCCAAGTATCAAAATGGAAAAGAAGGCAAAGAATACCACTCTTAGAGCCGAACCCATCACTATCCCCCCCTTTTTCCAATTCCAAGTGCTATAATTGCTATAAGGAGTATCGCAAGAATAGATGCAATAGCAATGACTAAAATAGAATTTATTTCAACCTCACGATTGCTTCTTACATTCTGTAAGGGAGCACTCAATTTCTCTACTATGGAGAAGTTCATTGTGGCGGAGATGCCTTCATTTGTTGACACTTTAAAAATATAATCCCCTATCAAATCTGTTTTATTGACTAAGTAAACTGCTTGGTAATACCCTCTATTAGCTCTTCCGAATGAGAGATAAGCAAGCTCAGGTGAAATAGAAATATTCACGCCTTGCGAATCTATAGTCTGATTTATATTACTTAAGAAATATAGTTCGATCATAGTGATCTTATTAAGCTGCCATTCTTGGGGTGATTTGATTATTATGTACTTCAAGACTTCTCCTGGTGCTGGACTACCACTTCCAGGACCTGCTGATGTTGCTTCTGGGAGAGAGACATATACCCACCTTGCGCCAGAAGTGTTTTTATTTCCTTCGAAATCTGTAAGAGTTATATTCCATTGGTATGGGGCATCTATAGCACTGAGCTGGATCGTGAAAGTATTATTCGTTCCATTTGTCAGAGTGTAATTGTAATAGTAAACACTGTTTAAATTTATCGTTGCATTTGCAAGACCTGTATCTGATGGGTAAAAGATAAAGGTTTTTGTGATGAAAGGATTGCCTATTAGCTCTGTTGCATTAGGCAGCTCATATACTTCAAGGAGAGGATTAATCCTATCAGCAGTAGTTATTAAATATGTTCCTGTAGAATTCATTAATCCGTTAGTCTCTCGCGTATGCGCTATTAATGTGTAATTTGTATTATTGAATAATCCCTGTGATAGATTATAAGACTGATTTGCATAGAAATTCCAGGCAGTATTGTTGTACTTCTGAAGATTGCTGATATATAGTTGATAGACTTCCTGGGCTGTTAAAGAAGCATTATAAATCCTTACCTCATCTATTGTTGCATTTATAAATGAAGTTGCAAGATTGTTTTTTCCAATCCACATATTTCCATTTATCTGGCAGGAAACAGAATTACCCCTAATAGCTGCTTGAGTTCCATTAACATACAGAGTCATATTTCCAGAACTTCCATTATAAACTCCAACAACGTGATACCATTGTTCATTTGCAATAGCTCCAGTACCTATCTGGTTTCCTCCAGAGCAGAGATAAAATCTAAAATTGCCATTAAAACCAGTAATCATAGGGCCATTTGGATAGCTCCCAACAATTCCGCAGGTATTTCCTGCGCACTGGCTTGTGATATTATGGGGGCGAACCCATACAGCCAGGGTAAAGGTAGAATTTATGCTCTTTAAGGAATTTGAGTTCCCTAGATTAATGGCTTGTGTTGTATTAAACTCTATTGCTCCATGATATTTTCCAGTAAGATTTGGGAGTGCGCCAATAGTTATACCGCCAGAATCCTGTATTGTTCCGTGATTGGCAAAAGAACTATAGTCTATAATCCTTCCAGTAGTTACATTCTCTCCAGTCAAATTATTATCATCTAAATTATAAAATCCCACTACACTCTCATTAAGAAATGTAAAATTTGTGTTATTAAAATTGTATGTAAACTCTATAAGCGATGTATTTTCTGCAACTGAAATGTTCACTATGAATGAATTTTTGCTAGTATATGTAAGATTTGGGGGAGATAAAATCTCTGGAATAGGTGGCCAAATTGTTTGTGTATAGGTAATATTCATGAATGGTGTTGTTGGTTGACCTTGAGTTGCTTCAGATGAATGAACAGTAGCAAAAGCAGCATTCCCACCACCACCAAAATCATCCAACCCAATTCTCAATGTATTTCCGTTTGTTAAAATATCTGCGTTTGTAGTAAATGAGGAATTTAGTCTAATTGTTATATTCGCCGCTCCAGATTCATACATTCCCATTACGGCATTTGTGACATTCCAGTATTTTAAGCCTGTTGTAGTTACAGATGTAGAATTTTCAGTATTAGAACACAAAAGAGCTGTCACAGTTGCAAAAGAGCTTAATTCAGTCCACTCACCAGAGCAGTTATATGCTCTCTGCGTTGCGCCAACTCCAGTTATCACTGTTGCATTAAGAACCACTGCAACATAATTTATCGTTACTGCTTTATTTGGCGGAAGCCCTGATAAATTAAATTTCATGAAAGCTTGATAACCAAGTTCTCCAAGAGGTGCTACGAGTGCATCAGTGTATACATCTTCAAGAGCTATATTCTGGACTGTGGGATCTAGGGGAAGTAATGTTTTGCCAAAAGTTGTTCCTGTCATATTGCTAATTAACACTACAGAAGAATTTAAGATAGTCACATTAATTGTGCCACCAGAAGTTGTTACAATATCTGAAAAGTCTATTTTCATATTACCAAAAAACATCGAAAGAGAATCATTACTATATGTTACTGGTTTTGTTGAATTTACTATAATATACCCAACTGCGAGGATTTTGTTTGCTTGAGATTGCGGGATAGATATATTGTCACCAAACTTCCATCTGTTAAGAAGGCGCAGAATTGTGTTTACCCGACTGCCCCCAAAACTTGCGAATTGGCTCAGTCTAAGCACACCAAATGTTTGATGTATTGCAAAGAGATCTAATGTTATAGACTGGTTTGTATAGCCCTGTGTGAACACTTCCCAGCTCACATTATCGCCAATTGGGTTGGGACCCCATTTAGTGATTGTTGTATCATTTACTTCCCGCCAGCGATAAACTAAAAAGCCATTATCTATAGTGAGATTTGTTATGTCTGTAAGATTCTTATATTGCCCGTCATAATCCCTGAATTGGTTGATTCCACCAATATATTGAGAACATATTTTCTTGTATTCCCCCCCTGTATACACTATCCTGCAATTCTCATAAGTGTACTCGTTGACTATAGCAGAGGATGATGCAATCTGCACTTCTCCGCCTTGCTGGGCTGGAAGTATGAGTGGAAAAACTATTAAAACTAGACCGATGATTAAAAGAAAGATTGGAAGGAAAACTTTCTCTCTTTTTTTATCTTTCATTTTTGGTTTTCTTTCTTATAAGTGGTTGTTCATTACTATATAAATACTTTTCTCGGCGCTCTTGCGGTGTTGGGAATAAAAAGAGGGTGGAAATGAGACCTCCCATCGCAAGGATGCCGAGTGCAAAAGCACGGAGCATCTGGCTTATTCCTAACGCATATAGTTCTACATAAGACACCTCTATACCTGCCAAGGTTGTATCCTCAAGATCTCGATAATTGACTATATTTAGTCCCTGCGCTGGGCGAGGCTGGTTTATGTCGTTTGTGATAAGTGCGAAGTTATAACTTAAATCTACATTATGGAATCCCTTATAGAAAATTGAGATGGATTGAAAGAGGAGAAAAAGGAAGATAAAAAATAAGAGAATTTTTGCTTTAATCACTGCCTTCCTTTTTGCTTCTTTACTTATTTCCATTTTTCACCTTGCTGACAACCAATTCGGTAAAGACTATGATGGTTGCAGCTATCATCGAGAGCACGCTTATTGGCAGATCGAATAGAATGTTCTTAAGTTTGTATTTCATTTTCTTTCTTCCCACAGTATGGACAAGTAAGCTGCTGGCTTATGGGCCATTCTCCTTTACATCTTCCACATTGAAGTTTTCCTTGATTTTTCATCTTCTTATAATTCCTTCACTGATTTCTCCGCAGACGGGGCACTGGATGAAGCCTATGTAATCATCAAGCTCTCCTTCCCATGATGCGTGGCAGTATCCACAGGTGATTCTCATTTTTAATCACAAAGACAAAAAGTCTCATCATCTTTGTCCTGCCCACATTCTTCACAAGTCCATTTTCCATTGTCTCTTATTGTTTTTGGCATTTTATCTCCTCCCTAAAGTAGGAAGCAAATCCAAAAACGATAGGTATCCATGCTCAATCTCTTTAATATATTGATGAGTGTAGAATTCTACACCCATCTGTTTTAAGAAATCTTGTATTTTAATTTCTATTTTTGTTTTTACTGGGAATACTTTATGCTTTCGGATTTCTTTTAATTTTCTTTTTGTCTCTTCAGAATGTTTTTTTCCTTTACGAATTTCGCTGATCTTTTTTCTATGTTCTATGGTGAATGTTTTTCCTTTGTGGGATTCACTTATCTTTCTTTTATGCTCTTCCGAAAGTTTCTTGCCCAGCTTTGCTTCCCTTAATTTTTTTAGGTGCTCTTCAGTAAAGATAAATCCTTTATTGGATTCACTGATCTTCTTTCTAGTTTCGAAACTGACCATATGACCTAATCGGGATTGGCTTATTTTTCTCTTAGATTCTTCTGTATGCCTCATTTTTTATCTTCCTTTAATAGATATAACTAATCCATCAATTTTCATGTCAAGACGACCGATCTCCTTCCAGAGCCTGCGGATTTGGGCCTCCACCTTGCCTATCATTACCTCAAGGTTCATATAGGCATCATGGAGCACTATCATGCGCTCTTCGGGGGTTGGGGGTTGGACTTCCATTTTAGTTTATGCGAACTTCTTTTGCTGGGGCGCAGAACTTACAGCAGCTTAACTCTTTATTCCACCATTGATCTACCTCGAGTTTATGGACAGACAGTTCACAAGAAGGGCATCTCATTGACAAGTTTGACGTGATTGCGAGATTCTGAACAGACAGAAGTTGTCCTTTTTCGTCTTTCTCTCCGAAAAGTTCGTATAAATTTCTTCTTAAATATGTCAAATAGGTCAACGTGTCATTACTTGCATTTATGTCAATCATGTCAATATTAAATTTATTAGAGAGAGTAAGTAGAGGCATGAAGTCGTCTAACCCTTGAGTAATAGGATTGATATTATAGATAGTGGTTTTCCTTCCCTTCTCATTAGTCCTAAGCCCTGCCTTCAAAATTCCTAAGAAAGAAAGCCTATCTAAAACCCTATACCACTGCCTCTCACTATAGCTGGGGGCAAAGGCATGTATCTCCTGAACACTAAATCCATCATTAGGCTCAAGCGTAAGTCCCATAGCCTCAGAGAGCTCCTTACCCCTCTCGCAGTAAGTCTTAGCCAAGTCGTAGGCCTTCCTCATCCTGTGTGTCAGGCCAAAGAAGGTAGCAGACTCTATAAGGTAGCTGAACACTTCACGGGCCAACAAAACATCCTGCAGGCAAGGGATTAGATACCCCTCCTGATCTCTTTCCCTTTGGAACTGGTGTAAGGCACAGGAAGCACAAATAAGACCTAAGAACCTATCAAACTCTCTCCTCATCCTTAGATTGTCATCCGGGAAGAAATCCACAAGGAATTCAGCATGCGGAATACGTATCTTGACTTCCTCTAGCTTTTCTAAAGCCTTTAAGATATCCTGGTTATACTCCTCAGATTTCCCTGTCTGCATGATTTGAGCTCTCTTGCGCAAGATCTTCTTTGTCTGCTCTTTAGACTCATCGAGATTAATTATGAGGAATCTATTAAGGATTTCATTATTCGGGCTAGTATCTGCCGTAGTGACGAACATGATAGGCTTACCCTTTATCTGTATCTCTATAGCCATCTGCTTGATGACTACAGTAGATTCAGAGCCTTCTGAACACATTACCTTAAAAGTCGGATGGTTGATTACATTCTCATCTATATCCTCAAGATAGAGTAGCTTGCCATTCCAATCCCAGTCTGGCTCGAATTTAGAGTTATGCCAGTAAGTAAAGACTTGTGGAGTTATCTTAGTCTTATACACGAGCCTCTTTTCTCCCCAGATGTCAAGAATCTTCTTAGTGATATAAGACTTCCCCGCATTACTTTCAGAATTCACAAGCAAGTTCATAGAATAAGAAGGGAAGTTCTTAACAAGAGTAGCACAAGAAATAAGAAAGATAACCTTACGCGCCTTAAATTCTCCAGCAATCTTCTTATCAAACTCTTTCAGAGTAATCAAATCGAAAAGAGTTGGATCTTCAAGGATTTGATTTTCCATTTTTTCCTCTCTTTTTCTTCAAAAGTTGATCCGCAGTCTTGAATTCCATATCATTTTCCATAAGGACTTTTTTAATCTTAACTTCAATAAAATCACCTTCTTTAAGGCTATAAGCCTCAAGCTCCTCAGGGGTAATTAGAAGGATAAAAGAGTCTCCCCATTTTTTAATCTTTTTTCTCATAGTGTCTAAATAATATTTAAGATTCTTTATAAACATTATGCCCAAAAAGTATATACTATATCTTGTGTTCGCATAATCTTAGTATGAATAAGTATGAAATATATACTAAAATATACTCTTTTCAATATAGCTATTATTTTTAAACAAGGTTTAAATACCTATACTATCCACTATATACTATGGCAGAGATGCACTACAGAGAGAGAAAAGAATGCCCAGAATGCGGGAAATTAATCCAGGGATCTACGAAGGATCAGGTAGATTACCTTATGAAGCAGCATCATCTCGCAAGGCACGCAGCAAGAAAAGAGAAAGGCGCAGGAAGAAAAATATGAAAAAAGACCAATTCATAGAATCAATGACTTCAGATCTCGAGATAAAACTTGGGAATGAGCCAGATATAGAAAAAGCAAGAAGGCGCAACAAGCTCATAAAGGAGAAAATCCTCGAAGTCAAGCAATATTATCAGGAGAAGTTTATGCAAAAGCTGGAAAAACTCCAGAGGAAAGAAGAATGAAGTTCATAGGGTTTTGTAATGTATGCGGAGAAAAAATACATCAAAACATTTCAACAGGAGAGATAGAAGGATGCAGGTGTGAAGGATGAACAACACAGACATAATAATTTTAGATGATAAGGGTAGAAGAGTAGGTGAAGTCAGCCGAGATATAGTAAAAAAGCTCCCCGTATCAAAGAAGACCAAATAGATCATAACCATCACATGCTCGGTATGCAGGAAGGATCATATGGAGTGTGAATGTTAAAATGAAATGCCAAAGATGTTCCAAAGAATGCAAAGAGAATTACTGCTCTTTCTGTATAGAATTTATAAGCAGGCTAAGGGGGAACGCCCAAATAAGAGATCAGGCAGAATGTGGCAGGGTATTAAGGAGGTACTTGAGATGACTGGAAAAATGGATACGGCAGAAGACCTAACACAAGGACCACAAGATTTGATAGTACTATTTTACATTTTTTGGGGAATGTGTTTTGGAATAATTATAGCTCTTAGTTTCATAACCACATGACAATCCAAAAAATATGCTCAAACTGCGGAAAGCAAATAGAAGAGGCATTCATCCACACTCTTGGTGCAACAAAAAGGGAGCTATGCAAGGAATGTATCAAAAAAGTTATGGGGGGAAAGTAAGATGGAAACAGAGAGTTTTATTGTTTTAGGATTTTACACTATCTTAGCGGGTGCTATTTTAATGTCTGCATCTATGGTAGGTTTCGTAACAAAATCTCTATGGTATATAATTCCACTCTTATTTGGATATTTCGCATTCGCATACGCTTATTTCAAAGTTACAAGTAAGTTATCAGAAATATCAAAAACTGAAAGGAGGTAAAGAAAATGCCAAGAGGAAGACCAAAAAAGAAGACAGAGCAAAAGGCTGAAGAGTAAAATGGCAGAGAAGGAAAAAGAAGTAGTCCTCAAAGGAGGAGAAATCAAAAGATTCTCTGAGATCTACACAGGTTCAGTCGCCACAATAGCTGGAGAGCGAA
>ERZ1292637.781-Hain-H14-01um-R3-781-length-15558-cov-10_pt1 | contig 15558 bp, 23 predicted proteins | sample MGYA00564405_ERZ1292637 | MGnify/ENA primary metagenome ERZ1292637 (study PRJEB36523, sample SAMEA6512645) | groundwater metagenome | collected 2019-01-09 | study: AquaDiva: Metagenomics assemblies of 32 groundwater samples | reverse complement strand
GCGCGCGCCTGCAAGAACACCAGGGCCAGGCGGGGCGCAATGCGCCACGGGATGGTTTTATCCAGGCGCTCCCACTCGTGAATCGCCCGCCCGGTGCGGCCCAGGCGCGCCCCCAGGGCCTCCAGGGAGAGCCCCAGGCGGGTGCGGATGGCCTGACACTGTTTGCCGGTCACGCTGGCACCGCCGCCGGCTGCGCCGTGAGCCAGGCCTCCCGTGCCACCACGCGCTGGCGCTGACAGGCGTTGCACAGCACATAGGCCAGCGTGCCATCCCTCGACCAGTAGCCAAAGCGGGCACTGGCCAGCTCGTGCCCGTCCTCCTGGCAGCGGTCGAGCCGCTGGAAGGTGAGGGCGTGGCGGTGGTAGAGGTGCTGCAGATCGCTCCTCAGCTGCGCCAGGCTGTCGAACTCCAGCACTGTGCGACGGCTGTCGAGATAATCGATCCCGCCGGCGTCCTGGACCCGAAAGACTTTCCACTTTGAACGATGCGGCATGTAGTCATAGAGCACCAGCAGCGGGGCTGCCAGGGTGGTCGTGGTCATACACATCTCCTGGCGGTGGGGTTTCATAGAGCAGCACCAGCGGGCTGCCGGTTTCTTCCGTCGTCTGCATGCTGAGCAGGGCGGCCAACACCAGGCCGCCCTGGGGATGGGCCCGGCGCGGCAGCCAGAGCCGCCCGTACGGTGGGGGCGGCCCCTGCACAAAGCACAGGGGCACCTCGGGTCCGTAGCAGCGCTGCACCGTCTCCAGCCAGAGCAGGCCCTCCCCGACTCTCAGCGTGTGCGCCCTGGTCATGGTCGGGATCTGGGACATTGTGCGCCTCCATCGATGAAGCATAAAATATTTGCATAGGTTACAAATAAACTACTAGACTCTTCCTGCCTGCAATCCCGGCCAAGGGAAACGGCGCCCTCACGGGATGCCTCCATGCCCCGGTGTGTCCTCCCCTCGAGGGAGCCAGCACCAGCCGTTGGACAGGCATGCACAGGTCGGCAAGGTGACGAGCAATCGTCCCGGCGTGCAGCTGCGGATGCGCCGTCTCTCCTGTGTGCGTCGCCAACTCGCGCTGCCGCAGCGCGGTCAACCGGCGCTCCGACAATCGGATACGGTCGCCTGGAGTACAAGGCGGCTGGAACGTCGCGCGGTCTGCGTGCTGTATGCCTGTCGTGAAGCAGCATGCCTTTCTCCCCGCAGTGACAAGCTGCCTGCTTGAGCTGGCAGTCGTTGACCGATGGACTATTATTTCGTAGTGGTGCGTAAGGCATTACTTGCCTTTGCACCATGCATCACCGTTTTTATGGCTCCACCACTGCGCCCCGTCTTTGCCCTGTTGCAGCTTCATCGGGGCGTTGTGCTTCCCACACCAGCCCTCCTGGGGGGGCGCCGGAGCGGGACTGGCCGGCATGGCGCCGCCCTCGAGGGCGGTCGTGCCCTGGGGCGGGTCCAGCAAGCCCTGGACGGCGGCGACATGGGCCAGAAACTCGCGCTCACACTGCCCGCGCACGGTCAACTGGGCATCCGTGCCCCGCAGCGTGCCCCGCAGACACAGGCTAAACACCGCTTCCGGGCAGGGGAAGACCACCGCCGGCTGGCCCTCGCCCGCTGGGAGCGGGGCGTCCTCCGGCGGCCAGCCGTCCTCCTCCGGGGGTGGTTCCAGCAGCTCCAGGGCGCGCGTATAGAGCCGCACGGCCAGGATATGCGTGCAGGCGTAGCCTTTCTCACTGGCGTGGGCGCGCCACTCGGCACAGGTGCAGGTGGTGGGGTTCTTGGCGTGCACGGTGCAGGCGGTGCCGTCCGGGTTGTGCACCTGGTAATCCTGCTGCCCGAACTGGCCGCGGTGCTCGACACTGCCGGCCTCTACCAGGGTGGCGGCAAAGGCCAGCCGGCGGGGGATCTCCGGCATGGCCGTCTCGGCCAGGGCCAGGGCTCTGGCCTGGGCGCTGGCCCAGGCCTGGGGGTCAAGGGCTAAGGGCATAGGGGCCTCCAGCGTTAGAGGGTGTCTTCAATCCTATCGGTGATCCGCTCGTACTGTTCACCTACTGTGCTCGGGCGAAAACGATACGCGGCCCCGTGGGGCATTTACACGCCATCCGGGTTGTCCGGCAGCGCTTCAAATTCGAGCAAAAGTTCTTCAAACTGTTCACGACAGGTGCTCAGTATGTGCCTCTGGACTGCAGAGAGGCCGCCAGGGTAGAGCGTGAGAATCTCGTCGAGCGGTCCGCACAGTTGTTCTAGGAGCAGTTGGACATTCCGTTGGTCGTGCGTCACGTGTATAGCCTCCTGGCAGGTCCTTCAGGGCCGGCGTGGTGTTATGCCTGGCGGTGGCGCCGGTACACCTCGGCGTTGTCCACTGCGTGCGCATGGTCGGCCAGGGCCAGGGCGGCCTTGCGCCACCAGGTGCGCTCCTCCAGCAGGGCCTGCTGCTCTGTGGTGATGCTGCCGGTGGTGGCGAGCAATACCACCTCGTTGATCTCCCTGGCATCCGTCTGTCCGAGCCGTGCATTGAGCTCGGCAATCATCTGCGCAATGGTGTTGCGGTCCATGCTGTGCTCCTAGGGGCTCCTGAGAGCCCCGGTTGTGGTCAGGCTGGGACGCCGTAGCCGTCGCCAGCAAAGCTGTTACTCATGCCACTGGGCAGATAGACACGGATGGCATAGCCCCTTGGGTCCCCCTGGGACTTAACCTTGATGCCGAGCGTCTGCGCGATGTCGCTTACTTCCTGGTCTACTTTCTCACTGGCCTTTTCCTGTTTGGGCGTGAGTCCTACGTTGCAGTGCAGGAGGTTATAGCGCTGGGCCTTGCGCGCGAGCTGCATCAGCCGTAGTGCAGCGTCTCCTGCCTGTTCAGTGCCAACACCTGGGCCACATTCTGTTACTATTCGGGTGACAAATTCCACTTGAGCCTTGTTCATGGTATGCTCTCCCTGGGTGTGTGATGTGCCCCTCTGGTGTCTTGCCCACACCAGAGGGGTAGTGACTACGCCGCCGCCAGCGCCAGCTCTACGTCCGCTTGCGCGTCCAAACAATCGATCTCGACGCCTAAGACGCTCTCGGCCAGCGCAATCTTCACGGCCAGCGCGTCATACTTCGCCTGGATCTTTTCCACCATGGGCGCGTCGTACCCCAGTTGCTCCTGAATCTTGCCTAACGCCTCGCCAAAGCCTTGCGCCAGCTCCTGGGCCAGCGCCTGGCGATTCGCTGGCGTATGGTCTAACGATAGCAGGGACACTGTGCCCAGGCCAGCGTCTAAGGCGCCTAGGAGCCGCTCTACGGCTTTTATGGCTTGCACCGCGTCAGGGGTCAGCGCCAGCAGAATCCCAGGCCACAGCGGCAAGCAGGAGGCTTCCAGCAGGCTTTGCGCCAGCTTGCGGATATCTGACTCGAAGTAGTGCTGCTCGCCAAAGGCTTCTAAGCTCGCGCCCGAGCCAATGGCATGCAGCAAATCGTGGTAGCTATAATCCGAGATGGTCACCTGCACGGGCTGCGTACCTCCATTGCCGCTCATCTGGCACACGGGCTCCGGGCTATATTGCACCGTGTCAGTGCTACGGCGCTGCACGTGTATCCAGATATCCAGGCCTTTTGAGCCCCTGGTGGGGACCGCCAGCACCTTGCACTGGGCGCCGTTATGCTCGAAATTCCTGAAGTCCTTGAGGCGATAGGCCAGGGCCAGCCGCACGTTATCGGCCATGCCGCGCGCCATGGGCAGAATACTGGCTTCGGTATCGGTGAGCAGGTCTTCTAAGGTCTTGCGCTCTATCAGCGCGTTTTTGCTAATCGACAATTTCAGTACGTCCATCGGGTCCGGGTCCTTCCTGGTGCGGGGACGCTGGCCGAGCGCCAGCGTCCAGTAGTCGCGCAACGGCGCCGTCACAGGCGCCACATGGTCATCACAGGTGAGAGTAAACGTGTCCGCCTCAACGGTCGTGTGATAGCGCCCTTGCATGACGCTGGCGTACTCTTGCGCGCGCTCCCAGGCCTGCCAGGCGCGGTAGTTCTCGCGCTGCACTTGCTTGCACAAGGTACTGAGCGGCAAGCTGTCAGCGTGCCTGAGCGCTTGCAAGCGCGCGTGCGAGAGATGCGAGGCGTCAATCACGGGCATGTGACTTCCCCTCCCGCATCTGCAATAGTGTCTGCTACACCCACATGGGTGTAGCAGTCTTGTGGATTTGCAAATCCACAAGACTCAGTAGAATCATAGCCGCAACACAGATCGTTACTTTGTCGGCACGCTGGGCACGATTCATCATGCGTGATCATGGTACCTGGTGCTCCCGTAAATGTTCAGGCACCCTGTCACGTGGTGCCTGGCAGCGAATAAGAGCATCAAAAACCTCCTGCAACTCTTCACCAGAGAGCGCATCGTCTCCCCATTGGGTAAAGGGTTGCCAGCCTACCCCAGCCGCCGCGTCTTCCTGGCTTACCCAGAAGAGCCCCTGGTGGGTTTGCTGCAAAAAAGTGGTATTCGACAGATCAAGGTAAATCATGTGTCTGTGCTCCTGCGTTCTCGTGCCCTTACGGCTTGCCTCAAGCTCGGCAATGGCCTGTTTTAATCGCTCGGTCATGTGGTCCATATGCTCTCCTTGCGCTGGCTTACGCGGCCAGCGCGCTGAGTTGCGTGGTAAGCCAGCGCTGTGCTGCAGCCGGCGTGGTGAGGGAATGCTCCTGCCCTGCGCCGTAGACCAGGGTCGCGGTCTCCATGCCGGCCAGCGCGGCCCAGCGCTCTACATGAGGCACAAGCTGGGCCTGGGCCATGACATGCCCATAGCCCCAGGCAAGGTTGCCTCTGGTCGGCTCTGTCTGCTCCCAGACACGAAACAGCACGCGCCTGAGGAACACCGCATGCGCGCTCAAGGCGACGCCTTGCGTCTGCCAGGTGTCCCCCGCGCTGAGCAGCCGCACCATGGTCAGGCAATCCGTCCCGTCCGCCCACATCCCACGTCCGCCAATACAGGCCCATACGTCCAGGCTATAGCCGGCCTGGGCGCAGAGTTGGGCATAGGCCAGTGAGGCAGCGCAGGTGTAGCGGATCTGGCTGGCACTGGTCTCGGCACTAAAACTACAGGGGACCAGCAGCGTCAGCACGCGCCCATGCTGTGGCCTGGCCTGGCGCGCAGTGGTGCGCCAGGCGTGCCCCAGATTCCCAGCCATCACCCGATTCATACTCACTCTCTGCCCACTCCTGCCCCAGGACGGCACCCGACTGACACTGGCCGGCGCTGGCACCTGGGTACTGAGCGTCTGTGCCAGCGTGTCGATAGTGGTTATTTCTTCTTCCAGGCCGTGCAACGTCTGCGCCATGCCCACCGCGTCACTGAGCGAGCCCAGATCATGGAAGCTATCCAGGCTGCCCTGATGATTTTGATAGCGTGTCCACTCGCCCTGCTCCCGTGTCTCGGCAATACAGGCCAGCAGCGCGCTGATAGAGTTAAATTGCATGATATGTGCGGGCATGGTCTACTCCATTTCTGCTGTCATGGTGTCATGTGCAACTGTCACGTGTACGCGCTGTAACTCATCGTCGGACCAGTCACAGAATTGCCCATACCACGCCTCAGCCACGCTAAACTGGTCTAACATCACATAGCGCGTGGCGATATCGCGCGTACTCACGTCGCGGAGTTGCCCAGGCACCGCCCGTAAGCGCGCCCGTAGCCTGTGCCCAAAAACCAGACTCTCTGCAGCCCCAGGCTTATGATTCCCGTATAAATTCGTCTCAAGCACACTATCATAGTCACACTTAATCTGCCCTGCCCTGAGGCGTGACAGGGTACGTTCATCAAGCTGATTCGCCCCAGCATAGAGGCGATCAGCGCCATGCCCAGCCGTATTAGCCGCCGCACAGATGTAGTAGTCAGGATGGCGCGTAAAGGTAGGATTGTGGTGCCGGAGTGGGATATGCCAGGGGCCATTATCCAGGCACGCATTGAGGATGCCGAGGGCGTTGGCGTCGCCCAGATCGATATCATCTATGAGCACAATCCCGCCATGCTCATAGGCAAAGCTATTCACGCTGGCCACATACTCAAAGCGCATGCCCTCACTGCTCGGATGGAGCCAGCCTTGCAATTGGCCTTCATCCGTGCCCGCGGCAATAGAGATACGGTGAAACGGTTGTGCCAGCGTCTTAGCCAGCAGCTCGACAGCCGTCGTTTTGCCGCTCCCCGCTGGCCCCACCAGGAGCGCTGGCACCCGACACGCATGGAGTTTAGCCAGCCGCCCAAACCACACAGGCGCAAAGCCGTCAGCCGGCACGGCAGGCTGACTCGGCTGGCGTATCTCTACCACGTGCCGCGCCACGCCTAGCTTGCCCTGCTTCTCCAGGTCTTCTAGGACCATCTCGACTACACTCTGCGCCTGGTCAAACGCGATCTCTTCACAGCGTTGTGCACTCACAGCCTTTTCAGGCGCATAGCCCATATCGCGCAATCCATCGGCGATCATCGCAATGAGCGGATTGACAGGCTGTGCAGGGATAGGCGCAGACACAGGTGTGTGTACTGGCGCAGGAGCAGGGATAGGCGCAGACACAGGTGTGTGTACTGGCGCAGGAGCAGGGATAGGCGCAGACACAGGCAATGCCGTGCCAATAGTCGCCCCAGCCAGATCCACACCAGCCGCAGTACAGGCCTGCCCCTGCCCTGAGCGCACAAAGGCACCCCAGATACTTTTGGTGATGGTCAGCCGCTCCAAAGGCCCCTTATGCCGCCCAGCCGCCCAGGCCGCAAAGGCTTCCCGGACGCCGTCATGCTCGCGAAGTAACTCTTGTGCTGTCATGCTGTGTTCTCTCCTAATGACTCTGAGGTACTGCCAATACCTCACACCCATGCTGTGTTCTTCAGTGCTCCCATGCGGCCCAGAAGTCCGCAAACGAGCGGTACGTCATACCTGCCTTCACCATGTATCTGATAGAGACATCATAGAACATTGTGTGTGCATTATCAACCATAAATATTCTGTAGCATAAGAAGCCAGCCACCAGGAGCCAGCACAGCCAGCGTGGATCCAGCCAGAGCCAGGCCAGCAGCCAGCAGGCCAGAGGCAGGAGCCAGCAGACAGCCAGCCTGTGTGGCAGGAGCCAGGAGCAGAAGCCAGCCAGAGCCAGCAGACAGGCACAAGCCTGTAGCAAGCAAGCCATGGTATGAGCCAATCCAGCCTGAGAAGTTTCTTTAGGCACGCAATACCCTCTACGCGCGCGTAGAGGCAGCGGCTGGCCGGCTTCTGCTCGCGCCTGGAGCAGACTCATACGCTAATAGCTCTTTGCGTATGAGTTGTAGAGCCTGCATGCACACATAAGTCATTGATAGTATTGATTATTGTGTAGAGGGAACGAATTAGACAGGCCAGGCTGCAGCGGCTGACTTTGTGCCCTGCGAGCCGCCAGGCTGCAGCCGACAGGGGGGGGTGGGTGTCGGTGCCCCCTGCTCGCGCACGTGTACCTTACCGCCGGAGTCCCAGCTTTTTTATTGTCTACTTATCCTCTACAGGCGGCTGTGGCGGTCTCGCTCTCTTCGCTTCGCTGCAGCGGCTGCTCTTGTCTGCGTGCTGTGCTGTTTTCTGCTGTGCTGTGGGCTGCTGGTCGGCCGAGCGGCTGTGGCGTCTGCTGGCACCGTAGGTCGGTGTGTCTGATACGTGCTCCTACCTCTCGTGCGAGCGCATGGCGGTGGCCTCGATACGACATCCGTACCTACGGCGAGCGCGCACCAGCACGGAATTGCACCGGCTTTAGGTGTGAGGATGTCTCTCTTGTGGTGACAGATGGAAGTTGGCCACCAGAGCACACCGACAGGGCAGGCATGTCCACGGGATGGGGCGCATGCGACATTCCCCTGTGCGCGCTCCTGGGTATAGCACGGGCGCTTTCTGGGCGCAAGGCGTGCGCCCGCTGTGCTACACTTGGCTTGTCTTGGCTGTCTCTCTCGTGCAAGGAGGGTACGTTATGGGGGAAGAGGACTGGCTGCGTCTGGATGCGGCTCTGCGGCGTCTGCGGTTCTATCAGCGGCTGCGTCTCGGAGCGTTGGCGCTGTTCGTGCTGCTGCTCTGTACGGCCTGGCTGGCCTGGGGGGATACGGCGACGCACGCGCTGCCGGATCAGAGCCGGCAGCGGCAGGTCTGGGCGGGGGATGGGATTCCCAGCGGGTTTGTGGTGTCGGGCTGTCTGCCGACGGTGCCCAGTGCGTCCCTGACGTTCTCGGGCTTTGCCTGTCAGGGGTATGTGAAAGACACCACCACGGGGGAGCGGCTGTGGATTGGCCAGGCCTCGGCGACGGTGACGCTGGCGAATACCAATGGCACCCACTGGGTGGCGGTGTCGCGGGATACCCGGACAAGCCACTCGGGGTGGAGCAGGCGCTCGGGGACGCACTATCTCTTTCGCCAGAGCGCCACCAGGCCGACGGATGCCACCGGGGTCATGCTGATTAACAGGATTACGGTGGCGGTGGGGGTCATCAGCGCGGTCGAAGACTTTCGGCGGCCGTCGTCGTGGGCGCGCTTTGGGCGGATTGACGCGACTGATCCTTTGTACGGGGCCGACTCGTCCGGGGGCACCAGTGCCTCTGCGGCGCTGCAGGCGGCGGTGGACGCGAGCAATGCACAGCAGGCCGGGTGTGTCTATCTGCCCGGCGGGCGCTACATGATGACCGACACGGTGCAGGTGGTGAGCAGCTATAGTGGCACCGAGTACCCCAATGTCTTAGTCAAAGGCGTCGGGCTCTGCGGGGCCGGGGCCAATGCCACGTTTGTGGAATGGAACGGCACCTGGGCCTTGCAGACAACGCGCAAGGCTGTGCTGTACTTTGGCGGCAACTATGCGCAACTGCGCGATCTGACGGTGAGCGCGCCCAGGGCCTGGGGGAGTCTCAACGCCGCCCTGGCGAGCTATAAGACGCCGTATTACGGCATTGTCGTCTCCCCAGCCCTGGGCGCCTCCTGGAAGCTCGACATCACCAACGTCAACGTGTTTTTTGTGCATGTGCCGCTCTCCGTGGGGATTATCAAGACCTATATCGCGAGTGGGGCGAATGGGCTGGAGTTTGAGCCGGCGGCCGGCGGCGCGGCCTTTCCGGCCGGCGACTATGCCCAGTTCGCGCTCACCAATGTGCGCCTCGACGCCAGGACCTATGAGTTTGAAGACGGGACGCTCAACCGCGCCGCACAAAACAATGCCAATGGCACCAATCTCAACCGCGGCACCGCGCATACCACCGATCTCACCGGCGCCGCCGTCTCCGATGGCTCCTACGCGGCCGAGTTCGGGGCCGTGCAGACGGTCGGCGTCACCTGTCGGCAGTGCTCGTTTTTTCACTTGAACGACGGCGGCAACGGCACCATCCGGCATCACGCCGCCGGGCAAGTGCACTACGACTCGCTGGTCTGTATCGCGCCGCCCCTGGCCGGCACGTGGACGTTTTGCCTGTTTGAAAACATCGCCTCGGGCGGCTCAAACGTGTCGATGATCGCGCCCTATTTTTCGAGCGGCATCTATATTGGCCACAGCTCGCAGGGCTCGCTCAGTATTCGCGACGGCGACGGCGAGTTTTCCAGCGCCACGACGTACCTCGATGAAGTGGCGCTCATCGTGCCCCTGGACGGCGTGAATATTGGCGCCTCCATCGCGGTCGATGGGCTGGAAGTCGGCAAGGGCACCGGCGGCGTGCGCTCGATGAAGCTCTCGGGCGCGACCCAGGGGGCCAACCCGGTGGCCCCGTTTGGCAATACCGCCTTTGCCACCCCGACGCACCGCTTCCGGTTTCGCGGCCTGAAGTCGATTGGCACCCTGCGCTTTGGGCACGAAACCCTCGGGTCCGTCGGCGATATGTCGCGCTTTAACCCCCAGATGAACCTGCTGCCCAATGTCACCGCGCTGCTCAAGAATAAAGCCGTCAACCCGCTGTACTTGCAGCCCAGCCAGTACGATCCCTGGCCGGCGGCCACGGCCGCCCTGTTTGTCACCGGGGAATACCTGCACGGCATCTGGCACCGCATGGCAACGGCCGGCTCGGCCAACGTCCTGGCCCCCATCGCGCCCATTAACGACGCCACCAGCTATACCGCCTGCGCCAATGTGTACGTGCTCATGGCCGGGGCGAACACGATTGCCGACCTGAGCGGCGAGGTCACCATGACCGTCGCCTTTCTCGATGCCTCGAAAGTCCTCACCGGCACGCAGGTGTCGATGCTGGGCTCCCTGTCCGTGACCCAGAATTATAGTCTCCTCACCAATGCGCAGACCACGCGCCTGTGTAACTATCACCTCGTGCCGCCCACCGGAGCGGCTTATATGGCGGTCTATCTGGCGTCCAATCCGGTCGGCGCGCGCACCAGCAAAATCGGCGTCGGGAATCTCAGCATCATTCCGGCGCCGGCCGAAGAAGTCGTCGAGTCCCTCGACGCGCCGCTGTGGAAGAGCCTGGCCGCCAATACCGCCCCGGCCACCGGCACCTGGGCCGTCGGGGATCTCGTCTGGAACGTCACGCCCTCCGTCGGGCAGCCCATCGGCTGGCTGTGTACCGTGGCCGGGACGCCTGGGACATGGGTGGCGCTGGCCAATCTCTAAGGCGCCTCCTCTCCTCCCTCACGCGCCACCGGCTCGTGCAGCATCTCGCCCCTGGCACTCAGGTACACATACGCCGCCTTGCCGTCATGCGGCGTGCCCAGGAGCAGCACCGGCTGGCCCAGGCCGCGCCGGGACGAAATCAGTTCGAGCGTGCAGGTGATGGTGGGCTTCGGCGCCGCGGCCAGGCTGGCTTTGGGTCGCGCTCTCGGCAGTGTCGCCATGACATGCTCCATCTGAAAAAGTTTCGTCGATGCTCTTCGATGCTAGACGAACGCGGTGCGTATCGCAAGAGCTAAAGAGATTGACAGCCGCGTATTGTATGGTACGATGTTTGTAAAGGAGGACGCACATGGCTGGCGCAACGACCCCATCGGCCCACAAACCACCGCGCGTGCGCTACGACCCCAATCCGCACCCGCTGCGCATCGCGCGCCAGAAGGCCGGCTACTCGGTGGAAGAACTCTCCGCGCTCTCCGGCGTGCCGTATTTGTCCATCGGGCAACTGGAGCGCCGCCAGCGGCAGCGGGTCTACGTCGATGAGCTGGTGGCCCTGTCCCGCGCCCTGGGGATGCCCTGGATCGACCTGGTGGACGAGGTGAACCTCACCAGGCCACCCGGCTGGCGCCAGAGCCCGCGCCCATGACGCAGGTGATCTACCCGACGCAGACCTGCTTTGATGACGCCCTGGATCTGCTGGTGGCGCTCTGCCACCAGGACCGGCGCCGGCGCCGCGCACTCCGGCTGGTGCACGCCGTCGTCGCCCCAGACGGCGCACCCTGCGCCCATGCCTGGGTCGAAGATGCAACGCAGGTGTTCTTTCAGGGCCTCGTGGACGGCGCCAAACACACCTTCGAGAGCAGCCGGGCCGAGTACTACACAGGCATCACCGTGCGGGAGTGCACCCGCTATACGCTGCAGCAGGCCCTGCTGCACAACCGGCGCACGGGGCACTACGGGCCGTGGCAGGCGCGCTACCGCGCCCTGTGCCTCGGAGGAGACCCCCATGCGCAATGACCGACCCCTGCAGGACCCCAGGACGCACGAGGCCCTGCAGGTGATGCTCGAAACGTTCCGCTACTATGACCTGGCCGGCGGCTGCTACGTGGTCAATGCCCAGGAAATGGGCTTTGGCTACGCCATGTACACGACCTGGAACGCCATCGTCGAAGACGACAGCCTGCCCCTGGGCTGGCGCATCCGGGCGAAAGAGGCGGACCTCGGCGCCGAGCGCGCCAAAGCCCTCCTGGACGGCACCGCCTGGACTCTCGGGGCGATGCGCAACTTTGGGCGCCAGAGTGAGTTCTGGGGGCTCGACCTCATGCGGATGCTCAGAAAAGCCGGCCTGCGCATCGACTATAGCCCGCCGGTGATCAGGCATCTCGGCGGCCAGGATATGCTGAAGTGAGGATTCCAGTGATGCCGCAAGGCGCCCCGCACACCACGCGCATCCCCCTGCACACCATCTCGGAAACGCAGGGGCGGGGCAATAGCCGCCTGGCCGCGATTCTCAAGAGCCGCCGCGTCAAGCAGCAGCGCTCTGAGACGTTCCTGCACCTGCTGGGGACCTGGGGAAGGCGCCTCCCACCGCGCCCGTGGGAGATTACCCTGACCCGCATTGCGCCCAGGGCCCTGGACGGCGATAATCTCCAGGCCGCCCTCAAAGCCTGCCGCGACGGCGTCGCCGACTGGCTCGCCGGCACCTACGGGCAGGGGCAAGACCGCCAGGCCGGCCTGACGTGGCACTACGCGCAAGGAAGAGGGCAGAAGCACGAGTACGCCGTCGAGGTGACCATCACCAGTGGCGTGGAGACGCAGGCATGGAAACGATCATCCATCAGCACCGCAGCTACCGGGTAGGCACGCCTGGTACGCCCCTGCACCTGGAGACGATTGCGCCACCGACGCTCCCCAAGGACTGGGGAGAAGCCGACGGCCGGCCCTGGTCGCCTGATCGCGCCTACGGGCGCGTCTACCGCTCCACAACCGGCCTCCTGGTGCTGTTCTCCGCCGAGCTCCTGGAGCACATCCGCTGGCTGCACGTCTCCGTCTCGCACCAGGGTGGGCGCCTGCCGGCCTGGCGGGAGATGTGCGCGGTGAAGGACACGTTCTGCGGCACGGACAGGACGGCGTATCAGATCCACCCGCCGAAAGGCAAGCATGTGTCCATCCACCAGGCGTGCTTACACCTGTGGTGCCCGCTGGACGGCGCGGTAACGCCGGATTTTACGGGCGGGGGGGAGACGATCTAGCATCCAGGCGCTCCAGCGCACTTCATCTTGACTTAAAACGTCACCTTTTCTAGAATGGCGGCTGCCCGTTCCGGGTGGCTGTCATCGCTGCGGCACGGGTAGCTCCCGGTGTCGGTAAGGGCCTCACCGACACAGCCGCAGCGCTCGCTTCTTCCGGGGCCCATCACCTGGAGGAGGCCCTCCTATGGCAGATATCGAAGGCCCATTGTTGCGCTTCCTCGTTGAAGCGATTGAATCTCACCGCCTCAGTTGGACCGCCTGTGGTATCCTGGCCTGGCTGCTCTCGCGACTGCCAGAAACGGCACACACGGCTGAAAGTCTCGCGCGCGCCTCACCGAACGAGCCACTGACTGCACTCTTCCTTGCGGTCCACGAACTTGCCGCCTATGGCTATGTCAGCTTACGTGATCCGCATGGTTCCTACCTCCCCACTGGACATTTCCGCTTACTCTATCCTCCAGCCATGGGGGATGACGTATGAGTATCATTCACATCGCCAAACGGAAACGCTACACCGCCATCTCGAACACCGTACTGGAAGATCGGCGCCTCGGCCTCAAGCCACGCTGCCTCCTCATGTATCTCCTCTCCAAACCCGACGACTGGGTGGCCAACGTCAAAGAGCTGGTGCACTACGCTGGCCCCGATGGGGAAACGGCGGTCAGGTCAGCCCTCGCAGAGCTGGTCAAATACGGCTATGCCACATTCGAGCGTGGACGCTCGCACGGAGGCGTCTTTGCAAAAGGCGGGTGGACCATTTACGAGGACCCGGTGACGCCGCCGGCGCCAGCAGAGACGGAACCACCTCCCACTGACCCACCAGAGGTTAAAGTCTCTCATAATGATCCACGTGTGGAAAATCCACACGTGGCTGAGCCACACGTGGTAGAGCCACAGGAGGATAACCACCATGCTTACTTATTACTGAATTTAGTTAATACTGAAGTTAGTAAAACTGAAAAAGAAGAACCCTCCCAAACCCTACCTGAGAGGCAGGGTTTAGAGAACGGGGAAGCTGTGTATCAGGGTGAGGGTGAGACGGAGACCGAAGCGCCTCATGCTAGCACGGAGGATATCAGAGCACTGCTTGGAGCCCTCTATGACATACCACCTCGACTGCGGGAGACGGCTGCACTCTTTCACGATGCCGTTGTGGATGTCCTCACGCAGCGCTATCCGAGCTGGCCTGTTGAGCGCGAGTACCCCGTCGCCAACCGAGGGGATGGCCGTACTGGTCATATTGATATCCTGGTGCACACCACACCACCAATTGGTATAGAGCTTGATTACGTCAGCACGCGGGCGAAATCGCTGGTGAAGCTCCGCCAGGTTGACGGGTGGCGGATTGTTGGCTTGAGGCAGGCGCACGAGGCCCCGCATCGTGTGGACGACATCTTCTTTGTCGGGGCAAAGCGCGCTTTCAAGGGCGTGGCGCACTCTGCTGCTGCGCAAAGCGTGTTAGATCACCTCAACACCGTCACAGGACACAGCTTCAAAACAGTCACCCACATCGAGGCCTGTCTCAATCGGGGCATCACCGTCGAAGAGTGCATCAAGGTCATCGACTGGTGGCATACGGTGCGCCGCAAGGACCAGCCTGAGTTGGTGCACAAGTATCTCGATTACGAGACGCCCTTTCGCCCGACCAAATTTGACAAGTACCTGCAACAGGCCCTGTCTGAGGAGAAACGCCCAGTTGCTCCTCTCCAAATCGCGCGTGTGCCGCTCCCAGTGCCTGCCGCGCTCCCGGAGCTGCGCGAACGCACCGCGGCAGAAGAAGCCGAAGCCAGAGCCGCCCTCAGAGCGATCTTCGCCACTGTCGGCATCACCCCGAAACCCGTTGTTGCTGGCCTCGCCCCCCTGGGCGCAGTCCTGGTTGCCTCGGAGGTGGCGACCAAACCGGAGGACGACGAAGCCGCCCACCAGCGCGCCCTGGCGCAGTGCCAGCAGCTCCTCCAGGAACAGGCTTGACAGCCCTGCCTGGGCCTTGGTACCCTGAAGACAGGCCCGCAGAGTGCATGCGGTGTCATGCTGTAGCGTGGGGCCTGGTGGCTGCCAAGCGCCAGGCCCTGTACAAAGGAGTTTTATGGCCAAACTGGCGCGCATTGACTGTCTCGATGACCTGGATTTTATGGACGACGTAGACGGCTGGGACGCCGGCGACATGGTGCGCACCGTCGGCCGGATGATCAAAGGCGCCGATAACGTCGCCAGGTGCCTGGCGTCGGCGGCTGAGTCGCTGGTGTGTAGCTACTCGGCCGAGGTCCCGGCCCGGCCTGGGGACGTGCAGGCCTTCGCCCAGGCCCTGCAGGCGACCTCCAACGCCATCCGGTACTACACCGAAATATACGCCTGGGCGCTGGCCCAGGGGCGCGGCGTCAAACCCGTCCATGACGACCTGGAGACCATGATGGAGCATTTGTCGGCCGACGAGATGCGCACCCTCAGGAGCTGGAAGCAGCGCGGAGCTCTGGCGGCATGATCACCGTCCCCTACGTCCTCCTCAAGCACGCCATCTCCGGGACCATGGGTCTCCTGTGTCTGGTGTGTCACCGGCTCTCCTGGAATCCGAACGATGTCCGGGAGCACTACTGCGCCGGCTGCCACCAGTACCTGGACAATCTACCGGAGGACGTGCGGCGGGAGAAGGCCTATGCCGTGGTGCGGACCTACCTGCTGCAGGCGGGCGAGCCATGAGACGCTGGCCGCTGATACGCCATGTGCGCTGGCTGGTTCTGGCCTATGCCTTCGCC
>ERZ1292637.774-Hain-H14-01um-R3-774-length-15687-cov-5_pt1 | contig 15687 bp, 21 predicted proteins | sample MGYA00564405_ERZ1292637 | MGnify/ENA primary metagenome ERZ1292637 (study PRJEB36523, sample SAMEA6512645) | groundwater metagenome | collected 2019-01-09 | study: AquaDiva: Metagenomics assemblies of 32 groundwater samples | reverse complement strand
CGAGTTTTCACGATTTGTCAACTACCATCTCCACACTCGTGCCCCACGTCGGCGGTGTGTCGCGGCGACGACAACAGGAGGATTGATCGTGGCCTCCCAGGTTTCCTGAGACGCTGGCAGAAGGTATGGCCGAGACCGAGGTGATGGAAGCCATGGAGGATACCCAGGTTGCCATTTGTCCACATGAATCACCTCATCAGGATTCACCGATTTCTCCAGCGGGGTACTGACGTACTCTTCTAGTGCCCATCGCCCATCAGAAAGTGTTTGGCTCATTGTTGCCCATTTATCGCCCTACTCCGAATAGAGCCAATCCTCCAATTAGCGCAGCCCCTGCCACCTCTGCCTGAAACGCATAGCGCCCTGGCAGCTCGATCCACGGATTGTCCGCAGCGGTCGCGATGTCGTCCTGTGGGAGATCCGTCGAGCTGTCGTCCCCGATGCTGAGATCCGAGTCATGACTAACGAGCGGGTCGCCTCCAGTCCCGATCTCGAACACGAATCGATCACCGTTCAGCGCCGAGACGCTGGCTCCAGCCACAATATCGCTCCGATTCGTTAATACCGTGTCGAGCTCCGCCCCGTCACGCCGGATTGCCAGCACGGTCCCGCGCACGGTCAGGCCATCCTCGCTCACAACCTTCACGGACCATGTGAGAAACATGTCTTGCGTCGCCAACGTCTCCAGCCCACGCATCTGGAGGAACACCAGATCGGCTGGCACTGCGAAAGCCCCATCAAGTCGGGCTGAGACCCATTGGCGGAAGAGGATGTCCCGGTCCGTCCCGTCGAGGTCAGTGAAACTGACAGTCGTCATGACTGAATTGATCCGAGTCGTAACCGTCGCTAGGCGGGACGCAATGCTCGTGTCCTCCCACCCTACGTCGAAGGCCGGAGACACGGCAGCCGCCCCCGTGCTCGGCAAGTAGAACCGAGTGCGGAAGCCGAGGAGCGACCGGCGAGGACGCAGGATCGAGATCGGCCCAACTCGTGGAATGAGGATAACTGGCATACCTAACTCGTTTCTTGGAAGTAGATGCCCCCTGACCACGTGTTGGCAGCCGGGGCCGTCTTGAACTGGAGTGTCAGAAACCGGCTCGGCGCCAGCGTGACACGCATGTCCGCCTGGGGATACCAGAGAAAGCCATTCAGGACGTTGAACGGTGGAAGCTGGATCGTGTCCACCGCCGTCCCCGTCACTGTAGCAATCCCCGTAGCATTGGTCGTTGTCGACCCCGTAAGAAGCGAGGCAATGGCCGTCGCCCGCATAAACAACGGGATAGGGGTCGTCGACGTAGGCAACGTCGAGGCCGTCGAGCGATGTATCAGGGTGAGGATTTCTTGCTGCGAGGTCTCGCTCGTCTCTTGTCCCAACTCGATGCCCAGAATCACAATCCCCACGGTGCCTGGAGTCGCCAACTGCGCGAACGGGACAGCGGTCAGGGACGCAAGCGCCGAGATTGGAAGGACGTATGTACCACCACTAGACATAGTATTCTCCTAATAGTGTTGTAGACGAACCGGCCAGGGAGGAAACGGAGCATCCGCCGCCGCCGGTACGTAAAGGATTAAGATGGCGCAGCGGTAGCCAAGCGGCATCAGTTATGCCTCAGAACCTTCCAGGGGAACGCCCGCCCGGTGCCGAAGGTCTGCTTGAGGGAGAAGCGGAGCGAGGTAGCATCCGCCAATTCATTGGAGATCGGGACGCAGACCTTAATCAGATCATCCGTCAACTGGGCACCGTAGAACGCCCCAAAGAAGACCACCCGTGTCGTTCCGGCAGTCAACACCATCTGGTAGACCCGAAGTTCCGTCACATCACCCGCTAGCATGTTGACCGTATCGACATGAAAGGTGAAGACGCCGGTCGTCGGAACATCGTCCACGAAATGCTCAGTCCCAATCGTTGCGGTTTGGGTTCCAGAGTTTTCTGCTGTGACAGCCATACTAGATCACCACGCTCTGGCCGATGAAGGGGTCGAGGCGCGTCGCAATCCCTCCCGCTGCTCGGAATTTACGATTGAGCTTACCCAAGACGAGTTGGCGCAGTTGGGCCTGTGTGGTCGCCGCTGTGACTTCGGCATCCGTTACAAGGACGTACCAATCACTCGGCATTCCCGCCCCTGGATCGGGCGAGACGAAGTGGAGTTGAATCCCATCATCTTGAACCGCATAGGACGTAAAGTTAAGCGTCATGGTCAGATCACCGTCCTTGGGGAAAAGATGACCCCGCACGAGGGGATAGAATCCACAGGCGTCGTAATCAGGGTTACCGTCGTAGGGAGCGGAAAGGCTGTTTCCATCGCCGCCATCCCAACGGATTTTGAGAGAACAACGTTGCCCAGTGTCCGTATACGGATCGTCCCCGTCACATTATCCATCGCCAAGGCGAGATAATATTGCCCAGGGCCAATCAATGTGTCAGTGACATCCACAGATTGTATCGCCGTCGTGCCTGCTTGTGCCGTTGACCCGCTCGAAATCAGGCGTGTCCCGGCGGCGTCGTAGACGCCACAGTCCACGTTCCCAGAGACCGTCGCCCCATTAAACCAAAAGATTCTAGTAATGGTCGCCGGTTTCCCGAGCGCGAAGGGAATAAACAACGCACGGTTAGCTGCTGACCACACGGTCGAGACATCCACTACACCGCCAGCGATTGCGCCCATTCGGACGCCGATGGAATCGACGCTCCACGGCATCATGGTTGGCATCGGCGAAGCAAAGACCTCTGGCCAGACGCTCATATGAACGTCCGTCCCAGGAGTCCCATTAGAACCAAAGAGGATGCATTCGTACCCCCTCCGTTGATGCTCACGGTGGCAGGCAGTGGATGGGACGTCGCCACGCTAAAGCAGCCAAGCATCCGTAGATAAATACCGGTGTTCGGTGAGCGGAATGCGGTCGCCGTTGTTAACGAAGCCGAAATCCCGAAATAGAACGTGCCCGGACCTAGCTGTGTATCTGTAACATCAAACTCTTGCGGCGTATTGGTTCCCGATTGCGCGACCGCCCCGCTTGACACAAGACGTGTTCCCGCTGCGTCGTAAATCCCCACGTCAAGGTTGCCCGAAGCCGTGGCTCCGTTGATCACGAAGAGTTCTTGCACAAGGAGTGCTTCTGTGAGTCGGAACGGGTAGAAATAGCCCTCATTGTTGTTGACGAATGGCGCTCCGCTGGCCGGAGCACCAAAGTTGACACCAGCCAGATGCGAATAGGTAGAAATAACGATCTGAGTCGGCGGAATGACGATTGTGGGCCAGTCCATTTAGGGGCACCGCCACGGGGCAAAGACCACGTTCACAGCCCACCGTGCCGACGAGCCATTAGAGCTTCCCGTCGGTCGAGTTCTGGCACGTCGAGCCTCCCGCGCCACTGCCATCAGACTGCCACCGACTCGTAATACACCGTGAACAAGACGCCATTCGTCGACGAACCGGAGAGCTCGGCATTGATCGCCGTATTTGTATCGCCCTCAATGTATCCGTCCCCCATGTCATGAATGGCTCCCACCTGGTCATCCGTCGATTGATGCCACACGATCGTGTCGGAGGTCCCAATGGTCATCCGAATCCGAGCCGTGACAACCTCGGTGCCCTCAGAGGAAATCCCAAATCCCCGAAGGCGATGACGGGTGCTCGCGCTCGCCGCCACGATCGCGGCGGCAGCCGCCGTGGTCTTATCGAGCGTTGCCACCGTCAGAGACGGCGCCAACAGGGTCGTCTGAGCGAACTTTGCAGCCATGGTTAAATGGACTCGATGCTCACCATCAAGGTTCCATTCACTGACCCGGTTCGAATAGCCCGGAACCGATCGACGTTCGCCCGTCCCTCCAGAATCAAGCGATCTCCTGCATTCAAGACATGGCCAACGGTAGACGTTGGGGCCGTCCCCTCGTAGCGAAACCGCATCTGCCCTCCCTCAGCCGTAATCACGGCCCGATGCGCATCCAACACTCCAACCGTCGCGGTGATCCTCGTCGATGTATTGTCGACGGTCACAGACTCAAAGCTGAAGCACACCTCGTGGTCAATACTCATCAGAACACCCACCCCAGGAACGAGCCCAACACCACACCCACAACTATACTCAATCCAGCCACCCGCCACAACATCCGCCTCAATTCCAGACGCACTGACGTATTCACCATGGAATATAGCAACACCTCTCGGCGTCGTCCCTCCTTGGACTCCCAGCCCACCAGCCCCATCACGAAGTCTCCCGGCGCTTTCTTTCTGTTTCAAGAAGCGCAAGAAACTCATTTCCTTGCTTCCACAATCTCTCAATGATTTGCTTCAATTGTTCTTTCTCGCCCTGTTCTTTCTCATCCATTGGCGTCTCCTAGAATAATCTATGCAATCCGAGCAGAGCACCCAAATCTTTTGCCTCTCCAGCAACAGGCCCAGTAAGTCTATTTACCAGCAAATCAAACTTATCGAGAGGAAGCTGCCCAGAACGAGCCAGGCGCACAATATCGGCCATTACGTTTTGATCGGAACGAAAAGCCTGATCCATAAAACCCTGCCGGATAAAGTTAGGATCGGCAGCAGGAAGACCCGGACGTGAAGCAGACCCTCCCGTCGCCCCCGCTTGCTTGGCCGTCTTCTCTAAATGCACAAACGGGCCAGATCTGAAAACTTTGGCCAGAGGGAACTTCACAATCCCAGGTCCCAGGCCGATCTCTGGCATCGACATCTTCGCCACGTCTTCAAGCGATTGCGGCACGGGTGGTCCGCCACCAGGAAACTGCTGTTGCCGCCACACCCACCATGCGGAAATCAAATCCCACAGAGATCCAGGCATCAGAGCAGTCCCACTTTCTTCAACTCGTCCCGCATCTTGCCCACAACGGCTTCCAGCTTGCCCTTCTCGGCCTGCAGCGCGTCGACCTCTTTCTGAAGCTGAGTCCGCATCCCCAGGAGATCTTCCTCGATCTTGCGCCGCTGCTCAGCGATCTCCAGCTCGGCCTCGTTCCAGGCCGCTGACATATCTCTCAGCACTCGCTGCTGTTCCGCGCCTGCCGCCTTCTCAAACTCCGTGAGCGCGGCCTTGGCTTCCTGCGTGCAAAGCTCAATCGTAGACTGGAACTGGTCAAGGACTTTCTGAAGGTCGTTCATCGTTACTCCACCCACACCTGGACGAACACCCCATCCGCTGTCCCCGCGTTCCCTTCAGCCGTGGTCGTCCCAAAGACCGACAGAGCCGTGTCAAAGAACATCGGGGTCACCAGGGCCACCACCAACGTTCCTCCGACCGCAATCGCGGCCCCCGCGACATGAATAGACATTAAGGGGACGGTCGTTCCGAGAGTCACGTTCGCCGCCGCAGCATTAAAGATCTGCACAAACGCCGTTGCGACCGGAGAAATGGCGTTGGTAATGACAAACCCAGACACTCTGACTGGACCAGTCGTGACATTCTGTCCGGTGGCATTCAGGTTCCTTACATGCGTATTGAGATCCGGTGACGCCATTTACGCCTCCTTCAACAGGACACGAGAATCTTGGGGGGACGCACCTTGCCCCATCGAATGCTCAAACGAGTCACCACTATGTCTGACAGGATAGGGAATCCCCAACTCCTTCCGCACCTTATCCTCAATCGTATCACGGAGCGTGACGAGATCCCCCTTGGAAAGATCAGGCGTCCAGACATGGGAGATGTATTCCTTCGGACGACCCTTGTAAAAGCTGAACTCTTTTGCGTAGTCCACTTCTTCAAAATATAGTGTCGCCCCGTCCTCCTCAGGATGCTTGCTCCGCTTCACATACTTGCACACTCGTTGGCCACGCTCATTCACTTCCACGAATTCCCTCTTCTCCCACAATGGAGACCCTGGGTAGACCGTAATCACCGTCACATCGAAGTCGTCCGGAGCCGCATCACTGAGCCAGCTCGTGAGATCCTCAGCAGACTCGTGGTTCTCTCCAGGATGCCCCAACGAGCAAAACGCCTTCGCCCGCATCCCATGCTTATGGGCCACGTCCACGAAACGCTTATTGATCACCCGAGTCGTCTGCTTATCGATGATCCCAAGGATTCTGTCACTCCCACTTTCCACTCCAGTACAAACTTCCACAAACCCCGCCTTCGCCATCGCCTCCGCTTGCATATCCGTAAACAGGTTCGCCTTCACAAAGGCACGGAACTTCATCCCAAGCGGCGTGATCTTCTGACAGAACTCGAGCAGCGGCTCGTTGAGCAAATTGACTTCGTCATCAAACGCCATCACAGCCGTCATCCCATACTGATCGATCAGGTGCTCCATCTCCTTCACTACATCATCCACATTCCGAGCTCTAACACGCCGGTAATAGGGAACCAGCCGACCACAACAGAATGAGCAGTTATAAGGACATCCCTGGCTTAGCATCATCGAGGTCCCCTTGAGCCCCATCAGGGTGTAGCGATACGAATCCATGTCGATCAGATGACGAGCAGGCCAGTGCCAGGCCAATTCTCCCTTCTTCGTATTCGATGCCTCATCGATCAAGTGGGGAGCCCCCCGCTGAATCGCGTCCAAGACTGCGCTTTCACCGTCCCCCATCACCACGCAGTCGAAGGCTTGGCAGGATCCCGGCATCACGGTGGCATGGGGACCTCCAATAATCGCCCGAGCGGTTGGATCAACATCACGAATTGTCTGAAGGATTGCCACTGCCGCCGGGAACTGAGGGGTCGTTGCGGTGAGACCGTAGCAATCCCATCCCTCCGAGGCTCGGTGTGCCATCACAGTCACATAGTCTTCCCGACCACCAAGATCCTCAACCACCACCTCGTGCCCAGCTTCCTCAAGCACCGTTGCTACCTGAAGCACCCCAAGAGTTGGGAATACACGCTCGTCGAGGAGAAACGGAGAGGGAGGGTTTACAAGGCAAATCCTCACACCTGATCTCCACCCACCATATCCCCTCCCAAAGAAAACCCCGGAGAGAGTTGAGGAGCCCGGTGGTCCAGCCCCGAAGGGCCTTGGTAGGCACCACCGCCAACCCTCTCCGAGGAGCCCCACCACCCAATCAAGCGTCCCTCAGAGAACCATCAAAGTCAATGGTTCAACCAGCACGGATTGTAACAACGCCTATCCAATCGCCCTCCTCCTGGGTCAGCGTCTGGTAAAATCCGCACTCCAGCGTCAACCTCGCCACCTCATACTCACTCCATTCCTTCTTCGGCACGAAGAATCCCAGGGATTTGCCCACGTCCATTCGCTCCGCTCCCTGTCGGAGCACACGTTGGAGCGTCTCTCGATCACAGTCCTCAGATCCATGGATTTGAGCGTCCACGAGGGTCATCCGTGGGGGAATCCCGATGAGTTGATTATCCGGTGTTGTGTAGAACGAGTGTGAAACTCCGTGATAGGGAAACGTCGAAGAGGTATACCCAAGCGACCAACTCTCTATCAACTGCTTCACTTCTAATCCAACATTCGGCCGCTTGAAGAGGTGGTTCTCAACAAGGATCCGTGGAGTGAACTTTCGTATGGTGTTGACCCCTCCACGGAGCACCTCCAGCTCAGCCCCCTCGACATCGACTTTTACCCAGTCAACCCGGCTGATCTCTCGATGGTTCTCCATAAACTGATCCAGTGGCAAGACAAGAAACGACACTTCATCATGAATCGGTTCTGTCGAAAACCGTTGACTCATCGGAGCATTATATCCCTGCCGATCGTAGAGTCCGAACGTATAGATCTGACACCGATCATTGAACCCATTCACATCGACATTCATGACAAACACATCACCCATATCTGCTTCAGGAGAGAATGCGTATACCGTGGCTCCCAAGGCGCACGCCGGAAGTGCGTAGGACCCAAATCCAGCGCCAATGTCTAGGATTACATCCCCGGAATTAACGTGCCACCACCGATCCCGTACCACGACCTCGTCGATGATGTAGTGAGCACAATTTGCAATATCGTAATACTTGAACGATACGCCCCGAAACGTGTGGGTTCGAACGATCCCAGGACTATGTGATAACATGCTTTCTCGCAACACCTCGTTGGATACATTCCGCCCACTGTTCAGCGACCAGCGCCCACTCGAACTGCTTCGCGAATGTTTGCAATCCTTCGCGTAACTCGTCTCGATCGCTTTTTAAGACTGAGAGCGCCGTATCGAGAAACGAGTCGACCCACTTCCCTCCACCGGTATGATGCACCATCACCGCCCCACTGGTTTCGTACACCTCGCCAAGTGCATCCGCGTCCGTGATCACCGGAACCACCCCAGCCGCACAGGCCTCGAGCACCGCAGACCCGAACCCCTCAGTCGGACGTACCGGATCGTAGGGGTACAGCAAGACATCTGCCATCGCCAACTCACGAGCCAGATCAACGGGTGCGATCCCACCTCGGAAGATCACCCCATGTGATGCCAGTTCGTCTCGCTTCCGTAGCACGTACTTCGCCCGAAGTCCCACCTCCGAGTTCACCAACGAGAGCCCATCCAACCACGACTGGACCGCGTAGAACACATGAAGCTCAGCATCAGGAAAGGCATACCGAATCTCTGGCCACATCCACAACAGCCAATGCAGCCCACGATCAGGCGATGACAGATAGACACAGCGCCGAGGAACCCGCCGACTCTGTGTTGAGAAACGACTGAGATCAACTCCGTTCGGGATCACTTCCCACGGCATCTCTGTGGGCGGAGCTCCCGGCTCTTTCCGCAACCATCCGAGATGTGACTCACTCACCGCCACGAACACATCTACAAACTCCCAATATCTCGATGCATTCAAAAGCCAGTCGTTGATCTGAAGGCTATAAATCCTCAGTGCGCTCGCTGGCGCTTGCCTGAGTGGATCAGACGATACCCACGAAATCACCACATCAGCAGACCCTAACCGACGAAGCCGTGGCCACTCAGCCCGAACGTCGAAACAATTCACCCCACCCACGAGCCCAGGACGATCAGTAGGGAAATACATCGACACTGAATGCCCAGATGCCACTTGAGCCTTCGCAAGATAAAGCATCGCCTGCTCACTCCCAGTGACGATCCTTCCACCAGAAGCCATGTCATCAAAGCTGAGAGGGCCATGAGCGGTGTCGATTAACACATGAACCACTTTGAGTGGTATCGTCACGCAGCCCTCCCAAGGAATAGTCTTTCCCACAATGCCGCTACATCGTCCCATGTGAGATGCTGCCGAGCCCATTCCATCATCTGATCACGTCCTTCAGTCGTCCCGACTGCATCAACCACGGAATCCACAAACTTCTCAGCGCTCACTTTCCACCCGAAGACAACCGACTGTGGCAGCGCCCCGAGTGGATAGACGACAGGCCAGGCTCCAGCCGCCTGTGCAATATAACTCGTGATGCAATTTTCCTCCGCCCAGGTGGTCGAATACGGCCACACCCCAGCAGATAAGTATTCCCGATAGAGTTCGGGCTGCCCCACTCGCCCTCTCCACACCACTCCAGGTTGCTGGCAAAGAGCCATGATATGCTCCTTAAATGCTTTCCCCTCTAGAGTGGCTGTGATCTTCATCCGATCCGCCGACTCCCACCCGTAAAACACGTGTAACTCAGCCTCTGGCACCCTACGTTTGATCTCCGACCAGTGTCTCTCTAATAAGACGTTCAATCCACGAAATGGGGTACTTGACCAGATCATCTTGGCGGGATTTCGCTCTTGATGTTCCATGTGGAACATACCCGGATCAATCCCGTTCCGACCTTTGTAGATATTCGGAATCCCTGAGTAGAGCCCTGCGTGGTAGTCACTTATGCACCATATCCGATCGACATGGGGGGCAATCATCTCGACCCGCTCTTTCGGAATACTATCATGAAGCCATAAGGCCCCCCACCCAGCCTCCAGAGGGCGCATCTGGTTCATGAAGATCTCTGGATACCGCCACCCAATGAGCACATCGTGAGGGGTATACTCGGATGTGGATCGATAGAAGATCGTCGGTCCTGGGGTCTCCTCTGCCCCCACAGTGCCACTCCCGTAGACCGTCACGGAGTGCCCTCGGCGGGCAAAGGCCCTGGAGAGCCGGATGACCGCTTCCTCGCTCCCCCCAATCCCGGACAGCAGCGAGGATGGCCCCCACGGCTCCGGAGCTGCTGGACAGACAATCGCAATCGTCTTGGGACGTCCACGTGGGAGCGGCGTGGACACCGCGAGTGCCAGATCCCCAGCATCCGCTGACCACCCACCCAACACCTCTGGCATCTGAACGGTTCCAATCACCCGACGAAACAGATCCACCGAGAATGCCCGAAGCCTCACCCGAATCACATCGGGCGGAGCCAATCCTTTCGTGGCAGGACCATTGGGCACAAATGCAAACACCCAGCCACCAGGCCGTACCGCTTGATACGCACTCTGGACCACCTTCTCCGGCCACTTCACCCGCTCAAGGCAACTCCACAACACCACCGCATCATACGCCCCACGAATCTGATCCGTGAACTCAGCCCGATCTGACCAAATCCCAAGATTGGCATACCCGAGCCGAGCCTCGAGCGGACCCCCTACTTGCAGCACCGACCGAATCTCCGGAGTCTGAGCAAATCGTTCAATTAGAAATTTGAACCTCGGATCTCCCATCCATAGCAATGCAGGATGCATATCTTCCGGAGGTGGGACATCGGGAGCATACTTCATCGTATCTTTAGAGATTGACCCACGCACCGCAGGCCCACACGCCGCTCCAGCCACGGTAATCCACTTCCGAATCTCTGGATGGGTCCGGAACTCCGCAGGCACTCGAGCTAGAACCACCGCCGCCGTCTCGGCATCATCATGCCGTAAAAAGAACTCGACGACATCGGCCACCGCCTGCTTCCCCCGTTCAATGTTCAGTGATACTGAGAGCACATCGAAATTATGCTGAAGCGCACGATCTTCTGGCACAATCGTCAGTGCCCGCTCGATCTCCTGGCACGCTTCCCCAACCGCTCCCGTGGCCGCAAGCCCACGCACATAATCCCCCACCCACCCCACTTCTTCTTGCAATGGATTGAACGCAAATGGCGTGTCAGGGATCGATGTCTGCTTCAGCAATCGTCCGTAATGCACCACCTTCGCCCACTGTTCCGACTTCGCATACGTGGCCACAATCCCGATATAGGCGTCCCGCCAGTTCGGGCGGAGCTCAATCGCCCGCAAGTCATACAACGCCGCCTGCTCAAGGTTGCCCTGATAGCGATAGAGATCCGCGATATAGTGCGTCGCGAGGTACTTCTCATCGCCATTCGACGACATTGTCAGATAGGTCTCAAACGCACGAATCGATGCCTCGACTTCGTGATGATGTGCATGCTCAGACCCAAGATAGAACCAAATCCGTTCGTCACGCTGCTCCGCCGGGATCTTCTTGAGGATTCTCATGTTGCGACCACTCGAGACTGGATTCTTCCGCACGTGCCGACGATGAATCACTTTGATCTTGTCGTATTTCCCCCACCGACGACCGACCGTCGGCAACGCCTCGTGAATTGGATACTTCCAACGCAGCGCCGGATCATTCCGCACTAATCGCTCTCGCCATTGTGTCGTAGTACACCGACGAGACAACTGCTCAAATACGACCGCACTGGCCACCTGCCCAGAAAGAATCTGGGGCTCAAGCTCAGCCAACAGCCGCTCTCCCACAGGGTCGAGACTGTAAATGTATTCGAGAATGACCCCATCCAGCTCCCGATCAACGCACTTCCGGACCATCTCCTCAAAACATTCACGTCCGCAGAGCAGATCATCCGCATCCAACCAAAAGGCCATGTCTGTCTTCAAAAGATCGAATGACGCGTTCCGAGCCTCACTGAAGTCGTCATGCCACTCGTGGTAATGAACCCGAGCTCCGAAGCTTCTGGCCATATCATCACTGCCATCATCGGACCCCGTGTCGAGCACAACCATGTCATCGAACAGCCCCTGAATCGACTTGAGGCACACTTCGAGTGTCTCTGCTCCATTCTTCACAATTATCGCCAACCCAACGGAGGGATTCTGACTCACCGAACTCGCCGAGAGAACCGCTTCTGATTTCTCAAGATCGCATGCACCCGTTGAATCACCGAAGGACGAGACAGATATTGCCCGAGCACCTCATACCACAGACACTCAGGATCCCAAAATCGATACACCAGGAAGTCATAGGCATCATGACTTCGCTGATGTGATTCGTGATCAGACAGAAGATCTTTGACTGCCTGCTCGAGGACCGCCGCCGCTAACCGCACCACGGCCTGATCACATGCGTCTGGGTAGATTTCATCCACGCTCCCCATGGACTCATTCATGACCACCCTACCACATCTCGGACGCTTCTACAAGTCCACTAGCAAAAGAAAGGCTGACCGCTGCAAACGGTCAGCCCTCCCCCCTACGACTTACAGGTACAAACCAGCCAAGCCGATCACGCTACGTGATCAGAATCCGATCGCCGTCGCTCGTACGGATTGTGACCCCGATTCAACTCCAAAGGTGACCACGGCTTGTCGACTCGCTGGTGTAGTCCATGTCGCCCCCAGTGCCACCGCCGGAGCCGATGCGTCTTCGTTTGTGATCACCACGTTAGTGATTATCGACAATCCCGGAGTCCACGTATCAGTGTCGTCCACCGATGTCAGAGTTTCTGTCACCCCACGAAGACCCCCGGTCACAAAATCCACCCGACTTCCCGCCGTTACCGATACAGCTGCCATAATTCATCCCTCCTTCCCACTACAGGGCCGTGATAAAGACCGCAGACCCTGCCGAGAGCCCCGTCTGGAGTGCGATCGCCCGCTCGAACAATCCAGCGGTCGATGACCATGTGGCCAACACCCCAGTCGTGGTACTGCCCGTCAAGGCCACGTTCGGAATCGTGTTCGTGACAACACGAGCCGTGGCCGGGCCATACGCCGTAATCCACCCGAAGTTCCCACTTGCCAGCGTCGCCTCGGCAATCCCCATGATCATCGCAGTCGCCGATGAGAGCTGGAGCACGTAATGCCCCATGAGGGCCGCTGTGGTCACGGTCGTGTCCAACACCACCGGCTCGCCTCGCGGAATCAGTGCGTTGGCTCGCACGTAGCGGTAGATGTTTCCATCCTCAAACCGCCAGACCCCCAATTCCTCTTGCTGTGTCGAGTCATTCGATGTGACACGAGTCTTGAATGCGCCAGTATTTAAGTAAGGCCCCGGCAATTTCTCTTTCCTTTCGCGTAGTTACACTACGCTTCGCTGTAGACGGTTCCTTCGAAGGTCGGCATCTACCACAGCGCGGCCGTACCACGTCATACAGCGCAGATTCATCAGAGCGTTTCTCTTCACTGTGGGCACTCTCATGAACCAGTTATAGACTCGTCTGGCACCACGCCACGACGATTCAATTCGTGAATCCTCCCAACACATTCAACGATCTCTGAATCTTGATCAATGGGAACCTTCGTATAATGCATAGATCGCCCAACAGCAATTTCCCGCCGCCGTCTAATAAGACGTATCAGCAACTCAGCTTGAGGCCCTTTTGCCACTAGACGGCTCTCAAGCTCAACAAGCAACCGCTCCAATCGATCTTTACCCTTGACCTCAATCCACCATGAAGGCTTCACTCGAGGCTTATTGGGTGGAACATAATACCGGAGATACGAAGGAACTCCTATTGCATCAAGAATCGACTGCACCTCTAGCATCAGCGCCTCGTTAGTGTTCGCAACTATAAATCGGGGAGTTAGCCATCCCTGATGCCCACCCTTCCGCAGAGTTGCAGTAAACGTACCTTCCCCGTCTATAATCCCTCCCAACCAATCGAGACGCTGATCCAGAGTCCACATATCTCTACTCTACCAGCTCTAAGTCAGTCCAGTCATGCGGACCTGAAGTCGCGGCGACTGGCAGACAAGTTGACCAGCAAATAGAATCTGGCCGACTAACGAGTCCTGGTTCGTTGGTTTCTGGAAGCCCGTAAAGTGGAAGTCCCGGTCTCGGTGAATGATCAGTTTAATAAAATCCGTGTTGGCCTGCCACAGGTTCCCGGAGGCCACGTGAGAATCCACCACGACCGCTGAGCCATTAAAGTTAATCGCATTGAAGCCCACTCGAGCCAGATCATCAAATCCAGGCCCGGACGGCTCCCGCTGCGAGGGCTGCACACGCTCCCAGAACCGATCCCACATCGCCTGCGTGGTCACAATCAGATCAGGCCGATGCGGCTGGATCGTGGCCGCGCCCATGGCCGTATTGACCAGAGCCAGTGACAACGCCCCGCCGGTCGTGTTCAGGTTCCCCTGCACGGCCGTCGCCTGCACATCCCCAGCGTTTCGATCAACACCCCCATAGGTGGCGACGTTCGTGCCGTCATCAAAGGCGGCCACCAACCCAATAATCGCCTTATTGGCATTGCCCGTCCCGTCTCCGAAGAGATCCGTTCCCAGCAGTTCCGCGAGCGTCAGCCGAGCGGTCTCCATCTCACTCTCGACCAGATCGAGCACTCGCGATCCCGCCCCACCAGTCTTCAAGAATGTCCGCCCATCGACCGTCAGGTTCGCGTAATACTGTGACCAATCGAACTGCAACACGGTCTTGGTCTCACGACGAGACGTATCAAAGGTATCGAGCCCGGAGTATGATGCCCCGTTCACTCGATCATAGAGTATAGGCTGTCGAATCCGATCCCCACCATCGAGAATGATCCGCTCCTTCGACGCCAACCGAATCCACATGGCGTTGCTATTGAAGAAGAGATCGATCAGCCCTTCGAGATATGAATCCACCGCTGAGGCTGCGATATCTCCAAGGGTTCGTGAATCAGTAGGCAAAGGCATTTACATTCTCCTCATGCAGCGGGGATCAGCTGATCACTCCGAGAGCACCTGCGGGCCGAACTTCTTCGCAAGCTCTTCAGCCGCCCGCTGCCGCATAGGTCCAAATCCCTGACGAGGCGCTGGTCCCTTCTCCGCCCGCTTATACACCATCGACCCGCCAGAATTCACAGGAACAGTTTCCAGCTTCTTATTCGCCAACTCCTGTTCAGCGTCCTTCTTGCCTTGGGCATACGAGGACAGCTTCGCTTCCTCGACCCGAGCCTGCAACTCCCCAGCAGTCAGCAGCTGGCTCCCCAGATCCAGAGGATCCATTTCCCCACTCATGGCCTTCGCAGCCCGTTCCATCACCACATCCATGTTGAACTTCGGATCCTGCATCTTTCGCTCAAACGCTTTCCGCATAAGCCCGAGATAGTTTGAGAGGTAATTCTGATAATACTGCTCCTTCTGAAGCAGTGACTGTTGCAACTGTTGCGTAAACTGCTGCCACTGCGCCTGCGATCCTTTTTGAACTTCGCCAAGAATCGCATCTCGCAGTCGCCCCGCCTGCTCTTCTGGACGAAGCAGGTCGAATCCCTCCCACGCCTTGTTCACATCTTCTCCCTGCGTTCGAGCTGATGGCCGAGTCGCTCCTGAAGCCCCATTCAACTTCCGCCGCAGAAGTTCCTCGACGTCATCTCCCCACAACGGAGAGATGCCATTCCACCAGTCCCCCCATGTCTTGGCCACCTTCTGCACATCCTCAAACTGCCTCTGGAGCTTGCCATGATCGTTCGTCCATTTCCCATGCTCAGACTGCAACGCCTCATAGGCTTTCCCCAGCTCGTCGACACTCGCATAATCCTTCCCACCAAACTTATAAGACGTTGACGGCTGGACCGTCGCAGCAGGCTGCTGAGTTCCAGGCGCAACGGAAG
>ERZ1292637.773-Hain-H14-01um-R3-773-length-15707-cov-6_pt1 | contig 15707 bp, 21 predicted proteins | sample MGYA00564405_ERZ1292637 | MGnify/ENA primary metagenome ERZ1292637 (study PRJEB36523, sample SAMEA6512645) | groundwater metagenome | collected 2019-01-09 | study: AquaDiva: Metagenomics assemblies of 32 groundwater samples | reverse complement strand
AATGTTGGTCAATTACTTGCGGGGGGATTTACCAACAGAAATCTTCGGGTCATTGTCGGCATGGATACAACAAACAGTGTTGGATTTATTAGCGCAACCAACAGAGCGACAGGCAACCTCAACCTCATTTTGCAACCAGCGGGCGATAACGTCAAGATTGCTGGTACGGCTACGCGCGCCACAACGGCAGGGACCAATCATCTGTCTATTTTTGACGGGACGGCACCTGTTGGTACGCTTGCCAATGGCATTACACTCTACTCCACGGCAGGTGAACTGCGAGCGATGGATGCAGGAGGGACTGCGACGTTGCTCTCGCCACATCCGAACGCATTTCTTGGCACACTCCCAGTGGAGGGCCGACCGCACCCCTGGGCGTATGCGAGCGAGAACAGTTATCTGGGTACCACCATTGTGGTCGATATGGCTGGGATGGTTGCTGCGGTCGAACAACTGAGCGGAAAGAGGTTTGTCACCCTGTCGTCTTTGCCAACACAAGGGGACTGGGACACCGATCAGACAACAATAGAACGGGAAGAGACGACCAGAAGAGCGCAAGCACTTGGTCGTCTGGTGCAGTTGGAGGAGCAGATCAGTCGTACGGCAGACTCAAGAACGCGCGAGGATTTACTCCAGCAAAAAGCACGACTGACCATTCCACCACTTTACCAGAAACGCGGCCCTCCAAAATGGCTCCGCGACCGTGGGGTGCAAAGTGCGCTACCATAAGAGTGGTGGTATCGCAAGCCTCCTGCTCTGGCTTGTTTGCGTATATGCTGCGCACGCAGATGATGGAACACTAAGGTATTCTTGACAGACACAGTCTCCAATGAGGAATTTTTACGATGGCAAAACGATATGCGGCAACAGGCGCACAGAACGTTGCAAGTCCCACCGATACAGTCATAACTATTACAGGGGCGGCAGCCACGCGAGGATGGATTTACTTTTTTGCGTTAAGCAGTGCTGCGACACCAGCCGATAATGCTATTGAATGGATTGTCCAACGGCATACGGCGGTGGGAACGGCTACAGCGCTACTTGAGGTGCCGCTTGATGGAGCGGATGGGATAGCGCTCTGCTTGGCCGATGAAAACCATACTGTGGAACCCACTTTCACAGCGGCGACTGAGGTGTTTGATAATGCGGTAAATCAGCGTATGACCATGCAGTTCAACGCCAATCCTGACGGTGAACTGGTGATACCTGCGACGGCGGCGGCGGGATTCGGATTTCAGCCAGTCCACGCGTCGTTTACTGGCCTGACGGAAGTGACCGTGCATTGGTTTGAGTGACAAGAGGATGTTGTATGCTTTCTGATGGTCGCTGCTTTGTCTGTTGCACACCTATTGCTCCCGATGATCGTGGCATGCGCTCTATCGAGTTTGTAGGCGATGTACACAATGAAGCAGGTAGGTATGCGGCGCATGGTGAGTGTTCCATAGGGTTGCGTCATCAGTGGCTTACACGAAATACAACAGGACAACTCGTACCGTTGACAAGAAAGAATGCCCCGAAGTCACTCTCATGGTATCGCAAGATTGTGACGCGATTTTTTGCCTGGGGTACAGCGAAGTTTCAACCACAGCGGAGATTTGAGTAATGGGATGGCTGAGCGGTGGGACGCTCCTGGTAAATCCTCAGTGGACATCTCGGAAAGCCGCCGCATACGTGCGCGGTGATCTTCCCGAAAAAGACAGAGCACTCGAAGCAGACATGCTTATGTGTAAGCATTGTCAATTCTTGTGGTACTTCAAGCCTGGCAGTGGTATCGAGCGCGGCTGGTGTTATTCGTGTGGTGGTCCAACCTGCGGAAAGTCACGTTGTGGGCGGCATTGCGGGGGAATACTCCACTTTATGAAAGACATCGAGCGTATGGAAGCAAAAGGTCGTTGGCTTCGGACCATTTTAGGAGGGTAGTCATGGCAGTCCCCTGTATTGTGTGCTTGCAAGATATCGTTATCAAATACAACAACGGCGTCTATACGGGCGATGAAACCACGCACGTCATATATGGAGGTGACGAGAAATATGAGCGTGGTCGGTATAATATTCATGAGCGCTGTAATCGCCCCGAGTTCAATGGGCAGGTACTTTCACGTGCCATGTTTGAGGGTACGGAGTCCATCCCAACTGTGGTACGCACATAATCGCCATGGACGTTGATATTTTCCAACTGCCCACAATGCACCAGCAGGTCCGGCCTGCTAGGCGTAGACGACGTGTAAAACGTTTTGATGGCAATCTGAATCTGACTGACGCGCTCTTTGCGGCGTTTCACGTGTCGTTTTTTGCGCTCTGGCCCTCGGCATTTCCGTCACGCCGATCATACTGGAGACCTCGACTGTGGCGCTTCAGAGGCCAGAATGTCGATCCTGGCGTGCTTCAAGGCGGTATAGTTGAGACAATCACCATTGATAAGTTTGCCGACCCGCGCAATGCGGCGATTGCGACACGTTGGCGAGATCGTCTTCTCTGGCGTAACAGGTCGTATCTGAATGATCGAGTCGAAGAACTTCAATACATACCACCGCTCTTTCCCGCCTGGATGTGGCTGCATGGGCCACAACACAGAGGAAAATGGGCACAACGAAAGTTGTGGCGTACCATGCTTGCCGTCATGGGGGGTCAGCAGTGCCTTGTGCAAACCCCCACAGCCGCGGCGACCTCGATTGCCCTGGGTGATGTGCATTATACGGGCGGTGGGGTGCGACTTGAGTGACGGCTCCCCATGGCTCACGCCAGGGGCTTCTAGGGGTTTGCACCCATGCATTGCCGCCCCAATGCTGATAGGTTGGTTCTCTCATTCGGCGTTTCAAGTTTTACAGTCGAGACTGCCTCGACCAACCGCCTACTTGAAGTTTCAAAGAGCCGTACTCGACAACTGTTGAGGCTCTTCCCCTGCTTGCAGTTGGCGTCGAGTCGTATTGATGAGAGCGTAGCATGATACATGTGACTCATACAAGCGTATTTTATTTTGGTACCTCGTCTGTATGCTGCCTCTGGCAGCAGCAGGAATTGCCGCTTCGTGGCAACGCTCTTCTTATCCCCATGGCTGAAGCCAGGGGCTTGACGAGCGTCTTGGGAAGCGAGCGCCCCCTGTGACGGATGTTCCATCCCAATACAAGGCGATGGTTGACAAATATACGCACGATATCATGGATGCCGCCCGTGAGATTATGGCGTTAGCGGAAGAGCTTGGCTCGGACAACTACGAATGCACCGATGATGTCTATGTTGTGCGTATAGCGCGCAAGGACTTTTACACTCGAGAAGAAGCGTATGGCGGCGATTCACCGACTAAAGATTGACTCAGACCTGCTCAAAGCGAATGCTGTCAGCCCGGCATTGCTCCAAGAACTTTTCCGCACGGTTGATGAGTCTATCAGTTACGAGGTAGAAGTCGCAGGCGGTGTCACTGCGGCGGCGCTCCCCGGCCTGGGCACCGCCGATGCCGCTATTGCGACCATTCAAACCTTTGTCCTTATTACTGATACGAGCATTACGCTGAATTGGAATGGGGCAAATACCAGTCTGGTTGTGGGGAGCGGCCAGCGGCGAGCGGTCTTTATTGCCTATGGGGTGAGTACGGCCACGGTGCCGACGGTCACAAATTCCGGAACGGGCACGGCTATTGTGCAGGTTATGGCGGGAGGGACGTAGCCCGTGACGACCTACAGAGAACTGATAAACCTCCTTCTCCCCCGTGCGAAAGCGCTGGGCTTCGCTGACCAGGAAACTGGCCAGATTGACGCTGCCGAAGCCGAGCTCGCGCTCATCAATGCCATCATGAGTTTGACAGACGGCTGGGATCTCGATGCCTATACCGTCATCAATGACAACATGTTCGTTACCACTGCCGGCGAGCGGAGGTATGCTCTCCCCAAAGACTTCGGTCGCTTCCCTACCCCAAAACATCGCCGTGACTATCATCTCTATGTGTATGACAACAGCCAGGATCTGGGGCTTTCCTACATTGACCCCGTCGCTTTTTTTGACACGCGCGATACGACAAATGGCACCCCGAATTCTTTTACGGTCTCGAACGGTTTCATAATGCTTGACCCGCCCCCAGGGACTAATAGTAATAACAATTACATCGGCAGAGGTATTTACATCAAGCGCATCATCAGCATTGAGTGGCGAGAGGATATCCTTGTCACGAATCCGACTGCGCTCCTGGATGGGGCCCTGGCACAGATGGCCATTCTTCGTGGTTCCCCACGTGCTGCGGATCTGTTTACGCTGGCGCGGCAAAGTGCGGAGAAACTCCTCAACCGCCAGGCTCGCGAGCGTATGCAGTTTCAGCGGCAAGTAGGTGGCCAGCGACGGACACGGAGGGTGAGTTGATGACTGGCGCTGATCTCCTCCAACGTATCTGGCTCAAACTTGATGAGAACACCCTGTTTTATCCTGAGGCCGAAGTCATCGTGAATGGTATCAATCCGGCCATGCGCCTCATCGCACTCCTCAAGCCAGATCTCCTGACGCAACGTGTCGCCTATAGCGTCCTGGCGGAGCAATCGATTATCAACATCCGCGAATTGGCGCCAAGACACTTTATTCTGCGTCGTGTCCTGGTAGGCACCATCACAGGGGATGCCCCCACAAAAACTGCCTATGGGGAATTGGAGTCCCTGCGCTACGTATCCATGGACTCCATCAACGCCCAGGACGATTGGTTTGGGCAGCGCGGCCCACTGCAATCCTACACGCTGCATGGCCGCTTTCTCCTTATTCTGTACAAACGCCCAGAGGCCGACCGAACCATTACGCTGGTATTTCGGGCAATTCCCACAGCTTTTTCCGTCGCGACGATGGGGGAGAGTCCAGCATTCGCCGCAGTATGGCATCCCTTGATTGTTGACGTGGCGACGGCGCTCTTGCTCATCAAGGAGGGGGCAACGCAGGTAGAAAAAGCGCGCAGTGTCCTGACGGAGGCCTTTGGCAAAGAACTGTTTGGACCGCTGGGGCAAATAGTTGGCAGGCAACAACGGACATCGCCAGTGCATGTACGGACTCGGCAAGAACAGGCGGTGGAGGCGTCAAATACCCCATAGCTAAAGCTAGGGGTTTCCAGCAAGGAAAAACTTGATGACAGTCACCATCAAAGACCAGCTTGACCGTATCCAGTATCTCTTGCAGGAAAACACCACGACGGATACGACTCGGCGCTCGATCATCAACACACAACATCAAGACGAAGGAACACGACTTTCGCGGCGCCAACTCTGGGGCGAGGTGGTGTGGCTACAGGGGCTTGCCGGCACAGCACACTATGCGCTGCCCACTTCGACTATTGGCGTACGGTGCGTGCTCTATAATGAAACGATTCTCCATTGTGCGTCAGAAGAGATGCTTGACTCTCTCACGCCCGGATGGGAAGACGTGCAGGACGAGCCACAGTTCTGGACCATGGACAATCAGAGCCCCAACGTGATTCGCCTCATTCCCCCTCCGTTACTGGATGGTTCGGCAATTCCGGTGTCGCCGGGATTGCCGATGATGCAAGATCCGGTCAACAATCTCTTGGTCTTTCTGTACGAAGACCGGGCAGTATATGCCATAGATGAGAGCAATGATTTCCCTCTTCCCGATGTCTGGGAAGACGTATTGGTCTATGAGACAGCGGCAGAGTTGGCATCCAGAGAATCGGAGACACAGAATTTCCCACTGGCGCTGGCACTGCGAGAATTGGGTAGGGCATACCTTCAAGCCTTGGGGGTCACACGCTAGTGCCTCCGCGTCACACTATCGGCGTTCCGGTCATCAATCTTCGTCACAACATCCTGGACCCACAGGTACGCCAGGCTCTGGACCAATTGACGCAGGAAACGACCAGGTGGCTTCAGCGTATTGCTGAGGCGGTGGACACGACGGCAGGATTCCGTGGCGAACCGGCGTTTCACGCGAATGTCAATGCGAAGGACAATCGTCTCATGCGGGTTGGCGTCCCAACAGAGGAAACGGATGCGCAGCTCAAGGGACTTGCCCTGGGGCGTGCGGCATTTAACGTTGAATCATGGGATGCCAAGGGACGACCGATTATCAATCTTCCAAAGGAAATCAGCCCACAGAATTCCACCGCCTCGTTGAGCCAGGGACAGATCCGCTCGTTGATTAAAGAGATGCTCCGCGACGCGCTAGACACGCTCTCCACCACAGCAACCTTTACGATTACGGGGACTGGTTTCGCTGTAAATCCCACCGGGACGGCACGCTATGTTCTTATTGAGGACTTCGTTTTGCTCTTTCTTCCGGAGTTGACCGGTACAAGTAATGCTGCCACGTTTACCCTCACTGGATTGCCAGCAGTCATCACGCCAACTCGTACGTCAAACCATGTTGTTGTCTTGACTGATGGCCAGGGTGGCGCGACTGACGCCTATGGTCTTTTACGGCTCACAGCAAGTTCGTCCACGATTACCATGATTTCTCCTACGACATCAGACGGAAGCTGGACGACGACCGGAACAAAGACGCTCTATGCGACATCAATACCCTACTCGCTTGTCTAAAATGTTGAGGACACTCCATGCCGTTTCTTTTGGAAAAGATTGAAAATTTCATCTCGGGGTGCTTTCTCGTTGGCCAACCTGATTCGATCCCCGAGGGCAGTCTGCGTCGCGCGGTCAATGTCCGTATTGACCGCGTGTACCGTTCCGTATGTTCTCGGCCAGGCACCACACGCCTCACCTCTTCGGTTATCGCTGGCCCCATTGTCTGGCTCTCAAAACTTTTTGGGGTGAGCGTTGACTTGAGTTATTACCAGATTGGCACGTTTGTCTATCGCCTGACAGACGCGTGGACAGGCCCAGACAATATTGTGACCGTCGGCTCGCAGGTCATTTCTTCCGTCAACTATATCGACGGCGGGGGCAATCCTCAGAAATACTTGGCGAATAATAGTGTCGCACGCAAAGATAACAGTATCACAGGCATCACCACTATGGGCATTGCGGCCCCCGCCGCGGCCCCCACCGCCGCAACACTCGGGACGAGACATCTGACGCTCATCGATAGCCTGGGTTCCATCGTAGGATGGACGGCGTCCGGAGGAGCGTCTGCCCTCGCAGTCGAACCCACGATTGTTATCAGCGGGCAATCCATGACCTTCACTGTCGCCGTGGACTCACTCGGTGATGTGGCCGCTGGCTTTGTCGTGCCTATGAACCTCGATACGTTACCAAGCGTGATTGAAACGCCTGCGATCTTTGTTGGCAGTGGGCTCAATAATATGAGCCCCACGGGAACGTATACCGGGACGGCAGCCAGTGCCGTCTTTGACGTCCAGATTGATAGTGTCGGCACCACTGATACCTTCCGGTGGCGACAGAATGGAGGGGCATATACATCGAACGTGGCTATTACGGCTGCAGACCAAAACTTGGCGGATGGGGTGATAGCCTTTTTTGCGTCAATCGGTGGGCATACGCTCAATGATCGCTGGGTCATTTTTGCCCACAATGCGGACACGGTGGTCAAAGACGATGACTGGATACGCTTGTGGGTGCGCATTGACCGACCCGAGCGTCTCGTCTATATGCAGATAGATTTTGACCTCGACACGAGCACCGTCGCAAATGCGTTTCGGACCAATTTCTATAGCGTGAGCCTCCCATCGCTCACGAGACTTACCCAGGGACGTGACCAGTGGACAGAACTGAAAGTGCGGAAAAGTGAGTTTACACGCTATGGCGAAAATGCCGCCTTAACCTGGGCAGCAGTCCGTGCGGTGCGCTTTAGCTTTCTGACAAATAGCGAAGGGGCCATCGTCGTCTATGTAGACCAACTGCAACTTCAGGGGGGATTTGGGATTGAGGGTGACTATCAATACACAGCCCTGTACCGCAATAGCACCACGCGCGGCAAGGGGAACCCGGCACTCGATAGTAACAATGTTGTCCAGTACACGACCAAACTCGCTGTCGCACGCCACCCAGTTATTCTCAACGTGACAAATCTTATCGAGGGAGGGTCTGCCCATCCAGGCGACACGCAAATTGACCGTATCTGGGCGTACCGTAAAGGCGGCGCACTTACAAGCATTTTGCGCACTCTCGATGCTCCGGACACTGTGTCGCATGCCATGGATACCACCGCAGATAGTGCCCTGCTCGCCACAACGCTGACACTGGAAATTGATAACAACATGCCCCCAACCGGGACGACGCGCATCCTGTTTGGCCCTGATGCCGCCGGCCATCTCTTTCTGCTTGTCGATGGCCATCGTTTGTATTTTTCCAAGGCCTTTGACGCCAATGAGAATCGTGCGGAAAACTGGCCAACGCTCAATTTTGCGCTTATAGGCGATGGTTCCCAGATTGCCCGTGCCGGGATAGCCCAGGATACGAACGTGTTTGTCTGGACAGAAGCGCAAACATATTTCGTGCAGGGGCAAGGCGCGGATACATTTCTGCCCGTGGCGGTTCCGAATAGTCGTGGGATTGTGGGGCAGTTTGCCGTCACGTCCGGGGCAGGCCTGATCTTTTTTGTGGCACCAGATGGCATCTATGAGCAAAGTGGAACCGGGCAACAGCGCAAACTGACCTCGGCGATTGATCCGTTCTTTGCCGGCGAGACGATTGATGGACAAACTCCGATTAATACCGCCGCGTCGGCCCTGGCCGAAATCCGCCTGGCGTTTCACCCTCATCCTTACGGCGCGTATATCATCATGCTCTATCCGGCAAGTGGAAGTGCAACGCCAAACCGACAATTAGTCGTCAAGCAAAACCTCCAGACCGGGGAATTTACCGACTGCTTTTTCGATAGCCGGAGTGCGTTTAATCCTACGGCACTCTTCCTGGACCATGAAGACAATCAGTTGCTCTGCGGTGGCAGTGATGGCCATGTGTATACACTCGAAGATCGCGCCGTCAGTAGCGACAATGGCATTGCAATTGCCTGGCAGGCGCGGACCAAGAGCCAGGACCAGGGCAACCCATTTCACAATAAAACGTACAGCGAAGTGACCACTGAGGGGAATACGAACGGACAAAATGTTACGATAGCGATATTCTACGATGATAATGCATCGTCAGTAATATTATCCGGGGTGTTTTCTACGTCAGCCGCAACCAGTCAATTGGGCTATGCTACGGAAAGCGCGACGACAAAGCACAAGAATGCCAGCCTGGATGTCAGTGGAAGTACGACTTCTCAGGTCATCATCACCCGCTTTGGTCTCCAATACTTGCTGCTTCCACAGCCAAAAAGAATACACGATACTGATGAGATCACGTTTGCAACACTCCACGAACTCCGGAAAATCTTGCTGGACATTGATACGAGCGAGAGTCTCACACTGACAACGTACATAGATGGCGCATCAACGAATGTGCAAAACGTGGCAGCGACAAGTGGAAGGCAGCGTGTCGATGTGGAGTTCCCGTTGGGTATTCGCTCGAAAAATTACCGATTTACCCTTGCTGGGAATCTCTACGACTTGTATCAAGCCACGGCGCTCTGGAGGCCCGAGCCGGAGGATGTTTTTCTCTGGGATTCTGACGAAATTTCTTTTCCCGATGTCACGTTGTGCAAACGGCTCAAGGCAGATATCCACGCACTTGCCAACGTGACCATTACGCTCTATATTGATAACGTCGAAGCCGATACGCGACCGCTTTTCACCACAAATGGCCGACGGCGTATCAATCACCAGTTTCCTGCCGGCATGAAAGGCCGAGTCTTTCGTCTTCACGCGGTCAGCGCGTCCAGGTTTCAAATCTGGGGGCTGACCATGGATGTCAAAGCAATCGGGAACATCCATGGCTATGCGCCCGTCACCATGCTTGGAAGGCAGGCGCAACTCGTGACGAGAGCCATTTTGCAGGCGGCGTGAGAAGCAATTTTATCTGCAGAATAGGAGCAAGCATGGAAGAGATTGACATCCAGAACAAGCTCGCTGACTGGCAGCGCCGCATGGATAAGAAGAAGGAACACGAACAAAACGAAGCACGTCTAGCAGCAGAAAAGAAACAGCGGCAGTACGAATTGCAGCGGACAGGACGTATAGTTTCGGCAGGCCATCCAGCGTAGGAGCGGTGAACATGGGCATCTTTTCCAATCCTTTGTCGGGGATTCTCGCCACAGGTTTCCAGCCTTTGCGTCTCTTGCCAGGGCCTCTCAAAAACGTTGCCCACCCTGCGCGCCTTTTACCAGGGAAAGCAGGGAAAATCCTTGATCCTGGAAGCATTTTGATAGAGGATGACCCCCAAAAAAAGAAACCACCGGATCCCCCATTCTCGCTTGAAAGCAATAAGGCATTAGCGAGGCAGTTAGCCCTAGACACTATCCCTCCACGCCTTGCTCAATTCCAGGAAGGCCTCACGGCCCTGACGGAGCTCTCGAATGCCTCGCCGCAGGCACTGACCCAGCGCCTTGCGCCACAAATTGAACAGGCACGGGCTGCGCTCCAGCAAATGTTCAAACAGGTGTCCACACGTTTTGGCCCATTCGGTGGTGGGCAGGCGCAGCGAGAAGAAGCCCGGGGCGCTGAAGCGATTGGGGGGCAACTGGCACAATTCTTCAGTCAATTGCCAGAGCAGGCGCGTAATGCCATTATCCAACTGATAGAGAATTTTCAAATTGTCCCCCAACCGGCCACGCCGATTACGCAGGTTACTTCCCAGCCGTTCAACCCGGCATCAGTCACGCAGTCCATAGCAGGAGGGGCAGAGCTAGGAAAACTCGGGGTGCGTGCGTATAAAGGCTTTTCTCCCCCTCAGAGCGCTTCAATACTTCCAAATCAAGGGACGTCCAATCCATTCGCAGGAGAAATATGAACACCACAACGGCCCATGCGCACATCAGCATAGATGTCGCGCCATCTGTTGAAACCTTGCGCTTGCTCTGGCAACAATTTGAGCGTGATCCATTGCGTCCAATGTTATTGGCAGATACGACAGCCTTTCTCAGCGCCCAGCATTTTTGTGCGGCAGTCGGCAACACCATTCTTCCCTTTGTACCGCATGTTGATGGAGCGCCGGCGGGCATGGCCTGGCTTTATGACGTGGCGATGGTCACGCCGAAAATGATTCCGGTCTCAGCCTTTCTTGCTGTGTATGTCCTTGAAGCCTTTCGTTCCAAGAATATTATTCACGAATGCGCCTCAGAGTTTTTGGACATCGTCAGGGGATATGGCCTTGAGCAGCTTTGGGCGGAAGTGCGAACCGATAATGTCGCGCCGCAGTATGCCCTGCGGACGTTTGGCTTTGAGCAGGTGGCGGTGTTGCCATCGTGGAAGCGCTATGGCGGTGTATGGCAAAACATGGTATTGTACCGCCGAACGTTGGGCATCAGCCGTGAGCGCCCTTGGCGCGAATCGGCTGCGTGCCCAACGTTCGGGCGATAGAGCCGCCTAAGCCGGTGGATGAGTTGTTTGTTGTAATGCATGCGCCTGACGCCTTGCCTCTTCAAGGGAGTGAATATGTGTTGTGACATCATGGAAATGAGAAACGTCCTGGGCAATAGCCAGCCCAGGCAAGGTATCGCCTACAACACGGTTGGGGTGGTAAGCAGAAACGATACCAAGGATGTGCACGTCTCCACTGGCTATCACATGGAACACAGGTCCGCCACTAACGCCGTTGATAGCGACGCCGTCAATGAGATAGGCGCGGCGAAACTCCTGCCACGCACTGATATTTCCCGAGAAGAAGCAGAGAGTATTGGGGGCAATAGCAGGAAAACCAAGCCATCCGATCTCCGTGCCGATATCGACGAGTTGGCCTTGTGGCACGAGTGCTATGGGGACCTCTGGAACCTGAAGCTGGCTTTTGAAAAACAGCATCGCCGCTGAATCAGTCGTACTGTATTTTCCAGAGGAGACCAGTAATGGACGACGGCGAAGACGACATGGGTTCTACGACCACCAGCGAGACCGAACTTGAACTGACCCCGGAACAATTATCGGCGCAGCGTCTTGGGCTCAACGTCCTTGACACCACGCTCCCGAATCAGGCGATGCAAATACGGCGCGCGCTTGCACTTCTCCAGCCGCAAAGCGATGTCGTAGCGCAGGGCCCCAGAGAGGCCATAGCTGGGCCTATAGGGACCGCATCAAGCCTTGTACGGCGCGCGCTTGGCACCAGCCTGACGGAAAGGGGACTGCCTGGTTCTGTCACCGCTCCTGTGGTGGAGAATGTGCGTCGTGTTGATGACGAAACCCTGAACGCATCACGCAATCAGTTTATCGATAGGCTCATGGCCGGAAGCCCTATCCAATTATTTCGGCCAGACATTGGGCGTTACCTTGTTGACCCAAACAAGGCAACACAAACAAGCACGTCGAAACAAGGCACTGGGGGGCAGGCCACGCAATATGCGGGGCTGGCTGTTGGTATTGCGAGCGTCGTCATTGCGGCTATATGAAACTGCAAACTCTTCTTTCTACACGTCGCCAGACCTGGCGACGTGCCCATGAACAATTGGATCTTACGCTCGGTCGACAGTATAGCCTCTACCATGACGACGCGGCCGTCGAGGCCGCCCATGTGCGCGGCATCTTGCAGATGTTTCTCTTTGCGCCGGACGAGAAGGGGCATGTAGACACATTCTTGACCATGTGCAACTTTCCTTCCGACGCACATGTCCTGGACTGCGGGTGTGGTACGGGCGACATGGCGAGCCTCATCCGGCACCAGCGTCCCGATGTACGCCTCACACTCCTCAATACAAGCATGGCGCAACTGCGGTGCTGCGGCACGCACACACTCGTCGCAGGAGATATGCACGCACTCCCATTTCCAGCGGCGTCATTCGATGCGATGCTGCTGTGTTATGCGCTAGGGTATGGCGCGATAGACCTCGTGCTGAGCGAAGCGGCTCGCGTGCTCAAGCCTAGCGGGACATTGGTCGTCACAGATATGGTCGCAGAGTATGGAAACGCTGAGGCCATTTTGTTACTTTTGGGGTACAAGTGCTATACGTGTAGTCGTCTTCTCAATTCTGCGCACCGCCATGGATTGTTTGTCTGTCACGAAAGCGCGGTGCCAATCCTGCATCCCATGGTGTCTTCTTTGTGGCCAGAAGAAGACTACCAAGAATTATTTCGTGATATCGTGCCCAAGATGATCATTTTTACGCGAGGGGAATCGTATGCCACCATGCCACGACAAAATTGAAACCGCACTGGACCTGCTCGAAACCATTTTTCAAGACCATCAGTGTATTGTCCTGTGGGGTTCTTCAGGAAAAGATAGCACGGCGTTGTTACATCTCATGCAACCCTGGCGAGAGCGCGTGACCATCATTCATAACCAGGTTGATGGCGGCTGGCCAGGCAGTACGGAAAACTTATTAACCCTCGCAGTTTCCTGGGGTTTCAAGCCTCCCATACTCACACAGCCGGTTCTAACCTTTGATGAGTATGTGGCGCAGTTTGGGTATCAAGCCGAAGTGATTCCCACGGAATACGATACGCTCGTCCAGCCACCGTCGCCGTTTCAGTCCGGATCAGTGCGGGTGTCTTCGTGGTGGCACTGCACGCTTCTACGGCAAATTCTTCCGCTGGCCCAGGCGACACTCACGCTTGGAGCCGATGCGGTCCTGACAGGCTCGCGCGCAAGTGATGCCCCAGGGTTTGCCGCGATGGGCGAGTGGACGGATGCGGGGCAAGACCTTCTAGGCTTTATACGGTATAATCCATTAACGCACTGGACGACATCAGAGGTCTACGCGTATATCGACGAGAAGAATATTCCGCTGCCGCCCCACTACCAGTGGAAACGGGCGGCGGGGGATCGGTACGAATTCCCGGATTGCCTGCGCTGCACATGGCAGCCTGAGCACTGGACGCTCCTCAAAGAGCAGTATCCCGAGGTCTATGCGGAGCATTGGCCTGAGACGAAGCACGTCTATGAGGCGTTAGCCTCGCAGCAGTGGGAGTATACGAAGCGGTTGATGAAGGTTATCATTAATCATGCCTGAATCTTGTCATGATCCCCATGGCTAAAGCCAGGGGCTTTACGGAGATCTCGGTGACGATGGGACAGGGGAAACGATGTATTCCGACGCCTGGATAGCGGAAGAATTTGCCGTCAGCCTCCGCACGGTGGCACGATGGAAGTGCACCCATGGGATCACTACGTCGGGGTTTTCAAAGGTCCAATATGCTGTCTTCAGCGAGGTGTATGGGCCAAAGATGGAGCTTAAACGTCTACGGGAGCAAGCCCGCAAGGCCGGTATGTCTCCGCACGCAGCGGCAGAGAATGTTAAAAAACTCTCTCAGCGCAAGCTGACGTCGGACGGCACGCCAGATTTTGAGGCTATCAGCGCCCATATCGCGCGCCGTAAGAAGAAAGCTGAGGATAGCCCATGGCCGGCCTAGACATCGCACAAGGCATCCTGGCTGGGCTGTCCGGCTTGGCGCAAGTGCTCAACAAGGGCGCGGAGCAGCGACAAACGCAAGACCTTGAAGCCGCAAAGCTGCTTACAAGCACTGGCGATTACACGTTTACGCCAGCAACAACCGTCAAGCCTCCAGGAATCGCTGGCGCCATATTTGGCACTCCGCCTACAGGCGTTGGCGGGCACCCCCTTATCACGATAGGCAATCGTCAATTTATTCTTCAACCCTATGGCACTATCAACGAACGCCTGGGAACTGGAAAATCTAGCCTGCCAGCGGGCCTCTCTGGGGTCACTACGCCTGGGGCTCCTCCGGACCTACGCTTAACGCCAGAAGCGCTTGTTCCGGAACCAGCTGTACAATATCCGAAGCCGTCTGCGGCATTGACGTCACAAACGACTCGGCCCATACAACTTCCTGACCATTTACAAAAAATCCTTCAAAACTACAACAAACTATCGCCAGAAATACAAGATCAGATTGATACATATGTGACGGCCTATGCAAAACAATACCGCGTGCCCATCGCAGCAGCCTATGCAGTCATGGCACGGGAGTCGGCGTTTGATCCTTCAGCCGTGAGCGAATTTGGCGCCAAAGGACTCATGCAAGTGATGTCTGGCACAGGGCAAGACATGGTTGGGACACAAGCCAATTTATTTGACATTGGAACGAATATTCAAGCCGGCATCAAATATCTTGGCCAGCAACTCAGTGCTTTCCCCACCTTAGCCAAAGCGCTTTCTGCGTACAAAAACGGGCCGGACAGTCCCCAAACCACCGCAGATGCGCTCTCAAAAGGTTCGCAGTCCTATATTCAAGATGTACTCGCCTTAAACAATTATTTTTCTCAGATCTTGTCCGGAGAACCTACGGCCCATGCTGCTGAACCACAGGCACCATCAGCATTGGGCTTTGCTGGCCCTGGCGCTACGGCTCCACCCGCCACCGTGTCACCAAGCCCCTCCTCTCCGCCCCCGGCACTGCCTCCGCAACGGTCACTTGGCGCTCCAGTCGCCCAACCAGCTGTCCTGCCTTCTCCGCCCCCGGCGATTGCTACCTCAGGGCAGGGGCAACCACCTGTTGCGGCACCAGCAGTTCCAGTGACGACAATTCCAGTGGCCGAGCCTCCGCACACCCCGGCCCAGCAACTCACCGCGAAGGCCGTAGAAAAAGCCCGCCAGTCCCCAGGGCAGGTCATCGTGGATACGTCATACGGTCCTATGTTGCTTTCGCTCGTGCCACAGCTTGAAAAAAACATACACGATGCGGGTACGCTCTATAGGAACAACCCAAAAGGCAGAATTGCCTACAAGGAAAGCATCCGCGAAGCGTCCAAAGATCTCGTGGCCCA